>SDBS01000054.1_pt1 | contig 80820 bp, 87 predicted proteins | sample 2277091 | NCBI WGS metagenome assembly SDBS01 (sample SAMN10404972, study PRJNA504765) | marine sediment metagenome | isolation source: marine sediment core GS10_PC15, 163 cmbsf | place: Arctic Ocean: Southern Knipovich Ridge | collected 2010
GAAGTTGCGGATTTGAGTGAGACAGATTATGATGAAAAATTTTTCAAAACGGCTGTTGAAGAAGGATTTAAGAATGTCACTGGTCAAAAACGTGCTGTTAAATCAAATAAGCCAGACAAAGAGTTAAAAAAGTTAAAGCCGGAGAAGAAAACGGAAGAAACAAAAAAAGATGAAGGCGGTGGAGGTGTGTATTTCTAAAATCGTAACGCAATATTCAAAAAATCAGCTTTGAAATTAACTTAATTTTGCTTTTTTATTGTTTTTGGGTTAATATAAAACTGATTGACGATATAAAATAATAATATTGAGGGGAATATATGAAATTAAAAGCACTGAGTTTCATATTAATTTTACTATTTATTTTCACTGCCGGTTGTGGTTTAAAGCAAGGAAATGACGGCAATAAGGATCCTGATGAAAAGGTTAATTTAACTTATTGGCGTCTTTTTGATGACCGAGATACTGTTCAACCGATTATTGACGAGTATCAAAAACTGCATAAAAATATCACAATCACATATAAAAAAGTTTCTTTTGACAATTACGAAAAGCAAATCATTGATGAGTTAGCTGCTGAGAAAGGTCCTGATATGTGGATGATCCGAAACGACGCTCTTCCTCGTCATAAAGATAAGTTAACTCCCATGCCGGAAGATATGATGAGTAGTGAAACCTATCGAACTACCTTTATGGATGTTGCCAAAGATGATTTCGTTTTAGATAATAGAATCTACGGAGTACCACTCTCGGTTGATTCTCTAGCTCTTTTTTATAACAAGGATCTTTTCAATAAAGCTGGTATTAGCCAACCTCCAGCTACTTGGGATGAGTTAATTACAGATGTGAATAAATTGACCAAAGCCAAAGGGACCAGTATTAGTCAATCCGCTTTGGCAATGGGCACAGCTGGCAATGTTAGTGGCGCGGCGGATATTGTTGGATGGTTGATGATGCAAAATGGTGCGACGATGATTGATCAAGCAAAAGGCCAAGCGACTTTTAATGCTCGTCATAAGACAGAAGATGGTCAAGCTTATTATCCTGGAGTTAGTGCCCTAGAATTTTATACCAGCTTTGCTGACCCAACAAAACAAACTTATTCCTGGAATTCTGGAATGGCTAATAATTTAGATTTATTTTTGAACAGCAAAGCCGCTATGGTTTTGACTTATTCTTACCAAGTAAAGTTATTACAAGCTAAGGCTCAATCAAAAACACCAAAGTTAGAATTTGATGTTGCTCCGGCTCCACAAATCAAGGATGGTATTACAGTTAATATGGCAAATTATTGGGGAGAAGTTGTTTCTAAAAATTGCCAATATCCAGAAATTGCTTGGGATTTCTTGAAATATCTTTCGAGTAAAGAAAATATGCAAAAATATCACGAAAGCACTCAAAGACCTCCTGGCCGTAAGGATCTTGTTGAAGAATTTTCAAATGAACAATATTATGGTGTTTTTGCTGTTCAAGCTTCATCTGCCAAGAGTTTTTACAAGGTAGAAGGTGGTAAAGTTGACAGTATTTTTTATGCAATGATAGAAAAGGCGAATAAAGGGGATAAAGCCAAAGACGCTGTTGATAAAGCGGCGCAGGAAATTACAAAGCTTATGAGTGGCCAGGAAGCCGATTCGGAATAACTTATTGTTTTTAAGATTAAAATATAAAGACTTGCACAAGCAGGTCTTTATTAATTTCCTGAATTTTCTGGGTTAAAGTTATTGACCTGCCCCGTTTTTTATGCTATAATTGAGTAACAGTAAATTATGTGAATTTTACCAAAACTTTAATTGAATAGGTGCTAAGGGATAAATTATTCTTACTGGCTAGATAGATTTGCTGAAGAATTTAATATACATTTACACCATGCTTTTATGGTAAAAAACGAAAATAAAAAAACAAAACTAAATTTCATCCTTGCAAAGGAGACGAAAGCGGGGATCACAAAAAATAAAACCAGAAAAAAGAGAAGCCTTGGTTATTATTTTAGCTTATCAGTTTTGATCTTATCGGTTATTCTTATAGTTGCTGTTGGAGTTTTCATTGCCTTTGATTTTGTTGCTGGGAGCAGTGCTTCTGGAGGATACCAACCAGGGCAAGGTGCTCGTGGAGTTACTCTGACACAATATATTATTGGAATTTATAATTATGTAGCGGGAACAATTTCTCTTTTATCGGTTGGCGTGATGATCTTTGCTGGTTATCGTTATATGGCTGCAATGGGTGATCCTCAACCTATCTCAGAAGCGAAGGCAATGGCAATTGGTGCGATTGCAGGTTTGATTCTTGTTCTGCTTTCATATTTACTTTTATCAACTTTGAATCCTGCGACGGTTAGTTGGTAGTCTATTTTTATCAAATATGTCTGATATATTTAAAAAAACAGTTAGTATTACTTGGGTATTAATTATCGCTGGACTTTTAAGTTTCAGTTTTTCACAAGCCGTTTTTGCAGATACCACGGGTGGTAGATTGCCTAATCCTGGCGAAACAACAACTGGTGGTGATAATACTCAAGGCATTCAAAGCAATGCTTCTGGATTAGTTCAAAATACTGACCCCTCTACTGTTAGTGTTGGTGATGTTCGTAAGACAATTGTGACTATTATTAACTGGATGTTAGGTTTTGCCGCTTTGGCAACCGTGGTATTTATTATTATTGGTGGTTATAACTGGCTGACTTCTGCAGGCGATACTAATAAGGTGAGTAAGGGGAAGGATGTGTTGACAGGTGCGATAATTGGATTGTTAATGATTATTTTGGCTGCGGTTCTAATGAATACTATTATTGCGATCTTTGGTAATTAATTTGTATAGATATGCAAATGAATAAAACTTTTAAAACAATCTGCCTTAGTTTTTTAGCGGTTATAATCCTTTCTTCTTGCTTTGTCGGTTCACTTGAAACTACTGAAGCTTCTTCTGTCCGAGCTATTGCCGAGCAATCTGGGGCCAGCTCTTCTTCTACAGAACTTGATTTCGGTCATGGAGGAGTTCCTAATAGTTCCAAGGCAACAAGCTTTAAAGATATTCTTAGAATTGCTATAAGTATATTGTTAGGTTTGGCAACAACTGTTGCAATAATTTTTATTATCGTTGGTGGTTATCAATATATGATGCCAAGTTCTAGCTCAAAAGAAGGAGCTAAGAAAACTATTGGCTGGGCGGTCGCTGGATTAATTGTAATTATCTTGGCGGCAGTGATTGTGAACACCACAATTGGTTTATTTGGTTAAATTCAACAATGAAAAAAATATTTAAAATATTATTTGTAGCCTCAATTGTTTTGCTGATCGGTTTTTCTGCAACTAGCGTTTTTGCTGTTGACCCAGTTTCTTCTTCTGATGTTGGAGGCCAAATCCCAACCGAAGCAGATCCGGATGCTCCTTTTAGCACCCAATTAGCAAGGGTTTTAAATGTTCTTTTGGCACTTGCCTCAACAGTTGCAGTTTTATTTATTATTATTGGTGGTTATACTTATTTGACATCAGGAGGAAGCCAAGATCAAATTGGTAGGGCAAAAAAAATGATTATTGGTGCGCTTGTTGGATTGGTAATTATTATTCTTTCCTTCGCTGCCGTAAACTTTATTGATAATTTGATTAGCTAAAAATATGAAGAATTTGAAACAAAAATTGACCTTGATTTTATTGAGCGTTTTGATTGTAGTTGCTGTTGCAAACTTGTTTAATGTTACTGAAGCATTAGCCCTAAGCACTCCTGGAAACGTCCAAGATGCTGTTTCCGAGTTGCCTTCAGAATTAAATGAAGAAAATCGAGTTACGACAGTGATTAACTGGCTACTTGGAATCGCCGCAACTATCGCTGTGCTATTTATTATTATTTCTGGAATTCGTTATATTATTTCAACAGGTGATCAGAACGAAATTACAGGAGCAAAAGCCACGCTTAAGTATTCTATTATGGGTTTGATAGTTGTGATTTTGGCAATGGTTGTGGTAAATGTCGTAATCCGAATTATTAGTTAATTTTTATAAACATCGTAATGAAAAAAATATTTATAAAAATAGCCTTATTGTTCTTTCTTGCTTTAGTTGTTGTGTCCCCTGTGTTAGCACAGTTACAAGGACCTTCTTCACAAATTGAAGATATTCCCGATGATGATCAGTTTGTTACAATGATTGTTTCGATAGTTCTTTGGTTGATGGTTTATGCTTTTGCCTTATCTGTTTTGTTTATTGTTGTGGCGGGAATTTTATATATTACTTCAGCTGGTAATGCCACTTATGCAGAATATGGTAAAAAGACAATCACTTATGCAATTACAGGTTTGGTTATTTCATTAGTTGGGTACTTCCTGGTTGTTGCAATCTCTGGTATTTTGTTCGGCAATGTTGCTGGTGGCATCTTTGGTATTTTCGGCTAATTTTAAAAATTAAATAAAAATGTTTATGTTTAAAATAAAAAAATATTTTTCAGCATCATTGGTTTTAATAATCTCTGGATTAATTATCCCAGTTTCTGTTAAGGCCGGTGCTTTTAATGACGGATTGGGCTCTGTTGGTGAGTATTTTTATAATATTGGTAGAGCATCTAGCCTTTTAGGGATTATTTTTAATGTGATTTCAGCAGGATTTGGAATTGCGGCGTTATTAGCGTTATTATTCTTGGTTATTGGAGGATTTCGCTATATCGTTTCTTTTGGCAATGCTGATCAATCACAGGATGCCAAAAGAACAATTGTTTATGCTATAATTGGGTTAGCAGTTTCTATTTCTGCCTATACAATTGTTAAAATAGTTTCTCAAGCACTTTTTGGAGGATAATTATGAAAATAAATTTAATTAAATTAAAATCAAAAAAAGTATTATTGATATTACCTGTTTTGGTATTTATTCCAACGGTAGTTTTTGCGGCCAATGTTTATGAAGGATTAATGGGTGCGGTTGGTATTTCAGCAGGATTCCAAATTTTTCATGGCATCACTGGTGCTCCAACGCTTGGAGATTTAATCATGAATATTATCAAATTTATTTTAGGGATTACTGGTTTAGTTGCGATTCTTGCGATTATTATTGGAGGTTTACGTTATATCATGTCTAGCGGGAACGAGGGTATGATGACCGGGGCGAAAAACACAATCCTCTATGCGATTATTGGTCTTGTTATTGTCATTCTTGCTTATACAATTGTCAGTGTGATTGATAATGTGATTTTGCATTAATAACTTATTAATATATTAATTAATTTTTTTAACCAATGGAGGTAAAAAAATGAAAATGCTTAAAAAAGTTCTTCCTGTTATGATGATTGTTGGATTGGTGTTAGGATTAGGATTCATGGCAAGTCCTGCTCTTGCAATCGATATTCCAACTGTCGGTGGAATATCTTCGGATGATGATGTTCCTCAGTTGATCGTTAAAGTTATTCAATGGATTTTGATTATCCTTGGATCCTTAGCATTATTGTTCTTAATCATCGGCGGCCTACGATATGTTATCTCAATGGGAGATGAGAATGCTATTGCTGGAGCAAAGAAAACAATCATTTATGCGATTGTTGGTTTAGGAATTGCGCTTGTTTCTTATGTGATCTTGGCATGGCTCAATAATGCCATCCTATCGTAATTATTCTAGATATTCTTTGAATATCAACAAAAAGGCAGGTAACCATACGGTACCTGTCTTTTTTGTGTTACGATAAGGTTAGGACTTTAGTAAATTATTTATATTTTTGATTATGAAAAGAATTATTTTTGGTAAAATTTTACCCGCACTTTTTTTCTTATTGGTTGCTGTTCTTCAGATCTTTGATTTAATTTATTTTGCGAGTGCCTTTGAAGAAATAACGGTGAATAAAATTTTCTTTATTTTGCTTTTACTCCAAAAATTCCTTGCTCTTTTGTTTAATTTAACGATTGTAATTTTTTACTTCTTGCGTACTCCTTTCCAGACTCAAGCAAAAGGTTTTTCGGAGCGTTATTTTCCAGTTTTAATTGTTGTGATCGCTTATTTGTTTAATCTTTGGGTGGGTTTTACTGACCCTTCCGGAGAGGTTTTGATAGTTTTAGGGATTTGCTTAGCAATTTTGGGCTATTTGTTGTCAATCTTGTCTTTGTTTTATCTCGGGCGTTCTTTTGGGATTATGGCGGAGGTGCGTTCTTTGGTTAAGAATGGTCCGTATGCCTTAATCCGGCACCCTTTATATCTTGGTGAAGCGATTTTTATTCTAGGAATGATTTTTGTGCGCTTGGATTGGGTTAAATTGATTGTTTTTGGATTTTTATTTGGGCTTGTAATAGTCAGGGCTAGAAATGAAGAGCTAAAATTAAAAAAATCAATCCTAGCTTATTCAGAATATCAGAAAAAAACAGGCTTTTTTTGGCCCAAATTTGGTGGGAAGAGTGAGGATTTTGGGGGTTAAAATCATTGACCGACGTCATTTTTTATGCTATAATTGAATAACAGTTAAGAAATAAAAATTTATCCGACAGGGCTTACTAAAGCGCAATCGGGCAAAAATAAAAACAAATATGAGAAATAAGGCGTTTAATCAATCTAAAAAGTCTTTTCGTATTAAAAAAACAGCCGTTTCGGTCGTTGCGGTCGCGGTTGTTTTTAGTTTGCTTTTAACGCCAGCTAAAGCTCGAGCTTTCAGTCTTGGAGATGTTTTTGGTGGGATTGGGGCTGTGATTGGGATTGGTAATTCGACTAGTAATTTGATTAATGGTTTGGGAAGTGGCTTTGAGGCGATCTTTAACCAAAAGATGAATTTGCAAGCTTTGTACCAGCCGACGATGGAGCAGTTTGTTAAACAGAAGGATGCAGAATGGGGTGGGGATGGGTTGTTTATGAATTTGGTTAAAAATCGCGGAGACGCTTTGAAGGAATACATTAGCCCGTCTACTTATCAGCAACAAAATTATGGTTTTCAGCAAACTGGTGATTATTCATTGCTTGCACGTAATGCAGCAGCAACCAGCGATTTTCTGGCTGATTCAGCCGAAGCAAAAGCGGAATATACAGCCGGTCAACAGATAATTGAAGGGAAAACGGATTCTGGTTTAGCTAATTTATTCGCTGGAGAGAAAAAGGGTGAGGATTTGGTTAGTGATATTACAGGAATTGATACTGCTATTGAGAGTGGTGCGATTACAGGTTTTATGAATCAAGAAGGCGGTGGGGGCTTAGGGGATATCCTCGGCGGAATTATTGGAAGTTTTATCTAAAAATATGAAATTTAATTGGAAGAAGAAAATTTTAGTTTTGATGGTTGTGATCTTGGGCTTAAGCCTGGTGCCTTTTAGTGGGGTTGGGGCAAGCTTTAAACCACTTGCGAATGAACGCCAGGTAAAAAGTCTTGAGGCGGCAATTGCTGAAGCTGCAGTCGGTGATGATTTTAAAGATCGTGGCGGTAATATAACATCAGTTGAATATGGGAATGGTGGGATGTATACAGATGCTAATGGTAAAGAAGTTAGAGTAACAAGAATTTGTCTTAAAAAAGAAAGTGATCACTACAAACTTATGCATTTTAAAGCAACAGGCTCCTTTGATATTTACAAAGAAGTAGATGGTGAGAAATATAATTTTGAATTTGTCGATGGTGAGGTTAGGATGAGAACAGAATCAAAGAAAAACATTGTTGAAGAGATAAAAGGTGAAGCTGGGGATGCAATGGGAGAAATTATTCTAACAGCGATCAGTATGTTTATCATTGGCCCACTTCATCAATTAGTCGGAATGTTCTTATCTTACTTGATGATCTTTATGGATTTCTTACTTGGCGCAAGCAATGTTTTGTATAACTCTGGAGTCGAAAACGGCTGGCGGGCAATTCGGGATTTATGTAATATGTTCTTTATCTTTGTTTTATTGGCAATCGCTGTAATGACTGTTTTCTTTGGTTCTGAAGGTAGCAGCTACAGTATTAAGAAGGCTTTACCAATGTTAATTATTGCGGTTTTGACAATCAACTTTAGTTTGTTAATGGCCAGAATAATTACAGAAGGCTCGGAGGTAATCATGCGGAACTTTGTTAGTAAGGGAGAAGCCGGAATTATTGGTGATGTGATGGGGATTAATAAAATTGCTCCACTGGACCCAAATAGTGATATGACCGGTGAAGATGGTTATATTGAAGTTGATCCAGCTAAAGGAGGGGAAACGATAGAAGGTGTTCTTACCCCCAAAGAATAAAAATAGTTAATTTAGACGATGTTAAAAACTAATAAAATTTTAAAATTTGTTCTACCTGCTTTGTTTGGAGCGGTACTTTTACTAATCAGTGTTGCGCCTGCTTCAGCGGCAGAAACAACCACGCATATTTTATCCGAACGACAGCTTGTTGCAGAAGATACAGGTACAGGAACCGAAGGCACAACAGAAACTGAAGACGAAACAACAACCGAAGAAACTAAGAATCCGTTTGGAGGTGACAAGGTAACGATGAAAATTCTCATGGCTCAGTTAATGTCAATTATTTTTATTGTGATTGCCATAGTTGTTTATTTAATCATTGATCTTGTCTTAGTTGGCCGTTGGGTAATGCTAGCAATCTTAGGCGTTCTTTCTCCCCTACCTTTTATTCTGATGATTCTGCCGGCTACTCAACAGTACGCCAAAATGTGGTGGGATAAATTCATAAAATGGACAACAGTTGGTATCGCAATTACTTTCTTTTTATGGCTTTATCCGCAAGTGCTTGGTGCAAAAAATGTTGATGGTTATTGGGAATCAAAAGAAGTTGCCTTTACATTTGGTCTTGCCAAAACTACCGTAATGTATCCAGAATTCTTGGGAGGATCTATGAGTCCTGCGCAATGGATGGATAATTTAATTATGTTCTTCCTCTCAGTTGGATTTTTAATTGCAGCCGCTTGGGCAGCAATCACAATGGGAGAGACTTTTGGTAAACTTATTCTCAAAGCTGGAAAATCAGCTGGCAAAACAGCTCGCAAGCTTGGAAAATTGGGTGCAAAACAAGCTTGGGAAGGTAGTGGTGCTGGAGATGCTGCTCGTCAGAAATGGGGTGAGATGACTGGACCTGGTAAGGCATTGCGAACAGCGGTTTTGAAAGATAAAATTCCGGGTGGTAAAAAAGGAAATGTTCAAGCGCTTAATGCTGGAAAACTTGGTGAAGCTGGAAAAAAATTCGGAGCTTTTGATAAAAACCGTCGTGGAGCAATGGATATTCTTGGTAAGGGTGAACATAATGGTGAAAAATTAACTGCCCATGAACGTGGTGCTTTAATGGCGAAGCATGGTGTGGCAGCGGATGGGTCTGAGATTAAAGATTATGATAATCAGCAAGGAACTGGCTATCTCGATGCTCAGAAATACCTTACGGCTTTGGATGCTGGAGAAGCACCAGGTCTTACTCTTGCTAACAATGTACCTTATTCTGCCTTACAAACTGCTGATTTTGCTCATGCGAGTTATGGTGATGGTGTCCAAACCGTTCATGATCGGATGGCTGATGGTGGTTATGATTCGGATAAACTTTCTCGAGATAAAAATATGGCAAAGCAACCGGCAATGGTTGGGGCTTTAGCTCAAGCAGATCCAAAAGCATTTAAAGCGATGATGAAAAAAGCTCCTAAAGATGTTAAAGATATGTATGAAGACAGTCATGCTCAATATTTGAAATCTGACGGAATAATGCCTGGCACAACATTAAGACCTGGCCAATCACCTTCGCTTCTTTTGCAAAATTCGAGGAAAATACATGCTGATGCATTTGGTGATTCTGAAGCAGCTTATACTGACAAAGCGGGGATTATGCAACCAGAGTTAGTAACATATTTAAAAGGAGTCACTGATTTAGGAGATTTGAATAGATTAAAAATTAGTGATGATGATGTTGTTTCAAAATCAGCAGCTGTTGCTATGTCTTCAAATCAGCTTGAGGCTTTATCACCCGATAGTGCTAAAAGTGTTCGAAAGGGTGCCAAAGCATTATTGGAGGAAAAATATGCAACAGATAGCAGAACAGTGGATAGCTCAGTAATTGCAAGGCGTACTGGAATGAATGTTACTATGATAGAAGCAATGAAAACCGATCCTGGTAAGTTTGGTGTTGAAAGTATATTCCTGCCTTCCTCTCCTACCCCCCTAATTAACTAAACCAAATGCAATACCCTGTCCCCCAAAACGTAGACATTGAAGATAAATTGATCGGGCCGTTAACCCTAAAACAATTTCTTTATCTTCTCGCTGGTGGAATTATAGAATTCCTTTTGTTCGCAATATTCGACATGGAACTATTCATCATGATTTCCCTGCCAACAGTCGGTCTTGCGATTGCCTTCGCCTTCGCAAAAGTTTATGATAAACCATTTGCAGATTTTCTTTTGGTCATGGCTCGTTTTATGTTCACGGCCAGAAAAAGAGTTTGGAAAAGAGCGCCTGGTGTTCTCTCTAATGCTGCTACCGGAGATCAACAAGTAACCGAAAAACATAAAGAAGAAAAAACCATTCTTCGAGAAAAAATTGAGAAAAAGCATTTAAATTTTGAAAGAATTGATGATTTAGCAAGTATTTTAGATACAGTTGGGGGATTAGAAGAAAAGTAAAAAAGCAAAAATTAAAAAGCAAAACAATTTAAATAGTCATCCCGAACTTGTTTCGGGATCTCATTCAAGCAATAAGGAGACCCTGAACCCTCCAGAGGCGGGCAAGCAAGTTCGGGGTGACAATATTAGGATAATTATTTATAACCATGTTCGGATTAAACAAGCCTAATCAGGCTCAAAATCAAAACACTACTCAAGCTGGGAATAACCAAAGCCAGTCTATTTCTGCTGCGGAGCAAGCAGACAAAGACAGTGTCCAGGCTTATTTAGATATCGCTGAAATTCGTGATAATGTTGTGGTTCTAAAAAACGGTGGCTTAAGAGCAGTGCTCTTGGTTTCATCTGTAAACTTTATGCTTAAATCCCAAGACGAACAACAAGGCTTAATTCAGGGGTATCAAAGTTTTCTAAACTCTCTTGAATTTCCTGTTCAAATCTTAATTCAGTCAAGACCACTAGATTTGCAGGGATATGTTGAGAAATTAAAAAGTGTTGCTGATAAACAACAAAACACTCTTCTTAAAGCTCAAACCTTAGATTACATTGAATATATTCAACAGCTAGTTAATGTTGCAAGTATTATGACAAAAAGATTTTTTGTAGTTGTGCCTTATTCTGCTGTGAATATTCCTTCGTCTGGACTTGTTGATAATATTTTAAACACAGTTAATCCCCTTCGCAAAACTCAAGAAAAAGTTTCTCGTTTTGAAAAACAACGTGGACAACTTTTTCAAAGAGTTGATGTTGTTGCGGGTGGACTTCGGGGGATGGGATTGCAAACAGTGTTGCTGCACACCCAAGAGTTAATCGAATTATTTTATGAAATTTACAACCCTGACGCGTCATTAAAACATAGACTGCCAGACGTTAGGGAATTAGCGCTCTTACATCAAGAAAAATAATATATTATGAAATTACTCGGCAATTTATTTTCAAAAAAAACTCAAACAAACCCACCAGTCCAGGAAGGTGTTCCTGCCAATCCTCAAAATTTAGCTGATAAGCAAACTACACAAGTTAAACAATCTCAAGTTTCTGATCAGTTATTGGCTAACAAGCAAGTAAACCAGCCAGATAATCAAGCTGTTACTCCGGATACACAACTGCCAGGCAACCAAGCCGCTAATCAATCTCTCAAATCACAAACATTAATAAATCCTAATCAGCCCAATCAACAAAGCCAAGTTAACCCTCAAGCTCAACCAGGTATGATTCAAGAATTAAAGAAAGTTGCTAATCCAACAGTTACTTCTGATGAAAAATCAGTTCAAAAAGCTTTGCGAGAATTTGAAAAAGGCGTTTCGACAGTTCGTGACTTAATTGCGCCAGCTGCTTTGGAGATTAACCCAGATCACATTAAACTCGGGAGTCAATTTGTTCGCACAGTTTTTATTCATACCTATCCACGTTATGTTAATACGAACTGGCTATCTCCATTAATCAGTCTTGATTATTCAATGGACATTAGTATGTTCATTTATCCAGTTAAATCAGAGGTAATGCTTAAAACTTTAAAGAAAAAAGTTGGGCAAATTGAATCCTCGGTTTCGATTAATCAAGAAAAAGGAAAAGCACGTGATCCGCAACTTGAAGCCGCTTATCAAAACGTTGAACGTTTAAGAGATTCGTTGCAACGAGGAGAAGAGCATTTCTTTAGATTTGGAATTTATTTTACAGTTTATGCAAAATCTCTCAAACAATTAAATAAAAAAATTGATCAAATAAGTACAACTATTGGTGGTCTTTTGATTGAAGTTAAGCCCGCAATTATGCAAATGGAGCAAGGGTTTAATTCTTCTTTGCCGTTTGGCGATGATCAATTGAAGATTTCTAGCAATATGAATACTTCGCCATTATCAACTACTTTTCCTTTTGTTTCGGCAGATTTGACCTCTAATGATGGTATTCTTTACGGCATTAATCGGCATAATAACAGTTTAATCATCTTTGATAGATTCAGTTTGGAAAATGCCAATTCTGTTATTTTTGCTAAATCTGGTGCTGGTAAAAGTTACGCAGTTAAATTAGAAATTTTGCGTCATATGATGCTGGGAACAGATGTGATTGTGATTGATCCAGAACATGAATATAAATATTTATCTGATGCGGTTGGCGGAACATTCACGGATATTTCTTTAAACTCAGAAACTCGCATCAACCCTTTTGATTTACCAAAGGTGAAAACAGCTCAAGAGCAACAAGAAGCGGTACGTTCAAATATTATTACTTTGCAAGGATTACTTCAATTAATGCTTGGCGACTTTAGCCCGCAGGAAAGTGCCTTGATTGAAACAGCCTTGATTGAAACTTATGCTAAGAAAGACATTGTTTTAGAAAAACCTTGGCCAGCTGAAATTGAATTTCCAACTATGCAGGATTTATTTGAAATTATTATGACTCTGGAAGGTGGGAAAGATTTGGGTGAACGATTGCGTAAATATACCGAAGGAACTTATTCGGGAATTTTGAACCGTCGTACCAATGTAAATATGAAAACTAAATTAATGGTCTTTAGCATTCGTGATTTGGAAGAATCCTTAAGACCAATCGCGATGTATAATGCCTTGAATTATATTTGGAACGAAGTGCGCTCAAATATGAAAAAGAGAATTCTGGTTGTAGATGAGGCTTGGTTAATGATGCAATATCCTGATTCCGCGAGATTCCTGTATGGACTTGCTAAACGCGCGCGTAAATACTATTTAGGGCTTACTACAGTTACTCAAGATGTCGCTGACTTTATGCGTTCTGAGCATGGACAGGCGATCATTAGTAACTCCTCGATGCAATTACTTTTGAAACAATCTCCGGCCGTGATGGATGAATTAGTCAATACTTTTCACTTAACTGATGGAGAGAAATATCTTTTACTTGAATCTGATAAAGGCGAAGGAATTTTCTTTGCTGGCTTAAAGCATGTTGCGATCAAAGTTGTTGCTTCTTACACCGAGGATAAAATAATCACTACAAATCCAGAAGAAATTCTTGAAAGACAAAAACAAGCGGCTAAATAATTCATAATCTATAATATATTATCATGAATAAAAAGAAATTAATTACAATCGGATCGTTAGCTCTGCTTTTAATGGTAGCAGCTTTCGCAGCGGGTTGTGGTTTGAAACAAGACACCGCAGAAACTGACGCAACGCAGCAAGTAACCACCGGCGGTACGCAAGACACGATCAGCAGTGGACAAGATCAAGCTACAACAACTGAAACAACAGGGACAACAACTGATCAGACTGAAACAACTGAGACAACTGATCAAACCCAGAGTTCAAGTGAGACCACCGGTCAAGTTGATGAGGACTCTTTGATAAATTTAGCTGAAAAATTTGCTGCAACATATGGAACATTTAGTTCCCAATCTAATTTTAGAAACGTTACCGAGCTTTATTCTTATATGAGCGAAAATTATCGTCAAGAATCGGCTGCGTATGTAGCTGAAAAGCAAGGTCAAAGTACTGGTGGCGGTTATTATGAAACAACCACTACTGTAATGATGTCAAAAGCGCTTGAAAACAGTGGAAATGCAGCAACGGTTTTGGTTGATACCTATCGAGAAAGTAGTTCGTCTGATCAAGGACGAGATGGTAGTTATCAAAATGCTTTAATTAAATTTATTCAAGAAGGTGAAAGTTGGAAGGTTGATAAGGTTGAGTGGCAGTAAATAAATTATCAATTAATAATTTGGAGAGCTGAGGAGTAATGATGAGTAAAATAGAAATAAAACATTTAGAAAAAGTTCCGTTATAAGAAAGAGTTCCAGTGGCGCCGGAGATTGATGAATTGTCAAAAGAAGACGTCACAGTTCCGGATAATAGTGGAAACGGGAGAACTCCCGTTTTTTCTGGTGAACGAGATGATAATAACCAAGTATTTAATAAAGTGGTAAGCGAAGTTCTTGATAATTTTCGTGAGCAAGCAGAAGATTTATTAGATGCTGCATATTTGGCAGTTGATAATTATAATCCCGATGAAGTAGCAAGAATTATTTCAGAAGTAGATAAGAGAGAGGCTCTTTTAAGAAAAAGTCAAAAACTTGGGTTGCTTCCAGAAACAATGGTTAGGTTAGAAGCGTTAAAAAATAAATTAGCTGATATGCAAGGTGACGATACGGTGGATGAGAATAAGCAAACTCTTAAGAACGAAGTGAATTGGTTTATCGGGTTGGCAGAAGAGGAAATTAAAACTGGTGATTATTCAAAAGCTGATGAGCAGCTTGACTCAGCAATTTTAAAAGTTGCCGAGTTAGAAAAGAATTATCCTTATGATAATTGGTCTTCTTATTTGGGCATAATTAGGGATTTGAATTCTAAGATGCTTCCTTATTCTGATGGTAATCCAGAAGTAGACGATCCAGGCGAAATAGCATTTAATGAAGAATTTGAAGCTAGCTTTGGACGAGCTATGAATAGATTGAAAATTACCATTAATCGTTATAATGACGGGCTTGCAAACGTTGCAAAGGTTGAAGCTCGTCTGATAACAATTAAAGATTTAATAGTACTTTATGAAGCCTATGGCATTTCTATAAAGCCCGAGCATGAGCAAATGATAGCTAGTGCTGAGGCGATAATCAGAGATTATAAAGAGGGAGAAGGAAAGGATAAAAATGACGAGGCCACTTGAAGGAGAACATCGTAAGGTGTTTGAAAAAGCCTTTGCTGAATATGACAGGACTTCAGATATACTTGATCATATTTCGAATCTTGATCCTAATGACCCTGATATATCGTCTAAGCGAGAGGATTTATTAAATAATTTAGATAATTTGTATTCTGCCTTAATAGATGAAACGGAAGAATTTATTGAATTCACGCTTGATTTACCGGGGTTAGTTGATGATATTTTAAGTGAATATGTTAAAGCTTCAAGAGATGAATTTGATAAAGGTTTTTTGGATAGATCATCTGAGTATTTAAAGCAAGCTGAATATTATGTTGATCAATTAAAAAATTCTGATGTGAAAATAGATGAAGCTAATCTTGCAGAAATAGAAACTTTGAAAAATGCTATTTCAAATTACAAATCTTCGAAGCAATTACCTTTTGGTTCTGATCAGGATAATGAGGCTTGGGATGATTTGGGGTTAGACGATTCGGAATTGGAAGGTTTAGATAGCGATGAGCTTAAATCTATGGCAACAAGATTAGAGAGACATTTTAATAAACATCCTTCCATCCTTGATGGGGAATCAGATGATTTAATTTCGCAAGAATTAAGAGATATAGTGACTGGAGTTGAAAACGGTTGGGAAGGTTTCTCGGATGGTGAGCTTCGTGAGGCAATTAGTTTTATGCGACATTTGTTAAGAGAAGCAGAGTTGCTTGAGTTGGCAAATGGTCCTGCTTTTGAACTGGATGATGATTTTGTGGAATAGTTATTATAATAGTTTATTAAAAAATAAAATGAATAACTCGGAAGGATCTGATGGTTATTCAGAATCAGTTGTTAAACTAGATGATGCTGGATTAATCCAAAAAGCAGAGAAGTTGGTTGATGCTATGGAAATATCATTTAACGCTAAGGATTTATTACCTGTAATTATAAAAATTAGAAAATTGGATCTTTTATTCCAAGACAATAATTGTCCTTCAAAAATTTCTCAAACAAAAAATGAGATTCAAAAATTAATCGAGGAGGAATTAGGTGTTAGAATAGACAAGGAATTGTTTAAAAGTGTCGGTGGGTTAGAGGTTTATGTTGTACGTGCTGAAAATTCTTTAGCGGCCGATAGTCGAAATGACGCTATCGCTGGCACCCTAAATGCTTTAATGAAATATAATTGTTTGAAGCAACATATTCCCACCCTATCTAATTATACTGATAGTTTGATTGAAAGATTGAATGTATTATTGCGAGAATTGAAGTTGGTTTAGATATTTATCTAAAATTAAAAATTGATTTCAAAAAAACAGGCCTGTTGGTTATAAATTAGACTTAGAACCGAGGTCTGTTTTTGGGTTGGTTGTTTAATATTGTAGCTGAATTTCATGAAATTCAGCTACGGGTACATTCACATCTCCTCCACAGTTTCAATCCCCATTAAATCAAGCCCAATTTTAATAACCATAGCTACGGCGCTAATTAGAGCCAAACGGCTATTTTTTATATCCTTATTCTCCGCTTTTAAGACAGATAATTTATTATAAAAAAGATTGAATTTTCTTGTTAAATCATTTAAATAATTTGCAATGCGATGCGGTTCGAAGCTATCCCCTGCACCCTGAATCACCTCCGGGAAATAAACCAATTCTCGGAGCAGGCTAATTTCCTCTGGCTTATCAAGAGACGCATTGCAATGCGTCTCTACGTTTGTTTTTCGAAGGATGCTTTTTATTCTAGCGTATGTATATTGTAAATACGGTCCGCTATTGCCCTCAAAATTCAAAATTTTCTCCCATTCAAAAAGAATGTCCGTGTTGCGATGTTGCGCGAGGTCATTATATTTAATTGCTCCAATCCCAACTTTCTTTGCAATTTCATCTTTATTTTTTAAATTGGGATTTTTTTTGGTGATAATTTTACTAGATTTTTCAATTGCATCCTTAATAACATCTTCCATGAAAATTGTTTTGCCTTTTCGGGTTGAAAATTTGCCGTCTTTAAATCGATATAATCCATGACCAACATGTTTACAATTCTTTGCCCATTTATAACCCAGTTTTTCTAGGGCCATAAATAATTGCTTAAAGTGTAAAGATTGTTCATTCCCAACCTCATAAACCATTAAATCAAATTTGAATTTAGCGTATCGGTCAATCGCCGCTGCGATATCTCTTGTGGAATAAAGGGTTGCCCCATCGGATTTTGCTAAAAGTAAAGGAGGTAAGTTTTTATCAGGTAACTCAATTATAGTTGCTCCTTCACTTTTTTTGGCCTTTTTAGCTTTAATTAGATCCTTGATTAACTCTTTAGAGACTTTATTATAATTAGCCTCGCCAATAGTTTTTTCGATTTTAACATTTAAATCTTGATAAATTTTATCAAATTCTTGAAAACTAATCTGATTAAATAACTTCCAAGTTTTCTCTAATTTCGGATCTTCGTTTTCTAATTGTTTAAATTTTTCTCTTGCGAGTTCATCTAATTTTGGATCTTTTTTGGCTTCCTCGTGGAATTTAACATATAATTTTAGTAAATATTTTATTTTATTTTTTTGAAGTTCTTTTTCGTCTCCCCATTTTTCCGTTGCAACTAATAATTTTCCAAATTGAGTTCCATAATCTCCAATATGATTAATTCCAATTGTCTTCCAGCCTAGTTTTTGATAAATCCTTTTGATGGAATCTCCAATTAAAGTTGAGCGTAGGTGTCCGATCCCGAAAGGTTTGGCAATGTTTGGAGAAGAATAATCAATCGTGATTATTTTATCTGATTTTCCCGATCCGTAATTTTCTTTTTCTTTTAAAACCTTCTCAAGATTTTTAATTAAATAATCTTGCCGTAGTTTAAAATTAATAAATCCTCCGACAATTTCTGGCTTTTCAAAATCATTAGATTTAAAATGTTTTAGAATAATTTTGGCAATATCGGGCGGAGGTTTCTTGACCACTTTCGCTAACTGCATTGCTATATTTGCCGTATAATCGCCAAATTGCTCGTTTTCGGGTTTTTCGATTATGATTTTAGGCAATTTAAAATCCGGAAGCTCTTTTTTTACCTGAGCATTTTTAATCGCTGTTTTAAGTTGGGTTTTGAGGGTTTTCTTTAGCATAGTAAGGTAATTATAGCATAAGCGGCAGAGTCCCGCCTTTATGGTGGGGTAAAATAGGATATGAAAATAGCCGCGAGGATTTCTCGCGGCTTACTAATGTTTGCTCTAAAAAAAGTTAGGATATATCGGCCGAAGTGGTGATTGTATCATCTACTACTTCACGCTTATCGATTTCGTCTTTCCCTCTGCTCTTTTTCTCCGGCACCTTTTTATCTTTCGCGAAAAGGACGTCATATATTCCTCTCGCAGCAGCGAGGAGTGCTATCCCCATCACAAGGCTGATTAAAAAATAAACAAGCCCCAGCATGGGATTAAGCTTTTCTCCTCTGATCAAAGAAATAAAAGGTCTTGCGATATCCTGGGTAAGACCGGCGAAAATTATCGCCACCCAGGTACAACTCCCGCCGCCCATGGCGATGCGAGTGAACAAGGGGCGGTCTTTGGAGATAGATGCTACTCCCCATGCTCCGATGGCAGCTGTAGTCACCACCATGGCAAATGCCAACCCACAACACTCGAGAAAACTGATTTCGGGATACATGATTCTTGCCAGGAGCATAAGAATCCCACCGCCGATGCCGATGAAAAATCCAGCTATCATCATGAGAATCTGGGCAGTTTCGCCCCAAACTTTCTTCTGTTCCCAATTCTCAACGAACAGCACTATAGCTGTGACGAGAATGGTCATCCAGAAGAAAGCTGTGAAAGCATCAGCCCAGGTGATTATCGGCAGGAAGGAAGCAACGAGTGTGACGACAAAGACCGTTATTGATAGTAAGAATCCCCCCCTTGCTACGCTTATGGCCTCGGGCTTCATTTCGCCAAATTTTTTGGCAATGAACCCGATCAGTCTAGTTAGTAGGGTAAACATACCCCCTCCTTATATTTATCCAACCGTTAATTTATTATTTGCGATATAAATGTAAAAGTCCCAACCATTGCGGACTTTGTACTTTATCACAAGAACAGTTTAATGTCAATGGTTACAGATAAAATATTAAATGCTATATTAAGTTTGCTACAGCGTGGGGAGGGTTTGTTGGGGGAATTATCAATTATCAATTATCAATTATCAATTGCCAAGTATTAATTATAAAAGAGTCATTGGTGGAGTAGTGCTGGGTGCACTGTTTGGTGCGTTTTGCGTAGTCCTCTCAAAATATTGTATTACTGTTTGTCATCTCGATTTTATCGAGATTTTTTATAGTCGAATTTTACTTGGTTTATTAATCGGACTTCTGGGAAGCTTTAAAATAAATTATATTATTCGCGGAGGAGTTTTGGGTTTTTTGGTTAGTTTGGCGACGGTAATCAATGATCCTTCTGAAATTATATTATTCGCGGGAACAGGGGCTGTAATTGGAATCATTATTGATTTAGTTTTAACAAAAATCAAATTCTTCTCAATTGCAAAATAATTATCCACTATCAATAATACCTGCTTAATCTTCGCTTAATCTTTATTTAACTTTAATACGATATAGTGAGCTTACAACGCTCGCTATTTTTGATTTTTAAAAAAAGGAGAAAACATGTTAAAAAAGAAGGGACTAATTAAGTTTGTTTTAGGATTATGGTTAATGGGGTTGTTTTTAACTCCATTAATTTCAAACGCTGCCGCTGATTATACCATTGCAATTACAGAAGTACTAAGCAATTGTTCAGTAGGTCAAGAAGGATACAATGAATTTATTGAGCTTCATAATTACGGCGCTGATTCTGTCGATGTTAACAATTTCACTTTTACTGATGGTGACACCCTTGATTATATTACATTATGGAATGAGGCGACTATGGGAATAATTCCTGACCCGGATATTATTACAGGAACGACGATTATTCCATCAGGAAGTTTCGCAGTGATTATAGATCCAAATTATCTTGACGGTGATCAACCTTATGATTTTCCTTTGGGTACAATTATTGTTACTGTAAGAAATAATGATATTGGTAGTGGATTAGCCGCGACTGATCCAATCACTCTTTATGAAGGTCCTAATTCTATTCAAGACGAAGTAATCGATACTTTTGGAACACCGGTTCAGAATGATGCTTGGTCTTTATGTGATGACGACGGTTTGGATGCGATCCCTTTTGATCCGGGTCAAGAAAAATCTTTAGAGCGTACTTTTTATGATCAACCGGATGATGAAACTAACTGGTCAGTTTGTGCTGACATCCCAAGCCCCGGCGGTGATAATAACGATGTCCCTATAGCTGTAATCACTGCTGATCCTATCTCCGGCGAAGCTCCTCTTCCAGTTCATTTCTCAGCTGTCGATTCAACTGACCCCGAAGCTCAACCATTAACTTTTAACTGGGAATTTCCAGATGAGACAACGGCAGAAACCGAAGATGTTGACTATATATTCACAGAAACAGGTAACCAATTGGTAATTCTGACTGTTAGTGATGGCGATCTCGAAGATACAGCAGAAATTACCATTGAGGTTAATCAGATCCCTGGATTTACAGTAAGATTAAATGAGATTTTACCCGATCCAGAAGGTGCAGATGCTGATGGTGAATTTATCGAGCTTTATAATTATGGTGATCAAATAGTTGATCTCTCCGGGTATAAATTAGACGATCAAGAAGGTGGAAGTAGCTCTTATGTTTTTCCGGAGGAGACGACTGTTAATGCTGATGAATATTTCGTGGTTGAACGGAGCGAAAGCGGCTTGGCTTTGAATAACGATCAAGACAGTGCGCGTTTGCTCGACTCAACTGATGCGATATTAGAAGATATACCTTATCAAAATGGCGATGAGGGTTGGTCGTATAGTTATCATAATGATGAATGGGATTGGACGAATATTGTTACGCCAGGAGAAGAAAATCAAATCAGTGGAGATGTTCTCGGTGATCAGGATGAATACCAAAGCGTTAATATTAGTCAGGCGAAAAGTTTAGAAGACGGCACAAAAGTTTCTTTTGAAGGGGTTGTTACGGTTGAACCAGGGGTTTTTAGTGAGAAATATTTTTATGTTCAAACCGGCAAGGATGGCCTTCAGGTTTATTTTTCACAATCAGACTTCCCTGCGCTTAAACTTGGTGATAAACTAAAGGTGCGAGGAAAAATGTCGACGGCTTCTTCTGAGCGCAAAGTGAATTTATCAGAAAAATCTGACATTCAAATTATTGGTCAAGGTGAGGTTAAACCAGAGGAAATTAAAACTGGCGAATCTAAGGATGATAAACATACTGGGCAATTGATTATAGTTCAAGGGGAAGTTAGCCGCAGTTCTGGAAAAACATTCTATCTTGATGATAACTCTGGGGAAAGTAAGATATCTATCAAAGATTCAACGGGGATTAATAAACCAGAAACTAAAAAGGGAACTAAATTACGCATTACGGGGGTTGTGAATAAAACTTCTAGTGGAAACCGCTTACTCCCTCGTTACCAATCCGACTTAACAGATAAGTTAGTTAGCGCTGGGATGAACGCGCGGATTTATTTAGTAATTGGACTATGGTTATTTGTGATTTTGAATTGTTTGATGTTTGTATTTGTTTCTCGTGATTAAATAATTAGAAAAATGCAAAAGAATATTTACTCTCTTAAAGAGGTCAAAGAGTTAGCCGAAAATTTAGCCAAGTCACTTGAGGGTGGTGAGGTGCTTGCTCTTTATGGTGACCTTGGAAGTGGTAAAACAACTTTCACGCAGTTTTTAGCAAAAGCATTGGGTGTGGAAAAACGTATTCCTAGCCCTACTTTTGTTGTAATGCGTAAATACGATAAGATGAAGTTAGAAGGAGTTTCTTTACATCATTATGACCTTTATCGTTTAGATAATTTGGATGAAATTAAAGATTTAGGCATAGAAGATGATTTTAAAGATCAGAAAACAATTTGTGTAATTGAATGGCCCGAAAGAGCGGAGGAGATTTTACCGAAAGATCGGATTAATTTAAAGTTTAAGGTGGTTAGCGAGAATGAGCGGGAGATAGAGTTTGATAAAATATAAAGAATTATTTAAGGGACTATGCAAAGAAAATATTTTACTTATCTGCTGGTGAATTTTACGAAAACCGTTATTTATACAGGTGTGACTAATGATTTAATCCGAAGAATTCATGAACACAAAACCAAGCTTAATAAAAAAAGTTTTACGGCAAGATATAATATAAACTTGCTGATGTATTATGAAATTTATGATACACCGCTAGATGCGATTGAACGTGAAAAACAAATTAAAGCGAGGTCAAGAAAGAAAAAGGTGAGCTTGATTAATAGTGTTAATTTTAAGTGGCATGATTTGTACGGAACTTTGTTTTATATTTAGATGTTTTAAGATTGCTTCACCCCGCCATGCGGCGGGGCTCGCAATGACTATGTTTTGGGAGTTACTGCGAGCAAAGCGAAGCAGTCTTAAAACTCACTAAGTCCTGCAGGCCTTCCGTAACTTAATTGACTGATTAAATTTAATTAAGTAAATTATTAAGCATGTATCTTATCGTAAACCCAAAAATAAAAAGAATCACCATGGAAGCCTGGGATGAACAGGAGTTTTTAGGTGACTATGAATATCAAATTGAAAAAGATCTTTCTCAAGAATTCCTAGGTTGGATTGAAGAATTTCTAGATGCCCATGCTACTTATAAAGAAGATTTAAAAGGGATTATTGTCACCAGAGGTCCAGGATCTTTTACGATGTTGAGAATTGTGATTAGTAGTTTAAATGCTATGGCCTATGCTTTAAATATTCCAATTTTAGGCATCACAAAATCAGAATTCCTTGCCTACCGGCAGGCAGGAATAAATCAAGATCAAATTTTAAAATATGTGAAACAGCTAGAAAAAGCGAAGGGATTCGCAAAGCCAGTAGTGCCGTTCTATAACGAGAAGCCTAAAATTACAAAACCAACCCAATAAGGGTTCGATGACCTTAAAAACACACGGAGGTTGTTATGGTAAAATTCACAGAAATGGTATCTTTGGTTTTAGGTTGTTTGTGGATAATAATCTGGGCCATTCTCACTCTTATTATCTTTCTGATTTTTAAAACCGGGGAGATATTGAGAATATGGGTAGGGTTAGGAAAATTAATTGACTTAACTCTCAATTTTATTGACCTAATGCTCGACTTTTTTAGGTCGATTTTCCCCAGTACCGTACCCCAACCTGAATAAAGAGATAAATAAATGCCCCGTATTTCGGGGCTTCTCTTTTTGTCAAAAATCTTTGCTCAAATACCAAAATTAATGTAAAATAAGCTTGTATGAAGCTTGTTTTTTATCGTCCTAAAATATTAAAATGCGAATTTGCATCGATGGTCGGATGTATGGCAAGGGGTTCACAGGAATTGGCCGTTATATCCAAGAACTTCTAAACCATCTCTCAAAAATTGACAAGAAAAACGAATATCTGATTTTATTGACGAAAGAAAATATTGATGAATTTAATATTCAACAAGATAATTTTAAAACTAAAATTGTTGATTTTTCACATTATTCTATTTCCGAACAAACAAAATTCTTAAAATATCTAAATAATCTTGACGTTGATCTTGTCCATTTCCCGCATTTCAATCTTCCTACTTTTTATAAAAAACCCTTTGTCACGACCATCCATGACTTAATTCATACTTTATTTCCTGGAAAGAAAAAGGGTCGTTTTTTCCATCGAAAAGCTTATGATTTTACTATCAAACAAGCTGTTAAAAATAGCCGTAAAGTGATTGCTGTTTCTAAAAATACCAAGGATGATATTATTAAACTTTTAAAAACTGATCCCGAGAAAATCGAAGTTACTTATGAGGCTGTTGATCCAGAATATCGGTTGATTTCTGATCCGTTAAAAATAACGGATTTAAAATCAAAATACGGTATTACTAAACCATTTTTACTTTATATAGGTAATTGGCGTTATCATAAAAACGTTCATGGATTAATCCAAGCATTTAATTTGATTAAACAAAAACACAAAGTCGATTGCCAGTTAGTGATCACTGGGAAAAAAGGTAAGATTGAACAAGAAGAAGCAGAGCAAGCCATGGAAGTCTCTCCCTTTAAATCAGATATTATTTTGCCTGGTTTTGTTCCAGAAAATGAGCTTCCGTTATTTTACAACGCTGCAACTTTATTTGCTTTCCCTTCTTTTTATGAAGGCTTCGGTTTACCTCCGCTTGAAGCTATGGCTTGCGGTACTCCCGTTGTTTCTTCAAACACTGCTTGTATGCCAGAAATTCAAGGTGCGGCAGCAGAATATTTTGACCCAAATAATGTTAAACAAATGGCCGGTCAATTTACTAAAGTTTTGAAAGATACTGATTTACAAAAAGAAATGAGTAAAAAAGGATTGGAACATGTACGGCAATATAATTGGCAGCGGATGGCAAAAGAAACATTGGAAATTTATAGGAAGGCAGTTTAAAGAATTCTGAATTCTGAATTCTGAATTTATAATTTATAATTTATAATTCCTCAAACATGGATATTGAAACAAGTTCGATTTATTTTGCAATTATTTCAGCAGCAGTTGCAATTCTTTACGGCTTAATTTTAATCGCTTGGATTTTAAGGCTTTCTCCGGGAACAGGGAAAATGATTACGATTGCAAAAGCAATTCAAAATGGCGCAAAAGCTTATTTGAATCGTCAGTATAAAACAGTTGCCATTGTGGCGGTTGTTTTGGCTGCTATTTTATGGTTAGCACTTGGTTATCAAATTGCTTTGGGTTTTGCCGTTGGGGCAATTTTTTCTGCTTTGGCAGGTTATATTGGTATGCATGTTTCTGTTAGGGCAAATGTTAGAACAGCTGAAGGTGCTAAAAAAAGCCTCGGCCAAGCTTTTAAAGTTGCTTTTTTGGGAGGATCGGTCACAGGGCTTTTGGTAGTTGGCCTTGCTCTTTTGGGTGTTGCTGGTTTTTATCTTATCTTTGGTGATATCAAAGCCTTAATTGGGCTTGGTTTTGGTGGAAGTTTGATCAGTGTTTTCGCAAGACTCGGTGGTGGAATCTTTACTAAAGGTGCTGATGTTGGTGCAGACTTAGTCGGGAAAATTGAAAAAGGGATACCCGAAGATGACCCAAGAAACCCTGCAGTAATTGCTGACAATGTTGGTGACAATGTTGGTGACTGTGCTGGAATGGCTGCCGATCTTTTTGAGACTTATGCGGTAACCGCGATTGCGGTCATGCTGCTTGGATCTTTGATTTTCAAAGATTTTGACAATGCCATTCTTTATCCGCTGGTTTTGGGTGGAGTCTCTATTATTGCTTCTTTAGTTGGGATTTTATTTGTAAAAACGACCAAGAAAACCAAAATTATGTGGGGACTTTATAAGGGCTTGATTGTTAGCGGTGCAATTGCAGTGATTGGATTTATTCCAGTTACTGCTTGGTTGATGAAAGACAATGGGCTTTATGCTGATTGGCGCATTTATCTTACTGCTTTGATCGGACTTGCAGTTACTGCGTTAATGATTGTCGTTACCGAATATTACACTTCGACGGATCGCTCACCGGTAAAATCAATTGCTAAATCAAGCGAAACAGGACACGCAACGAACATTATTACAGGGATTGCCGTGGGAATGAAATCTACAGCCTTACCAATTATTATTATTGCAGCGGGGATTATCGGTTCTTACGAATTAGCTGGATTATACGGTATCGCGATTGCGGCAATGAGTATGCTTTCTATGACTGGGATTATTGTTGCGATTGACGCTTTTGGACCGATTACAGATAACGCCGGAGGAATTGCTGAAATGGCTAAATTACCGAAAAAAGTTCGTAATATCACTGATCCTCTTGATGCCGTTGGAAATACTACTAAAGCAGTGACCAAGGGTTATGCGATTGCTTCTGCGGGATTAGCTGCGATTGTTCTTTTTGCTTCATATATTCATGAATTTATTGATCGTGGCCAACAAATTATTTTTCTCTTAGATGACCCATATGTTCTTGTTGGACTCTTTATTGGTGGGTTGCTTCCATATATTTTTGGAGCAATGGCGATGCAAGCAGTTGGGAAAACAGCTGCTGCTGTGGTGAAGGAAGTAAGACGTCAGTTTAAAACAATCAAGGGAATTATGCAGAATAAAGCAAAACCAGATTACGAGAAGACTGTTGATATCGTTACCAAGTCCGCAATTAAACAAATGGTTATACCTGCCTTGATTCCTGTTGTTGCTCCAATCTTGGTTGGGTTTCTTTTGGGTCCAGAGGCGCTTGGTGGATTGTTAGTTGGGTGTATTATTACTGGAATTTTTATGGCACTTTCAATGACCACAGGTGGTGCCGCTTGGGATAACGCAAAAAAATACATTGAAGATGGCAAACATGGTGGCAAAGGTAGCGAGGCTCACAAAGCAGCAATTACCGGAGATACGGTTGGAGATCCTTACAAAGACACTGCTGGTCCTGCGATTAATCCTATGATTAAAATTATCAATGTCATCGCTTTATTGATCGTAGGTTTTCTGGTCTAGTAATCAAAGCAGTTGCTAATCGATATTTTCTTTGTTATAATTACCCCTTAAACTCGAAGTGTTTTAAATAATCTTTTGATAGATTCCACTTAGGGGGAATAATTATGAGAACGGATAATCTAAAAAACATTGGAATTAGAGAGGCGACTCTTGAGGATTTCAATGAAGAATTAGCTATTTTTAAGTTTTCTGATGGCCAAGAATTGACTTGGGAAAAGGATAAATTGCCAAAAGGACTTAAAGTAGGGAATAAAGTTAGTTTTAAACTAATTACAGATACAGAAGAAACTGAAGAACGTGCAGAAATCGCGCGTAAATTACTGGAGAATATTTTAAATGAAACCAGCTAATCAAAAAACAAATAACGCTGATGTACATAAAGAAAAAGGTAAGATCCAAGGAAAGGAAAAAATAGCTAAGGAGGGTAAGAAGAAAGTTGTTTCCAAAACAGCAGATTTAAAGATGGCAAAGGGTAAGAGGCAGATGGTAGATGTTAGAGGGAAGAAGTTAGGTGGCAAAAATCAGGAATTAAAGAGAAATAATGAAATCAAGAAAGAAGTTAAGGATAATACTGAAAATCAATATTTGAAAAATTTGTTTACAAAATGGAAGAGATTATTTAAGAAAAATCGAGTTAAGAGTAAAAACCCACGCCATAATTCTGCCATGAAGGCGGGACAAGAGCGCGGGACAAAGCAGCGTTTTTATCAAAAAAGAAAATTTTGGGTGATAGCTTCTCCCGCCACTCTTATTTTGATAATAGTGTTGTTTTTTGTTTGGATTAATGTTGCTTACTCTGCAGAAATTTTACCCGGTGTACAAATTGATGGGATAAAAATTAATGGTAAAACAAAAGAAGAGGCGACAGACATTTTAAGATCAATGGTGGGGGATTATCTTAAAGAAAAAACCAATTTGAAATATGAAGATAAAACTTACGAACCTACTTTTGAAGAGTTGGGGGCCGAGATTAATTATGAAGGCACAGTAAATGCTGCGTTTGAAATTGGGAGGGATAATAATTGGTCGTTGCGTCTTTGGGATCAGACTTTGAGTTTATTTGGTCAAAAACATCAGATTGTTTTAAGCTCATTCGATGAAAAAAAACTTGATGACTATTTCTTCAAAAACGCTAAAAAAACTGTCAGCAAGGTAAAAAATGCTACTTTAAGTTTTGACGGCGAAAAAATTATTAAAGTCAAAGAACGCCAAGGAAAACATTTTAATAATGAACTTTTGGGGAGTCAATTAAGTGTTGCAATTGGTCAACTTAATGAGGCAACGGCTGAATTAGAGATGGTAAAAATTGTACCTAAATTAACTACTAAAGATATTATCCAAACTCAAAAAGAAGCCCAGGCGGTACTCGATCGTGGTATGACTTTAAAATCTAGTGACCGAAGTTTTGTGGTTGCTAAATCCAAGCTAGGCAGTTGGTTAACTTTCAAGGCAGTTAAACCAGAGAGCATTCAAGAACAATCTGATGATAATATTCTCGCTGATCCAGATAAACTTGTTGTTACAGCTGGAGAAGATAGTAAAAAACCAACAGTTGTTTTGTCAATCAAATTGAATCAAGAAAATACGAAAAAATATCTTGAAAGTATTGTGACGGACGTAGATCGTACCCCAACCAATGTGAAACTAAGTTATTCTGGTGGAAAATTAAAAGTAGCTGAAGCGAGTCATACTGGCTCTTCAGTTGAAATTGGAAAAACAATTTTAGATATTGAAGAAGCAATTCGAGATAAGCAAACTGTAGTTAAAATTGTGATGAAAACTGCAAATCCTCAAATCACGGAGGAAAATTTAACTAAATTAGGAATTAAGGAATTAATCGCGCAAGGAACTTCTAGTTTTGCAGGCTCACCTTCTAACAGGATTCACAATATTGGGGTTGGTGCAGCGGCAATTAATGGAACAATTGTAGCACCCGGTGATATTTTTTCGGTAAATAATGCTTTAGGTGAAGTTACATCAGCAGCAGGTTATTTGCCGGAATTAGTAATTAAGGGAAACAAGATTGTACCAGAAAATGGCGGAGGACTTTGCCAGGTTTCAACGACTGCTTTCCGCGCAGCTTTAAATGCTGGATGTGAGATTATAGAACGCAGAAACCATCGTTTTCGGGTGATGTATTATGAGCCAGCAGGAACGGACGCAACTATTTATAGTCCTAGTCCTGACTTTAGATTCAAAAATGACACTGGTAAGCATATTTTAATTCAAACTAGTATCTCGGGGTCAACTTTAACATTTGATTTTTATGGGACTAAGGGAAATCGAACAGTAAAAATAGACGGTCCGCATATTTCAGCAGGAGCGTCTCCCGGAGCTGCGGAGGAGATTGTTGATAATAGTTTAGCACCAGGGGCAAGAGTTTTGGTTGAAGGGTCTTTCTCGGGTGCGACTGCGGTGCTTTACCAGTATGTTTATGAGGCTGGTAAACAAGTACGCAAAGATACTTTTTCAAGTACTTATGTTCCCCAAGCTGCGGTTTATAAAGTAGGACCGAGTTAATTATCAATTAATAATTAATAATTAATTTGAGGTGAGGTTAAGGATAAGGAGTAAGGAAAGTGTCACCCCGAGTGAGTCTCGCGTAGCGAGGCGAATCGAGGGGTCTTCGTCAGTTTTTTGATTAGTTGGGGGTTAATATCCCCTTTATTTTTTATGGAGAGGTGCTAGAGTGGTTTAATAGGGTGCTCTCGAAAAGCACTGTCTTGTTTACAGGACCCTGGGTTCGAATCCCAGCCTCTCCGCCATGAAATAAAAAGTGTTCGCCACGCCATGCGGCGTGGCGCCCCGTCATTCGACGGGGCGAATCCCAGCCTCTCCGCCAAGTATCATGCGGTACATGGCATGGCCAGACTGCATGTTGTCTCGTGAGGCATTCTATCTCTTCACAAAACTATGCAAAACCAAGACATCGAAATTGAGATCAAGTTTCCACTAAAGAACCCTACTGAGGTTAAGAGATTTTTGAATGAAAATGCAAAATTGATTTCTGAAAATATTTATCAAAAAGATTTATATTATGTTCCAGTGCACAAAGATTTTTTAGCTGTAAAATATCCTTTCGAATGGTTGAGGTTAAGAAAGTCTTCGAAAGGAACATTTGTTACGTATAAGCATTTTTTTCCAGAAAATGTTGAAAAAACAGATTATTGCGATGAATTTGAAACAAAAGTTGAAAATTTTGAAGCAATGAAGAAGATATTTATAAGTCTTGATTTTAAGGAAGTCATTGCTGTTGAAAAATCAAGAACAACATGGATATTTGAGCAAGTCGAAGTAGTCATAGATAAAGTTACTGATTTAGGGTTTTATATGGAATTGGAAGCAATTAAAGATTTTGAAAACCCTCAGGATGGTAAGGCATATTTATATCAAATTCTAGAAAAATTAAACGCGAAAGTTGGAAAAGTTGATTTGAGAGGATATCCTTTTAGAGTTCTTGAAAAGAAGGGATATAAATTTGGAAAATAATGATTTTTAAAAAATATCTTTAAAATAAACACAACAGATTTCCTACTAATTAATAAGAATATGTCATTTATAAATACTCTACCCTACATTAGCAACCCAATTGAAGAATTTTCAATTAGATAATAGTTAAGATAATTTATGACAGAAAAACTTCATTCCTGTGGAAACAGGAACCAAGCTAAACAATTAGTAGGTAAACTTCTTGAAAAATATGAGAAGTTAGAAAAAGCTGGAAAGATCAAGGATTATAATGAAGCTCAGACTCGGAATGAGTTTATTGAGCCGCTTTTTGGGGCGCTTGGTTGGGATATGCGGAATTTGGATCATGAGAATGAGGTCACGACTGAAGAGAATGTTTCTGGCGGTCGGGTGGATTTGGCTTTTCGTTTAAATAATATTCCGGTGATGTTTTTGGAAGCCAAGGCGATGAAGGTGGATTTGGATGAATGGAAGTGGGCGGAGCAGGCAATTAATTATAGTTGGAACAAAGGTGTTGATTGGGCGGTTTTAACGGATTTTGAGGGAATTAAAGTTTTTAATGCGACCTTACCACCGAAAGGTCCCGGTGAGAATCGTTATCTTGCTTTAAGTTACAAAGATTATTTAACGGACTTTGAGAAACTTTGGCAGCTTTCCAAAGAATCAATGCAGAAAGGAGACCTAGAAACGGAAGCGCGGAAGACTGGTTTATTGAAAGAGCGTCGTTCGGTGGATGAGGTTTTGTTTACGGATTTAATGGAATGGCGTCAAAAACTTTCGAATAATTTCTCCGCTTATAATGAAAATGTTGAACATGATTTGCTAGATGAAGGAGTGCAGAAATTATTGGACCGTTTGATTTTTATTCGGACGGCCGAGGATCGCAAGATTGAAGAGAAGGTTTTAATTGTGAAACTGCGAGAGTGGGAGAAAAAAGGTCGGAAGGGAAGTTTGATGAAGGTTTTGGATCAAGTTTTTGATGATTTCAAAGCGACTTATGATTCAAAGCTTTTTGAAAATCATCCGTTTGAAAAATGGGAGATTGAGGATAGTATTTTGGAGAAAGTAATTAAGGGGCTTTATGAGAGCGGAGAGGGTTATACTTATGATTTCTCCGCAATCTCGGCAGATGTACTAGGCGGAATTTATGAGCAGTATCTTGGACATATTTTGGAGAAAGCAAAAAAATCTGCCAAGGTTACCGAAAAACACAAAAAACGCAAAAGCCAGGGAATTTATTACACGCCAAAATTTATCGTCGATTATATTGTCGAGAATACCTTGGGTAAGAAATTAAAAGAACTTAAGAAAAATTCTAAAAACCTTTTGCGGGATGTAAAGAAATTAAAAGTTCTTGATCCGGCTTGTGGTTCAGGGAGTTTTTTAATTCGGGCGTTTGAGGTTTTGGATCAGTTTTATGAAAAGGAATGTGGGGCAACCGGAGACCCAATGGCAAGACGGATGGAGATTTTATTGAATAATATTTATGGAGTAGATTTAGATCCTCAAGCAATTGAGATTGCGAGATTGAATTTATTATTAAGGGCCTTGAGGGGCAAGGGGAGTTTACCGAGTTTGGAGGGGAATATAAAATGTGGAAATTCATTGGTTTCGGGGAGTGAGGAGGAGCTTAAAAAATATTTTGGGGAAAATTGGAGAGAGAAGAAGGCTTTTGAGTGGAAAGAAGAATTTTCGGAGGTTTTTGATGAAGGTGGTTTTGATGTTGTGGTGGGGAATCCGCCGTATGTTAATATTGCTAATATTGATGACAGCGGAGAGCGAAAATATTTCCAAAATAAGTTTAAATCTGTAAAGAATAAAACTGATTTATATGCTATTTTTGTTGAACGGGGTAGTGTTTTATTAGCACAAAATGGAGTATTAGGTTTTATTGTTCCCAGAACATGGTTGGGCACTGATAGTTTCAGTAAGTTTAGGAAGTTCATTATTGGTAATACTAATATTTCTCAGTTAGTCAAATTACCCAATGATGTTTTTAAAAGTGCTGTGGTGGTAACTGTTTTGTTGTTTTTGGAAAAAAGAATTGCTAAAAAAAATCATTGCATATCAATATTTGAATATTTAAAAGGAGAATTTAAGAAGAAAAACTGGAGTTTGAATTGGGGTGATGTGATTAATACTCCTGATCACACCATTTCATTTTCTCCGAAAATTAATTTTAAAGTTTCCATGGTTAAGCTTGGAGAAATAGCTAGTTTTTCACTGGGTATTAAAACCAGCAATGATAAAAAATTCATTTTAGATCATAGGAAAGATTCCGATACTTATAAAATGTTGAGGGGAAAAGATGTTTGTAGATATTCATTGCAATGGAATAAGAAATGGATTTGGTATAAGCCAAGCCTAATGATGAAAAAAGTGGGAGCAGGTCCCAGGCGACAGGAATATTTTTTAAAGGATAAAGTTTTATTTCGATCAATAAGCGGTGGTGTGATTATGGCTACGCTAGATAAAGATAAATTTTTTACAAACGATAAGGTCCATATATTGCATGAAGTTTCAAAAGATTTTTCTATGAAATTTATTCTTGGATTATTAAACTCTAAATTAATGAACTATTGGATTAAATCTACCTTTGGAGATCTTCTAGAAATCAAGATGAACCAATTAGAAAAAATACCAATCTTTAAAGCCGAAAATAAGGATCAAAAAGTTATTATTAAATTAGTAGATGAAATGCTTGATCTTAATAAAAAACTTCTCAAGGTTGAGGAGAATTCGGAGGAGTGGAAGAAGTTGAATAGTGATATTGAGAAAATTGATGGGAAAATTGATTCTGCGGTGTTTGGGCTTTATGGGTTAACGCAGAAGGAGATTGGGATTGTGGAAGGGGGTGGGGAGTGAGTATAAAAGACTTGTTTACATTTAAAATTCCAGTACCTAGTGATGGTGACTTTATTGGTAGAGAGTGTAACGGTAAAGATTGTAAAAAATATTTTAAAGTTCATCAGGATTCATTGAAGGATGAAATGTATTGTCCATATTGTAGTAAATTGTTTAAAAAAGATGAGCTTTGGCCAAAGGGTAAAATAAAATATGCCGAACAGGTTGCTGTTGAAAAAGCACTTAAACATATTAGCGATGATCTTGATAATATTTTTAAAAAATCATTTTCAAGTAGACCATCTAGTAAGAATGATCTCATGTCTATTTCTTATAAATCAGGAAGACCTTATCAAGAAAAACATATCCCCGCTCCAAGAGAGAAAAAAGTTGATTCAGAAATTCGATGTTCAGAGTGCGAGGCATTGTTTCAGGTGTACGGTGTTTTTGGTTATTGCCCTTCTTGCCAATGTGATAATATTTTAATTTATGACATTAATGTAAAAATAATTTTAAATGAAATCAAAACTTCTAAAGATAAAAATAGGCAACTAAGGTATGCTTATAACGATTTAGTTTCAACATTTGAAGATTTTTGTAAAAAGAAAAATAAAACTGGAGAAAAGTGTAACTTTCAAAATCTTGATAGCACTGGGGTATTTTTCAAAAATAACTTTAATTTGGATATTTTTAATAAATTGACAAAAAGCGAAATATCAACAATTAAAAAGGTTTTTCAAAAAAAGCATGTCTGTCAACATGGTAAGATGGTTATTGATCAGAAATATGTAGATATTATTCCTGAAGAGATCGCTTTACTTGGTAAGAATGTGGTTTTGGATGAAAAAGAGTTTAAGGCTGGGGTAGATATTGCACGTAAAATTTTATCGGAAGTATTGTTTATTAAGTAATTTAAAATATGAATAAGATTATTGTTTTGAAAAAACAGATTAATCAAATAGAGGACATCAAAAAACAAGAAGAATTATCTTCTGAATTCAAGGCGTGGAAAAGAAAAACAGCCTCATTACTAGAGAGAATATTTGGCAAAAAATCTCGTCAATTAAAAGATTTTGATGATATTAGTTATTCTTTAGGTGCTTGGTCACCAAGCACTCCTGATTATAAATTTAAGCGAGCTTATTTAAAAGGGTTAGAAGATGCAGAAAAAATCTTACAATCGATGCTGGAAGAAATAGAAGAGTTTGGAATAGATCAAAAAGAAAAGAGTGATTTTAGAGACCATCTTTTAAATATATTTGATAAATTTCACGGTATCGCAAGGCAATTAAGGAGTAGGTATAATGATAGGCCGACACTAGATGTTGAAGATGAATATGATGTACAAAATTTGTTACATGCTTTATTGAAATTGCACTTTGATGATATTCGTCCTGAAGAATGGACGCCAAGTTATGCTGGAGGTTCATCTAGAATGGATTTCCTTTTAAAAAATGAAAGAACTGTTATTGAGGTTAAGAAAACAAGAAAAAAATTAACAGATAGACAGATTGGTGAGCAGTTATTGATTGATATTGAGAAGTATAAAGAACATCCCGATTGTGCAAGTTTAATTTGCTTTATTTATGATCCTGGGGGAGAAATTGGCAATCCGAAGGGGTTAGAAAATGACCTGAATAGAAACAATGACGAATTAGATGTTAAGGTTATCATTAAGCCTTCTTGAGGTATTTATTGTGAATCACTGCCTTACCCAAATTGGAGAGGGCTCGAAATACATCGAACAAGCAAAGCAAAGAAATTTCATTGCCGTTGGCTGGAATGCGATTTCTGATTTTAGAAAACTTTGATTATTTAAAACTAATTTTTTACATGAAAAGAATTTTTTATTTCTTGAAAGAGTACAAATATGATTTTTTGGTAGCTTTATTAACTGTAGCTATTGTGATTGTTGCTTTTATTTTCTTTGAGGATAGATTTGATATACTTTTAGTATCTTCAGCGGTCATTATTCTATTTCTAGCAGTAGTGATTTATCTACATTCGAAAGATAAAGATTTCTATTTTATTTCATTGACGAAAAGAGAAAATAAGGACAACTGGATTGGTAAGGGGAATTTTGATTATTCTAGAACGAATAAATGCTTCTCTCTTACTAACGCCGATCCCGGCTATATTTATTCGAAATGTCTAAATTGGAGTGATTATAATCTTTCATTTGATTTTAAGATGATTAGTGATTGCGTTGGTGTTATTGTAAGAGCAGTGAATCTTTCGAATTACCTCATGTTGCAGATTAGAGAAGATGTGATACGTCCCCATATTAGGATAAATGGGGAGTGGAGAGTTTGGGAGCCTCGCATGACAAATCTAACTTTTGAGAAAAAACTATCTTTAGATAAGTGGTATAAGTGCTTAATCTATTGTGAAAAGGATTGTATTAATATTAGGATTTTCGATGGTAAGGTAAAGATCTTTGATAGGGAATGGAATATTCCTAAAGGAAAAATTGTTTTCGAATTTGAAGGAAGGGATAGTTTTAAGAGTGGGAAGTATAGGGAAATTTTGGCTCCAGAAAAGAAAAAGGATATCAAGGTTCATATTCCTCTTTCTATTAATCTGGAATATGGATCAGTTGGGTTTAGGAACTGGGATTACGAGAAAGCGTTAATTAAAAATTTGCTAGTTGAAAAAAACTAAATAATTAAATTTTATGAACCACTACCTCACCCGAGTCGGGAAAGGCTCAAAATACATTGAACAAGCAAAACAAAGAAACTTCGTCGCCGTTGGCTGGAACGAAGTCCCTGATTTAAAAAACCTGAAAGATTTAGAAGCAATTAAGAAGTCCATAAAACAAGTCTACCCCGAATACACCACCTCCCAAATCGCTGCCCAAGCTGGCCAATTATCTCGCTTTGGCCTCGAAATGCAACCCGAAGATTTAATTATTTCTCCGGTAATTCTTCTAAAAGAATTAAGAGAGAACTAAAGGAAAGAGGGTAAAAAATGAAAATTGGCAAATGTTGCTTGTGTGGTAAAACAAAAAATCTTATTAAGGCTCATTTACTTCCCAAATTTTTTTATTTATATTTGTATTCTGGGTATGATAGAAATAAATCATTGATTTTATTTGATGGAGAAAATAAAACAGTAAAGAAAAGACCAGTAGGGACATATGATCAAAATATTCTTTGCAGGGATTGTGACGGGAAACTCGGAGTTTACGATAACTATGCAAAATATTTTTGGGAAAAAGATTTATTGTCCTATTCTAGAAAAGATTTGCCAGGCCCGGCTTATATAAAAAAGGATATTGATTATAAAAAATTGAAATTGTTTTGCCTGTCTTACTTGTGGCGGGTTTCAATTTCAAACATGGAAGAAGTTAAAGAAATTAGTGTTGGCCCCTTTGAAGATCAGCTTAGAGAAATGATAGATGCTGATGATCCTGGTAAAATTGATGATTTTTCTGTACTTTTTAGTAAATTTGATTCTGATGACGACTTGCCTATTGCTGACAAGAATATTCAAATACCAGGTAAAATCAGAATCGATGGACCAATTAATGGCTTTAATCTTTATCTTCCCAAGGCATATAAATTTTATGTTAAAGTTGACAAGAGGTCTACATCAGCAATGTTTCGTAAATGGATTCTAGACCCAAGCAATAAACATGTAATTATTTTACCTTTAGGGGATTATAAAAAATCTCCCGAATATATTGATTTAATCAGAAAGGTAGGGATGATGAAGGAAGAGAATGTTAATAAATGATTTTATTTAAAAATATATCAAATGAAACAGAATAAAGTAATTAGAATCTTTATAGATAGTAATATTTTAGATGTAATAGAAGAGTTGGAAGTATTGCCTTTTGAGATTACTTATTTTTATCCCAATATTGACCAGACACAAATGAAGAAAAATCACTCAACGATTAACTTACCCAAAAAGAAGTATCCATTAGGTGGTTATAAATATTATCCCGCTGCTAAGAGAGTTATTTTAGAAGCGCATGAAAAGCTTTCGAAGCCAGAGAATTTTTATTTGATTCAACGTCCAAATCAGCGTAATTTTAATGAGTCTTTTAATGAAAAAGGTGATTCGCTTGCGCGGGCTGGTGAGGTAAATATCGTTAAGGCAAGAATGGATGATTGGGATAAACTACTAAAAGAATTGAAAAAGTTATTGCCCAATTGGGGGTCACATTCAAAAGATTTTTTTGTTCTCGCAACAGTCTTGTTTTGTAATGATTGTTATTCCTGGATTTTTAAAATTGATAAAAAGGGGAATAATGAATATGATTTTATTAGAAAATATAATTTTAAAAATAAAGAAAACGAGAAGTGGAAAAAATATTTTGTTACTCGTGATAAAAAAGGAATTTTTTCTGAAGAAAATCGTAATAAAATAATGGATAATTTTAGCGATTTAAAGATTTTTTATTTTGATGAATTTATTCAAAAATTTATTGATTCTGATATTTAAATTTTAAATCCATGTCCCAATACTACAATCCCAACCTCACGCTCTTTCCCAACCAAACCTTAATTTATTCTTAACCCTTCCTTAACCTTATTTCAATTATATTTAAAATAAAAAGAAATAAAATATGAAAAATAATTTAAAACTACCAAAACCATCCAAAAATGAAGTTGAGCATTACCTCAAACTGTGGGATTCTCTTGAAAATTACACCTTACAAGAGAGTAGTTTAAGAAAATTATTTACAAAAACATACCCACTCAATAACGATCTCGATGATGTTTTGATAAAAGTTTGTTCTTTAAATGATTTTTATAGCACAAACATTTTTTCACCCTTTACTGTAGCAAAACATATAGTGAAATTAAAAATTGATAAAAGTCTTGCAAGTGAAGATTTAGCTATAGTAAATAAAATTGCAAAAGTTGAAATGAATGGTGGTAATGTAAAAAAGTTTTACTCATTTGCGACGAAATATTGTAGCCATCACAAACCGACTGTTTACCCGATTTATGATTCATATGTAGATAAAATGCTCGTGTATTATAAAAACAAAGATGATTTTGACAATTTTTCAAAAGAAGATTTAAAAATATTTGCGAAATACAGAAGGATTCTTGAAAATTTTAGAAAATATTACAAACTAGAAATGTTCGGTTTGAAACAGATTGATAAATATTTATGGCAAGCAGGTAAAAAATATTTTCCAAAAAATTATGGGAAAAAACAATAAGAAGTTTTGAATTTTAGGTATTCATCCCTCCTAATTCCCCTCTATCCTTCACCCCCCAAAAAACCCTTCTAACCTAACCCCAACCCCTCCCTAAAATATTCCAAAAACCAAACCCAAACAAAATGGAATCTAACCTAATAAAACCAACCCTCGCAAAAAACAATCCCGAAAAAGTTATCACCTTCTTCCAAAAACACCTAGACTCAAATAGCGATAATCTTGCTTCTAACGAGCTTCTTTGTCCTGTCGGTATTAAAGCGGTGATTCAAAGGAAACAAATTATTATTTGTATCGTTGGTGGGGAGATTGTTGCAGCGATGAGATTTTATCCAAGAAAAAGACCCCGGATCAAGTCCGGGGTGACAATTGCGTCTTTGTACCAATTTGCTATAGATACAAAATACAGAGGCAAAAACTTATTACGAAAAATGCTATTATCCACGGGTTATAAAACTTTTGAAGCTTTATGCCCCTTGAAGTCAGATTTTAATGATTATTACAAAAAAACTGGTTGGGTTATGAAAAGCCAAGACCAGAAAAATAATTGTTGGAGTTTGGTTTTATAGAATTTACCAATAGTATGAAAATTAAGACTGAAATATTCGATCTAAATTCACAAAAGAATAAGAGTATCTTTAAAAATGTTATTTTCCCAATCCAGACACACTCCAGTAATATTGTTGAAATAAAAACAGGCAAAGAAAATCTCAAAAATTGTGATGGGATTTTTACATCTAGTAAAAATCAGTATTCACTTGGTGTTACAACTGCTGATTGTGCCGCAATATCTTTTTCTGATGATCAAAAATATGGAGTTATTCATGCTGGCTGGAGAGGTCTGGTCAACGGAATTATTGAAAAAATGCTTGATAAATTCAACAATCCTAACATTTTTGTCTCTTCGTTATTGAAAGAATTTGAAATTAAAAAAGATGATTGTCATAAAAAAATTGAGAATAAATTTGGTGAAAAATATTTTGTAGTTAAGAAAGAGGAAGATAAAGAAGTGATAATTTTTCAATTTCAAAAAGCCATTAAAGATATTCTTCCGGAAAATGCGATTTTTGATTCAAAAGATACGTTTGAGAATAAAAATCTTGCGTCATGGAGAAGAGATGGGAAAATAGAGGGAAATTTTACTATTATCTCTAACAATGCTAGAAAATCTCAAAAAAGTTGAAATCAACTTGCAAAAGATGCCCTTGACGATTTAAAAAGTATCTTTAAAATAAACACAACAGATTTTTTACTAATTAATAAGAATATGTCATTTATAAATACTCTACCCTACATTAGCAACCCTATCGAGGAATTTTCCGATTACAAATATGTTAGCTGGGAAAAAGAAATTTACCCAACATTTAAGGGTGATACTAAGCAAAAAGAAATGGTGTTTTTTGCTGAGATTCTTAAGGAAATGGGTTTGTGTAGTATCTTAGATTTGGGAGTTGGTGGCGGCGTTGAACTTGCTGGTATTTTGGAGACTCTAAAAAAAGATAAATATCAGATAAATAGTGCCGAAGCTAATGAGGTTGATGAGGATTTTATTAAACGGGCAAAGCGCCTATTTAAAAATAAAAATTTAGATATACCCATTCACAAAGCCAACTGGATAGATTTACCGAACGCTTATCCGGAATACACCCACTTGTTTGACCTTGCCTTTTTAACTGGTAATTCTTTAACGTATATAGGAGGTGGTACTAGAGAATACACAAAAAAAGCTCAGCAAAGTGTGGTTAGTAAGTTTGCTAAACTTATTAAAAAGAATGGTTATTTATTTATTGACTCGAGAAATTATGACTACATTCGTTCTCTAATGAATATGCCGAAGGAAGACGTTTTTGAAAAATTTTCTTTTAATTATACAATTTATTACCACGGCTTCCAGCATAAGGTATTGGTTTTTCCGGCTTATATAAGTGAGACCGTTGTGGTTTTGCATTATTATGATAAAACGAAGAAGATTTGGAGTAAGCTTGATTTGTATCCCATTTATCAAAAGGATATGCTAGAGATTTTAAGTACTGATTTCAAAGTAGAAAAAATCTATCACGATTTTAAGGAGGGGCACCAGGATAAAAGTCTTTTTGTTCAATATCTTGCCAGAAAAAAGTAGTGGTTATTATTAGGAATCCCTCCCCTTCCGCCAAATACATTTATTTATAAATTTTTATGGAAGAGAAAGATAAAAAAAACTTAGAAAAAGATTATGAGAGTTCAAAAAGTAAGTATCAAAATTTTCAAGGAGAAGTTTTTGAATTTGTTAAAGAATTGTCTTGCAAAGACCCCGATATAATACATATTGTGAGTGTTGATCAAAGGCCAGATAAGAAAATCAAGACACTTGATTCACTAATAAAGAATCTAAATTCAGAAAAGTATAAAAAACGTAAATCACTCTTTGATATTAAGGATATTGCAGGGATTCGTGTTACGTGTCATTGCGAAGATGACAGAGAAAATTTTGCAGTCTTGCTCCAGGGCAAATTAAGACAATCAGAACAATCATATTCTAATGTTGTTTTGAAACCCAGGGGTGGTAAAGGGAGTGAACAACCCTATCGTGCAATACACATAACTTTCTCAAAACCCGTAGGGATAGGTAAGAAAAGTGTGGATATTTTTTGTGAGATACAGATTAGGACCGTAATGGCAGATGCATGGGCAGTTCAAAACCATAAGTATCATTATAAAAAAATTGATGAAGGAGAAACTCTTGAATTAACAGGTGCTGTATCGGAGATCATGACTGGGTGTGAAAGATTATGGAATCTTGTAAAGGAAAAAAGTGTACATAAAAAAGGAGTTGATCATTTGAAGAAAGTCTCGAGGGTTCGTAAAAAAGTTGAAGCTGAATTACAAACCACACAACAAACTAAAGAACAAAGTAAGAAAATTGATGAATGGTTTGAATTAAATAAAGCTAAAGCTCTTGACGGTTTAGAAAAACTTGATATTAAAGCTTTTATGGAGGTAACAGTTAAAGTACCTGATTTGAATTTAAATATTCCTATAAAAAAATTAAAAAATAATGCTCAAGGATCGACAATAGAAACTTTTGGTTGGCCAATTGGAATTTTCATGGAAAATGTCGAGAAATATACTCCAAAACCAGATACAAATGGAATTCATGCTGAAATATCCATTAAAGAATCTGAAAGAATCAGTTACGACTACTGGGCAATTCATAGAAACGTATCGTTCTATCTACTAAAAAGTCTTTTTGAAGATCAACGAAGGCCTACGCACATATTCTTTAATACTAGAATAGTTAGAATTACAGAGGTTTTGATGTATATAAAAAAATTGTATTCAAAATCTGGCATAACGCCGAATTCAGAAATTGAAATCACTATTAAGCACGGAGGTCTTAGGGGAAAACTTTTAAATTCTGCTACATGGAAACGTGAGTTATTTAGAGATTATAAAATAGAGACTGATGAAACAGTAAAAACAGTTGAAACTTCTCTTAAAGAGATAGATGAGAACATTGTGGATATTGTGGAGAAATTCACAAAACCATTTTTTGAATTGTTTGAGTTTTTTGAATTAGATAAGAAGATTCTTAAAGATATTGTAACCAATTATGTTAATGGGAAAATTATTTAGTTGAATTTTTTGATATAACAACTACTCATTCATCCCCATCCAAAAAACGCCCCTTTAGGGCATTTTTTTGTTAGAATTTTATTTTATCTCAGCTTACTCGCAACCTAATATTATCCGGAGTAATCTCTAGAAACTCACCTTCCTTGATAATCTCAAGGCCTCGTTCAAGGGTGAGTTTTTTTGGTGGAGTAAGTTTTATCGTATCATCAGAACCAGCAGCGCGCATATTTGTAAGCTGTTTTCCCTTGATCGGATTAACTTCTAAATTATTGCCTTTTGAGACATTTCCAATTATCATCCCTTCGTACACTTCTGTGTTTGGTTCAATATATAATTCTCCACGCTCTTGTAAGTTGGCCAATGAAAAAGCCAGGGTCTTGCCGGTCATCATAGATACCATGGAACCAAGATCATGTTTTTCTAATTCTTTTACATATTTTTTAAACCCAATAATCCGTGTGCAAATAATCCCTTCGTTTTTTGTATCTATGGTAAATTCATTTTTATATCCTAACAATCCTCTGGTTGGGATTTCAAAAATAATTCTTGTCTGACTTAATTCTGGTTTCATTTCTATTAATTTGCCTTTTCGTTTTGAGAGTTTTTTGATCACAGTACCAGAAAACTCCTCCGGGACATCGATTGTCACTTCTTCAAAGGGCTCAGATTTTACACCATCAACCTCTTTTATAATTACTTGCGGCTCGGAAACTTGAATTTCATAACCTTCTCGCCGCATATTTTCCAAAAGAATTGCGATATGCAATTCGCCTCTTCCCAATACCTTAAATTGTTCGTTTGAGGAAAAATCAATTTTTAAACCAACATTAACTTCTAGTTCTTTTTCTAATCTTTCTTTAATCTGCCGGCTTGTCACAAATTTTCCATCTCTTCCTGCGAATGGTGATCCGTTAGCTAAAAACTCCAAAGATATTGTTGGCTCGTCAACCTTAATCGCGGGTAGGGCTTTTTGATCTTCTTTTCCACAAATTGTTTCACCAATAAAAATATCAGGAATTCCTGCGATCATAACAATATCTCCCGCAGTAGCTTCTTTTACTTCTTTTCTTTCAAGTCCTTCGAAGGTGAAAAGCTTAGTAACTTTATTTGAGTTAGTTTCACCGTTAATTTTTTTAATAAAAACATTGTCACCAACTTTTAATCTACCAGAATAAATTCTTGAGATCGCCATTCTGCCTAAAAAATTATCATAACCGAGATTAAAAGTTTGAGCAGATAGATCTTTGTCTTCAAAAACTTTAGAAGATGCAGGTGTGACTTCGCGTAAAATAAGGTCTAAAAGTGGAGTAAGATTTTTATTTTCATCTTCCATATTTAATTTTGCAATACCGTCTCGTCCGATAGCGTAAATCACAGGAAAATCTAGTTGTTGATCGGAGGCGCCGAGGTCCATAAATAATTGGAAGACAGCATCATGAGCCCAGTCTGGTCTTGCGGCTGGTTTGTCAATTTTATTCAAAACAACAATTGGTCTTAAACCAAGCTCCAAAGATTTTTTTAAGACAAATTTTGTTTGAGGCATGGGGCCTTCTTGAGCATCAACAACTAGTAAGACGGAATCGATGGATCGTAAAACTCGCTCAACTTCGGAGCCGAAATCGGCATGTCCTGGAGTATCTACGATGTTGATTTTGGTATCTTTATAAAAAACGGAGGTGTTTTTTGAATAAATTGTGATACCTCGTTCTTGCTCTAGGTCGTTATTGTCCATACTGACACCTGCTTCAGTCATATTACATTGACGCATTAAAGCATCGGTCAAAGCTGTTTTGCCATGGTCTACATGAGCGATAATTGCTATATTTCTAATTTCCATTTTTTCATTTTAAAAAACCGCGCGAGTTGCGATTAAAATTCAATTAACTGCTTTCTAGTGTACCTTAATAAAATGTTTATGTCAATTGCTTTGTGAGCTTTTCCCTTCCAAATATCAAAAGAAATAGCTTTTTAACCCACTTGCCTTAATCCAGATTTTCCAATATTCAAAAAATATTCATTTTCTTCAGAATTATTTTTTCCAACTTTTTTCTCGTAGTTTGCACATAATACATGCATGGCGTGGGCAAATTTGATATAAGTAGGTAAGGCATTAATTTCTCGCTCGGTTAATTTTATTGTTTTTTGATATTCCGTTATGGCAATTCCAAGATTTTTCTCACTTTCTTTTTTACTATCTTTATCGAATAAAATATCACAAGCCAATATCGCTAATTCTTGAATTCGAGGATAATAATTTGAAACCGAGAAGTCTACAATCCAAACTTTATCATTTTTATCTTTAATTACATTAGTTCTAATTATATCTCCATGAGCAAAGCAGTGAGGCAGGGTCTCAATTTTAAGATTGTTGAATTTTTTAATAAGAGGTTCAACTATATCAAAATCATCTTTTTCTAAGTATTCGCTTTTTTTCTCAAATACTAGAGGAAAATTAGTGATTGCCCATGAATCATAAATTTTTGGTGGTTTAAAATCTATTGTGTTGATTAAAGCTGCAAACCCTGCTAATGAAAGCATATCTTTTTTTGTCACAGGTTCTTTGGAAGTGAAAAAATCTTCTCCGTCAACAAAATCCATAACACACATTCTCAACGTTAATCGGTTAATTTTTAAGAGATGCAAAAAACCTTGTTTTGATTTGTATAATTTGGGGGCAGAAACCCCAGCCTCTAATGATTTTACAATTACATCAACATTTCTTTTGCAATCGTCAGGCGTTCTTTCGTTTGAAAATATTTTTGCAAAGAATTTACCCTGATTTGTTTCCAGAGAAAAATTAAAATCTTCATAACCTATAGGAATTATTTTGTAATTCAGAAAACTTCCCAAATTAAAGTCTTTGCAAATAATTTTTGCAATTTCCTTTACATCTCCATTAAATCCGATCCTTTGTTTGAAAACTGATTCCATATTATATTGCGTAAACTTTTCTTTTTGATGCTTTTATATTTAAAGACGTCTCAATGCAATTTTAAGCAAAAAATTGTATGTCAGATAAAGCAATGATAAACTATAAATAACAGGGCTACTTACAGTTTATCATAAAAACATAGATTTAAAGCTCAAAAATGTCTAATCAAAACAATTCACTAGAATCCCTTCCAAATATTGGAAAAGTAATTGCAGGAAAATTGCGTAAAACTGGGATTAATACAAAAGAAGAGTTTATTGAACAAGATCCGTATGAGGTTTTTGATGAGCTTTTGGAAAAAATTGATCCGACATTGTGTCGTTGTGCTTTAGCTTCAATCGTTGGGGCTGCAGAGGATATTCCTTGGCATAAAATTACGAAGCAAACAGCGAAGGAGTATGAGAAATTGCATCCTGAACATAAGTGGGGGAAGTGTTAATTATGACTAAAAAACATAGCCAATTTGTCAAAAAACGATTTGAATCTGAATTTGAGGAATATGACGAAAATATTAAGAAAATTTTTCCTTTTTATGAGGAAATGAATTTTGAAATAATTAAAAAAATAGGTTTAGTTGATAAACAAGAATTAAGTATGCTTGATTTGGGAATAGGAACAGGGGAAACAACAGTAAAGCTTTTAAATCAATTCCCTAAATTAAGAGTAAGTGGAGTTGATCTATCTCCTGGGATGCTTGGAATAGCAAGGGGGCGTCTTGAAGAATTTGGGGCAAGGGTTAAATTAATCGAAGATGATATTATTAATTTTAAGCCCAAACAACAGTTTGATATTTGTGTTGCGGTTTTATCAGTACATCACCTAAATCAAACAGAAAAACCACAGCTTTTTGAAAAAATTTATAATTGCTTGAAAAATAATGGTATTTTTATAATAGGAGATTTGGTAACAGGTGATTCTTCGGAGAAAACGAAACAACTCGAAGGGCAATGGGAAAAATATCTTATCAAAAAACTTGGAAAGGAAAAAGCTATGGAATGGATGGAGCTTTATAGGAAAGAAGACCTTCCTGATTCAATCAATATTCAATTGCAGTGGTTAAATGAAGCTGGCTTTAGGGGAGTTGAATGTAGCTGGCATAAAATGAATTGCGCTGTTTTGTCTGGCAGTAAATAATCTTGATTTTAAAAAGCACACATGAAAAAACTTTATTTAATTCTATTTCTATCAACTCTATTCCTATCGGGTTGTGCTAACTCTACGGAAGAAACTTTTAATTCTCAAGAAACCCGTTCTAATCTTTCATCTGTAAAATTCTGGGCCTATCAAATTCAAGATCAAAATTTAAACAACAACATTCAGAAACTTGCTGACTCGGGGTATGATTTATTGGTGATTGATAATACTCGCAGCATCAAAGGTGAGGAAAATTATGATAACAAGGCTGATATTGAAAGACTCAAAGCAACAAAGGGTGAATCTGGTAAAAACAAGGTTGTGATTAGCTATATTGACATTGGTGAGGCGGAATCATATCGTTGGTATTGGCAGGACAATTGGAAAATCGGAAGCCCTGATTTTATCCAAAAAGTCGATCCTGACGGCTGGGATGAAAATTACCCAGTCCGATTTTGGGAAAATGAATGGCAAGAAATTATTTTAAAATCTGTTGATCAAATTTTGGAAGACGGCTATGATGGGATTTATATGGATTGGATTGAGGCTTATCTCGATCCAGACATTGTAAAAGTTGCTGAAAAAGAAAAACTTGATCCTGAGGAAGAAATGCTCAAGTTTATTCGAAGGATTAAAGAGCATGCCAGCGCAGCTGACTCGGATTTTTTATTAATTGCTCAAAATGCGGTTGAATTAATTGATAATAAAATCTATCCTGATCTGATTGATGGGGTAGCGCAAGAACATGTTTGGTTTGATGGATCAGGGGATCCTGATGATGAGAAAACCGAAGGTGATAATTCTACTTCTAACCCAGATACCGAATATTATCTTGAATATTTAAAAAAAATTCAAGCGAAGAACATTCCTGTGTTTACGGTAGATTATGCTGAGCAAGAAAAGAATGTGAAGCAAGTTTATAAAAATGCAGAAGAGTTAGATTTTAAAGCATATGTGACTATTCGAAGTTTAAAACATTTATCAAAAACCTCACCGTTTGAATATGCCCCACTTTTTCATATTCAAAACTAAGAATTTATGCAAAAAATAAAATTAGGCCCGCCTTGTGTCGAGGCAGGCAAATACCAACACTACAAAGGCGGTTTATATATGGTGATTGGGACTGCCAGACATAGTGAAACATTGGAAGAGCTTGTAGTTTACAAAGCGCTTTATGATTCCAAGGAATTTGGTAAAAATGCTATTTGGGTAAGGCCAAAAGAAATGTTTTTTGATAAAGTAACTGTGAATGGCGAGAAGATATCACGATTTAAGTCTGTTTAAGTCTAATAATTAATCTCATGTCCTTAAAAAAATATCAAAAGAAGCGTGATTTTAAGAACACTGTAGAACCTGAAGGAGATCCCTCGGATCACCCCGCTGCGCGGAGTTCTCTCAGGATAACTAGTGAAAAATTAGTTTTTGTTGTCCAAGAGCATTTTGCTTCAAACCATCATTATGATTTTCGTTTGGAAGTAAATGGCGAGTTAGTTTCTTTTGCAATTCCCAAAGAATTTCCCAAAGATCACACAGAAAAACGTTTAGCGGTTCAAACGGAAAACCATCCTTTAAAGTATGCGGACTTTGAGGGAGAAATTCCCAAAGGTGAATATGGAGCAGGCAAAGTTTTGATCTGGGATAAAGGGGATTATAGCTTCTTAGATGATTCGGACGGCACAATGGAAAAAATGCTTGAAGCTGGAAAAATAAGCTTTGAGTTGTTTGGGAAAAAGCTTAAGGGTAAATGGGCCTTAGTGCGATTTAAAAATAGTAAAAAGAATTGGTTGTTAATTAAGAAGAAGGAATGCTAAAATAAAAGCAGAAACCCATTTTTTAATCCTAAAAAATGTCTGGAAAAAATAATAATGCTAAAACCATTAAAACAGTAATCACCATTTTTCTAGTGATCGCGGCTACAATTGGCGGTTATTACGCCTATGGAGTTATTTTTAATAAAGATGGCGATAAAGACGAACAAACGACAGAAGTAATATCAGAAACTGCAGATACCGAGGAATCATCTTCTACGGTTAAGAGTAGTAATTTAATTTGGATGGGTGGCCGATCTGTGATGGAGGGTTTTTTTGATTATTTAGGTGGGGATACTGAAACTCCTGTTAAAAAAGATGGTTACACATTAGTTTATAAAAACCTTTATGATCCACCGGATATTGTAGATAGTGTTGATGTTTATCTTAAAGATAAAGGTGACACAAGCCCAGTATTTTTCTTTAAATTTTGTTTTGTTGACTTCCTTGGAGGATCTCGCAGTGCGGCGGAGGACAACCTAGCAGAACATAAACAAAACATTCAATCTGTTTATGATTTAGTTGTTAAAGATAATAATTTAAAACTTTTAATCGGTAACAGTTTACCTCAAACTCAAAGTGAAGCTGATGAGCATTTGCTTTGGAATCATACACAGTATAATAATTGGCTTGAGGATTTTGAAAACAGCCACAAAGGCGAAGTGGCGGTATTTGATTTTTATGGAAATTTAACTGATAGTGTTGGATATCTTAAGCCGGAATATGCAGTTTCTTCAGATGATGCGCATTTAAATGAAGTTGCGTATAAAGTTTTAGATGAAAAGTTTTTTGAGTTTTTGAGCGAGAATTTGGAATAAATAATTAAATAAATATGCGTTTTGAGGGCGGTAGCATCTCAGAAGAAGTAAGAGGGGATAAAAAACTTTCTTTTTATCCAGAGAGGTTGAGTTTAGGAGCAGAAAATGATTTAAATCGTATTACAGAAATTGAAAAAAATGAAGCAGTTTTAGAATTAAGCTCGGAAGAAAAAGAAAATCTTTTAGAATGGGAGAATACTTTAGGAATTGAACTTGAAGAAATTTATAAAATTGAACCCCAGCTTGGAACTTTTTTCCTAGATTATTTTTTAATTTCTGATGGTAAGGCTGATTTACGGAAAATGGTTGACAGGGAAAACAATTCTCAAGAAAAAGATGATATTGATTCCTTGGAAAACCCTTCTGATGTTGAGCACTTTCTTTTTATAAACAATGAGCTTATCAATAAAAAAATCCAAACTAACGATGGTAAGTTACAGGAAATCAAAGATATTGCTGGAAAAAGCTTGAAATTTTTTAGGGATGGTTTAAATGAAGAAGAGGCAGAAAAAACCGGAGAAAGTAAGACGGATGGATTTATTGAAAAATTTGAAAAAAACGAATATTTAGTAGAAGGATTGGATAACCCTTTAATAACAAAATTAATTTTTAATCCAGATAAAATAGCGGATAAAATTGAGGGATTACGTTCGTCCAAGCAAAAATTAAAAGAAGAATTTCAAGACTTGAATGTTTTTGAAAGTGGTGAGGAAATGGCTCGTCAGACTATCTTGAAAATTTATCTTCGCCGAGTTAATCAATTAATCGCAGAATCTTATGACCATGGTGCTTATATTGATCGAAAAAAAGAAATTTTAGGAGGAATTGATTCTGAAGATGAAAAAAGAATTTTGAAGGCGTTGATTATACCTCCAAAGAAAAAAGAACAAGATGAAGATTATTCTGATGATAAAATATTTAAAAGATTTGAGGGTGAAAAAAAAGACAAATATATTTCACAAATGGACCGTTTTGTCTGGGGAGCAGATGTCAATTATAATGAAGAAGGAACTCGCGAAACAATTCCCGAAGATTTACTTGAGCTTGCTCAAAATCAAGAAGATTTAATTAAGGAAAGCCTGTTAAATAGCGATCAAAATAAGGAAGAATTGGCTGAGATTGAAATTAGTGATCCTGCGATTATGCAAGAATGGTGTAAGTGGGGGTTGGAGATGATGGATCTCTTGAGTGATAACAAGGATTACGACCCAAGACGAGAAGAATGGTCTTCTGATGGGAAATGGCAAGTGGTTATTGATGAATCACGAACGGGATTTGATGTTGATCAAAAAACAAGAGTTTTAAAAGTGCCTGGTAAAACTTCTCCACGTAAGCTCAAAAAACTTTTTCCGGTGATAATTCACGAGCTGTGCCATGTTTTCCAATATCAAACAATTTCAGAAATTGCCGATATGCGCTTACTTCAAAAAACAGGTAGTGATCGTGGGAATATTATGACGGAGGGTGGAGCAAAACATTTTGAAAGTTTAGTGGCAGAAAAATTTTTTGGAGAAAAAGCACTTGGGAAACCGCATTATATTAGAGCAATGGTGGCAAAATTAAGTGGTGGTGATTTTAACAAATGTATGCAAGTGTATTTTAATAGTGCAAAAAGTATCGCAGATTTTAAATTAGAAAACAAGTTAATTTCGGAAGAAGATCATAAAAAATTATTGCGTAATGAAGCAAGATTTGCTTTTGGTGGCACTCGTCGTTTGTTTGGGAAGGGATCTAACTTGGATAGTCCAACAAAATATCTTAGAAATAGCCAACCATCAGTCTATCTTGAACAAGCGGTTTTGATTGATAAATTAATCGAAAAAGGCAAACTTGGTTATGCTTTAATTGGAGGGATAAGCCTAGAAACGATTGGTGATTTAATGAAAATAGGTTTGATGAAATCTGATCAAGTTCCTAAGGCTGAATTAATTGTTGATGATGATCAACTTTGGGAGAAAATCAAAAATGATTGTAAACCAAAAAATATTTAAATTACTTTTTTATATATTTATTAACTAAGGAGAACAAAACATGCTAAAACGTAAAGTTCTATTAGGAACAGTATTGCTTTTAACCTTTGGGCTTGTTGTGGCAGCAGCTGGCTGTTCTTGGTTTACATTGGACAAGGATGGTCAAAAAGACGCTATCACAAAAGCATCAGACGCTTTTAAAGCTACTGATTCTTATAAAATTGAAGGAACAATCAAAGACAAAAAATCAGAAACTGAATTTGATATGATGGTAACAAAACAAGGTGACGACATGGAGCTTAATATTGGTGGCAAGAGCGCTACTTTAAAAATGTTGAGCAAAGAAGGCTATGTTTATATCGGTAACTCAAAAGAATGGTTACGTTATGAAGATAAAACTAATGAAACGGTAAGCGGTTTTTCGGAAAGCTTCAATGCGGATGAAGTTGTGAAAAATTTTAAAACAGATTATATTGATAATGACAAAATCGTTTATGATAGTATTGAAAAAGTAGATGGAGATGCCTGCTATAAATTTAATTATTCAGATATTGGAGAGGGCGATAATGACACTGGGATTCTTTGGATCACAAAGAAAGATAACAAGATTAAAAAAGTCATTACAAATAATGACAATCAGGAAGGTACGATGCTCTTTACCTATGATGATGTAAGTGTCGAAATTCCAGCTGACTATACAGAAGTAGATGCTCAGAAAGATTACAATAAAATCTTTGAAGTGATGGGTGAGTTCATGCAAGCAAACCCTGATTTTGGTAGCTAGTTAATGCTGAAACATGTTTTCAAAATAGAGGTGGTTTAAAAACTGCCTCTATTTTTTATGTTATAATAAATTTACTTAAATAGTTAATAGTGGGTAGTTAAAAGTTATTAGTTATCTACCAACTACCAACTATTAACTACTAACTATTCCCCATCATGCCAAAGGAGGATCCACAATACAGTTCGTTTCTTGGCGTCTTGAAGACAATTAATCGTGGAGCTGAAGAAAGAGAAACTCAAATCAAGGCGTTAACATTGGGGATGTCGTATGTTAACTTATTTGGATACCCTCTTGATTTACAAGTTTTGTCGATCATTCCAGAAGAATTATCCAGAGAAGGACAAGCCATTCCGTTTTTCAGAAAAGATAATATTTTAAAAGTAGGGTTAGTTAATCCTCAACATTTAGCATCCAGGCAAAAAATAGAAAAAGCTGCTCATCAAAAAGATTTGAAGGTAAATTGGAGTTTGATCTCTCTGAGCAGTTTTTTATATGGTTTGGAGCTTTATAAAAAAGTTAGTGTTGATGAGACAATCTCGGAGGATATTGAAGTCGAGATGGAAGATATCAGCGATTTTGAAAATAAGATTCATAATTTATCTGACCTCAAAAAAGACCTTGAGAAAATGGCAACCACTGATATTGTCAAAGTAATTTTCGCGGGAGCAATTTTTAGTAAAGCCTCTGATGTTCATATTGAGCCTGGTGATAAAAAAGTGAATATCCGTTATCGGATTGATGGTGTTTTGCACGACGTTTTACATCTCAAACCAGAAACTTATAAAATTGTCCTTTCTCGAATCAAATTTTTGGCAAAAATGAAAATAAATATTACCAATGTCCCTCAGGATGGAAAGTTTAGTATCAGGAGTTTGAACCGCCGATTTGATATTCGTGTTTCTGGTCTCCCGACTCCATATGGTGAAAGTTTAGTAATGCGTCTTCTAGATCAACAACAACGGGTTTTGTCTTTAGAAGAAATGGGTTTAATGGGTAAGGCGCTTGATGATGTCGAGAAAGCAATTACCAAAACTAATGGCATGATTTTAAGTACTGGTCCTACAGGGTCTGGTAAGACCACAACGCTTTATGCTCTTTTGGGGAGACTGAATACAGAAGATCGCAAGATAATTACAATTGAAGATCCGATTGAATATAAACTTCCAGGGGTTTCTCAGTCTCAGGTAGATCCTGATACCGAATATACTTTTGCAAATGGTCTTCGTTCAATTGTTCGTCAGGACCCGGATATTATTATGGTAGGGGAGATTCGTGATCATGAGACTGCTGATATCACGATCAACGCTGCTTTAACTGGTCACCTTGTTTTTTCTACTTTGCATACTAATGATGCTGTGGGAGCAATCCCTCGCCTAGCTGATATGGGCATTGCCTCTTTTCTTTTGGCGTCTGGTTTGAGCGTTGTGGTTGCACAAAGATTGGTGCGAAGAATTTGTGAGGAATGTGCTGTTGAGAGAGAAATCACTCCAGATGAGATTGAAAAAATTCAGAAAATTGTTAATGGTTTACCAGCAGAAATTAAAAATAAAATTGATTTAGCAAAATTTCATAATTTGCGCGAAGGTGGTGGTTGTTCGGTTTGTAACAATACTGGTTATAAAGGGCGAATTGGTCTTTTTGAGGTTTTATTGATTGGTAATGAGATGAAAAAAATAATTCATGATGGTGCATCCGATCGGGGAATCAAAGAGTTAGCTTTAAAAGAGGGAATGATTACGATGGAAGAGGATGGAATTCTTAAAGTTTTGGATGGGATGACGACTTTGAAGGAGGTAGGAAGGGTGGTGTCCTGAACCGTCTGGTTCAGGATGGTGCAGGAATGATAGCAGAATTATGAATTCAGAATTCTGAATTATAAAATAATAAAAAAACAGGCAGTTGATTCGCCTTGTTTTTTTGTTATTTAATTTGATGGAGAAAACCAGCTGCGGTTTTGGTTTTCTATTTATTAGGGTTTTTATCACAGTCTCCACAAGAAAGTGGAGGTGTTAATTCCGTGCCTCTATAAGAGATGCACGGTGTTCTTTTATCGGGATCTGGAAAAGTTCTCTCTTCATTTTCTGAAGTGTCGGTGTGTCTTTTATCTTTCCCGCCGTTATCGCCTTGTCCCATGTTTACCTCCATATTTGGCATTATGCCAAATTTAAACTCACAGTTGGATTATTATAATAGCATAAATATATATTTTGTCAATGCTTTTTGTCAAAAAAACGTAGGGGTACAAATTTTGCACCCCTAGTTTGGAGAGTCCTTCTGACCTTTGCCATTATTTTGGTCAGGGTCTTGATTATTTTCTGACCCATCTGGCGTCCGTATTATTGGACAATTTTTTAGATCTAGGAGTACTACCATAACCACATCCTCCTTTATTTTAATATTTCGCACTTCCCGTTATTGGGTTATAAATTTTATCATGACTTTCAGTAGTTGTCAACTTGATTAGGGGGATAACAATCAAGATAAGATTTCTTCGGCAATGTCAAAATTACCATGAATTTCACTGACATCATCCATTTCCTCAATCTTTTCAATAAAATTAAAGACTTGTTCGGCCTTACTTTTATCTAAAATTTTTACAGTAGTTTTAGGATCCATAATTAAATCTGCGGAAGCTATTTTAAAACCAGCCGTTTCGATTTGTTTTTTAATTTGATTTAATTCTTTTGGACTGGTATAAACTTCCAAATTCTCATTTTCTTGCTTGCAATCCAAAGCATCGGCTTCAATTGCGATCAACTCTAACTCTTCTGTTTTATCTTGGTCAAGATTTTTTAAATTAATTGTGATTAATCCTTTTTTTTCAAAAAGATAATTAACACTTCCCGCATCTGCTAGTTTGCCGTTGTTTTCAGAAAGAATTCTTCTTAAATCAGCAACAGTGCGATTTTTATTATCTGAAATTGTTTCAATAATCAAAGCAATTCCAGATGGTCCGTAACCTTCATAAGTTGCAGATTCAAGAGTTACGCCTTCGAGTTCTCCTGTTCCGCGCTTGATCGCATGTTCGATTTTGTCCTTGGGCATATTAGCTGTTTTGGCTTTGGAAATGGCGAGTTCTAAAGCAGAGTTAGTTTTGGAGTCACTCCCGCCTTCTTTGGCAGCAACTGAGATCATGTTTGAAACCTTTGTAAAAACCTTACCGCGTTTTTGATCAGCAGCACCTTTTTTGTGTTTAATTGAGCTCCATTTAGAATGGCCAGACATGAGTTAATGGTTAATGTTGAATGACTAATAGTAAATTTGGGAACTAGTTGTTTATATTTGACATTTGATATCACCCTGGTTTTGTGGTATGGTTTAGTCTAAATAAACAATACAGATAAGTGACGTAAACATTAATAATATATATAACGCAGAGGTGATGAGATGGAATTTAAAGATATCCCCCGGAATGTTCTTAAGAACATTTTTCGGGATCCCACAGTGACTTACGGAGATATTTTCGCCGGTGATCTGGGTAAGGGCGTATTTTGCCTTACTTCCGATGATCAGAGTTTTATGGTAAAGCCTCTCGACGAGTTAAAGTTAAGCCAAGAAGAATATCGAAGACGGTACGATCTTCTTCACAGAGCGTACTCTGGAAAAGTGAAGATACGCCCGGGATCCCCCCGGTTCTTCACTTTCAATAGCCCTGGCTATAAGGAGAAAGTAACAATCGTTGTTCATCCGTGGGTATCGGGAAGGGAAATTAAATCTGCGTATCAGTTCCAGATGGAGTTTTCTCCGGCTGAACGACGTGATTTACTCTCGGGTCTTGCTTGGGGAGAGAAACTCCTAACGGAACTTGTTTGTCAGGAGGAGTCCAATCCTTTTAAAGATAAATGGGTTGGCAAATATTTCCCGGCGTTAATTCGGTCTTTCGCATTAAGCCTAAAACTTATGCGAGGGAGTTTGAAGAAGGAATGGTACTTTAATCTCCTTTCCTTTTTCGTTGTATTCTTTAACGCTATCCCCCTCTTCCTCCTGGAACTTCTTGCCCTTTTGATCAAGGGGCAGTACTACGACCAGTCGAACGCGGAGCCAATCATATCGCGTTTTGGAGTCATCTACTCCCCCGAAGACGCTGCTTGGTACCTCCTCGAGGTTAAGCAGGCAGGAGCCTATCCTTACCCTGGGAAGAATTTGGCAAAAGTCGCCAGATATTTCCTTCCTTCTTCTCCTACAAGAATGGGGGCGGATCTCGGTTTTTGCGTTCGCTTGACTTACGAAGCGTTGACAGAATTAGATGGCGCTTATTTTCCGGGGTGGTCAATATTCCGTCGCCTCGGCCTCATCGCCGGTTTCTTAGTCCACCTGTTCGTGCAATTGGTAGAATCTATGAAAGACAACCAATGGCACATTGTTCCTAAAGAGGAACTAAAAGGGAAATTCTACTTTTTCTGGCTCTGGCGAACCATACGAGCTTTTTTCCTCTGGTATTTTAACCTCCCTCTAAGCATAGGTTATTACTTCCTTTTCGTTTGGAAGGGTTATGAGCAATGGCGTGAGGCCAAAAAGCGTGAAGCTAAAAACGCATAAAATTATCATAAAGAAATCCTCCCCGCTCCGGCGGGGAGTTTTTATTTATCCCGCCATAAAGGAGGGACTCCGCTACGCGGGAAATTTTAACAATTTCTCAAACTCTTTACTATCCTTATACGGTCCAATTAAAGCTCCATTCAAATTCTGATTCACAAAAAATTCCCGACTAAATTCCAAAATATCTTTTTTTGTAACTTTCTTAATTCTTTTTTCCTCTTCCTCAAAATCTACTGGATTTTTTTGATAAAATTCTCGGTGTAAAAAATCTACCAACATCCCATCACTGTTTTCTTTCTCTAACGCTAATCTTCCCAACAAATATTCCTTGCCCTTTTTTAATTCCTCATCAGAAATTTCTTTTTCTTTTAATTTGTTCAATTCCTTCATAATTTCTTTAATTGCAGTTTTGATTTTATTTGTTTTTAATCCTCCTTGAATTACCAGGGTGCCAGCATCGGCATAAGAATCGCAATATGATTTGACTAAATATCCCAGACCTAATTGCTCGCGGATTCTGCTAAATAAACGTGAGCTCATGTTTGCCCCCAAAATTGCATTGATTACTTCAAGAATATAATATTTTTGATCATTAAATGAGGGAGTGTTAATTGCAATCGCAAGATGAGCTTGGTCAGTTTCTTTGAATTTTAGCTTAAAGAAAGTCTTTTTCGGAGATTTTGCAGGAGCTGGCTTCCACTTTTGTGGGGATCCATTTTTGTTTTCAGAAAGACTTTCAAATTTTTCCTGAATTTTTTCTTGAATATCCTTAAGATCAAAAGGAGAAACAACTCCTATAATTGTATTTGGATTGGTGTAAAACTTTTTAAGATATTCTCCAATTGTTTTATTATCTAATCCCTTGACGGTTTTTTTAAAACCAATAATGTCTCTTCCAAGATTAGTCTCTGGCCAGAGGACTTCCTCGGCCATACTTAAAATATAATGAATGGGAGTATCTTGATAAAGATTAATTTCTTCAATAATCACACCTTTTTCTCTTTCGGTATCGTTAGGTTTTAATAAAGCATTTTGATAAATATCACTAACAAAATCCAAGGCAATATCAAAATGATTTTTATCCACCTTGGCATAATAACCAGTATATTCTTTTCCCGTAAAAGCATTTGTTTCTCCACCAATTGAATCAATTGTCTCGGCAATTTTAATTGGGGTTGGGCGTTTCTCGGTTCCCTTAAAAACCATATGTTCCAGAAAATGAGAAATTCCCGCCTCTTGATTATTTTCATAGCGTGAACCACAACCAGCCATTGCCATTACAGTGGTGGTTTCTGAATTTTCACGTTTGAAATTAATCACCCGCAATCCGTTTTTGAATGTGTGTTTTTGGATAAGCATAAATGGATGTTAGATGTCTGATGTTAGATGCCTGATGTTAGATTTTTCAACATCTGACATCATTATACTCCATTTCCTCCCATTCACAAAGCTATTTTTGCTATTGTAGACTTGCCTATTTCTCGCTTCTGCGCTACAATAAGGATGATTTTCAGGGAAGATTCGTTTTTAACTAAAGCAAAATGCCAAAATTTATTATTGAGGGAGGAGTTCCTCTTAAGGGGAAAATTAAAATCATTGGCGCTAAAAATGCAGCCTTACCAATTATTGCAGCCACGATTCTCACTAAAGAAAAAACCATTTTAGATAATGTTCCTAGAATTTCTGATGTTGAGACTTTACTTGAGATTTTAAAAAAAGCTGGGGTAAAATCAAATTGGTTAGCTGAACATAAAGTTGAAATTGACTCGAGTGGTTTAAATTCTTACGAACTTGACCACCAGCTTGTGCGTAAATTAAGAGCCTCAATTCTTTTACTTGGACCAATGTTGGCGCGTTTGGGTAAAATTACTCTACCTCACCCCGGGGGTTGTATTATCGGTCGTCGTCCAGTAGGGACGCACTTTATGGCTTTGGAAAAATTAGGGATGGAAATTACTCAAGATCAAGAAAATTATCATGCTACCACCAAAAAATTAAAAGGAATAGAAATATTTTTGGATGAACCAAGTGTTACGGCAACAGAAAATACAATAATGGCAGCAGTTTTGGCAGAAGGTAAAACTTTAATTAAATTTGCAGCTTGCGAGCCACATGTTGAGGACCTGGCTAATTTCCTAAATAAAATGGGAGCAAAAATTAAAGGAGCTGGGACGCGCCTAGTAGAAATTGAGGGGGTAAAAGAATTACATGGCGTAGAACATAGTTTAATCCCCGATCAGTTAGAAGTTGGAACTTTTGCAGCCGCGGTAGCAGCAACAAATGGTACGGTTTTACTTGAAGATGTTGGTCCTGAACATCTAGATTCTATTTTATTGAAAATGAAGGAAATGGGAGTTAATTTTGAGTTGAAAGATAAAAATTTATTAATAAAAAGCACTGACCATTTTAAATCTGCCATGATTAAGGTGAATACTTGGCCTGGTTTTCCCTCTGATCTTCAAGCTCCTTTTGTGGTTTTGGCTACTCAGGCGAAAGGCACGACGCTTGTTCATGATTGGCTTTATGAAGGACGGCTATATTATATCGAAGAACTTAACAAAATGGGTGCTGATATTATTATTTGTGATCCGCATCGAGCGATTGTTTCTGGCCCCACTCCTTTGCATGGAACAAACATAATCAGCCCAGATATCCGTGCCGGTGCAGCTCTGATTATTGCGGCCCTTGCTGCTAAAGGCAAGAGTGAGATTGATAATATTCAGTTAGTAGAGCGGGGCTATGAAAAGTTAGAAGAACGATTAAAGAAACTTGGAGCAAAAATTGAAAGAGTGGAATAATCAATAGCGAATAGTTCAAAATTCTTAGTTAATAATTAATTAAGAAAACATTTCATTATTTATTATCCATTAATAATTATTTTGTGTTTGTAAAAAAAATTGGTATTGATTTAGGCACAGCGAATGTTTTAGTCCATCTTCCGAAGAAGGGGATTGTTGTTGACGAACCTTCCGTTGTTGCTATCCATACAGAAGAAAATAGAGTAATGGCTGTTGGGAATGAAGCAAAGGAAATGATTGGGAGAACACCTGAAACAATTGTTGCTAATCGCCCATTACGTGATGGAGTGATCGCAGATTATCGCGTGACTGAAGCAATGATTCGTTATTTTATCAATAAAGTAGCTGGAGGAATCCGTTTTTTCCGGCCAGAAGTAATGATCTCGATTCCTGCTGGAGCTACCTCTACTGAAAGAAAGGCAGTGATTGACGCAACTTTAAGCGCTGGCGCCAAAGCTGCTTATATTATCCTAGAACCTGTTGCTGCGGCAATTGGAGCGGGGATTCCAATTGGCAGTGCGATGGGGAATATGGTTGTTGATATTGGCGGTGGAACTAGTGAAATTGCAATTATTTCTCTTGGAGGGGTGGTTGTCTCTAATTCCGTTCGGGTCGGAGGAAATAAGCTTGATCAAGCAATTGCCAGCTATATCCGAAAGAAGCATGGATTGGCGATTGGCGATCAAACTGCTGAAAAAATTAAAAAAGAAATTGGTAGCGCTTTGCCGTTAGATAAAAAAGAACAAATGGATATCCGTGGGCGTGATTTAATTGCGGGGCTACCAAAAACAATTACAATTACTTCGGATGAGATTACAGAAGCTATTCAGGATGAGCTCAATGAGATGGTTATTGCGATTAAAGTTGTTTTGGAACAAACTCCCCCCGAGCTTGCAGCGGATATTATTGACAATGGAATGGTAATGACAGGTGGCGGTGCTTTGTTGCGCAACCTAGATAAATTATTTACCAAAAAAACAAATGTTCCGGCGTATGTCGTTGATAATGCTTTATCTTGTGTTGCTAAGGGCACGGGCATTGCGCTTGAAAACTTAGATTCTTATAAGAAGAGTGTTTTGGCGACAGGGAAATAATAGGAAATGCAGAATTATGAATTAAGAATGCAAAATTAAGAATTTATAATTTATAATTTATTTATGATTTCTATTGATGCCTCTCGGGCGAATTTAGATAAAAAAACTGGTACAGAATATTATTCCGCTGCTTTGCTTGAGGCTATAGCTAAAATTGATCATGAATCGCCCTATACATTGTATACACAAGGAAAAGGCTGGGTGACTGAGCAAAATTGGCCTGAGAATTTTAAGATAAAAGTTATTGAATCTCCCGTACTTTGGACGCAATTTAGATTGTCTTTGGAAATGCACAAAGCAAAGCCGGAGGTTCTTTTTATTCCCTCACATGCCGTACCTTTTATTCACCCTAAAAAAACGATTGTCACAATCCATGATATTGGTTATGAAATGTATCCAGAGTCTTATTCTTCCATTGCTTTTCGCTATTTGAGATTTAGTACAAAGAAATCTTTGAAATGGGCAAAGCAAATAATTGTTCCCTCGAAATTTACTAAAAAAGATCTTGTTAGTTTGTATAAAGTTGATCCTAAAAAGATCGTAGTTATTTATCATGGTTACAATGATAAATTATATAAAACAATTGATGATAAAGATGCAATTGGTTTGGTAAAAAAGAAATATGGTTTAAGTGAAAATGAGGACTATTTATTTTTTATTGGCAGATTAGAAAAACGCAAAAACATTTTGGGTATTATCGATGCGTTTTATAAAGTAAAGAGTCAGACTAATTTTAATTATAAATTAGTGCTTGCTGGAAAACCCGGGGTTGGTTATGCAAAAATACAGCAAAGAATAAAAGACTTAATGATTGAGGATGACGTAAGATTTTTGGGATATGTTCAGGAACAAGATGCTCCTTTTTTGATGAATGGTGCAGATATGTTTTTGTTCCCAGGGTTTCATGAAGGATTTGGTTTTCCGATTTTAGAGGCGATGGCTTCAGGTACCCCCGTGATTACTTCCAAAACATCTTCTTGTCCTGAAGTAGCTGGGGAAGCTGCCCTACTGGTTAATCCAGATAATCCATCAGAAATTGCTGAAAGTATTATGAGGATTCTCGCTGATGGAAGATTACGAAATACATTGGTACAACAAGGTTTTCGCCAGATTAAGAAATTTAGTTGGGAGAAAGCGGCAGAGGAGACGTTAAAAGTGTTGAAAAGCTAGGTCTAAAATGCTGGTCTGAAGCAGAGCTTTGAACCAGCATCTGGTTCTATAATAAAAATCATGAAAATAGCTATCGTTCACGATTTTCTAAATCAATTCGGCGGGGCGGAGAGAGTGGTTAAGGCTTTACATGAAATCTTTCCCGAAGCACCAATTTATACCCTACTTTATGATAAAGAAAAAATGGCGGGGGAGTTTAAAGATGCAAAAATAATTACTTCTGATTTACAAAAAAAACCAAAATTCATTCGTAAACGTGCAAAATTACTTTTACCCTTTTTCCCGGTTGCGATTGAACAATTTGATCTTAGTGAATATGATTTGGTGATTTCTAGTAGTAATGCTTGGGCGAAAAGTATTTTGACCAAACCTGAAACAAAACATATTTGTTATTGTAATTCCCCGATGCGTTTTGCTTGGGATTGGTACCATAATTATTTGGGTGAACAAAAGATGAGTAAGTTTAAAAGGGCGATCATCTATCCTTTAATGAGTTATTTAAGGGTTTGGGATTATTCTTCTGCTTCAAGGGTAGATAAGTGGCTTGCGAATTCCAAACACGTTCAAAAAAGAATTAAAAAATATTATCGAGCGGATTCTCAGGTCGTTTATCCTCCGGTTGATGTTGAGCGTTTTGAAGTGAAGAAAGACAACGCTGGTTATTTTTTGGTGGTTTCGAGGCTTTCCCCATATAAAAAAATTGATTTAGCAGTTAAGGCTTTTAATAAGCTTGGTTTACATTTGGTGGTGATTGGTGAGGGGCAGCAAAAAAAAGAACTTGAAAAAATGGCGGAACATAATATTGAATTTTTGGGATTTAAATCAGATGAGGTTACAAAAGAATATTATGAAAATTGTCGGGGGTTTATTTTCTGTGGGGAAGAGGATTTTGGAATTACTCCGGTAGAGGCGATGGCTTGTGGGAAGCCAGTGGTTGCGTTTCGGAAGGGTGGGTGTTTGGAAACTGTTGTTGAAGGTGTAACGGGTGAATTTTTTGATGAGGAAACTCCGGATTCTTTAATGGAGACAGTGGAGAAATTAATTAAAAAAGAAAAACAATACGATTCTCAAGAGATTAGGCAGCAAGCAGAAAAGTTTTCGGTTGAGAGGTTTAAGGAAAATGTTTTGCGATTGGTTGAGGAGGGTTAAATAAAATTATTTCTTACAAGCCGCGGAATTTTCGGAAATTCCGCTGCAGTTAACTAAATCAAAAAACAGACTTGTTCAAGGTGCCTGTTTTTTTATGTAATTTTTTTTAGCGATTTCTTAATTGATTTTTCCAGTTTTTGATTTTTGCATCTAATTCTGTGATTTTTTGATTGTATTCGGCAATTTTTTTATCTCCTGCTGCACCAGTAATAAATCTGAAAGATGTCCAGCGGTTAACTTTTCTTTCGTTTTTCTTTCTTTCTACTTCTGATGATTTGATATTATATTCAATGGTTTTTTCTTCTACTATTCCATCATAATTAGTCAAAATCTCATCTCTTAAATTATTATCCATTTTGCGCCATATGCTTTTAGCGTATTTATAAATTTTACTTCTAACTTTTTCCTTGGATCTTTTCTTTTTTGTTCTACTTAAAACCATATCTTCAGCTACTTGTTCTAATAGCCCTGTAATTTTTTTGATACCCCTTCGCTCGGTCCCATTTAATTCTTTACCGTTCAATATTTCTTCCATTGTTTCCAAACCTTTTCCTTCATCTCTTTTTTGCAATCTTTCCAGTTCTTGATTATAGAAACCTATAATATCAATCTCATTGAGCAGTTCTATCTGTGCTTCTCGACCGAGTTTCATTTTTCTCATTTTCTTTCTCTTTCTTACTCTACGTTCGATTGTTTCGCTGACATCTTCTTCTGTTAGATCTTGCTTTTTCTTTTTTCCGTGCTTTTTCCGAGCAAGCTCTGTGATTAATTCATAGACATTATCTCTTGCCATTTGATTAAATTGTGTTTCAGCAATATCATAAAGATTGTCTAATAATAAATCTTTGAAAATTGGATCTAGTCCTTTCTTTTTCTTAATTTTTTTAGCTAATCCTTTGATTGCTCGATTATTTTTTCTTCCTTTTTTTTGGTTAATATTATTAATTTCTATGGATATTTTATTAAGGTATTCTATATCATCCTTACTCCCAAGAGCTTGGATTTTTTCAAGAATTGATTTTTCAATAAGAGCCTCTTTTGGTGATACCGTCGAAGATGTTTCTGAGGTAGATGCTTCTAATGGAAATTCATTTTCTATTACTTCTGGAGGAAGAGGTGGTAGTCCAGCCAATTCTTTTTCTTTATATTCAACCAAGGCGTCATAAAAATTTATTAAATTATTATGAATAAAGTCTTGATTCAATTCACGCATAGTGCTTATGATATCTAAGCTATATCTTTCGAATTGGTTGCAAATTTTTGATTTTGTACTGAGGTCTGTGCTTTGTCTAAAACCTTGAATTGCCATAACAATACCATTAATGATCATTGTTTCTTTTTCCTTAATTTTCATTTCTGTGATGTCTTGCTTAATTCTCTCTGCCTCATCAACCATGTATTTGATAAAAATTTCAGCGTCTTTATTGTTTATTTCTCCCTCAATTGCTCCTAGGTATTCATTTTTATTTCGAAAGATAAAATCTTGTTCTATAGCATTTCGTTCTTGATTGATTAATCTGGCTTCTTCTTCTCGCGCAAGTTCGCTATATGTTTTCCCATGTTCTGTTTGGGGCAGATCAGGTTTTTCCTCTAAATTATCTTGTTGGTCTATTAAATATTCATATTCAGAGCTAGAACCAGAATCAAGGTTTTGTGCTTCCTCTAGTGCGCTAACGGCTGCTTCGGGATCATTTATTTTTATCGGGTTAACTTGTTTGTCTTCCTCTTCTGTTGTTTCACCCGAAACTTCTTCGCTAACTATTTCCTCTGCTCTTTTCAAAGCAATATCTGTGGCACTTTGGAGATCTCTTTTGCCTTTTTTTTGAATTAATGAAGTATCATCCGCCATTGAAACATCAGAGAAATCCGCGCCTTTTCCACTGAGTTCTATTGGAGGTGGTTCTTCTGTTGATGTCTTAATGTCTTCCAAGCTAGTTTCTGAAGTTATTGGCTGATCTCCTGTGCCTCGCACTCTTTTTTCGGTGAATTCTCCTCCTCTTCTTCCGCCACCGTGACCTAATAGACCTCTTTTTCTTCTTGATTTTTGATATTTAATCATATTAACTCTAGTCCAAGCTTAAATAATTAGGTTATAATATTTGTCTTAATTACTTAATTATAGCAAAAAAACACCTTTTGGTCAAGGGTTTTCAAGGAATAAGAAAAAGATCATCAGGGAGATATAGGCGAGAACAGAAAAAAGGAACAGAAGGTGCTGATTTTCAATATTACGTTTTGTCCTGGCAGTTTCGCAAGAATTGTCAATAACTCGGCTGAATGCTAAAATAAGCTTAGATAGAGAAGCCTTTAGAAATTTTTTATGAATAGAATTACTCTTCTAGATTTGCCAGTAGACAAACTTGATTTTAAAGAATCCATTCAAAAATGTGATCAATTAATCCAATCTCCTTATTTTCAATGGGGAGTGACTTTGAATCCAGAAATTGCAATGTTTGCCCAAAAAGATCAAAGATTAAAGGAAGCAATTCAAAAAGCGGCTTTAGTTACTCCTGATGGGATTGGAATTAGTTGGGCGATGGAAAGATGTCAAATGTCAGAAGTCAGAAGTCAGAAATTGTTTGTGAAATGGGTTGGTACTGTAATCAGCGGTTTAAAGATTATGTTTTCGCCGTATTATAAAAAAGAAGTTCTTCCGGAGCGGGTTACAGGAGTTGATTTAGTCCGAGTTTTATTTTCTTTAGCTACAAAAAAACAATATAGAATTTTCTTGCTCGGAGGCCAGAGCGGTGTTGCTCGGGGATTGAAAAAGAAGTTGATTAATAAATACCCCAACATCCAAATAGTAGGGGCGACTGCTGGTTTCAATTTAGGCATTAAAAATAATGTTGCTACAGTAACTGAATCTGACCAAAAAAAAGAAAGGGAAGTGATTAATCAAATTCAGAAAACTAAACCCCACTTACTTTTAGTCGCCTTTGGACCTCCCAAACAAGAGCATTGGATTTTAAATCACCAGAAAGAATTAAAGAATGTTGGTTTGGCGATGGGCATTGGAGGAACTTTTGATTTCTTGCTTGGCAAGGCAAAAAGATCGCCTTGGTTTTTTCAAAAAATTGGCTTGGAATGGGTTTGGCGGCTTATTGTTCAACCGAAGCGTTTTTTCAGAATGATCAAAACAATTCCGACGTTTGTTTGGAAAATAACAAATCAGAAATTAGAATAATTTAGAATTTATTTTTAATTTAAATCAAAACATGTTTAAAAAAACCTTATTTACATTCCTGACGCTTTTATTGTTAACTCCGTTATTTGCTTTTGCAGCGGATTATCAAGCAGAATCACCAACAGAAAACGATCTAACCGTCAACTTAGAGACAACCATGGGCACAATTAAAATTAAACTTTTCCCCGATGAAGCTCCCAAAACAGTAGAAAATTTCCAAAAACACATTCAAGATGGTTATTATAATGACTTACTTTTTCACCGCGTAATTGAAAATTTCATGATTCAAACCGGAGACCCAAAAGGGGATGGAACGGGAGGAGAGAGTATTTGGGGTGAGCCTTTTAAGGATGAATTTTCTGACAAGTTAAGCAATGTTCGGGGTGCAGTTTCAATGGCAAATAGCGGAGCGAATACTAACGGTAGTCAGTTCTTTATTTGCCAACAAGACTCATTGGCTTTAGATGGTGTTCACACAGTTTTTGGTCAGGTTTATGAAGGAATTGAAGTGGTTGATAAAATTGCTAGTGTAGATACGGATGATAGTGATAAGCCACTTAAGGATATTAAAATTGAGAATATGACTACTTCTGGAGAGACGCAGAGTTGGTTTGATAAATATTGGGTAACAGTTTTATGGATTGTTGGAATCATCGTCTTTGGATATTTTGCTATAAGTATTTTTATTAAGATGAGAAATAGTAAAATGACACGGGCAGAAAGACGGAGACGGTAGATGTCAGATGGTTGATGGGAGATGTGCTGCAAGTCATCCCGAACTTGTTTCGGCCTGCCTGCCGGCAGGCAGGGACCTCCCAGTAATGGCAAGGAAATGCTGAAACCCTCCAGAGGCGGGCAAGCAAGTTCAGCATGACAATAATATATTTAGCATTTTATATTTAACATTTGAAATTATAATCCTTGATCAATGAAAAATAATAACTTTTCCAAGGTAAAGGTCCGATTCGCCCCTTCCCCTACAGGTTATTTACATGTTGGTAGTTTGAGGACAGCTTTATATAATTATTTATTTGCAAAAAAACACAAGGGTGTTTTTGTTTTACGGATTGAAGATACTGATCAGAATCGTCTTGTTAAGGGCGCGACTGAGCAAGTTATCCAAACAATGCATTGGGCAGGGATTGACTATGATGAGGGTCCAGAGAAAGGCGGAGGTGATGCTCCTTATTTTCAATCAGAACGTTTGGAAATTTATCGTAAATATATTGATGAATTAATTGATAAGAAAAAAGCTTATTATTGTTTTTGTGATCCGGTGCGACTTACAACTATGCGAGAAGAGCAGATTAAAAATAAAAAACCATCAAAATATGATCGCCATTGTCGGGATTTGAAATGGAGTGAGGTAACTGAAAAATTAAAGAAAAAAACACCGTATGTGGTTCGTTTAAAAATCCCAGATAATCAGGAAATTAAGTTTAAAGATTTAGTTCGAGGTACAGTTAAGATTAATTCTGACGATCTGGACGATCAGGTGTTATTGAAATCAGACGGTTATCCAACTTATCATTTGGCCAACACTGTTGACGATCATTTAATGAAAATCACACATGTGATTCGTGGAGAAGAGTGGATCTCCAGTACCCCTAAGCATATCTTACTTTATCAGGCTTTTGGCTGGGATATTCCGGAGTTTGCTCACTTGCCATTGCTCTTAAATAAAGACAAAAGTAAACTCAGTAAGCGTCAGGGAGATGTGGCAGTTGAGGATTATATGGAAAAAGGTTATCTTCCGGAAGCGATGATTAATTTTGTCGCGCTTTTGGGGTGGAATACCAAAGATGAGAATGAAATCTATAGTTTAGAAGAATTGGTAAAACAATTTGATTTAACTCGAGTGCATAAAGGCGGAGCGGTTTTTGATTTAGAAAAACTTGATTGGATTAATGGGAAATATATTCGTAAAATGCAAATCGAAGACCTTGCTCATGAGTGTAAACCATATCTTGAAAAACATTTGAAAGTATTAGGTGATAAAGTTGAAAAGGATTTAATTAATGATCGCTATTTTAAAGATATTGTAAAGCTTTTCCAAGAACGCCTAGTTCGAATTTCTGAAATTACAGAATTGGTGGATTATTTTTTCTTGAAAAAAATTGAATATGATAAAAAACTTTTAATTTTTAAGAAAAGTGATACCCAGAAAACCCAACTTGGTTTAGAAAAAGCGTTAGAAAGATTAAGGGAAGTGAAAGATGAGAATTGGAATCAGGAATATTTAAATGGAGTTTTGCAAGGGGTGTGTCAGGATAGTGAGTTAAAACCTGGTGATGTTTTTTGGCCTATCAGGGCAGCGCTTTCTGGCGTAGAGGCTTCCCCGAGTCCGGTTGAGCTTTTGGAGGTTTTGGGGGTTGAGCGATCGATGAATAGAATTAAGAAAGCCTTGGAGATGTTAAATGCCTAATATTTTTATCATTCATGGAGCATTTGGTAATCCAGAAGAAAATTGGTTTCCCTGGTTGAAGAAAGAATTAGGGAAACTAGGACACGAAATTTTTATTCCAAAGTTTCCCACCCCAGACAATCAAACATTAGAGAATTGGGAAAAAGTTTTTCAGGAATATAAAAAATATTTGGATGAAAATTCAATTGTAATTGGACACAGTCTTGGAGTGGTATTCTTACTTAGAGTGCTTGAGAGGGAAAGCAAACCAATTAAAGCAGCTTTTTTTGTTTCTGGTTTTACTGATTTATTGAATAATCCAACTTTTGATGAAATTAATCAGACGTTTATAGAGAAAAATTTTAATTGGTTAAAAATAAAAAATAATTGTAATAAGTTTTATGTCTTTCACTCGGATAATGACCCTTACGTTCCATTAAGCCAGGCAAAAAAATTATCAAAAAAATTGGACACAAATTTAAATCTGGTGAAAAACGCTGGTCATTTTAATAAAGGTTCGGGATATTCCGAATTTAGCTTATTACTTGCGCAAATCAAGGAAATTAGTTAATTAGTTTTTTATGCAAATTGGGATTAGTACAATTGTTGAGACAAAAAGTAAAAGTTGGAAACGAATTACAGACTTTGTGGATTTTGATTTTAAAAGAATTGAATTACGTGGGGAAGTGACCATGGTTCGGGGGAGTAATGTACCATCCTTGCAAAAATTAATCAAAGAGCATCAATTGGGTATTTCTATTCATTCTTTTGCTTACGATTTTTTCTATCATGATCCAATAATTGCTGATTCAGAGCGTGCCCGCCTAAAAACCGAAATTAGATTAGCTTCACTTCTTGGCGGCTCTAAGGTCATTCTGCATTTCCAATACCATGGCAAATTAAACAGTGAGGATAAAGATAACTTTCAAGAGCTATTAGATTTTGCGAAAGAAAATAAAGTTAAATTATGTTTAGAAAATAATACAAAAAATTTATATGGGGGTGATTATCTCGTTGAAGTTTTGAATGAGTTTGAAGATTTATATTTTTGTTTAGATATCGGTCACTTGAATATTGCGTTAAATAATGGCAGCATAAAAAATCTTGAGAGCTTTTTAAATTCCATTAAGCATAAAGTTTTAGAATTACATGTTCATTATAATAGTGGTGAAAAAGATGAACATAAGGAATTAAATAAAAAAGGCAAAAAGTACCTTTTGAAAATATTAGAAATTCTTGATAATGATAGACTTGATTTGATTATTGAAACAATCAATATCAAACAAGCCTTAAAAACAAAGCGATTTTTGGAAGGCCTTGCTTTGAATGAAAAAGCTTGACTTTTTTTACAGGTTGTGTATAATGTCTTTGTAAGTAGGTTCTCAAATAGTTAGTTTAGTTTAATTATTTCGCACCCACTGTCCAGGGTGCGTTTATGTTAAATAGGCAATCTGATTTACTCTTAGTTGTCAGAAAACCTCAATACTATGCGAAATCCTATGGTCCGACTCTGTCGGACACATTTTATTAATTAATTTATCCCATTTAGATAATTTTATATCTAACAGGATAAAAGGAGAAACTCAACTATGAGTAAAAAGCTATACGTTGGTGGAATCAGTTATGATACCACTGAAGACGGTTTAAAAGAAGCTTTTGCAAAATTCGGCACAGTCGAATCTGCGGTTATCATCATGGACAAGATGACTAATCGTTCTAAAGGATTCGGTTTTGTTGAAATGTCAACAGAAGAAGAAGCAAAAGCTGCACAAGAAGGTATGAACGATCAAGAACTTGATGGTCGTACCCTCAAAGTCGACGAAGCACGTCCAATGGAAAAACGCGACGACAAGTTCTAAATTTATTTAGACAACATAAAGACTCGTTCTCTTTAGGGCGGGTTTTTATGTTGCCTAAAAAATTGCTATAATAACAATGTAGTTGTTCTTTGATTCCGTTGTTAAGAGCGGGATAATTATTCGGGAGTCGTCTAATGGTAGGACGACAGGTTCTGGTCCTGTTAATCGGGGTTCGAGTCCCTGCTCCCGAACCAAAAAATATAATTAAATAACGAAGAAATAACTATGTTAAAAAATCAAATTTATAAATGTAATATTTGCGGAAATGTCATTGAGATTTTAAATCCAAATGCGGATAGTCTGGTTTGCTGTGGGGAGAAAATGGAATTGATGAAGGAAAAAATAGAAGGCGAAGGAGAAGAAAAGCATCTTCCTGTGATTGAAAAAACTGAAAATGGTGTTAGAGTGAAGGTTGGTTCGGTATCTCATCCGATGGAAAATGATCACAAGATTGAATGGATTCAAATCATTGTTGACGGAAAATCTTATCGTCAGTTTTTAAAAACTAGTGATAAGCCTGAGATAGAATTTTTGGTTCAAGGTGAAAATATTCAAGCGAGAGCATATTGTAATTTGCATGGGCTTTGGACTAATGAATAAAATTTTAAAACTCATCCTCAAAATTATCCCCACTATCGCTGTTGCATCCTTTGCTTTTATGGTAATTGGTGAATTATTTGCAGAAGATATGCCGGAAATGGAACCCGGAACAGCTTGGCAGGGCTATGCAGTCGGAGTAGTCCTGATTATTCAAATTATTGCAATAATTTTTCTTTGGGCTAAAGAAAAAATTGGAAAGTGGTTTATAGCCAGCGCAGGGTTGTTGATGTCGATTTTGGTTTTTGTGACCGCTGGTCATAATATAATTTTAGTAGGGGTAATTTTAGGTGCACCTTTATTAATCCCAGGATTAATTCTAATTTTATTAAAAGATAAAGATTATGAGAAAAAATTAACAAAACTATAAAATGACAAACTTCATCATCGCAATTTCATTAGCATTTCTAATCAGCCTTTTTTCTTTACTGGGGATGGTCGCTTTAGCGATTAAAGAAAAAGTTTTACGTAAAATTCTTTTAATGCTAGTGGGTCTTTCAGCCGGAGGGTTAATTGGCGGTGCATTTTTTCACTTGCTCCCAGAAGCGTTAGAATCAGAACTAAAGCCACTAACTATTTTCGCAATCACAATCGGAGGCTTTTTATTGTTCTTTTTGCTGGAAAAATTCCTTTTTTGGCGACATTGCCATAAAGGACACTGTGATGTTCACAGTTTTACCTATTTAAATTTAGTCGGTGATGGTGTTCATAATTTCATTGACGGTTTAATCATCGCGGCAGCGTTTTTGGTGGATATTAACTTAGGGTTAGTGACTACTTTGGCGATTGCTTTGCATGAAATTCCGCAAGAGATCGGCGATTTCGGGGTTTTGATTTATGGTGGTTTTTCAAAAATTAAAGCTTTGGTTTCTAATTTTTTTGTTGCGCTTATGGTTGTGGTTGGGGTGGTAGTTGGCTACCTGGTTGGTGAAACGGTGCAGTTATCAATTCCGTTTCTTTTGAGTTTTGCTGCTGGAGGATTTATCTACATTGCTGCAACAGATTTAATTCCTGAAATTCGTTTAGAAAAAAAACTTGGGAAATCGTTAATATCTTTTGGTGTTTTTCTTTTAGGAATTCTTTTGATGTTTGGATTTAAATTGTTTTTTGGATGAATTTTTTTTAATTATTAAAATCGCGTATGAGCGCGATTTTATGATAGTTAACTTTCTTATTTAATAAGCAATAACTTCTAATTTTTTTCTGATCTTGTCTTGCTCGTCCATGTTAGTAAAAATATTTAAAACTTTAGAGGGTCTTTCTGAGAGAAGAACTAATTTCTGGGCCATCCTTAATGCTTCTTGGATATCATGTGTAACAAAGATAATGGTTTTACCTGTTTTTCTCCAAATTTTAAGAATTTCTTTTTGGAATTTGATTTTAGAATGAATATCAAGTGCTCTAAACGGTTCGTCCATTAAAATTATTTCCGGTTCTATTACTAACGCTCTTACTAAGGCAACTTTCTGCTTCATCCCGCCACTTAACTTATTAGGATAATAATTTGCGAAACTGTTTAGTCCAACCACGTCAAGATATTTTTTGATTATTTTTTTTCTTTGTTTTTCATCTCGAAAGAAGTTTTTTGCAACGATATCTATGTTCTCGAAAACAGTTTTCCAGGGTAACAATCTATCTTCTTGAAATACAAACCCAATTCTACAGCTTTTATTTTTATTTCCCAATCTAATTTTTCCAGAACTTGGTTTTATTAGATTGGCAATTAATCGTAAAAATGTTGTTTTGCCACAACCATTCGGACCAAATAAAACAAGAAACTCTCCTTTTCTAACAGAAAGGTTGAGGTTATCTATTATTTCTAGATTGCCAAATTGCTTTTTCAAATTTTTGATTTCTAGTATTGCCACTTTTTTATTTTTTTAGTTAATAACTCAAAAACTGATCTGTCAATAATTATCATTATCACGATTAAAACAATTGCCCAAGCAAAAACCATATCTGTTGCTAGAATTTCACGGTTGTAATTTAAAATATAGCCGACTCCTGTAGTTACTCCAAACATTTCAGCAACAACGCTAATTTTAAGTCCCAGACCAAAACCCGCCCTTGCTCCCCCTAAGAAAGAAGGCAACAGAGAGGGCAAGATTATATTTTTAAATTCGTCAATTTTAGAAAATTTATAAACAGAACCAACTTCTAGAAATCTTTTATCGATGTGTTCTAGCCCTTCTAGGAGATTACTTAAAAGAATTGGCAGGATTATCATCAAGGTGGTGAAAATTGCTGCAACATCAGTAATCCCAAACCAAATTAATGCTAAAACAATCCAAATAAAAACTGAGAAACTGTTTAGCACAGAATTAATGTCTCTTATCACTATTTTTGCACTTCGCCAACTGTAGGCTAATAAAACAAGAATTAGTGAGACTATCACAGCAGAAATAAATCCTAAAAAAACTCTAAAAAGAGTTGAAAAGATATGTTGCCAAAGGGCACCCGTTTTAATAATTTCGACTAATCCAACAAAAACAGTTACGGGTTTCGGCAAGAGATAATCTCCCACTTTCAAAGAAGCTAACTGCCACAAGATGATCAAAGCTGCTGTGATAATAATTGTTGGAAGATGTATTTTCCCAGTCAGGGTTTTTTTATTTTTTGCTGACATAAGGAGCTGATCAAGACGCAAAGAAATTCTTTTTTATATGTTCAGTGTTATCCCAGATTTCAGAAGTTAGTACTCCCACATCTTTCATTGTTTTTAAATATCTAACAATAGTGTCTTTTTGTTGCTCTGTTAGGCCGTGCAGAACTCCTTGGGTTTGGTCCATAGCGAACTCTATCTCTCCCTTTTTCAATTTGGTGATTTCTTGAATATCTTTTATGGCTAAATCTTTATTGTCATTCCAGATCTCAGATGCTTCTTTCTGCGCCTTGTTTATATCAGACACTATTGAGGGATTAGCTTCTATAAAATTAGGGTTAGCAATGTAAATCACATGAATGAAAGTATCTTCATAGTCAGAGGCTTTTTCCCAAAGCTCTTGAGTTTTTGCTAAGTACCTATATTCTCCTGTGACGGCTAGTTGGCTTGCCATAGGCTCCCAACCTATTATGGCATCGACTTTCCCTGCTTTTAATAAGTTTACCAATTCTGGGGGAGAAGTTGCGGGAACTATAGTTGCCTCATCATCAACATCAATTTTATATCCCAATTTAAGAAATGTTCTAACATCTTGATATGTTGAGCCTCCTGTGACAGCGGCGATTTTTTTACCTTTCAAGTTTTCCAAAGAAATAATATCGGAATTCTCTGGTACAACGATGGCACCAATGCCACTTGTCGCCACACCTATCACCTTTAAAGGTGTGCCTTTTTCGTACATCTTTGCAGCTATTACTGTTGCCATGTCAATCACATCAAATTGACCAGCTGAGTAGGCATTAACTAGATTTGGTGGAGAACCTGAAATTGCAGTATATTCCGCCTCCCATCCTCTCTTTCCTAGTAAATCTTCTTGATGGATTATCTCAGTTGCAGCCCATCCCAATTGGAGGTAGCCGATCTTAACATCAGAGTTTTTCTTAGGAGTTAGAAAGAGAACAGCTCCAATAATTACCAAAATTAAGATTACAAGAATGATAATGCCAGTAATGATTTTTACCTTGCTAGATTTTGTCATGATATTTTTGATTAAATAATATTTTTAGAGTGACCCTTTTAATTTTTAACTAGTTAAGTATAGTAAAAATTCCTAGTCCTGTCAACACTAAGCATACATCAATGATAGATAATTGAATCTACTCCGCAATTTGACTTGTAATACAGCATTTGTTAAAATAAGTTGTAGTAAGTAAAATACTACAGCTATCTTAATAAAAACCTTTATTATGTTAGATCTCAAAGAAATCCTGGCCTATTTTGGCTTAAATAAGAGCGAAGCAAGTGTTTATCTTGCCACTTTAGAATTGGGCACCGCTCCGGCAAGTGAAATCGCTAAAAAAGCCCAAATTCAAAGAACCTATTTCTACGATCTTTCTCCCAAATTAATTAAATTGGGGTTACTTAAAGAAATTCGTGAGGATAAGGATAAGATGTTTAATGCGGTTAAACCGGAGAAACTCTTGAAAATGCAAGAACAAAGGCTAGAAAAACTAAAAGGTGCTTTGCCAAAATTTAAGGCTCTTGAGAACACAATCGAGCAAAAGCCAAAAATCTTTTACTATGAAGGACCGGATGGAATAGTTCAGATTAACAATGACACTTTAAAACCCGGAGGAGAGCGCGTTGCTTTTACTACCCCTAGTTTCTTTACCAAAGAACAAGAAAAAATAAGTAACGAACATATTAAAAAAAGAGTTGCGATGGGTAAAAAAATTCGCGTAATTGGAGAGATGACAAATGAGATGATTGAATTAAAAAAAAGAGGGAAGGAAGAGTTACATGAGATACGGATGTTACCAAAAGAAATTTTTCATTCAGGGGTAGAAGTTAGGGTTTATGGTAATAATGTTGCAGTTATTGATTACAAAAGAGATTTTGGTTTTATTATTGAAGGTACTGAGTTTTCCAAAACTCTTAAAATGATTTTTGAGATTATTTGGAATAGTGGAAGAATTATTGAGTAGAGAAATTAAAATTGGATATCTATACTCTTTAAGAATATGTTAGAGACGATGTTTGGGTTTAAATTATTTTTTTGAATAAATAAATGAATTCTAAATTTAAATTAGTTATTTTTTCTGTTGATGGGGTTTTATTAGACAATAAATTTGGTGGAATCAAAGATATTTTAGTTGTTTTAGGTAAGACAAAAGAAGTAGTAGAAATAGATAAAGAATATCAAAAACGCAAGCACTTGGGACCTTGGGGGCTAGAGCAACTAGCAGCTTTATATAAGGATTTCCCAAAGAGTAAGATTGATCAAATTACTTTTGATTATTGCTCTAAAAATTTAATGCCTGGAGTACAAGAGGTAATCAATAGACTTAAAGAGGAGAGAAGTTTGATTGGAGTAATCAGCTCAAATCCTCAATTTATCATGGATAAAATAAAAAAAATTTTGAATCTGGATTTTGCTTTTGGAATGGAGGTTGAATTTAAGGCCGGGATAGCGACTGGTAAAATTATTCAGAAAGTAGATCGTTACACAAAGCCAGAAATTTTAAAGGATCAAATTAAAAAACTAGGTTTAAATAAGCAAAATGTGGCTGTAGTTGGGGATTCTTTAACAGATATCGCAATGGCAAAAGAAGCGGGGTTTTTCATTGGTTTTAATCCTAAACCGGAAATAGAAAACAAAGCGGATGTTTTGATTTGGGAGAAAGATTTAAGAAACATTTTGAAATACTTTGGTTGACTTGTTTACTTTTTTGCTTATTTTGCTATAATTAAGCTGTTAAAATTACAAACAGGGGGAGGTTTGGTTTTTTGGACAATTTTGATTTTCAACCTATTTTCGATTGGTTAAGCAACAACGGGGTGCGTGTTTTAATTTCCCTGATTGTTGCTTTTTTGATCGATATTTTAAGCCGTTTGATTTTTGGTAATATTATCGAAAAGTTAATCACAAATAACAAAATTGGTGATTTAGGGCGCTCAGAGCGTAAGCAACGCGCAAAGACAGTTCGGAACGTTTTTGAAAAAAGCATCACCGTGATTGTGATTATTGCTGTGATTATTGTGGTTTTAAGTGAGTTTGGAGTAATGGTTTCGTCTCTTTTAGTCGGGGCAGGAGTATTCGGGCTTGTGATTGGTTTGGGAGCTCAAAGTATTATTAAAGATTTTTTAAACGGATTTTTTATTTTAGTTGAAAATCAATATGACATCGGTGATGTTGTTGAAATTAAGAAATTGGTTGGAACAGTGACGGACTTTAATTTTCGGAGAACAGTGATTAGAAGCTTGGATGGAATTGAGCATACAATTCCGAATGGTAAAATTGGGATTGTTTCTAACCGCACCAAACATTGGTCAAAAATTTTGTTAGATATTCCGGTGGGTTATCAATCGGATATTGATAAGGTTATGCAAATTATTGATAAGGTTGGGAAAGATTTAGCAGAAGATAAGGAGTTTAAAGAGTTGATTATCAGGCCCCCTCATGTCTTGGGATTGGATGATTTTGGTGATTCAGCCCTAATTTTTAAGGTATTAGGAAAAACAAAACCTTTGAAACAATGGAAGGTTAAGCGAGAATTCCGCAAACGTCTTAAACAAGAGTTTGATAAGAATGGCATTGAAATTCCTTATAAACACATGGTCGTAATTAATAAAAAATAATTATTGTAAATATAAAAACACTGTAATGTGATGTTGCTTGACAAATTTGTTTTATTTAATAGTATTTTTTGGTAAAATTAAGCTAGATAAACATTTAAACAAGGGGCCATTAGTTTATTTATTATTTTTAATCGGTGGAAGTATTTAATGCTTCCATCCAGAAGGGGTAAACATGGCTAAACGCAAAAAGAACAAAGTAATTCGTAAAAAGACAGCAAACAAAAAAACCGCCAAAAGGCGAGTTAAACCAGCAAAACGTAAAAAAGTAGCAAAGAGAAAAGCAGCTCCAAAGAAAAAAGTTGCGAAAAAAGTAGGTCCAAAACAAACAGTTGAGAAATTCAAGAAACAAGTTAAGACCAAAGAAGCGCAAATGAAAAAGGCTACCAAAAAGCCACAAGTTAAAAAAGTGCTTTCTTGGTTAAACAAAACAGAAAAAGACTTGGATGCAAAAGTTAAGGTACAAAAAGAAAAAATTAAAAAAGCTAAAAATAAAAGAGATTTGAAATCAGGAAGAGATTGGTTGAGGGTTAATGAATCAAGCAAAACTTCAATCAAGAATGCCAAAAAAATCGCAACTACATTGCTTCGAAAAAAGAAATTGTAATTACAGATACCCCACTAATTCTTTGGTTTTTTTTGTAATACAGGGGAAGACAAGAAGACCGTCTTAATACAGATGGTCTTTTTGTTTTGTCCCGCTATAATTACACCATAAAGATGTAATAAGAAGGTGGGACACTACGTCTTTAATGGCGGAGTGAATCAAAAAACAGACCATTGTCTGTTGCTTTTTATTTAAAAATTATTATTTTAGTTTTTCTAAAATCAATTCTGGAGTGGGGCTATTTTGAATCATAATTTCTTTGGTGATTAGCCCTGCTTGATAAAGACTTAACAAAGATGCATCCATTGATTGCATCCCTCTGATTTTACCTGTTTGAATAGCGTTTTGGATTTGATAAGTTTTGCCGGTTCTAATTAAGTTTCGGATTGCATCATCTGTAAACATTATTTCAGCAGCCGCAACGCGACGTCCTTTTTTTGTTGAAACTAGCTTTTGAGCAATTGTCCCAACCAGGGTTGCAGCTAACTGCGTTTTGATTTGAGCTTGTTTGTTTGCCGGAAAAATATCAATAATTCGATCGATTGTTTCAGCGGCGTTATTAGTATGTAAAGTAGCAAATACTAAATGTCCTGTTTCTGCCGCGGTTAAAGTGTTTTGGATTGTTTCTAAATCCCGCATCTCACCGACCAAGAGGACATCTGGATCTTCACGTAAACTAGATCTCAAGGCCTTTGAAAAAGAAAGAGTATCTTCGCCAACTTCGCGTTGGGTGATGATGCTTTTTTTATTTTGATAAATATATTCGATTGGATCTTCGATTGTAATAATATGGGTACTTCTGGTTTTATTTATTTCGTTAATCAATGCGGCAAGAGTAGTGGATTTTCCTTGACCACTTGAACCTGTCACCAAAACTAACCCTTGTTTTAAGTTACAAAAATTCTTGATTATTTCTGGAAGTCCGAGCTGCCTAATTTCCGGAATCGTTCCTGAAATCAAACGCATTGCAATACCCGGTTTTCCTTTCTCGGTGTAAACATTTACACGAAAACGAGCGTTTTGATATTCAAAGGCAAGATCAAGTTCTTTTTTTGTTTGGAATAATTTGATCTGGTCTTCGTTTAATAGTTCTTTAATGAAGTTAGTAATGTCGGAGTCTTTTAAAGGCTCAAAATCAACTAGCGATTGAAGAGCGCCATTTAATCTGATTATTGGTAAAACCCCGACTTTTAGGTGAATGTCGGAAATAGGTTGGGTTGTTGCTTTTTCGATAATCTGAGAGAGTTTCATTGGTTTAATTGGTTTAATTGCCCCATTACACTATTATAGCACAAAATTTGGCTTGTGTAAAGGGATTTTAAATCAGGCATGTTGAGTTGACTAGAAACGCCCCTCGTGAGAGGGGCGTATTTATTCGGAAATCGATTGTTATAGGAATACGAAATTTATCCCACAGTAAATTTTTAATGGGAATCCCGTTTTTTCACCTTCTTCGGCGTTGTAGTCGTATATTATTGGGGCTATCCACGGTGTGGCATTTACGCTCTCTCCGAGGGAGATTGAGGGAGTTTTATATATCGGACCGAGGCCCGTATACTTCTCCATCATAGCTCCTGCTGTGCCGTACTTAAAAGTCCACGTGGCTTCCCAGACATAAAACCATTCGTCCCATGCTCCCGTTTCCACTTTTCCGAACAGAAAAAGATTTTTAAGTGGAACTATGCTTCCGAATAGGGTGCCTCGCCACCCTGTATCAGTTCTTTGGTCGTCGTTTTCGTCTCCGACCATTACCCCGCCACCGAGATAGATGTCTAATTCAGTCGAATCATTAACTCTTCTGCCTATAACCGGATACCATTCGTAAAATGGTGTAGGGCTAGTGGCGAAAAAGAAACCACTTTTCCACTTCGTTTTGCCAAGGTCTGCCTTGACAATGCCCCTGGCTTTCAGGGTGGTTTTTAGTGTCGACTTAATTTCTTCGTCTCCACCGTTGTTCTCGACCTCGACACTTTCGAGTGTCTCGGTCATGGTTACTATCGCTACGGCCCCGGCCGCGGTCGGCAATGCCGCGATTAACAATATTACCACGGTGATGGTGATTAGGTGTTTCATTTTTACTCCCTTTCCCATTTTCAGGGGTTCATCTACAGTTTATTACCTATTATCAATTTCCTTTTTATTATTCGATTATTAAAGGGCTAGATCCAGATTGTACCAAGTTCAAATTTAACCTTTTTGACCTTTTGGCCAATCCCATTAACAGATGATCATATCATAGCATTAGGTTTTTGTCAATGTTTTTGAGAAAAACAAAATCCATCAAAAGCCCATTTAAATAATAAAAAACCGCCCATTCAAGACGATTTTTCATTGACAATTAACCCCGCCAAAGGCGGGCAAGCATTAATCATTAACCATTACTCATTACCCATTAACCTTCCAACATTCTCTTTCAAATCATCCTCACTCATCGCCCCAACCTTAATCTCATCCATTTCCCCAGTTTTATTAATAAACACCGTTTTGGGAATTGAAGAAACTTCATATTGATCATAAACATCTCCAGTTTCATCATAAGCAATCGGGAACTCAAGACCATATTTATCTCGAAAATCTGTCACAACGTTTTCCTTTTCGTTCGTATAAATCCAAATGATCTCTACTTTTTCTTTATCTGTATTTTTATAGAAATTTTGCACATGAGGGAATTCTTCTTTGCAAGGTGGGCACCAAGTAGCACCAAAAATTAAAACAACAACCTTCCCTTCTTTCTTGTAGGCAGAGAGTTTAATTGTTTCTCCATCCAAAGTTTGTAACTCAAAATCAATGGCAGGCTCATTTTTATCAGAAGTTGTGGTTTGTTGTTCCTGAATCTTAAGGTCAGGAAAGTTACATCCTGCAACAGTAAAGATTACAATTAAGATAAAAATTAAAAATAATATTTTAGTAGTCATGATGGGTCATTTATTATTTTTTCTAGTTTTATAATTTTCTATTGCCTTTTTAAGTGCATCTGCCGCCAAATTTGAGCAGTGCATTTTAATTGGAGGAAGACCTCCTAATTCTTTAGCAACTTGTAGGTTGGTCATTTTTTCTGCTTCTTCCAAAGTCTTACCTTTTGCCAGATCCGTCATAACAGAACTGGTTGCAATCGCAGCCGCACAACCAAAAGTTTTGAATTTTATATCTTCAATCTTGCTATTCTTAACTTTAATCCAGACTTTCATAATATCGCCGCAGCGAGGATTACCAACCTTGCCAACTCCATCGGCATCTTTAATTTCCCCCACATTGTGAGGTTTTAAGAAATGTTTCTTTACTTTGTTGCTGTACATAGAATAAATTAATTAACTTTAATTGTCATCCCGAACTGACTACTGTCATCCTGAATTTATTTCAGGATCTCTTTCGGGATCTCGTACAATATTATTGTGAGATGCTGAAACAAGCATGCCCTGATAAATATCAGGGTTCAGTATGACATTTTACTTCAACTTCCGAATTCATAATTTAGAATTCTATTCCTTCCCTAGCCTGAACTCCATTATTATATGGATGTTTAATATCCTTCATTTCTGTAACCAGGTCAGCTAGTTCAATAATCTCTTTCGGAGCATAGCGACCGGTTAGAACTAATTCAAGCTTTTTTGGTTTATTCTCAATCATTTTATCAATTTCTTTGCAATCTAGCAACTTAAAAAAAAGCGCGACATTAATTTCATCCAGAATAATTAAATCAAATTTTTTGCTTTCTACAAGTTTTTTTGTTTTGTTAAGACCTTTTTCAGCTTCCTGAATATCTTCTTTAGAAATATTATTTTTGGTAATAAAATCCTGGCCTCCACAACGAAAGATTTCTACCTCGGGAAATTTATTTTTTATAATTTTGATTTCTCCAGGTTCAGCATTATTTTTGAGGAATTGAATTATTGCTACCTTAAGTCCACTACCAATTGCTCTTAAACTTAACCCCAAAGC
>SDBS01000055.1_pt1 | contig 80774 bp, 80 predicted proteins | sample 2277091 | NCBI WGS metagenome assembly SDBS01 (sample SAMN10404972, study PRJNA504765) | marine sediment metagenome | isolation source: marine sediment core GS10_PC15, 163 cmbsf | place: Arctic Ocean: Southern Knipovich Ridge | collected 2010
CCCTAATTATGCATAATATGATTTGTGTTTTCGGTGGACCTCTGAGTTACAGAGAGATTTTACCGGGATTTTGAGGCAATGAGAGAAAGGTTGGTGTAGGGGAATGGAAAAGCAAGATAAACTGGGAAGGATTAAGATAGCCAACGATGTTCTGGCGAAGATTGCAGGATTTGCCACTATGGAGTGTTACGGAATAGCAGGTATGGCCAGTCCTGGACTACCGGCTGGTGTTACACAGCTTCTATCCAGGGACAAGATGCAGAGAGGCGTTAAAATTAAATCAGAGAACAATGAAGTTGAGGTTGACCTTTATGTAATTGTGGAATTTGAGATAAATATGGCCGAGGTTGCCAACAATCTCATGAGCAAGACCAAGTATGTTTTGGAACAAACCGCAGGTGTGCAGGCGAAGCGGATAGATGTTCACGTGCAAGGAGTAAAACTGAGGAAAAGCTAATTATCTATTTTACGGTAGGTAGTGCATTATGTATCTAATTTCAAGTTCTGACATCCCCGGCTTTATTGAATCAGGTTTGGCGGCTCTAAGGAGTCAACAGAATGAGATAAACAAACTTAATGTTTTTCCTGTGCCCGATGGGGATACGGGGACGAATCTGGTTCTCACTATGCAAGCAATGTCCGAAGAGCTGGCTAAGAATTCCAAGCAGTCCATGAGCTCGGCATTGAAGGCACTTGCTTTTGGTTCTCTTATGGGGGCAAGAGGTAATGCAGGCGTTATAATGTCCCAAATTGTCCGGGGGATGTGTGAGGCTCTTGAGTCGTCAGAAACTCTGGCTGTTTCGGAAATAACCAGAGCCCTGGAAAACGGAGTGAAAGTAGCATATCAAGCTGTTAGAAAACCGGTTGAGGGAACAATGCTTACTGTTTTGAAAGATGCAACTGTAGCAAGTCAAAAGCTGGAAGGGCAGGATTTGGATCTCAGTGATATGCTGGACAAGGTTTTACGGGAAGCAAAGTTATCCCTGGAGAGAACACCGGATTTACTGCCGGTTTTAAAAGAAGCCGGCGTGGTCGATGCCGGCGGTTATGGGTTGGTGGTAATCGGAGAGGGAATATTAGCAGCGATCAAAGGTGAGAAATTTGAGCGGGCTCAGGTTGATTATAGAGTAAGTGTTAGTTCGGAAGAGGAGATTTACTTAAAGTTCAAGTACTGTACGGAGCTTTTGTTAAAAGGAAATGAGATCAAGGCCGAGGATTTGGAGAAGAATTTGGAGCAGTTGGGTGATTCGGTCATGGTTGTGGGTTCGAGTGGTATTACCAGGGTTCATGTACACAGCAATCACCCGGGGCAGATTTTGGAGATTGCCTTGAGCGCTGGAAGTATTTCGCAAGTCAGGGTCAACAATATGGAAGAACAGGCAGAAGAGAGATCTCGCAAGCTCGCAGCGGCTTCTGTAAAGGATATTGAAATCGTTGCCATTGGTTCAGGTTCGGGAGTAAGGAAGATTCTGACCAGCCTGGGAGTGGAAAAGATTATTGACGGAGGACAAGGGATGAATCCCAGTACGGCTGAGATATTGGAGGCTATCGAAGACAGCAGTGCAGACAAGGTCCTGGTTCTTCCCAACAATAAAAATATTGTTATGGCGGCACAGACAGCTGCAAAGGAGAGTAAAAAAGAAGCTTCAGTGGTAGCGACAAAATCAATCATGGAAGCTTTTTCCGCACTTTTGGCTTATGATCCCGAGGCAACCATGGAGAACAATGTCCAAATGATGAAGGAGGCAATTGCGGGTGTAAAGACCGGAGAGGTCACACAAGCGATAAGAGATTCAAAATCGAAGGCAGGCAAGATAAAAAAAGACGATTTCTTAGGCCTTTGTGATCACGAAATAAGAGTAGTGGGCAAATCATTACGGGAAGTTGCTCAAAAGCTTATTGAGGCAATGCTGGGTGAAGATGACGAGGTAATAACTCTTATAAGTGGTGCGGACCTTTCGATGGGAGAGAGTGAAGAAATAAGAAAAGAAATCCTGAAAAATCACTCTGACTTGGAGGTGGAGCTTCATGCGGGAGGTCAACCTCTCTATAACCTTTTGATCGGGATCGAATAGATAGAAGTGCCTAGCGAATGAGAGGATGGCAAAGTAGTACATAGATAATGCAAAAATAAAAATTCGAAGATAAAAATTACAGATTAAAATTAAAAAATAATATCTAATCATTTCGAATTTTACATTGTCATTTTGATTTTTCATTTTTTAGTTTTCATTAACCAGGTGTATCTATGCAATATTGAGTCAGTGAACTACTAGTAAATAATTAGCTGGGTGGACTGCGAAGGGAGAATCATGGAAAAGATCGCCATAGTAACCGATAGCACAGCGGATTTGCCACTTTCCTATTATGAGGAAAACAATATTCAAATGGTTCCCTTGATGGTCAGATTTGGAGAAGAGTCCTTTAGGGACTGGATTGATATAAATCCAAAAGAGTTCTATCAGAGAATGCGGAATTCAGATATTCTGCCTAAAACATCTCAACCTTCCGTGGCCCAATTTGCCCAGGTTTACCAAAAACTAGCAGGCGAGGCAGAGCAGATAGTTTCAATTCACCTGTCTTCGGAATTGAGCGGCACGGTTCAAGCAGCAGAGATGGCTCGCGACATGGCAAATGTTCCTGTAACTGTTATTGATACCAAATCAGGTTCTCTGGGTACAGGTTTGATTGTTGATACTGCAGTTAGGGCAAAAAGGGCTGGTTTGTCAGCAGAGGAAGTTATTAAAAAAGTCCGGGAGGCGACAGATAAATTAAGGATAGTCTTCTTGGTGGGAACCCTGAAATACCTCCATCTGGGAGGAAGGATAGGTAAAGCGCAAGCGCTATTGGGATCTATGCTAAGCACTAAGCCTATATTAACCCTGGATAACGGAGTCGTCACTCCTCATAAAAAAGTCAGGGGAATAAAAAAAGCCTATTCCGAAATGAAGAACTTTTTTATTCAAAACGTGACCGGGAAGGGAGCTCTGCATGTGGTTTTTGCTCATGCTGACTGTCTGGATGAAGTGCAGCGGTTGCAGGAAATGATCAAATCTGAGACCAGAAATGCAGCAACGCTCATTGAATCAGAAATAGGTTCTGTTATAGGTGCTTATACTGGTCCCGGCACTTTTGCCGTAGCATTCTATGAAGATCAGGCTGATTAGGAAAAAGGTGGATGACAGGGATCACAAAGGAAGACACTCAGGATGTTTATAAGTTGCAGATTGGCCATGTGCTGGAGCTGGAAAAAAGACTAGGTTGCAGGGATAGTTCGGTCATTGGCGGATTTACCGGCTACATCAATAACTTCTTCAATCAGTCCCACGTTTCATCCTCCGGGGGGATTCCTGAGATGACTGTGGATCTTGCTACTCGGTATCGGGATATCACCCGGTCAAAGCGGGCTCAGCTAATAGAAGAATTAATAAAGCAATTACAGCCGGATTGCTCCGAGCCTTTTTGCTCCCATTTGCCTAAAAGAGTTGCAGCTAAAAACCAGGTCATACTCCGGGCGGATGTACGATATCAGAAGTTTGTGGGAACCGCTACTGCAGAGAAATTAAAGAAACTAAAAGTGGAAACTATCAGGGATTTACTTTTTCACTTTCCCCACAGGTATCTGGATACAAGCTCTCTAAAGAAAATTTCTGAGCTGAAAGAGGAAGAAGAAGCAACGGTCGTCGGTACAGTGAAAGATATTAATAAATTTAGAAGCAAGAGGGGCACCCGGGTTTTAACAATTGGACTTTTTGACGGGACTGCCTATCTTCATGGAGTATGGTTCAACCAGGACTATATTGCCGAGACTCTTAAGAAGGGTGTAAAAGTTGCTTTTAGCGGCAAAGTCGCCTTTCGTTTCGGAAAGCTACAAATTGAGAATCCCTTTTACGATGTTATCGATGACCGGACAGATTTGAGCAAGGACACGGTTCACACCAATCGAATAATTCCCTTTCATCCCGCGACCAAGAACCTCTCTTCCAGCAGAATAAGAAGAATTATAAAGCATTTGGTAGACACTAGAACAAAATTACCGGATCCTTTGCCAACTTCTTTGGCAATGAAAAAAGATTTATTGCCAAAGTCATTATGTCTGAAGGAAATCCATTTTCCCACAACCTTGAAGCTCTACAAAAAGGCACGAGAACGGCTGGTTTTTGAAGAATTGTTTCTGATCCAGATGGGCTTGGCTATAAAAAAGGCTCATTTCGAGCAAAAGACCAGAGGAATCAGACATAAGATAGGCGATACACTGATAAAGAAATTTTATTATTCACTTCCTTTTGATCTAACCGGTGATCAAAAAAGAGTAATCAAGGAAATTCAGAAGGATATGGCAAAGTCGGAGCCGATGAATCGGTTGTTGCAGGGAGAGGTTGGCTCGGGTAAAACCATTGTGGCTTTGGCAACCCTGTTAACCACGGTTGAGAATGGCTACCAGGGGGCTATAATGGCCCCTACCGAAGTTCTTGCCGAACAGCATTTTGGCAAGATTGGAGATTTTGTCCGCGATTTGGATCTGAGTGTCGCTTTGCTTACCGGAAGTCTTAAGGCAAAAGAAAAAGAACAAATCCGGGAGAGTATAGTACGCGGAGAGATTGACATTGTCGTGGGGACTCACACACTGGTGCAAGAAGACGTGGTATTCAAGAAACTGGGTGCAGCGGTCATTGATGAACAGCACAGATTCGGTGTGGCTCAGCGAATCAATCTGAAAGAAAAGGGTATTTGTCCTGACATCCTGGTTATGACGGCAACGCCTATTCCGCGAACACTCGCACTAACTCTATACGGAGACTTGGACGTCTCTGTTATTAAAGAACTCCCTTTGGGCAGAAGAATCAGCGATCACATAAAAACCTATATTTGTGATCGCGATCATAGGGACTGGGCTTATGAAAAAATAAGAAGCGAAATCAAGAAAGGCCGGCAAATCTATATTGTCTGTCCTTTGATCGAAGAGTCAAACAAACTCGAAGCTAAGGCGGTTGAGGAAGAAACAGAGCGTATCAAGAATGAAATATTTCCTGATTTGAAAGTCGGACTCTTGCATGGAAAACTGAAACCCGTAGAGAAAAAGCAAGTGATGCGCGGCTTTCAGCAGGGCCTTATAGATATCCTAATCGCCACAACTGTTATCGAGGTTGGTATTGATGTTCCCAATGCCTCAGTCATGCTTATTGAAAATGCGGACAGGTTCGGATTGGCCCAATTGCATCAACTAAGAGGAAGAATTGGTCGGGGAGAGCATAAGTCTTTTTGTGTTCTCTTTGCTGATCCCAATACCGATGAAGGCAGAGCGCGAATGGATGCTATTAAAAAAGTATCGGATGGGTTTAAGTTAGCTGAGGTAGATCTGGAGATTCGGGGAGAAGGTCAAATTTTTGGTACCAGGCAATCAGGATTACCCGACTTAAAGCTAGCAAGGTTGACCAGAGATTTAGACATACTTTTGGCTGCCCGGGAAGAAGCATTTGCAATTGCCGGGGATGATATGTTTTTAAAAACACCCCGCTACAGGCTTTTGCTGTCCGAGGTAAAAGAGCGATTTGCCGGTCGCCTTGATTGGCTTTTCCACAGCTAATCTAACGCTCCATACTTCAAAGAGGTCTGTGACAAAATATTTCTTGGGTTATTGTGAGAGGCCACCTGGTTTCCGGCAGGTAGGGCGCGATGACGAAATAAGGTGCTTTCGGGCTTTATCTACAGTCTTTAGAGATGAAAGTCATAACAGGGATCAGGCGTCTAAGGTATAAGATCAAGATAATGAGAGTTGTTGCGGGTATCGCTAAAGGACATAAGCTATTTGCTCCTCCGGGACAGGAGATTCGGCCAACCGCTGATAGAGTAAAGGAGGCTCTTTTTAGCATTCTGGGCGAGTCGGTATGTGGCAGTTTGGTGTTGGATCTTTTTGCAGGATCCGGTGCATTGGGGATCGAGGCTTTAAGTCGGGGTGCAAGTCATAGTGTTTTTGTTGATTGCAGCAGATACTCGATTGAAGCAATAGAAAAGAATCTGAAAAAGACCGGTTTTGGATTAAAATCGGAGGTTGCGTTTGAATCTGTAGCTAAAGCTATAGATAAGCTTGTTGCTAGAGGTCAGCAGTTTGATTTGATTTTTCTAGACCCGCCCTATAGAATTAAGCATATTGAGCTAAGGGGGATTCTTGAAACATTAAGCAGGGAGAAGTTGATTAAGCAAGACGGAACTATTGTTTTGGAGCATTCCCTAAAAGTCCGTTTATTGGGCATGGGTGAACTGAAAGTAATAGCAGAAAGGAAATACGGGGATACAGGTTTGACTTTTTTTACTCCGGCTTGAAGCGGTGCCCGGCATAGAGAGGTGCTATGGTGACAGCAATTTGTCCCGGTAGTTTTGATCCGATCACGTCGGGGCATGTAGATATTATTAAAAGGGCTAGTCTGCTCTTTGAAAAAGTGATTGTCGGAGTAGCGAAGCGCCCTCCCAAAAAACCTTTATTTTCCGCAAAAGATAGGTTAAGATTTGTCGAGGCTGTAGTTTCCGGGCAAAAGGGAATAAAGGCCGAGATTTTTGATAGCTTGCTCGTAGAATTTGCCCAAAAACATAATGCCAGTATTATCGTTAGAGGGCTAAGGGCGATTTCTGACTTTGAGCATGAATTTCAAATGGCTCAATTGAACAGGAAGTTGAGCTTACAGATAGAAACTGTTTTTATGATGGCGAGTCCCAAATACGGCTACTTAAGTTCCAGTGCGGTAAAGGAAATAGCTGAGTTTGGGGGCTGTATTGAAAACATGGTTCCTTCTGTGGTTGAAGAAGCTCTACGGAAAATGTATTCTAAGTGAGCGGGAGGAGGTTTTTAGATGGACATAATGGCCCTGATTGACAAATTAGAGGATCTCATTGCTACGGGAAAGAAGGTTCCTCTAACCAACTCAGTTGTAGTTAATGAGAAGGATTTATATGACATCATTGATGAAGTAAGGGCCACTCTGCCTGACGAACTAAAGCAAGCGCGATGGATAGTGAAAGAACGGCAGGAGATGGTTGAAGAGGCAGAGAAAGAAGCCAATAGAATCATTGAGGAATCCAGAGAAAGGGCAAGCGCACTTGCTTCCGAGACCGAGGTAGTTAAACGTGCAGAAAAGCAAGCAGCTGACATACTAGATGCGGCCAGAGCACGAGAGAGAGAAATTCGTTTGGGTGCCGAGGATTATGCGGATGAGATGTTGGCCAATCTTGAGGTCAACCTAGGTAAACTGCTCACTGCCGTACAGCGGGGCAGAGATCGCTTGCAGGGTAAGATAGAGCCTCGAAGCTGAGATTGATTCTTGGAATAACTGCGAGCATTTACATATAAGAAAGCGGGAACTGTTTTTTCACACCATGAGTTAAGTTCTTGTGATAGTTGAGTGCAAGAACTTTATTGTTTTATGGTGGTGTCCAAAAAGTGAGCCAAGGTGAAACGCCTACTTATTGATGTATCGGATCTGCTAGATGAGTCTGGATTAGAGAAGAGGGTCAAAAAAACAATTGATCTTACTTACTTGAGCTGTTTTGATCAGCAGTTGAGCCTGGCGCAGCCTATAAGTATAGATTTGGAGATAAGAAATACAGGTGATAGACTTTTAAGCCAGGGGAATATCAAGGGACAGCTTTGGTTGGAATGTAGCCGCTGCTTGACTTCCTACCGTGCTGACTTCTCTCTGGAAGTTGTGGAGAGTTATTGCTCTAAGAATAAGTGTGAAGGCGAAGAGGATACCAGAGAGATGGTCGGCGGAAAGATTGATCTTTGTCCGGTGATTGATGAAGGCCTGCGTCTATGGGTTCCTATGAAGAATCTGTGTCGGGATAACTGTAAGGGTTTGTGTGCAAAGTGTGGTAAGAACTTAAATGAGAAAGAATGTGATTGTTCCCGGAGTGACATAGATACGAGATTGAAAGTTTTGGAGGACTATTTCCCCAAAGGAAATAAGACATAGCTCAATGGAAAAAGCGCCGAATTAGGTGCTGCGGTTTTTTTAGACACTAGGGAATTATTAATTAGAAATTCGGGTTCTTTCCCCTAATTCCTTATTCATGATTCCTGATTCGCTCTTATAAGCTAAGATATAGGCGATAGATTTTGTGTTATATATCAGTTAGTTGAGGAGGTGTGGTATGGCTGTCCCTAAGAGAAAAACGTCCAACTCACGCAGAAATCAAAGGCGCGCGCATTGGAAAGCCAGCGCTCCTGCTCTTTCTGAGTGTTCCCAATGCCATCAACCAAAGTTGCCTCACCGGGTTTGCCCCAATTGTGGCCATTACAACGGTGAAAAGATCCATGAAGTAAAATAAACCAAGTTTTACGAGTATTAACGGGATAAAGCCATTGGATCAGGGAATGTTGCAGGAGCTATTCTGCCCATCTTCAGTTGCAGTTATCGGTGCTTCGCGAGATAAGAGCAAAGTAGGCAGTCAAGCCTTTCATAATATTAGAAAATTTGGTTTCAGGGGCAAATGCTACCCGGTCAATCCAAATGCTTCGACAATTGCCGGAGTCAAGTGTTTCCCCAACATCAAGGAAGTTCCTGGCCAGGTTGATATGGCCGTAATTGCTATACCCAATACTTTGGTCCCAAAGACGGTAGAGGATTGTGGTAGAAAAGGGATCAAACACGTTGTTATCCTCACGGCAGGTTTCAGGGAAAGCGGACTTGACGGTGCCCGGCTGGAGAAAGAGATTCTTGATATTGCCAGCCAGTATGATATCCGTGTAGTAGGTCCGAATTGCCTGGGAATCATCAACACTTCTTGCGATCTCAATGCGACTTTTGCCCGAAGTATGCCGGTGAAAGGCCACATTGCTTTTATGTCTCAATCAGGGGCGCTATGTACTTCTATTCTAGATTGGTCCCAAGAAGAAAAAGTAGGATTTTCTGAATTTGTGAGTTTGGGCAATAAGGCGGACCTCGACGAGATTGATTTCTTAAAAGCTTTTGAGGATGATCCCCAAACCAGGGTTATTGCGGTTTATCTAGAGGGTATAAATAATGGTATTGAATTTATGAAAACCGCGAAAGAAATATCCAAGAGGAAGCCGGTTATAGCAATAAAAGCAGGAACAACAAGAGCCGGAGCTAGAGCTGTTTCCTCTCATACCGGAGCTCTGGCTGGTTCTGATAGTACCTACAATACTGCTTTTAAGCAAAGTGGTGTAATCAGGGCCCGGTCCATAGAAGAGCTTTTTGATTTTTCAACCTGCCTTGCCCTGCAGCCGGTACCCAAAGGAAGACATGTCGCGATTCTTACCAATGCGGGTGGCCCCGGCATTATGGCAACCGATGCTTGCGAAAGAAAGGGGATACCTCTGGCCGGTTTTGAGAAAAACACAATTGATCTGCTACATAAAGCGCTGCCGAAAGCCGCTAATATATATAATCCGGTCGACATTTTAGGAGACGCGAGGGCCAAAGATTATGAAGTTGCTGCAGATGTTTTGCTAAAAGATTCTAACATTGACTCCTTGATCGTAATTCTTACTCCGCAAGCCATGACTGAAATTGAGGAAACGGCAAGAGCAATAATCAGAGTCAGCAGTAACTCCAAAAAGCCCATTCTGACTTGTTTTATGGGCAAACATGATATCTCCAAAGGTGTGGCAATTTTAAGAGAAAATAAGCTACCGCACTACTTTTTTCCCGAAAAGGCAGTTGCTTCGCTGGGGGCGATGCTTGATTACTTACAGATCAAAGAAGATAAAGTGCACAAAGCAGAGTACTTGAAAGTGAAAAAACTGAGGGTAAGAGAAATTATCCGTGCAGCAAAGACAAGAGGAGAGTCAATAACTGATATTTGGGCTAAACTGATACTGGATGCCTACGGAATCAATATACCCAAGCTGGCAGAGGCTAGAGATCTTAATGAAGCTTGTCGCCAGGCGGCAAAAATTGGATATCCTGTGGCTCTGAAAATTGCTTCTCCTCTGATTTTGCATAAAACAGATATTGGTGGTGTGAAGCTGAGCATAAACAACGAGGAGGAGCTGAAAGAAGCTTATGGAGAGATACAGCGAAATACTAAAAAATTTATGACCGACAAGCGCGAATGGAATGTAAGCATTGATAAGATGGTCGACGGATTAGTGGAGGTAATTATTGGCATGGCCCGGGATCCTCAGTTCGGACCGGTGATAATGTTTGGTTTGGGGGGAGTTTTTGTAGAAGTGTTGGAGGATGTGGCTTTTAGAATCGCACCTTTTTCCAGGCAAGAAGCTTTCGATATGGTAAGTGAAATTCAATCTTATCCTGTTTTGAGAGGAATAAGAGGCATGAAGGGCGTCGACATCGAATCAATTGTAGATAATATTATGCGAATAGCACAGTTATCTCTGGATTTTCCAGAAATCACAGAAATCGACTTGAATCCTTTGAAGGTCGGGGAAAAAGGCAGCACAGCAGTTGATGCCCGGATATTGTTAGGAGCGTGAGACATGGAGGTCTTATACGTTGTATCAACCGAGTCATTTTCGGGAAAGAGCGGTATCATCCTCGGTCTGGCGTTGAGTCTCCAGAAAAAAGGATTTGAGGTTGGATTTATGAAGCCTTTGAGTACTTTTCCGGCTGAATTCGACGGTGCTTTTGTGGATGAAGATGCTTATTGCATATGGAAATGCTTAAAATTAGAGTATCCGGCAGAACTGATTTCTCCTTTAGCGTTAAGCTCTCAGGCCATGAGAGAGCACATGCTGGGAAAAGTGAAAGCAAAGCCTGCTCAAATTGCTAAGTCTTTTAAGGAGATTGCTAAAGATAAAGATATTGTGATACTTGAGGGTGCTGAGGATTTATGGAAAGGTAGATGTTTGGAATTTTCAGCGCATGAGGTCGCGGAAATGTTAGACGCCCGGGTTTTGCTGATCGGAAAAGCACAAGATGATTCTGTAACTGATGAAATCCTGATTGCGCAGGATATTCTTCAACAGAGGCTTATTGGTGTTATATTAAATTCTGCACCTCACAGTTATATAGAAGCTCTTAAAGATTTTATTGTTCCGACGTTGAAAGGTAAAGGCATAGATGTATTCGGTATCATTCCTGAAGATAAGATATTAAAAGCTGTAACGGTTGAGCAAATAGCAAACCATTTAGGTGGAGAAATTCTCTGCGCTCTCAAAAAGTCGGAGGAATTGGTTGAGGGATTTATGGTTGGGGCGATGTCCCAGGAAAATGCCTTTCGCTATTTTAGACGAAAGCCAAACAAGGCCGTGATAACCGGTGGGGACAGGGCGGATGTCCAGCTAGCAGCACTGGAGACATCAACAAAATGCCTTATTCTAACCGGTAGTTTCAAACCAAGCCCTATCGTCTTAGCCCGCGCTCAAGATTTAGGTGTTCCCATGATTCTGGTGGATGTAGACACATTTACTGCGGTAGATGAAATGGAGGCATTGATTGGTCACGTGAGCATACATGAGGAAAGAAAAATCAAGCAAATGAGTATGCTCCTTGATAGACACGTCTGTCTGGAAGACCTTTTTCAATCAATGGGATTGAAGTGTTAAAAGATTCTCCCCCTTCCTTCCTAAATGCCAAATTTACTTGCTTCAGAGGCAAAAGTCTGCTATTTATTCTCTTATTGCTTAACAATAAGCTGTAACTTACGGAGGTCGGTTTGCAAAAGAAAATCCGGGTGGCAGTTGATGCCATGGGAGGAGATTACGCGCCTTCCGAGATTATAAAAGGAGCTGTTTCCGCAGGCGCATTAGATCCTGGTATACAAATTGTTTTGGTGGGAAAAGAAGAAGTAATCAAGAAGGAATTGACGCAACTCAACCAGGAACAAGTCGAAATTGAAATCCAAAACGCCAGTGAAGTAGTAGATATGGATGATCCGGCTTCCTGGTCGATTAAAAGAAAAAGAGATTCCTCGATCGCGGTTGCGGCAACTCTGGTAAAGAAAAAAAAGGCCGATGCTTGTGTTTCCGCTGGAAATACAGGAGCTGTAACCAGTGCTTCATTATTGCTAATGGGTCGATTGCCTGGTCTATCCCGGCCTGCTATCGGAATTAACGTACCGGCGGCAACCAAGTCTGTTTTTCTTCTTGATGTAGGAGCAACAGCAGACTGTAAGCCAAAAAATCTGCTTCAGTTTGCTAAAATGGCTCACATTTACCTGGAAAAAGTAATTGGTGTCAAAAATCCTTCTGTTGGTATTCTCTCCATCGGAGAGGAGAAAGGAAAGGGAAACGAGCTAATCCGGGAAGCTTATAAGCTGTTGGAGAAGAGCGGTCTTAATTTCATGGGAAATATTGAGGGGAGAGATATTCTCGAGGGAAGAAACGACATTGTTGTTTGCGACGGCTTTACGGGAAATGTAGCCTTAAAGCTTATGGAAGGAGTTGTTCATCTAATATTTGGTGAAATTAAAAAGGTTACCCAAAACTCCTTCATGGGACAGCTAGGAGGAGTCCTGTTGAAGCCCAAACTGAAAGAACTAAAGAAACAGTTGGATCATGAAGAATATGGGGGAGCTCCGCTTTTAGGGGTGGATGGCGTTTGCGTTATTTGTCATGGCAGCTCCAAGGCCAAAGCGGTAAAGAACGCTGTGGGGGCGGCAGCGAAAACTGTCAGAGAAAATGTAACTGCGGCGATCGCTGCAGAAATAGGCAAGGAGGGAAAAGATTAATCCGGGAATGACGCCAGTGGGGATTGCGGGGTTGGGTTCGTATGTTCCCCGGCGCGTGCTTACTAATCTTGAACTGGAACAAATGGTTGACACAAGTGACGAGTGGATCAAATCCAGGACGGGGATTGTGGAACGCCGCTTGACAGAGGAGGGTGTGACCACGTCTGATCTTGCTTTTGAAGCAAGCCAGATGGCCTTGCAGGATGCCGGCATAGAAGCCGAGGATATCGATCTTATAATTGTGGCTACGGCCTCACCGGACATGATTTTTCCCTCAACTTCCTGTATCCTGCAAAAGAAATTGAATGTTTTGAATATACCGGCTCTTGACGTTTCAGCAGCTTGCGCTGGATTTGTTTTTGGTTTGTCAGTTGCCTGGCAGTATATAGCAACGGGGACCTACGATACGATATTATTTGTGGGAACGGACGCTCTAAGTCATTTTGTCGATTGGAGTGACCGGAATACCTGTGTACTTTTTGGAGATGGGGCGGGAGCAGTTATTCTGAAAAAGACTGAGCCAGGCTACGGAATCTTAAGTAGCTCATTGTGTGCTGACGGTTCGGGTGCCGAGCTTTTGGAAATTCCTGCCGGGGGAGCTAATCTGCCTGGATCAAAAGAATCTGTTGAAAAAGGACTGCATTTTATCCGGATGAACGGAAACGAAGTATTCAGGTTTGCGGTAAGAGCCATCCCTGAGATTTCCAAGCGTGCGCTTAGGGAAGCGGGGCTAAGTGTTGACGATGTGGATTATTTTATTCCGCATCAAGCCAATAGCCGCATAATCAGTACGGCGGCTATAAAGCTGGGAATCAGCTCGGAAAAAGTAGTGTGCAATATAGATAAATACGGCAATACTTCCACAGCGTCAATTCCATTAGCTCTTGATGAGGTTTGGCGCAGGGGAGAATTGAAAAGAGGAGATATATTGTTACTGGTTGGTTTTGGGGCAGGTCTTACTTGGGGAGCTAATGTTGTCCGATGGAGCAGGAGGGATTGATATGCTTTTTGGTGCCAGCCTTTGTGGTCTTCTTGATATAGAATATCCGATTATTCAAGGTGGCATGGCATGGGTCTCTGATCATAAGCTGACAGTTGCTGTGTCGGAAGCAGGCGGACTAGGTACAATTGGTGCCGGTCATATGCCCGCAGAAGTTTTGGATAAAGAGATATTGGAAACCAAAGCGATGACATCTAAGCCTTTTGCGGTAAACCTAATGCTACTCAATCCTGATGTTGAAAAACAGATGGAAGTGGTAATCAGCAGGCAGGTTCCTGTGGTTGCCTTGGGTGCAGGAGATGCGTCCGGCCACATCAAGAAATTCAGAGAAGCAGGGATAAAGGTTTTAGCAATTGCTCCCAGTATTGGCCTGGCCAGACGATCGGCCAAGAAAAATGCTGATGCCATTATCGTTGAAGGCTCTGAAGCCGGGGGCCATATCGGTAAATTTTCTACTTTAGTGCTTCTACCGGCAATTGTGGAGGCTCTCCGGGCCGGGGGTTATGATATTCCGGTTATTGCCGCCGGTGGCATCTGTGATGGCAAAAGCCTTGTGGCCGTCATGGTTTTAGGTGCTTCCGGAGTTCAAATTGGAACAAGATTTGTGCTCGCGACTGAGACCAATGTCCATCCCCATGTAAAAAAAGCCTATGTTGATACGGCAGATGTAACTAAGGTAGTTGTCACAGGCCAAGCAATCGGATTGCCTGCTCAATGTTTGCGCAATAAGCTTACTAAAGAGTTTGACGAATGGGAAAGAGAATTTATCTTAAGCGATAGAAGTAACGGTAAGCGAGAGGAAATTGAATTAAGAGCAGTAGGCAGATTGAGAGAAGCGATGCAAGAGGGCAACATCAAGAGTGGAAGCGTGATGGTGGGCCAGTGTGTGGTTAGGCTTAACAAAGATCGACTTAATCAATCAGCCGGGGAGATTATTAAAGAGATAATGTTAGAAGCGGAAAATATTACCAATAATCTAGGCCATAGTGGAAACGACTAAAACAGGTTTGGTTTTTCCGGGACAGGGCTCTCAATATGCTGGCATGGGAAAGAATCTAATCAATTTTTCATTTACAGATCCGGTTTTCACCACTGCCAAAAGTATTTTGGGCATAGATGTTAAGAGGCTTTGTCTTGAGGGATCGGAAGAAGAATTGCGGCAGACAGTTCATACCCAAACTGCCGTTTTTGTGGTCAGTTATATTTGTTTTGAGCTGCTTAGAGATCGTGGCATCTCCTGGGATATGGTTGCGGGCCATAGTCTGGGTGAGTACTCCGCTTTGATTGCGGCAGGAGTAATAGAGTTCAAGGAAGGACTTGCCTTGATAGCTAAAAGGGCACGGTTTATGCAAGAAGCAGCGGAGAAGCAGGACGGCGCTATGATAGCGGTTCTGGGAATAACCGTTGAAAAAGTTAAGGAAGTACTGGAAGGCTTCAGGGAACAGGGGATTGTCGGTATCGCTAACTATAATTGTCCCGGTCAAATTGTTGTATCCGGAGAGAGATATCTGATCGAAAAAGCAAAGACTGAATTGGAGCAGAAAGGCGCCAAACGGGTTGTATTGCTCCCGGTGAACGGTGCATTTCACACCTCGATGATGAAAGACGCGGAAGAGAAGTTGAATCCATATTTGCTTAAATCAGCTCTTAAAGACGCCGAAGTGCCCTTGGTTTCCAATACATCTGCCCGGGCATCTAGTGGTGCAGATGCTATAAAAAGAGCCTTGGCCCGGCAAATGACCAGTCCGGTCCTATGGGAACAATCGATAAGAGAAATGCAAAAAGCAGGAGTAACTAATTTTATTGAAGTGGGACCGGGAAAAGTATTGTCCGGCTTAATTAAAAGAATAGATAGAAAGGCAAAAGTCTCTATTGTTGAACTCTGATATTGCAGTACCGGGGTTGAAGACTTGATTTATGCAAGTCCTGTGTAGTTTAATCAAATGTGCTTAACTGGTGGGGGGCAGGAAATGAATTTAGAAAATACTGTGGCTGTTGTAACCGGGAGTGCCAGGGGGATAGGTCTTGCCATCAGCAAAGGACTGGCGGATAGGGGAGCCAATATTGTGCTCAATGATGTTGTGGACCAAGAAAACGCTGCTGAGGCAATCAATATTGTAAAGGAACTTGGCGGGCAAGTTCTCTATGTTAAAGCTGATATCTCTCAAACAGCGCAGTCCAAGAAGCTGATGGAGGAAGCAGTGAGAGAATTTGGCCGTATCGACCTGTTGGTAAATAATGCCGGTATAACCCGGGATAGTTTGCTGTTGCGTATGAAAGAAGATGATTGGGATGCTGTTATTGCCATCAATCTCAAAGGAACTTTTAATTGCATGCAAGCAGCAGCAAAGTATATGATGAAGCAACGCTCGGGATCAATTGTCAATATCTCTTCCATAGTTGGGGTTTACGGCAACGCGGGACAGGCAAATTACTCGGCTTCAAAAGCGGGAGTAATTGGACTGACCAAGACAGCAGCAAAAGAGCTTGCTCCCCGAGGAATTAGAGTAAACGCTGTGGCGCCGGGTTTCATAGAGACCGCAATGACCAAAAAACTCTTGCCCGAAACCAGAGAAAAGGTAGTGGAAAGAATACCGCTGGGAAAATTTGGTGGTCCCCATGATGTAGCTGCGTTAGTTTGCTTCCTGGCTTCAAGGGACGCGGGATATATCACGGGTCAGATAATCGGTCTTGACGGGGGACTGGTAATATAAAAGCGCAAAACTTAAAACAGCTCGAATCTTGAATTAGGAATTAGCTTGAAGCGTATCAGTGCAAAACTCAAAGTGCAAAGTGTAAAACAACAGCGTAAAGCTTAAAATATTTTGCTTGTCCTCTGTTTGTCGAAGGGAATTTTGAATTGTTATTTTGTTTATCCTGAGCAAAGCCGAAGGGCTTGGCCTGCCTGTCCTGAGCGTAGTCGAAGGGAGTTTGGCGAAGGGCATTTTTCGCTTTGCACTTTGCACTTTTGGCCCTGATTTTTACATTTTGCATACAAGGAGGTGAACTCGATGAGCGAAGAAATCTTCGGAAAAGTCAAAGGAATTATTGTTCAGCAGTTAAGTGTAGATGGGAGTGAAGTGGAAGTAGATACTTCATTCGTCGATGATCTAGGCGCGGATTCTCTCGACCTGGTTGAGTTAATTATGGCTTTGGAAGAGGAATTTAAAATAGAGATTTCAGATGAGGAGGCCGAGTCTATTACCACAGTAGCAGGAGCTATTAAGTATATTAAGGCTCACGCATCTTAGAAATAAACTGGAGGCAAAATCTGTGTTGCATGATTTACCCAAATTAAAGATCGGCGATCTCGAACCATGCTTGCCCATAATCCAAGGCGGTATGGCTGTTAGAATATCACTGGCTCCTCTAGCAGCCGCAGTTGCTAATGCCGGCGGAGTAGGTGTCATAGGTGCTTCTGGAATGAGCACTGATGAACTGGCTGAAGAGATTAAATTGGCACGTAAATTAACGGACGGAGTAATTGGTGTAAACATCATGGTTGCTCTGAGAGACTTCGCAGATCTTGTCAAAACTGCAATTGAGTCCAAGGTTGACTTTATAACCTCAGGGGCAGGCTTTTCCCGCGACGTTTTCAAATGGTGTCGAGAAGCAAATGTTCCTTTTGTTCCCATTGTTTCTTCCAAGAAAGCGGCTGATCTAGCTGAAAAGCTTGGCGCTTCTGCGGTAGTGGTGGAGGGAAAAGAGGCAGGAGGGCACCTGGGAACTGATCGGCCTCTTATGACTATTCTTCGTGAAGTTACGGAAGCTGTGAAGATACCCGTGATTGCGGCCGGTGGGATAATACGAGGTCGGGATATGAGAGCCGCGTTTAATGTCGGGGCATCCGGTGTCCAAATCGGAACCAGGTTTGCTTTGAGTAATGAGTGCAGCGGTGCACCTGGTTGGAAGCAGACCTTGCTCAAGGCCACAAACAAGGATATTGCTTTGGTCACGAGCCCGGTTGGTTTACCTTTTCGCGCAGTTATAACCGATTTTGTCCGTGAAGTTATTAGAAAAGACGATGAGGTTGATGTAGACGAGATTTGCCGTGCTTGCCTCAGAGACTGCAATAGAGACTACTGCATAATAATTGCACTTGAGCAGGCCCAAATGGGTGATTTGAAAAATGGCCTGTTCACAACAGGCGAAAGGGTCGTAGAGATCAACGATATTCAGTCGGCACAGGATATCATAGATAATCTTTTACATGATTATAACTCTTTTTAGGAAGACAGCCCTGAGGTGGAAAAGGTATGAATAGACAGGTTGTAATTACAGGACTTGGCCCCATTAGTCCTACAGGAATTGGAAAAGATACCTATTGGGAGTCTCTCCACCAGGGCAAATCGGGTATTTCCGAGATCACCTTTTTTGATGTGGTAGATTATTCTACTAGAATTGCCGGTGAAGTAAATGATTTTGATGTCTCTGCTTTTATCCCGCCCAAAAGCGCGCGTCGAATGGACCGGTTTACTCAGTTTGCTGTTGCCGCTTCGAAGTTAGCTCTTGATGATGCGAACTTGAAAATTGACTCCTCCATAGCCGACAGGGTCGGTGTAGTTGTTGGTTCAGGCATAGGCGGCTTGGGGACAATGGAGAAACAGCATAAAGTTCTACAAGAGAAGGGGCCGAGAAGAGTAAGCCCTTTTTTGGTTCCCATGATGATTTGCGACCTGGCAGCCGGTGAGGTCTCTATTTTTTTCGGGGCCAGAGGGCCAAATATCTGTCTGGTGACAGCATGTGCAACCAGCACTCATGCAATCGGTGAAGCATACGAAATAATCAAACGAGGAGATGCTGATATTTGCATTGCCGGAGGTTCCGAGGCAGGGATTACTCCTTTAGGTGTTGCCGGTTTCTGTGCGGCCAGAGCGTTATCAACCCGGAATGAAGAACCGCAACGGGCGAGTAGGCCCTTTGACGCGGAGCGGGACGGTTTTGTTATGGGGGAAGGTGCCGGGATAGTCATTTTGGAAACCCTGGAAGGGGCAAAATCCAGGAATGCTCCTATCTACGCGGAGGTAGTAGGATTTGGAATGACCGGGGATGGTTATCATATTACCGCACCTGATCCCTCGGGCCAGGGTGCAGTTAGGGCCATGCAATCAGCTCTTCTTGAAGCTGACATTAAGCCTTCCCAAATAGACTATATTAATGCCCATGGTACATCAACACGTTATAATGACGAATTTGAAACCGAAGCCATCAAAGAGGTTTTCAAAGAGCATGCTCATAATCTGGCAATCAGCTCCACAAAATCCATGACCGGACATTTGCTGGGAGCTGCGGGAGCTATTGAACTAATTGCTTGCGCCATGGCCATAGAGACAGGCACTATTCCTCCAACCATCAACTATGAAAATCCTGATCCCAAATGTGACCTTTCTTATGTGCCCAATGAATCAATCGAAAGAAATATTTCTTTTGCCATGTCCAATTCTTTTGGTTTTGGTGGTCATAATGCTACATTGGTTATCAAACAACCGGAATAGGAATCTATGAATTACGAGGAGCATGTAAACCGGGCTCAAGAACATCTCGGTGTCAACTTCCAAAACAAAAACATTCTGAGAAGAGCACTTACCCATAGTTCATTTGCTTATGAAGCCGGGGCGGATGAAACAGATATGTACGAAAGGCTGGAGTTCTTGGGGGATGCCGTTTTAAATTTCATTATTACCGATTTCATATTCCATCGCTTTCCCAAACTAAACGAGGGAGATTTGGCTAAGTTAAGAGCCAATCTAGTTAACTCTCAGGTCCTGGCGGGATTGGCGGGAGAAATTGGTTTAGGTGAATTTATTTTCTTGGGTAAGGGGGCCGAGCTAACCGGAGGTAGACAAAGGAGCTCCATTTTGGGCGACTGTTTTGAGGCTGTTCTGGGTGCGATCTATCTGGACCAGGGGATTGAGACAACAAAGAAATTTATTTTGACCCGCTTTGAAAATCTTATCCTTGAAGTTGTTACTTCGGATCAGCTATCGGATAACAAAACAGCTCTTCAGGAATACACTGTTAGCAGATTTGGGGTAATGCCCAAGTATGAGATATTTAAAGAAGAGGGTCCGGTACACAAGAGAATATTCCATGCCCGCGTTCTGATTAACGGAAAGCTTTGGGGTAAAGGAAAAGACTATAGCAAGAAAAAAGCTGAACTTGCGGCAGCCAAACAAGCTTTAGCTGCTTTGGCTGAAGAGGATCCGAAAACGAGAAGTACAAAGGGGAAAGAAGCTTAATCAAGAATGTCTACGACAACCCATCTTTTTCCCCAGGCAATTGCCTGGTTGTGTGATGCAAACCCCAAATCGATCCTAGTGCCCTTAATTTTTCCTCCGATGTCTCCCGCAATAGCTTCTCCGTATTCCGAGATATAGAGCTTGCTGCCCAGAGGAATGACCTTGGGGTCTACTGCGATGACTCCTTTTCCGGCCGGAAGTCCGGTTGCGGTGGTGCCGCCACTCTTTCCGCAGCATCTAGAGCAAGGGCAATAAGCTGACGCAAGCATTCGCAAGGTTCCTCTTGTGGATGCCCTGCTTGGGGGCGTTGAGCTGCTTTTAGGTTGCAGTTTGTTCATCTTGGTTCTTATCTGGATAGCTTTAGCCTGTAGATCCCTTAGGGATTCTTCCGATTCCAACTGCTGGTTTTTAATAGTCTCAAGCAAAGCTTCTTTTTCACTTTTTGTTCTGTTGAGTTCAGCCTGTTTTGTTTCACATCTTGATTCGAGCTCAAATAGACTGCGTTTTTCCCGCGCGATCCTAATCCCTGCTTGTTCCAGATAATGTTTTTCAGATTCAACCTTTTGAATCAGTTCCGCATCCTGTTTTGCAATTAGGTTAAGGTAGTCGAGCCGACTTAATAGAGTCGCTATATTTTTACATGAGAGAATGTAATCAAGGTTTACAAAGCGGCTTTCCATATAAATACTAGCCAGCCTTGTTTTCAGGGTCCCTTTTTTTTGGGTGAGGTCTTGTTGAGCATTCTCAATAGACTCATGGATTTTGGCCAATTCGGACCGGGTTGAGTTTAGCTCAGCGTGGAGTTCCTCAAGTTCCTGCTGATTCTGATGCGCTTTGGTTTCATGCGCAACAAGATCGGCTAGCAGGGATGTTTCTTGATTTTCAAGATCGGATATGCTGTTTTGTTTTTTTGCGATTTCATCTTTTACTTCTTTTATTGAGTCGTCTGCTGCTGCGAAAATTGGTGATCCTACTGCCAAAACTAGTACAAAAAGGACTGCAAGAAAAAGCAATATTCTAATTTTTAAGCGTTCGAAGATATTTCTTGTACCTCCATAGAGCGAACATTGTTGCCCTACTCTATCACAATTCATATAAATGTAAAGATTGACTGCCACAGGAGGAAGCATCCAAAATCTTTGTCAGTTGAAAGTGCCAAGTTTCCAGCAATGGCGCCAGGTACCCATCGGGTTGTTTACCAGGCTTTTAGTAAAAGTTTTGTCATTTCTATTTCTCTAGCCACTGAATGCGTATAACTTTATGGATTATCCGGTTAAGCAGGATGATGATAAAGTATTCCTTGTTTCCCCTGGTATTCTCCACCATTCTTTTATTCAGGAAATTAGAGTCGGTGAGTCTGTAGCATCAGATTAATTGATCATGATAGAATACGTCTGATTGGAACCGGATATTGCAATAGAATTTAGCGATAGGGTTGTTGTTTTAACTTTATGCTGTGTCAGCTGATACTTTTTTGTGCTCAACGTATATCGAGTAGGTCTATGCAAAAAAGCACTGTCTTCCTTGCCTAAAGTAAAAATTCCTGCGCCTATCATCTAAATCTACTGCAATATCAGGATTAGCCTGCCAGAAATAGGAGGAAGCTTGTATTTAAAGAATCTGACTATCAAAGGATTCAAATCTTTTGCTGATCGCACCGTATTCCGGTTTGAGCCGGGTGTTACGGTTGTGGTGGGGCCTAACGGTAGCGGAAAAAGCAATATAACCGATGCAGTGCTTTGGGTGCTTGGAGAGCAAAGCGCTTTATCGCTACGCGGTTCGGCTATGGAGGATGTTATTTTTGCGGGAAGTCCGGATAGACCTTGTTCCGGACTTGCTGAAGTGTCTTTGACTCTAGATAACTCTGACGGATCATTGCCAATAGAGTTTTCGGAAATCTCGATTACCCGGCGAATATTCAGAGTGGGCGAGAGCGAGTATCTGATAAACAATGCTCCTTGCCGGTTACTTGATGTACAGGAATTACTGATGGATTCAGGATTGGGCAAGGAAATGTATTCAATTGTTAGCCAGGGTAAATTAGAACAGATTCTTATGAGCCGACCGGAAGAGAGAAGGCTGCTTATTGAAGAAGCGGCAGGTGTTCTGAAACATAAAATAAGGAAGGACAGAGCACTGCGCAAACTGGCATCTATGGAGCAAAACCTGGTACGGGCAAAAGACATATTAAAAGAAGTAACTAGACAGCTTCAGCCGTTGCAGAGGCAAGCTCGTAAAGCAGAGAACTTCCGGAAATTCAGCGAGAATTTAAGAAGCCTGGAAATAGCTTTGAGCGTGAAGCGACTTGGGGAGCTTCAGGATAGGTGGGCGGAGCATGCTGCAAATGAGTCAAATTGGGAAAAAGACTTGCAGGAATTGAAGAATCAAATCTCCTGCGAGGAGGAGAATAAACAACATTTGAGGGCTGAGGTTGAATCGGAACAATCGGAATTAATGAAACTGGAGGAAGAGAAAAGACGGCTTCAAACGTGTGAAGATCGGTTGAAGAACAGATATCTATTGGCTGCCGAGAAAGGTAAAACCTTGACTGTACGCCGGCAGGAACTACGCCGGAAAGTCCAGCAATTAGAGGAAAAGGTTGAGAGGCGCCAAAGAGAAAGTTTAGAGTTGAAAGAAAAGAAGGGGTCATTTGATCAGCTCAAAAGAGACTTAATGCAGAGATTGGAAAGTCTCAGGAGAACTTTGGAGGAAGTGCAAACCAAAGAAAAGGAATTGAGCGGAGACTTGGGTAAAGCGGTAAGGGAAAAGGATGAGGCGACCAAGGCTTATGCGGAAAGAGAAATGAAATATAAAGTGGTAAAGTCAAGTATTGAAAGCCACGAGCTAAGAGTGGGATTCTTAAGAGAACAGAGCGATTCCTATTCTTCGAGGATAGATGAATGTAGCAGTGAGCTTAAGAAGAGCAAAGATGAGTTCCTGGAGCAGCGCAAGAAACTCGCTTATCAGGGCAAAGCAAAATCCCAGTTGGAGGGGAAGGTAGAGCAGGAAAACCAGATATCAAGTCAGCTCAAACTGAATTTGGAAGAAATAAAAGAGAAGATTGCGACATTGCGAGCCGAACAAAAAGCTTTCAGTAGTTTTAGGACAGTGTTGGGTGAACTCAGCGGCGCGGAAGCTGTCCGCGAGGGTGAGATTTCCGGGATTATCGGAGTGTTGGGTGAGCTGATTATGGTACCAAAAGAATATGAGAAAGCAATTGAAGCGGTGTTGGGCACCGACCTACTTTGTCTCACCGTTGAGACAATCGGCCACGTTGAACAGGTTTTATCGTATATAAAAAAGGAAAGAAGCGGACCGGTCGGCATGCTGATTGCCAAAGGAATAAACAGGGAAGCTCCGCAGGTTGTTTTGAATGGAGATTTTATACCTGCTTGCAGCATTATTAAGTGTGATAAAAGTATCAGAAAGGCGCTGGAGTACTTGCTTGGCGAGGTCCTCATTGTTTCCGATACCAAAACTGCTTTCCGGTGGCTAAAGCAAAAAGACAGTAAGAGTGGTAGACACACGCTGGTTACCAGAAACGGCGAAGTTTTTCATTCCAATGGAAAGGTCTACACAGGTGCCCATCAAAAGCTTATTAAATCTCTGCAACACCAGACTGAGGAAGGGTTGGAATTGGAGGAGCAGAGATATCTGCATGATTTAAGTGCTTTAGAAAAAGAAAACATGTCTAAGCTATCCTATCGGAATGTCCTGATGGATGATCTCAGAATGTGTGCCAATGGATTAAAAGAGCAAGAATTTGCTTTGCAGACATGTACTAATGATCAAAAAAGACTGGAAGAAGAGATTGTCGAAGCAGAATCAAAAAAAATAGCATTAATTGCGGAGCTAAGGGACTGGGAGCAAAAGATCGAGGCTGAGAGCCAAATTGCTACCGGCTTGAGCAGAGAGATCAATGAGATGGCGGAGGGTTTGGATGAACTGAATCAGGGATTAACCAAATTGACTCGGAGGAAGCAAGCATATTTAGAGCAGAAAAAAGAAATAGACCAAAAGATGGTCAAAACAAAACTGGAGGTCGATGCTTTAGATGAAAAAGATGGTTATCTGGCCAAACAAAGTGGCTTAATATCTGAAGACCAGGCAGAGCTGCAGGTCCTTCTGGATTCAGAACAAGATTTGAAGCGATCCTTGGATCAATTTGAGCAGAGACTTAAGCCTCTGAAGGCTGTTTTTTATGAGCTTTCAGAGTTGATGGAAAAACTTACCGGAGACGTTGCTTCCACTATATCCTCTAAAAAGAATTTACTGAATGAGATGAAAAACGAACTTGGCTCAGAAGGGAAACAAGGCCAAGTTTTGAAAGGACAGGTCGGGACATTAGAGGAAAAAACACAAAATGTCCGGATTCTAAAGGCGCAACTAGAAGTAGAAGTGAAGCAAATTTCCCAGAAGATCCCGGAGCAATTTGAGCTGCCGTTGGATAAAGCAATAAACGAATATCAGACTGATAGTCAAACGGATGATCTGACAGCCGAAATCAATGAAATCAAAGAGCGAATCAAGAGCATGGGAACGGTCAATCCTGTGGCCGTTGAAGACTTCAAGGGACTGAAAGAGAGACAAGAGTTTTTGGCTAGTCAGATAAGCGACTTAATGGAGAGCGGGAAAGCTTTGGAGAAGGTTGCCGGGGAAATTGATAAGAAAATAATGGACAAGTTCGTGCAAACGTTTGAGAAAGTAAAATTCAATTTCCAATCCATCTTTGCCTATCTTTTTGAAGGCGGGGAAGCGGATTTGGTATTAGATCAGCCAGAGGATGTTCTTAATAGCGGTGTTTCATTTGAGGTACATCCGGCGGGAAAACGACTCCAAAAAGTATCTCTTTTATCGGGTGGGGAAGCAGCGCTGGTTGCTTTGACATTTCTTTTTGCTATCCACCACACCAGACCGAGTCCTTTTTATATCTTAGATGAGGTTGAACCGGCGTTAGACAGCATTAACCTCCAGAGGTTTACGGCATTTCTCAAGGAACAGAGTAGAAATACCCAATTCCTGGTGATTACTCATCAGAAAAGAACCATGGAGATTGCGGATTTGCTTTACGGGGTATCCATGGAACCTGATGGTGTTTCCAGTGTTATATCTCAGAAGTTGAATGAATTTTCTGATATGGAGGACGGACGGATTTATGCAGATCAAAAGGAATAGATTCACTTCGGATAAGGTGAGCCAAGAAGAAACGAAAAAGAATGCAAAGTGGTATGGGCGGTTAAAATCAGGTCTAGAGAAAAGCCGCCAAAACCTGGTCTCAAAAGTCTATGGTGTTTTTTCTCGCTATTCGCCCGGCAGCGAAGAGTTTTGGGAGGAGCTTGAGGCTGTTCTTATCCAGGCTGATGTTGGAGTTAAAGCCACTACCATGATAGTTGATAATCTTCGCCAAAAGGCAAAAGAGCGAAAAATTCAAGATTCTGAGGACCTTTTATCCTTATTAAAGGAAGAACTACTTAATATATTTTGTCAGCAGTCTGGTATGGGATGGGAGAAAGGAAGTCTAAACGTTTTTCTTCTGGTAGGCGTCAATGGTACCGGTAAAACCACTACTCTTGCTAAAATTGGGCATCAAGCAAAAAGAGAGGGTAAAAAAGTGCTATTTGTGGCTGCGGATACTTTTAGAGCTGCGGCCATTGAACAACTGGAAATTTGGGCAAAAAAAGTCGGAGTGGATCTGATTAAACACAAAAGGGGCTCAGATCCGGCGGCAGTTGCATTTGACGCCGTGCAAGCGGCAAAAGCCCGTTCTGTAAATCTACTGCTCATTGATACTGCTGGCCGGCTTCATACCTATACCAATCTCATGGAAGAGCTGAAGAAAGTAAAAAGAGTAATACAGAAAGAGGCTCCGGATTCTGTCATGAGAACAATTCTGGTTGTGGATGCCACAACAGGACAAAATGCCTTGTATCAAGCACGTATGTTCAATGAATCACTGGAGTTGGACGAATTGATTTTGACCAAGCTTGACGGGACTGCAAAAGGGGGAATTGTGGTTGCCATATCTGAGGAAATAGGAATACCTATTTCCATGATTGGTGTTGGAGAACAACCTGAAGATCTCCAGGATTTCCAGGCAAACGAATTTGTAGAAGCGCTATTGTCGATAGACTAGTTGTTATATGGCAACTGATCCATTAGCGGTATTTGCTTAATAATGAATCAGGATCACCACCTGGAATATGAAATTATAAATCAGGAATCAAGGTTTTTATGTTTTCCCCCTGAATCCTTATTCGTGATTCATGATTCTTGTTTTTAGTTGGAAGAGACTTCTTTTTTGATAAATTGTATGAATTGGTTCTTGATCTTTTTCCGGCTAGGACGCGGTTGCTTACATAGATGATGGAGTGCAGATACAAGATCCGGGTCGTGAAGTAGGAGTTGATACACATGGCGGATTCTGTATTCCAGAAAATAATCAGCGGATACCCGAAAGCCTCTGGCGATTCTTTGAATAACCTCGTTTGACGGAGGGGGCATTTTGGCGTTTTTTAGCTTGCTTAGATATGAGTAATTGACACCTGATTTCCGTGCAAATTCACGCAATCCAATTTGGTTTGCAGAGAACAAGCTATTCAGGGTCTGGTGAAACGGTCTATCTGAGTGTTCCAGTTCTTTCACTTCCCTCCAGTGCTCCTTTTTGTTAAATCGTCAACTGCCAAAAAAAACTTAACAATCTGGTTGAATCCGGATATTGCAATAGAATTCAGCGCTAGGCTTGTTATTTTGACTCTATGCTGTGTCAGCCAGCACCTTTTTGTGCTCGACGTACATCAAGTACGCCTGCGCAATAAAGCACTGTCTTTCTTGCCTAAAGTCAAAATTTCTGCGCCTATCATCTGAAACTACTGCAATATCCGGGTTGGGAGAAAATAAATGAAATAAGTTGCGAATGGTTGTTGAATTCTTGGTCAACAATTGATAAGCTCATGTAGGGTGGCTGAGGGGCACCGTAGTGGCAGATAAAACTTAGCTGTAGATCACTATTTAGCAGCGTTGGAGCTTAGTCAAGCTAGTAATAGAATCATTCTATTTTCTTAGCAGTGATGAGATAGTGTCGAAGCAATATCTGTTGTTCAAGCTATCTCATCCGCCCCGTTGTTTTCAACTTCATTGTAGCTTGCTTGACACCCTTCCTTTGCTTTTATAAGATAACTTGGAATCTAAAAAGCAGATGACTATTAATATTATTGGTGTTTTCTATGTTTGAAAATCTTCAGGAAAGATTGCAGAACATTTTTTCAGGTCTCAAATCCCGCGGGCATTTGACTGAAAAAGATGTTGAAGTTGCTATGCGGGAGATCAAACTGGCGTTGCTGGAAGCGGACGTGAACTTTAAAGTGGTAAAGAGGTTCATATCCAATATAAGGGAAAGAGCAGTAGGAAGTGAGGTCCTTGATAGCTTAACTCCCGGACAGCAAGTCATCAAAATTGTAAATGAAGAACTAATGGAGTTGATGGGTGGTGCCAAAAGCGATCTGGTGTTTGCAGCTAGACCGCCTACAGTTTTAATGCTGGTTGGGCTTCAGGGTTCAGGAAAGACCACTGCAACTGCAAAACTGGGTCACTTTCTTAAGAAACAAGGGAAAAGGCCATGCCTGGTTGCCGCAGATGTCTATCGTCCAGCGGCAATAGAGCAATTAAAAACGCTGGGAGCAGAGCTGGATGTTCCGGTGTTTAGTGTCGAGGAAAGCGTCTCTCCGGTGGAGATCTCCGCAGGCGGTATCAGAGAAGCAATAGAGAAAAGTTGCGACGTTGCGGTGCTAGATACTGCCGGACGTTTGCATATAGATGATGAGATGATGAATGAGCTAAAGGAGATAAAAGCGAAAGTACGTCCCCATGAGATTTTATTGGTTGTGGATGCTATGAGCGGACAGGATGCGGTTAATGTTGCTGTAGCTTTCCAGGAAAAAGTGGGTATTGACGGAGTTATCTTGACAAAACTGGACGGAGATGCTCGAGGGGGAGCAGCTCTTTCCATCGTATCAGTAACCGGAAAGCCCATTAAGCTGGTTTCGATGGGTGAAAAACTGGATAGTCTCCAGCCTTTTTATCCGGACAGAATGGCTTCAAGGATTTTGGGTATGGGCGATGTTATCGGTTTTATCGAGAAAGCCCAAGAGACTGTCGAGGAAGAACAAGCACAAGTTTTAGAAGAGAAAATCAGAAAACAGTCATTTACTTTGGAAGATTTTCTCCACTACATGGGACAACTGGAGAAGATGGGGCCAATTAATCAGATAATGAAGATGCTGCCGGGAATCTCTGGAATCCCGGGTTTAAAAAATGCAAAGCTAGATGAAAATACTGTTTCCAGATTAAAGGCAATTATTCAGTCAATGACCTCTGCTGAACGGCAAGATTCGTCCATAATCAATGGTAGCAGGCGCGCTCGAATTGCGGGTGGTAGCGGGACTTCTGCTCATGATGTAAATCAGCTATTAAAGCAGTTCAAAGAAACAAAAAAACTGATGAAGCATTTGGGCAAGCTGGGGCAGGGTGGATCCAAAAGAGGACTATTTTCCATGTTCAAATAAGGAGGCGATAAGTTGTCGGTAAAAATCAGGCTCAGTCGAGTTGGAGGGAAGAAAAATCCTATTTACAGAGTGGTTGTAGCAGATTCTCGGATGCCCCGGGATGGCAGATTCATAGAAGTAATAGGTCAATATAATCCTCAAACAGAACCTTCTATGGTCAAGATTGACCAGGAAAAAGCTCTAAAGTGGCTGGCAGATGGTGCTCAACCCTCACAGACTGTGGAAAAACTACTACGAATAGAAGGTATTCGTAAAGAATTCCAAGATAATAAGGAAAAGTATATTTCCAAAACCAAGTAGTCGGTTCAAATCCCCGGAGGTGAAGCGGTGAAGGAATTACTGGAAACTCTTGCTCGAGCGCTAGTGGATAGTCCGGATGAGGTAGATGTCAGTGTGGTTGAGGGAGAAAGGTCAGTCATACTCCAGCTGCATGTTGCTCCCGATGATGTTGGCAAAGTTATCGGAAAACAGGGGCGCATTGCTAAGGCGCTGCGTACTGTAGTCAAAGCAGCTGCAGTCAAAGAAGAAAAGAAAGCAATTGTGGAAATAATTGACTGAGTAGATTATATTGCAGGTAAAGCATCTAGCGGTAGGAAAAATAAAAAGTGTTTATGGCACCGAAGGCAAAGTGAAAATAGTTTGTCTGACAGACTTTCCCACCAGGTTTGAGCCAAGCATTGAATTGCGTGTTTCGCCAAATCTACCTCAGGTTAAGAAGCTTATTGTAGAAGAAGTTGAATTTCAGGCCAAGGAAATTATCCTTAAATTTATAAACATTGATAGTCGTGAGCAAGCAGAAAGTCTCAAGGGAAGGATTCTTGAGATTCCACTCGAAGAGGCTGTAACCTTGGATGAAGGTAGCTATTGGCAGTTCCAAATCCTGGGCTTAAAGGTTCTCACAACTGATCATGTCTATCTGGGCAAGGTTGAAGATATTTTAAAGACCGGGGCGAACGATGTGTATGTGGTAAGATCACCTGAATCGGGAAAAGAAATATTGATACCGGCAATTAAAGATGTGGTAAAAACGGTCGATCCGGAAAAGGGATTATTGGTAATTGAGCCTTTACCCGGTTTAATCGAAGATAGTTAAAGCTTCTTTTACCGCCTTGAAGGGTGTTTTGATTGATAGTAGATGTTCTGACCATTTTCCCCGCGTTATTCGAGTCACCTCTTGATTATGGAACTCTGAGAATAGCTCAGGAAAAAGGACTAATAAAAGTAAACCTTCACGATATAAGGGATTATACTCACGATAAACACCGGCAGGTCGACGATACTCCCTATGGGGGAGGTGCGGGAATGGTTATGAAACCCGGACCTTTTTTTGAAGCAGTTACAGCGATAGCCGGTGGCAAATTAGATAAACTGAAAAAAGAGGCAAGTATAATCCTTCTTACTCCTCAAGGAGCGCCGCTGGATCAGAAAAGAGTAAAAGAATTGGCGTGCCGGTCTCATTTGATTCTTCTTTGCGGAAGATATGAAGGAGTGGATGAAAGAATACGCGAGTCCCTGGCTACCGAGGAGGTTTCTATCGGGGATTATATTGTAAGCGGGGGAGAAATACCGGCTTTGGTACTGATTGAGGCCGTTGCGCGGTTTATTCCAGGGGTCTTGGGAGCCGAGTATTCTCGAGAAGAAGAAAGTTTTATGTGGCCTTTGCTCGAGTATCCTCAGTATACAAGACCTGCGGAATACGAAGGTTTAAAAGTGCCTGAGGTTTTATTGAGCGGAAATCATGCCAAAATTGAAGAGTGGAGAAAAAGAGAGTCTATCAAGAAAACTCTGCTTAAGAGGCCTGATATTGTGAGGGAAGATGAACTGAGTCCCGAATATAGAGAATTGTATCGGGAAATCAAAAAATCCAACGACTAGTCATTGAGCCTTGTTGGTTCAATCTCGTTTTGAGTTTGGACTAATAATAGTATGATTGACGGCGAGCTAGCGGAATCAATGACTTTCTAAATCCTTTATTCTGTGATAGAATTTCGAAGTGTTTGCTTTTGAGGAGGAAGGAAAAAATGCAACAGATACAGAGCATAGAGCAGAAACAGATGCGGGACAATCTCCCCCCATTTCAAAATGGTGATACGGTTAAAGTGTATTTCAAAGTTGTTGAGGGAGAAAGAGAGCGGACTCAGATGTTCCAAGGGGTTGTACTGAGAAGGCAGGGTTCTGGTGTTGGAGAGATCTTCACAGTTAGAAAGAACTCCTTTGGGGTCGGAGTTGAGAGAACATTCCCGGTGCATTCGCCCAAGATGGTAGACTTGAAAGTAGTCCGGACAGGAAAAACCAGGAGATCAAAACTGTACTATCTACGTCACAAGGTTGGCAAGAAAGCTCGCATTAAAGAGCGGCGCTAGCATATTGAATGGGAGAATTCATACATGGGTGAAGAGCTGGCTAATAAGGAAGGTATTGAGAAAGAAGGGGACAATCTAGCTAGTGAAAAAAAAGGAGAGCTCGTTGTTTTTCTAAAAGAGCTCCCTATTCTTATCATAACTGCGGTTATCCTGGCTTGGCTAATAAAAAGTTTTGTTGTTCAACCTTTTTACATTCCATCGGGTTCTATGGAACCAACCTTGTATCCGGGAGACAGGGTTCTGGTAAACAAGTTCTTGTACCGTTTTAAAGAGCCTGATGCTGGCAATATCGTGGTTTTTGTACCGCCGGGTAGTACAGATAAAGATTATATCAAGAGGATAGTTGCAGTTGAAGGTGAAGAAATTGAGGCAAAGGACGGGAAAGTATATATAGACGGAAAATCCAAAAATGAACCTTACATTATTAATATGTATAAATCCAGCAACTATGGTCCGGAGAGAATTCCTTCGGATCATGTTTTTGTAATGGGTGATAACAGGCCAAACAGCCGTGATGGTAGGGTGTTTGGACCATTTTCCAATGATAAGATTGTGGGAAAAGCTTTTATGATCTATTGGCCGCCGCGGCGAATCCGGATTTTACAGTAAATCTTCTCGACCATAAGCAGTACAGGGGGTCAATATATGCTTCTTGATTTCCAGAGCCTAAGCATTTCTCGGATTAAGGAGCTTCTTTCTTCCGCGGATGAGAAGAGGCAACAAGAAATCATTCGCTTGCTGGAAGATGATAGGAGAACCGGAATCCGGAAGCTGATTAATTCCCTAAAATCCGGTCAGCAAAAAGCAAAACAGAGCGAAATAGAGTTTAACCGGCTTTGCTTTTTCGAGCTCAAGTTAAGAAACAGAGGCTTTATTGAGATTGCCGGTACTGATGAAGCCGGCCGTGGCGCATTTGCCGGACCCCTGGTAGCTGCAGCAGTTGTTCTTCCATCTCATTTTTATCTTCCCGGGCTTAAAGAGTCAAAACAACTAACACCCCGGGTAAGAGATGAATATTATGAGATTATTACTGACCGTGCGTTGGATTGGCAGATAGAAGTAATATCACCCACTATTATTGACCAAAAAGGTCTTCATAGGGCAAATCTATATGCGCTTGAAAAAGCGGTGCTCGGTCTTTCCACTACTCCGGACTTTGTTTTAAGCGATGGGTTTGGCTTACCAAACCTAAAATTGCCCAAAACATCTTTGATCCGGGGCGATGAGCTAAGCATATCGATTGCGGCTGCTTCTATTCTGGCCAAAGTGCGAAGAGATCGTATAATGATCTCGTATTCTGATCAATTTCCCCAATATGGCTTTGAGAAGCACAAAGGATATGGCACGAAAGAACATACGCAAGCTTTAGAAAGATACGGTCCTTCCCCTATTCACCGACAATCGTTTAAACCGATTCAAGAATGCGTTCAGTTAAGATTAAAAGGCCACTAAGTGTTATTGGCTTGTAAGAAAGAATCAGGAATCATGAATAAGGAATCAGGAATAAACGAAAAATCATAATTCATAATTCCTGATTCGAACTATCTTAAGCTTTGCACAAATAAGCCATTTATGTTGTTATTTTGGATTGTAGAGGTTAGAAATGAAGAATCAACTTCCGCGCTCGGCATCAAGAAACCAAAATGGTAGGAACAGAAAGAAGCTGGGGCAAGACGGAGAGACAATGGCCTGTGGTTATCTGAAAAGAAAAGGGTACAGTATAATTACCAGGAACTTTCGTTGCAGAAATGGGGAGATAGATATTATCGCCCAGGATAAGAAAACCATTGTCTTTTGTGAAGTAAAGGCCAGAAATAATCGGAAATTCGGAGAACCATTTGAGGCAGTAAACAAATGCAAGCAGTTGCGCCTAAGACGGCTTGCCGAAGGTTATCTTCAAAGAATAAAGAACGAAGAAAAGTCTATTCAGGATTACAATTATCGCTTTGACGTAGTCTCCATTGTCTTTAGCAAGGACAGAAACCACAGTATTACCCATATAGAGAACGCCTTCTAATTAATAGAGCAAAGCGTAAAGTGCCCTTCGGTAAACTCCCTTCGACTATGCTCAGGGCAGGCAGGATAAGTAAAATGCAAAGCAACAGTGTAAAACTGAAAATATTTTGCATTTTGAGTTGTTATTTTGTTTATCCTGAGCAAAGCCGAAGGGCTTGTCCTGAGTTTGGCGAAGGGCACTTTGTATTAATAGGCGGGACCAAGAAAGGCAAATAATAGCGTAACCAGCTTAAGGGTTTGTGGGAAAAACAGAATGGAGTCCAGAAAAAGGTCAAGCCCACCTTTTTTCAGTTATCGGTGGGCTCGCCCCAAGACGCGACTGGCTACATTGCTGCAGCCAAGATCAGTATACCATAAAATAGCCCGATTGGAATAGGTCTAAATGTACTTTTTTCAAAAAAATGAACTATCAATATCTAAAGGAGCGTTTATTAGATATTCCACTCTGTTTAAAAAGGGAGAAATCCGGGTTGTTTTAAAATGACTGAGAAAGGGGAAGGAATTCCCAAACTAGTTTAGAAATATAAGCAAATACCAAATAGCGGTAAGCGGAACATTATATGCACTTCGCTGGCACTGTTTCAGGGGAGGTAATTTGCTGGCAAAAGTTGAAAGCGTCGCAGTCGTAGGCATGGAATGCTATACGGTTCAAGTTGAAGTAGATATTGCCCAAGGTTTACCTGCCTTTAATATTGTTGGTCTTCCCGACACGGCAATTCGAGAGTCCAGGGAGCGAGTGCGCTCAGGTATCTCCAATTCTGAGTTTGATTTTCCTCTAAAACGTATAACGGTTAACCTTGCTCCGGCGGATATTCGCAAGGAAGGGCCTGCCTTTGATCTACCAATTGCGGTTGGAATTATTATTGCCGCTGAAAAGTTAAATACCGATGTGGATGAATATCTGGTAATCGGTGAGCTTTCTTTAACCGGCCTGGTCAGAAAAGTAAGAGGGACTCTTCCTATGGCCATGTTTGCCAGGGAACAAGGAAAAGCCGGCATCATCGTACCTTATCAAAATGCTTCCGAAGCAGCTTTGGTTGAAGGTTTGAAGGTAATACCTGTAAGAAGTCTAAAAGAGACTATTGATTTCTTGCAGGGTTCTGGCACTATTGATACTGGCATAGGAGATACCAGCGCAGTTTTGGACAAAGCAATTCAGAACGATAGAGATTTTGGTGATGTAAAAGGGCAGTATCATGTAAAACGTGCTCTTGAAGTAGCTGCGGCAGGTGGCCATAATCTTCTGATGATCGGACCCCCCGGCTCAGGAAAAACCATGCTGGCACGGAGGCTGCCTACAATTCTTCCCGGGATGGACACAGAAGAAGCATTAGAAGTGACTAAAATATATAGTGTGGCAGGGATGCTTGCCAGAGATAACTCGCTGGTTGCTATGCGGCCTTTTAGATCGCCCCATCACACTATTTCCTGTGCGGGATTGGTTGGAGGAGGATCGAATCCAAGACCGGGTGAGATCAGCTTGAGCCATCACGGTATACTTTTCCTCGATGAATTCCCTGAATTCCAAAAGAATGCTCTGCAGGTTTTACGGCAACCCCTGGAGGATGGCTGTGTTACTATTTCCCGGGCATTGACATCCCTCACCTATCCGGCAAAATTCACCTTGGTTGCGGCGATGAATCCTTGTCCCTGCGGATATGTTGGCGATAAGCTCAAAGAGTGCTCTTGCACACCGCACAAAATCCAACAATACAGAGCCAAGATTTCCGGGCCGCTTATGGATCGAATCGATATACATGTTGAAGTTCCCAGGCTTTCCAGGCAAGATATGACCGACTTGAATGATGGTGAACCATCTGCAGCAATAAGAAAACGGGTTCAAAAAGCCCGGGACAAGCAGCGAATACATTTCTCCCACCTTACGCTTTCGTGTAACGCGCAAATGAAAGCTCGCGAAGTCAAGAGATTCTGCCGGTTAACTGATTCCGCAAGTGAGTTTTTAGAATCTGCTATCGACAAACTTGGACTAAGCGCCAGAAGCTACGACCGGATTTTAAAAGTTTCAAGAACCATTGCGGATCTTCGGGGAAATGATGTCATAGATCTGATAGATCTGGCTGAAGCGGTTCAGTATCGCAGCATGGATCGGGATATGTTTCATTAATGCAGATAGATAATTGAGTGGAAATGGATTATAAGAGAAAGCAATATTTGCTAGGATTAAAACTTATACCCGCGCTTGATAGACGAATCAATAAGGTGCTCGAGATATTTGGCACACCAAAGAGAGCCTGGTTTGCTCCGGCGCGAGAGTTGAGTGATTCTCTTGGGATTTCGCTCGGGCTTGCCCAAGAGGTAACCGATCAGCGGCGGCGAATAGACCTTGATCTGGAATTTGCGCAACTAAGCAGATCAGGCGGGCAGATATTGTCGATCCTTGATTCTGATTATCCCGGACTGCTTAGAGAGATCAATTCTACTCCGGTTATTTTTTCCCGGGGAGATCTGATTAAGGAGTATGATTGTGCTGTTGCTATAGTTGGCTCTAGGCGGGCAAGCGTATTTGGCAGAGAGTTTGCTTTTGAGTTAGCACAATCTCTGTCTGATCTGGGAATTACTATAGTGAGTGGAGTTGCGAGAGGGATTGATAGTGCCGCCCACCGCGGAGCTCTGTCAGAAAAAGGGCGAACAATTGGTATTTTAGGGTGCGGATTTGATGTGATCTATCCTCCTGAAAACAAAGGATTATACCGGGAAATAGCAGAGAGGGGTTCTTTGATCTCAGAATACGCACCGGGAACGCCGCCGTTGCCACAGAATTTTCCTGCCAGGAATCGCATAATCAGCGGGTTGTCTGAAGGTGTGATCATAGTGGAAGCGTCGGAGAGAAGTGGTGCATTGATAACGGCTGATTTTGCTTTGGAGCAAGGACGGGAAGTAATGGTTGTGCCCGGAAATGTACGAAGTTCAATCAGCAAAGGCTGCCATAAGCTGATAAAACAAGGAGCTTACCTAATAGATAGTACAGAGGACGTGATCGAGATATTGGGTCTGGATCGGAGAATTAAAACAAAAGGGAAATTGTCCGAAAATAGAACTATAGCTGAAGTCAACGGGGAAGAGCAAACCATTCTTGATTTCCTGGGATGGGATCTCAAACAGATTGACCAAATTGCCCGGGGAGTCGATTTTGATATAACAAAAGTCTCAACTCTTCTTACCATCCTGGAACTTAAAGGATTGGTCAAGCAGGACTTTGGCAGCAATTATTTAAGAATACAGTGAAAGTTGGACTTATTGACATGAAAGAACAAATGGAGGGTTTCTTAACCTACTTATCAGCGGAGAGAAGTGTTTCGGATCATACAGTTAGGGCATACAAGAATGATATAGATCAATTCTTGGATTATCTTAGGCGGGCAAAGTTCCAGTTTGAATTGGTTGATCACACCTTTCTTAGAAGATATTTGAGCTGGCTCAAAACCCGGGGCTATGCCAGTAAGAGTATTGCCCGAAAGATAGCGACGTTGCGGACCTTTTATCGGTTTTTGGAGCGGGAAGGCCATCTTCAGTCTAATCCAGCGATTCTTCTCTCTACGCCTAAGCTGGAAAAAAAGCTACCGCGATTCTTAAAAGTTACGGTTATGGAAGAGTTGTTGAGATCGCCTAGCAGAAAGACAGCTCTGGGTAAACGAGACAGGGCTATTTTGGAAGTATTATATGGAAGTGGAGTGAGGGTAAGCGAAGTAACGGGTTTGAATCTTGATGATGTTGACTTCTTTCGCAAAGAGATCAAAGTTATGGGGAAGGGAAGTAAACAAAGAATAGTTCCCTTAAACCAAAATGCTGTGGCGGCACTCCGGCTGTATGTGATTGAGGGCAGGAAAGAGCTGTTGTCCAAATGTATGAAAACAAAGATCAAAGATGCGCGCGAGGCTCTGTATCTTAATAAAAACGGGTACAGGCTTTCGGCAATGGGAATCAGAAGAATGCTCTCCAAATACGTTAAAAAGGTTGGTCTGAGACAAGGTGTTACCCCGCATATGATAAGGCACACCTTTGCTACCCATTTGTTGGAAGGTGGTGCTGACCTGAGAACAGTTCAAGAACTCCTGGGTCACGTTGATTTATCCTCTACACAAGTTTATACTCATTTAAGCGAAGCCAGATTAAAGGAAGTCTACCTAAAAGCCCATCCGAGAGCATAGTTCGGGTTTGATTTTCGCGTGGTGAGTCAAGTTGAATGAACAGCTAATATAGTACCTGTTTAGCCTATAGATTCCCATACCCTACGCACTTCTGGTGACAATACTGATTTGGGAGAGCCAAGTGAAAGACAAAGAGCAAGTAAAACAAAAAGAATTGGCTGAAAAAAAAGAATCAGAGATTAAGAAAGTCTGGCAACAATACAAAGAGGACGAAGTTGCAGAAGCGAGAGAAAAACTAATCCTTAATTACTCGCCTCTGGTAAAGTATGTTGCGGGACGGCTTGCTTCAACACTTCCGCAAACGGTCGATACGGCGGATTTGATTAGTTATGGAATGTTTGGCTTAATCGACGCGATTGAGAAATTTGATCTCTCTCGGGAGATAAAGTTTGAGACCTATGCCATGTCTCGAATCAAAGGTGCTATCATCGATGAGCTTCGGGCTGTGGATTGGGTTCCCCGGTCAGTAAGGCACAAGGCCAAGGAGTTGGAAAGGGCTTATATCGCTCTGGAGAATAGGCTAAAACGAGTGCCTACCGATGAAGAAGTCGCTGAGTTTCTGAGTATTACCATCAAAGAACTAAATAAGACTGTTAAAAAGCTGAGCCATACTTCAATCGTAGCTCTTGAAGAATTATGGAGTGTGGGTTTTGATAAAGATGAAAAAGTCAGTCTTCTGGATACCATAGAAGATACTACTAGCAAAGATCCATACGAGTTTTTAGAGACTTCTGAGATTAAGAAGGTTCTGGCGGAAGCGATTGACAACCTGCCTTATCGAGAGAAGACAGTAATTGCTCTTTATTATTATGAGGGACTGACTTTAAGAGAAATCGGTGAAATCTTAGGAGTAACTGAATCCAGAGTATCTCAACTGCACACCAAAGCGGTACTGCGACTACGAGGCCGGTTGGCAAGTTCAAGGTTTCTTTTCTCTCTAGAATAGAGTTTGTTGACCGACAATGGCTTGCCGAGTTGGATTGTTGGTAGGGGAAATCCTATCCTGCCTCTAATCGATAGGGAATAACAATTGGAAATAGCGGGAAGAATGAGGATTAGCTCCATTTGATGGAGCTAATATATTGTGCTAAACTAAACACGCTTTTTTTATGCTTCGGATAACGCACATCTGCGGACCTTTCTTCGGTGCTTGCTATTTGTGAGTCGGGAAAAGGGATGATGCAGGTGGAGGACAAACCAAAGGACTGTTCGTTTGTAACAATCTGAACGAATAGCCGGTTATGAGAGGAGGTAGGGATTTGGCTGTTGTATCTATGAAAAACCTGCTAGAGGCGGGGGTTCACTTCGGTCATCAGACTAGACGCTGGAACCCCAAAATGAAGCCTTATATTTTTACTGAAAGGAATGGCATCTACATTCTCGATTTGCAAAATACCATGGGTCTGATTGAAACGGCTCATGAGTTTGTGAGAAACATGGTAAGCCAGGGTGGTAAGCTTCTTTTTGTTGGTACCAAGAAACAAGCGCAAGAATCTATCATGGAAGAGGCAGAAAGGTGTAAGATGCCCTATGTCAATAATAGATGGCTGGGTGGAATGCTGACTAACTTCCATACCATCAAAAAAAGAATCGCGAGGCTTAACGATCTGGAGACTATGCTTGAAAATGGTGGAACCTCAGGACTTCCCAAAAAAGAAGTGCTTAAGTTACAAAAAGAGTATGTAAAACTAAACAACAATTTGGGAGGAATCCGAAATCTGGAGAGGTTGCCTAATGCTGTCTTTATTGTTGACACCAGAAAGGAAAGAATTGCATTAAAAGAGGCTAGACGAGTAGAGATACCAATAATAGGCATAGTGGATTCCAATTGTGACCCTGATGAAGTTGATTACATAATTCCGGGTAATGACGATGCAATAAGAGCCGTGGGCCTTATAACCAGGGTCATGGCGGATGCAGTTATTGAGGGAACAGCATCAACGGTTCCCCAGGAAGAAGAGGAAGAAGAACTCAAGGCAGTTGAGAAATAAGGTCGAGTTCAAGATGGGAGGCACATGACAGTATCGGTTGATCAAATAAAAGAACTAAGAGCACTTACGGGTGCAGGTATGATGGACTGCAAAAACGCTCTTTTGGAAGCTAAGGGCGATTTAGATAAAGCAACGAAGATATTGCGCGAGAAAGGATTAGCAGGCCTTAAGGAAAAGGCCTCCAGGGTGGCCAAGGAGGGCGTTGTTGATTCATATATCCATGGTGACGGGAAGATCGGCGTCCTGGTCGAAGTGAATTGTGAAACTGACTTTGTAGCTAGAAATAGCGATTTCCGCGAGTTTGTTCATGACATTGCTATGCAGGTTGCTGCAGCTAATCCAGAATATATCAGCCGTGAAGAGGTTCCCGAGGAAAGAGTGAAGAGCGAAAAAGAGATTTACAAGAATCAGGCTCTTGCTGAGGGAAAGCCGGAGAATATTGCCGAGAAAATTGTGAAAGGAAAACTGGAGAAGTTCTATAAAGAAGTGTGCTTGATTGAGCAAACTTTTATCAAAGATTCGGATGTTACGATTGAGAGTTATCTGGGTGACATTGCTTGTAAGCTGGGCGAAAACATCATCATAAATCGTTTTGTCCGCTTGCAGTTGGGAGAAACTGCTAAGTAAGTATGGAGTCTTGCTAGGTAGCTAAATTATTCCGGAAATATTATTGCCGGGTTCTTAAAATGATAATCAGGAGAGATAAGTGCCGGATTATTTATATAAGCGGGTTTTGCTTAAACTGAGCGGAGAAGCCTTGATGGATTCACAAGGCTATGGCATTGATCCCGAGGTAATGCATTCGATTGCTCAGCAAATCGGTGAATTGCGCAAAGATGGCGTAGAGATGGCTGTAGTCATGGGGGGAGGCAACATCTTTCGGGGTTTGGTCGCGAGCCACAACGGAATGGATCGGGCTACCGCTGATTACATTGGAATGATGGCAACAGTCATGAACTCCTTAGCTCTTCAGGATGCCCTGGAAAAACAAGGAGTTTTTACCCGAGTTCAAACTGCAATCGAAATGCGAGAAGTGGCTGAGCCCTATATTCGAAGAAGGGCAGTAAGACACTTGGAAAAGAACCGGGTTGTCATTTTTGGGGCGGGGACAGGCAATCCTTACTTTAGTACTGACACCGCTGCTTCACTTCGAGCACTTGAGATAAACGCTGAGGCGATTCTAAAAGCAACCAAGGTTGATGGGGTTTATGATGCTGATCCGAAAATAGACCCTAATGCCAAAAAGTTTGCTGAGCTTCGGTATATAGACGTGCTTAACAAGGGACTGAAGGTGATGGATGCAACTGCAATCTCTTTATGTATGGATAACGACTTGCCAATCATTGTTTTTAGCCTTGCCCAAAAAGGAAATATAAAACGGGTGTTAATGGGAGAAAAAATCGGCACAATTGTGAGGGAGATGAAAAATGAATAGCGATGTTTCCTCAATTATTAGTAGTGCAGTAGACAGGATGAAAAAAGCGGTCGCAGCAGTTGGTAGTGAGTTTATGACAGTGCGGACGGGACGTGCTTCTGCCGCAATCCTTGATCGTATAACCGTTGACTACTATGGAACTCAATCTTCCTTAAAAGCTGTGGCGAATATAATGGTACCGGAGTCTCAGCTTATTGTAATTCAGCCTTGGGATAAGAGCACGATTGTGAACATCGAAAAGGCTATTGTCCAATCTGATTTGGGGTTGACACCTTCCAATGATGGCAAGGTTATCCGATTGCCTTTTCCTCCTCTAACCGAGGAGAGGCGGAAAGAAATCGTGAAAATAGTCAAAAAATATACGGAAAGTGGGCGGGTGGCCATAAGGAATATCCGCCGTGATGCAAATGAGCACCTAAAACAAGCCGAGAAGGATAAAGATATTTCAGAAGATGACCTGAGAAGAGCGCAGGAGAAGATACAAGATCATACCGATAAATTTGTGGTGGAAATTGATGAGATGTTTGGTGTTAAAGAAAAAGAAATAATGGAAGTCTAGCCAGAGTGTTTAACTGGCAATGCGGGTGCTAGTAGGTGTATAAGAATAGTGAAGCAGGAGGAGATCTAAGATAGTGCCAGATTTTTCAAGAGGGATATTTGCAGGTCTTCGCACCTTTTTAGGAGGGTCGCGCGAAGATTTTTTTTTAAAACGAATTGATCAAGGTAATGTGCCCGCTCATGTTGCTATCATCATGGATGGCAATGGTAGGTGGGCCAAGCAGCGTGGTCTTCCTCGGATTGCCGGTCATCGGGCGGGAGCAAAAGCAATCAAGAAAGTTGTTCGTACTGCGCCTGAGATTGGGGTGAAACACTTAACCCTCTACACTTTTTCGGCGGAAAACTGGAGAAGGCCCAAAGAAGAAGTGAACAACTTGATGAAACTTTTTGAGGAGAGGCTGAGTGACGAAATCGACGAATTGGATGAGAGCGGCGTGAGGTTAAAAGTGTTAGGAAGGCTAAATGAGCTTCCCGATTCAACCCGGAAGGCATTTCGAAATGCCATGGAACGGACCATTAGTAACGATAAGCTTATGTTAAATGTGGCTCTTAACTATGGTGGAAGGACTGAAATTCTGGATGCTGTAAGGATATTGGCAGAGAAAGTAAAGAAGGGGGAGATTGATCCGAAAGAAATAGACTGCGAGTCAATAAGCGGTTTTCTCTATACAGGTGATCAACCTGACCCCCAGCTTTTAATTAGGACCAGCGGAGAACAGAGAATAAGCAATTTTCTCCTCTGGCAGATTGCTTATACGGAAATACGGATTACTCCTATTCTTTGGCCTGATTTCAGCCGGGTGGATTTCCTGGAAGCAATCTACGATTTTCAGAGTAGAAAACGGCGTTTCGGTGGTTTGGAAGAAGACCTGGAATAAAGACCCTGGATACAGGATACAAGATACGAGACTGTTGAAATTATTAGCAATGACTTCCTTGAGTAGTTTATCAATAGTTACGCAACCGGCAACTGTTTTAAAAGGGAGAATACATGCTTGGACAAAGGATATTAAGTGCCCTTATCGGCATACCAATCCTATTGGCTTTTTTGTTTCTGGGGAAACTCCCTTTTTTTGCTCTAATTGTTGTTTTAACTCTGGCTGGTCTTGATGAGTTCCATTCCATGATACGCAAGCAGGGAAAGCATCCTATTGTTATCCTGGGATTTCTGGGAGGAATTGCATTTTGTGTCGCTGCCTTGTTAGGCGGAGAAGCGGGATTATCAACTGCCCTGGCATTGTTGCTGATCGCGGCACTGGTCTTTAATTTCTCCGGTATCAGAGGCGGCAATCTTTCTAATGTGGCAGTGACTGTATTTGGAAGCCTATATGTTGGATTATTATTCAGCTATCTTATTCTTATTCGCGGCATGAACAGACATGGACCAGTGCTTGTACTCCTAATTTTTATTGCTATTTGGATCTACGATATTATTGCCTATGTAGCGGGGAGTACAATCGGTAAAAGCAAACTCGCACCCGGGATCAGCCCGGGAAAAACCTGGGAAGGAGCTTTATTTGCCACCATAGCTTGTATCTTGGTTCTCGCTTCCTTATTCTTCATACCCTGGTTCAGTTTAAGCAAACGTATCTTGCTGGGTTTTGTTATTGGGATTGTTTCTCCCCTGGGTGATTTGGCGGAGTCCAAACTGAAACGAGAGACAGGAATCAAAGATACTAGCTCCCGGATCCCGGGGCACGGCGGGATTCTAGATAGATTTGACAGTCTTTTATTTGCTGCTCCAATCTCCTATTATTTGTTAAAAACGTTTTTTTGAAGGAGAGGCTAATTTTCTTTGAAGAAAATTTGTGTCTTGGGATCAACGGGGTCTATTGGAAGACAGACCTTAGATGTTGTAAAAACCCATCCTCAACTCTATGAAATTGTTGCTCTTTCAGCACATCAGAACGTGGAGCTTTTGTCTCATCAGATAGATGGGTTTAAGCCCACTGTTGTCGCTGTTACAAGCAAGGATTCAGCTGCAGAGCTAAGGAAAAAAACTGGTAAAGGGTTATCAGTCTTAACCGGTAAAGGCGGTTTGGTAGAGCTGATTGAGTCAACCGATGCTGATATAATCATGAACGGACTGGTTGGTTCAGTTGGCTTGAATTCGACAATAGCTGCAATTCAAAGTAATAAAATCCTGGCCCTTGCCAACAAAGAATCAATGGTAGTAGGCGGGGATCTGGTGAAAAAGGAACTGGAAAAATCCAATGCTACAATTATCCCGGTTGATAGTGAGCATAGCGCAATATTCCAGTGTATGATCGGTGAGGATCCTCAAGATCTGAAGAAGATTATTCTGACCGGGTCCGGTGGCCCTTTCCGGGGTAGAAGTGGGGGGGATCTGGATAACGTAACGGTCGAGGAAGCACTGGCTCATCCTCGATGGAATATGGGAAATAAGATTTCCATAGATTCTGCGACCCTTATGAACAAGGGGTTGGAGGTGATTGAGGCACATTATCTTTTTGGTGTTAACTATGACCAGATAGAAGTGGTGATTCATCCCCAAAGCATCATTCATTCTATGGTTGAATTTAAGGATGGGTCAATCAAAGCTCACTTGGGACAGACGGATATGAGAATACCCATTCAGTACGCACTATCCTATCCGCACCGGCTTGAACTCCCCTTGCCCGGTCTTGATTTTGCCGAATTGAGGAGCTTGACTTTCGAGACACCCGATATGGTCAATTTTCCTTGCCTTAAATATGCTTTTTGGGCAGGAAGAGAAGGAAGAACCTATCCGGCAGTGCTGAATGCGGCGAACGAAGAGGTAGTGACTGCTTTTCTCCAAGAAAGGTTACGTTTTAGATTAATTCCTAAAATTATCGCCAAAATACTTAACGCTCATAATCCCATTAAGATTGAAAGCACGGATGATCTGATGGTTGTTGAAAAGTGGGCACGTCAGGAGACCAATAAGTTGATTTTGGAATCGGTCCGCTGAGCATATTCATTATCTAATCCAGGTTGAAAGGCAGTGAAGCTGGAATGGTTGTACTACTAGTTATTCTTTCCATAGGAGCAATTGTAGTTGCTCATGAGTTTGGCCATTTTATGGCAGCAAAGCTTTTAGGTGTTAGGGTCCAGGAGTTTATGCTGGGTCTTCCTAGCCCCAAAATCTTTAGCATCTCATCTTCCCGGGGCACCAAATATGGGATTACCATCCTTCCCATTGGAGGATATGTCAGATTCGTAAGCACACTGGAGAAGGAGGATTTGTCAGAAGAAGAGCTGAAGGAAGCTTTTGAAAGCCAGCATTGGTGGAAGCGAGTAATCATAATTCTAGCCGGACCTATTATGAATTTAATTGTTCCCATTCTCCTGATAGCCGCTATCTTTATGGTAGGGGTACCGACTCCGTCAACAATTATTGAAAAGACATATGGGAAATCCGCTGCAGAAAAAGCCGGCATAAAAGCAGGAGATAAAATTACGGCTATTAATAATAAACCGGTTGCCGAATGGGACGAAGTCATCGAGGTAATTCAGCAATCAGCCGGAAAGAAAATTTCGGTTACTGTATCCAGGAAGGCCAGGAAGCTTACATTAAATGCGGTACCGGAGGAAAAAGACGCCAAGGGTTTTTTGGGTATTCGTACAAAACTGGTAAATAAAAGATTCGGTCCCATAAAAGCTTTTTATCAGGGAACGATCATAACCGGCGAGATGACTATAAGGATCTGCCAGGTGCTCTATGCTCTTTTCACCAAAGGTAAAATCCTGAGCGCACTGGGAAGTCCGATTAGGATTACCCAGGAACTGACGCAAGAAATAAACCGGGGTTATATCTTCTTTTTGCAGAGTCTTTCCTTGATAAGCATCGGTTTGGCTATTGCCAACTTACTCCCTCTTCCGCCTCTGGATGGAGGACGGATAGTGCTTCTTGGTGTGGAAGCGGCTTACAGAAAACCGTTAGACCGGGATAAGCTTTTATGGATTCAAGCGGTAGGTTTTATTTTGTTAATGTCTTTAATGATCTATTTAATCGTGGTGGATATACAGAGGATAGTTCCCGCGGTTATGAAGTTCTAAAATTCAAACTGATTAGGAATTGAGTAATTGACACCCAACACCTGACAATTGACACCTGACCAAAAGTCACATGTTAAAGGTCAAATGTCAAATTGATGTTATGCTACGTAACAGGGTAGGGATTGAAAATGAAAAAAAAGAGGCGTAAGTCACGGCAGGTACAAATAGGTGATGTAGTGATTGGAGGAGATGCTCCAGTCACAGTTCAGTCAATGACCAATACCAAAACACCTGAGGTTGAGAAAACAGTTGCTCAGATACAGGAGCTGGAAAAAGCAGGTTGTGATCTTATAAGAGTTGCTGTCCCGGACCAAGAATCAATTGAGGCACTGAGGGAAATAAAGAAAAAAATCAAAATACCTCTCATTGCCGATGTCCATTTTAACTGGCGGTTGGCTCTGGCGGCCCTAGAGAACGGCGCGGACAAGATCAGGATAAATCCGGGAAATATAGGTGATCTTGAGCATGTAGCAGACATTATTAAGAAAGCCAAAGAAAAAAAGATACCTATAAGGATAGGAGTAAACTCAGGTTCACTCCATAAAAAATACCGTCATTTGGCAGAAGAAAACCTGGCAGAGGCTTTGGTAAAATCGGCAATTGAGTTTGTAAGATTCTTTGAAAAGCAGAAGTTTTACCATATTGTTGTCTCGGTAAAGTCATCTTCGGTTCCGGTTACAATTGAGGCGTATGAGAAACTGGCGGATTTGATCGATTATCCTTTGCATTTGGGAGTGACTGAGGCAGGTACATTGCTATCCGGTTCCACGAAGTCGGCAATCGGCATTGGTATATTGCTATATCAGGGAATAGGGGACACCATAAGAGTATCGTTGACCTGCAGTCCGGTTCGGGAAGTGCGGGTCGGATATGAGATATTGAGAGCACTGGATCTGCGAAAAGTAGGACCGGAGATAATCTCCTGCCCGACTTGCGGAAGATGTGAGGTGGAGCTGATTTCCCTAGTGGAGAGCATTGAGGAAAAGCTATTGCTATACAAAGTCCCGCTAAAAATTGCTATCATGGGTTGTGTTGTTAACGGGCCGGGTGAAGCCCGTGAAGCTGATATTGGCATTGCTATGGGTAAGAAATCGGGCTTGCTTTTTGCCAAGGGAGAGCCAATTAAAAAAGTGCCCGAGGAGAGATTTGAAGACTCTTTAATGCAGGAAGTAGAGAAATTGGTGGAGGAAAGAAGAAAGAAAAGGAAGTAAAAGATGAGATTCTCTGGAATTTTTGTTCCGACCTTGAAAGAAGATCCGGCAGAGGCTGATATAGCAAGCCACAAATTGCTTTTTAGAGCGGGTCTGATAAGGAAAGTTGCTGCGGGAATCTATTCATTTCTGCCCCTGGGTAAAAAAGTCTTGGCCAAAGTTGAACGGATTGTAAGGGAGGAAATGGATCGTATCGGGGCACAGGAAGTACTACTGCCTGCACTGCAACCGTCAGATCTTTGGAAAGCAAGTGAACGATGGGATGAGTATGGTCCCGATATGATGCGACTCAAAGATCGAGGAGGACGCGACTTTTGTCTCGGTCCTACTCATGAAGAGATCATAACCGATTTGGCTATGAAAGAAGTTCGTTCCTACCGCCAGCTACCTTTGACTCTCTATCAGATTCAAGTCAAGTTTCGGGATGAGATCCGGCCCCGGTTTGGATTACTGCGAGCCCGTGAGTTCCTGATGAAAGATGCGTATAGTTTTCATACTGATTGGGAAGGTCTCAAGAAGACATATAATGATATGTCTTCGGCCTACTCCAGGATTATTGAGCGATGCGGGCTTAAATATCGAGTAGTTGAAGCGGCATCCGGGCTTATCGGAGGCAAAGTCTCCCAGGAATTTATGGTAATAGCCGATGCAGGTGAAGACACTGTTCTTTATTGCGATGATTGCCGCTATTCAGCCAATCAGGAAACGGCCGGAGGAAGATCGGGGAAGACTCAGAACAAGGCCGGCAAATCCAAAACATCAAAAGTCAGTAAGGTTGCGACTCCCGGGCATAGTAGTGTGGAAGAAGTAAGCAAGTTTTTAAAAGTAGATCCCCGGAAGATTGTCAAAACCCTTATCTATAAAGTGGACTCAAACCTAGTCGCAGTGTTGGTTCGCGGAGATACTGAAGTTAATGAGTTGAAGCTGGCCGAGATTACGGAAAGCTCGGATATTGAGTTTATTACCGAGAAAGATTTCAATAATTATCTCCGGATGGTCCCCGGTTTTGTCGGTCCGGTCGGATTGGACGATGTTCCCATTTATGCGGATCATATGCTGGAAACCATAGAAGATTTTGTAGTAGGTGCTAATGAAAATGAAGCTCATTTAGTTGATGTGAACTGGGATGTAGATTTCAAGATAAACAAATGGGGCGATTTTCATATTACTCAATCAGGAGAAGGATGCCCTGCTTGCGATGGCATTCTGACAGAAGCCAAAGGAATTGAAATTGGACACATTTTCCAGCTAGGTACAAAGTATAGTGAGACTATGAATGCTTGTTACCTGGACGAGAAAGGGGAATTGCGACCATTTATCATGGGCTGTTACGGGATTGGAGTTAGTCGCTTGGTGGCCGCCATTATCGAGCAGTTTCATGATAAAAAAGGCATAATATGGCCTTACTCAGTTGCTCCCTACCAGGTTATTGTTATTCCCATCAACTGGGATATCGCAGAACAGAAGAAAGTGGGGGAGCAACTATACCAGGAACTGGTAAATGCCGGTATTGAGGTGTTAATTGACGACAGAGAAGTGAGCCCGGGTGTGAAGTTTGCCGAGGCTGATCTGATAGGATTTCCTTTGCAAGTGCTGATAGGGAAAAAGGGATTGGGGCGAGGTGTTGTGGAAGTAAAGCGTCGCTTAGAGATGGAGAAAGAAGATGTTGAGATCGGAAAAGCAGCTGATCTAATAGTGTCTTTAGTGAATAAGGAATTAGGGGTACTCAATGGGGAAGATTAGATGAAGACATTTGCACATAAAGTGGCGGTAATCATGCCTGCCTACAATGAAGAGTCAAGAATCGGAACAGTGCTTGAGGTTGTAACACAGGCGGATATTGTGGATGAAATTATTGTAGTAAATGATGGCTCTACTGATAAAACGGCGCAAGCTGCGAAAAGCTATCGCGGGGTGTATTTGATAGACAAGAGAAGTAACGAAGGCAAAGGCGCGGCTTTGATGACGGGTATAGAAAATACAGGCTGCGATATACTGATTTTTATTGACGCGGATCTGGTTGGCTTCAAGGTCCAGCACATCGAAGACCTGGTTAATCCTTTGCTCCGGGAAGATGACTTGATGATGACAGTAGGAAAATTTTCCGGGGGTAGATTGCGCACGGCTTTACCTCAGACGCTTATTCCCTCTATTTCAGGACAAAGGGCTTTGAGAAGATCCTTTATGGAAGGGATGAATTTCTCGGAGGTGGGATTCGGTATAGAAATTGCTCTTACCAGATATGCGCAAAAGAGCGGAGTCAAGGTCAAAGAAGTTATAATGGCTGACGTGACCCACATAATGAAAGAGGAAAAACTGGGCATAGTGAAGGGGGCATGGGCACGGTTCGGCATGTACTCTGAAATGGTTAAAAACTATTTATCGCCCGGTTCTTGATATCCGTAGTTGCCTTGCGCTACTTTATTGGTTGTGCTATCATACATTTGGTTTTGGGATGCAACGTAGAGTGGGTATGTAAGCCCACTTTTTTCATTCATCCGCCGAGTTGGGGAAGTTGAATGAATAGAGAGGGAATTGTTAAGCAAATTACGGAATTAGCAATTCCTATTTTAACTTCAGAACACCTTGAACTGGTAGATGTAGAGTTAAAGAAAGAAGGGCATGGGCAGGTTTTGCGCTTCATGATCGATCGGGAAGGGGGAGTTGATCTGGATACCTGTTCTAAAGCCAGTGAGCTTTTGGGTGACATGTTGGAGATGGAAGATATAGTTATCTCTTCCTATAATTTGGAGGTATGCTCACCCGGAATAGAGCGCCCTCTGAAAAAACCAAAGGATTTTAGTAAGTTTATCGGCTCAAAAATTTACGCCAAGACGATCACCAAAACTCATCACAGAAAGCACTTTACCGGGATTTTGCGAGCAGCGACTAAAGAGACTTTTACTGTGGAATGTGATGATATCACGGTGCAGATTGCCTATAAAGTGGTGAGCAAAGCACATTTGGTCGTTGATTTGGATTTATGATTGGATTCTCTAATTAGCGGAAGGAGGCAGGGAGGCTGAGTTTGGGAATCAGTTTCCCGAAGAAGATGAATCCAGAACTTATAGAAGCGCTCAGGCAAATAGAGCGAGAAAAAAGAATTGCTCCCGAAACTATAATAAAGGCATTGGAAGCAGCTCTGGTCTCTGCCTACAAAAGGAACTACGGTTCAGCCCCCAATATAAGGGTGGATATAGATATTGAAACGGGGGAAATCAAAGTTTTTTCATCTCGAGCAGTTAAAGAAGCTCAGGGAGAAGAAGCTGAAGCGGAAGCGGAAGAGATTGAGATCACTCCCAAGAACTTTGGTCGCATTGCAGCACAGACTGCCAAGCAGGTTATATTGCAGCGTATTCGCGAGGCTGAACGGGAATTGATGTATGAAGAGTATATAGGAAGAGAAGGCGATATTGTAACAGGGATTGTTCAGCAGAATGATCAGCGCTACACACTGGTGAATTTGGGTAGAGTAGAAGCACTACTACCGCCTCCGGAACAAATTGGAGCAGAACATTACGAACACGGTACCCGGCTTAAAACTTATATTGTGGAGGTTCGTCGCACAACCAAAGAACCGCAAATAATTGTTTCCAGAACACATCCCGGTCTTCTGAAAAGGCTTTTTGAGTTGGAGGTTCCGGAAATCTATGACGGTTTGGTTGAAATCAAGGCAGTTGCCAGGGAGCCTGGCTATCGATCCAAGATAGCAGTTATATCGCGAGACGACAGCATTGATCCGGTTGGGGCTTGTGTGGGCCCAAAGGGATCGCGGGTGCGCATGGTTGTTTCGGAGCTTAGAGGGGAAAAAATCGATGTGGTTGAGTACAGTGACGAGCCCCCTGTTTTCGTAGGGAATGCCTTGAGCCCGGCAAAAATTAGGAATGTAACCATTGATGAAGGAGAACACAAAGCAGAAGTTGTTGTTCCTGATGACCAGCTCTCTTTGGCCATTGGAAAAGAGGGACAGAATGCGCGGTTGGCAGCAAGGCTTACCAGTTGGCGAATTGATATAAAGAGTGAATCTCAAGCAGAAAAAGAAAAGGCTGAAGCGGCTTTGGGATCACCGGCTACTGCAGAAGACGCTGAGGAGCAACAATGCGCGGCTGTAACCAAGACAGGGAAACAGTGTACAAACAAGCCTAAACCCAACAGTAGGTTCTGCGGCGTTCATAATAAATTAGAGGAAGTATCTTCCTGAGATATTATCAGCGGGGAGTGCTTATGACCAAGAAAGTAAAGAAACAAAAAAAAGTGCCATTGCGAACTTGCATAGGTTGCGGACAGACCAAAGCCAAGCAAGAGTTATTACGAATTGTCCGGACACCCCAGCACAAGGTGGTCATTGACACAGGTGGAAAAATGAATGGGCGCGGGACTTATGTTTGTTATGCGCAATCATGTGTTGATGCTGCCGTTAAGGGTAAAAAGCTTGATTATGCTTTAAATGTAAGTCTCAGAGCAGATCAATTGCAGCAAATACAAAAAGATATTAAGCTTGCGATCAAGGAAACGGTTCGGATCAGTTAGGATGATTTTCTTATGGCAAAGGTCGGCATGAGAGTACACGAGTTAGCAAAAGAAATAGGGATTCCCAGTCGCGAGCTCATTGCGGAGCTGAATAAGCTCGGGGTTTTAGCTAAGAATCATATGGCAGTTGTAGACGAGGAAGCGATCTCTCGTGTAAAAGAAAAGCTTGCCGGTAAATCAGGTGAACCCAAATCAAATGTAGTTGCGGAAGCAGGGAAAAAGGCCACTAAGGCTGAGAAGTTGACAGAAGAACCAAAGTCAGAAGAGAAGTTGCCAAAAAAGGAAAAGGCTGAAGAGGTACCCAGCGGTGATCTTCCCAAGGGATTAGAAAAAATTACGGTAGTCGACAGGATTACCGTAAAAGAATTTGCTGAATTAATCCAAAGAAATCCTGCTGATGTTATCAAGCATCTAATGGAACTGGGAGAAATGGTCACTATAAATCAATCGCTGGATGAGGCGTCCATCAGAATACTTGCAGAGGAGTATGGATACGAAGCAAATATTGTTGCTCCCGAGGAAGAAGGGGAGGAAATCGAGGAATCGGATGAGGATCAGGAGCCGCGGTCACCGGTGGTAACTGTTATGGGTCATGTGGATCATGGTAAAACCTCGCTCTTGGATGCAATTCGGAAGACTGATGTCATTTCACAGGAAGCAGGAGGGATCACTCAGCATATAGGAGCCTACCAGGTTGTTCATGATAACAAGAAAATTACCTTTATTGATACGCCTGGCCACGAGGCATTTACGGCGATGCGGGCCAGAGGTGCCCAGGTAACTGACGTCGCTGTCCTTGTTGTGGCCGCAGATGACGGAGTAATGCCGCAAACCGTTGAGGCAATTGACCATGCCCGTGAGGCGAAGGTTCCCATCCTGGTTGCGGTGAACAAGATAGATAAACCGGAGGCAAATCCAGATAAAGTCAAGCAAGAGCTTACGGAATATGAACTGATTACAGAAGAATGGGGCGGGGAGACTGTCTTTGTGGAAGTGTCAGCCAAACAAAAGACCAATATTGACGAGCTCCTGGACTTGATCGTTTTGGTCTCAGACATGAAGGAACTGAAGGCGAGTAGAAGTTGTCTGGCAAGCGGAGTTACTATTGAAGCTAAGCTGGATAGAGGTCGTGGACCGGTGGCGACAATACTTGTAAAACGAGGGATCTTAAGAGTGGGAGACGCAATTGTTGCAGGCTTGGCCTACGGCAAAGTCCGGGCTTTAGTAGGTGATCATGGGGACCAGCTTAAAGAGGCCGAACCGACTCAGCCGGTTGAGGTGTTGGGATTGTCTACAGTGCCCCATGCAGGTGATGAAGTTAGGGGTGTGGCTAACGAAAAAGTGGCAAGGCGGATAGCAGCGGAACGCTCCCTGAAACGTCGATTGATAGAGCAAAAGCGCCATCATGTTAATTTGGAAGACTTGTTTGAGCGTATCCAAGAAGGTGAAGTCAAGGAACTCAAAATGATTATCAAGGCGGACGTTCAAGGATCAATAGGGGCTATTGCGGAATCGCTTGGGAAAATAGATCAGGAAGAAGTTAAAATCAGAATAATTCATCCGGGTGTAGGAGCTGTAACCGAAACTGATGTGATGCTTGCGTCGGCTTCAGATGCCATTATCATTGCTTTTAATGTTAGAGCGGGCGCAAAAGTCTCAGAGATGGCCAATACGGAAGGTGTGGATCTAAGGTATTATCGAGTGATTTATAAGGTTATTGAGGATATTAGCGCAGCCCGCATTGGCATGCTTGCACCACGGTACGAGGAGGTCGATCAGGGCCGGGCCGAAGTGCGAGAAACTTTCAAGGTATCCAGGCTAGGAACAATTGCGGGATGTTATATTCAAGAAGGCGAAATAACCAAAGATTCATTGGTTAGGTTGGTGCGTGACGGAACGGTGGTTTATGAGGGCAAGCCCGAGTCATTACAGCGCTACAAAGATGTTGTGAAATCGGTAAAAGTCGGATTGGAATGTGGTATAAGATTGGAAGGTTTTCAAGATATTAAGGTGGGGGATATGATAGAATCCTACACGATAATCGAGAAATCTCCTGTTTAAGGTGTTAAAATGTTTGTTGGTGCCGTAACAATAGAGCTATTCCTTCCCGAGTGTCATTCTTTGAAAGAAAAGCGAAAGATTCTTAACAGTATTCTGGGAAAAGTCCGGTCTAAGTTCAATGTATCTATAGCTGAAATAGAATATCAAGATTTGTGGCAGAGATCCGGCATTGGAATTGCCTGTGTATCAGAAAGCAAGCATCAGGTAAAGATCATTCTTCAAAGAGTTAGCACTTTCGTTGAAGAATTGAACAAGGCAGAAATAATCGACGAAAGAACCAGCTTCTTCTCTCCCGAATAGTTGTTCTCTCTGGAGGTATTCATTGGATTTTCGGCGGAGTGCCAGATTAAATGAAGTTTTAAAAGAGGAGACAGCCGATATTCTGGGGAAGAAACTAAAGGACCCACGAATCGGTTTTGTTACCGTGACCGGGGTTAAAGTCTCTCCTGATCTCAGAAACGCTGATATATTCGTTAGTGTTCTCGGGACTGAAGAAGAGAAAGAGAGTGCCTTTAAGAGCTTGAAAGGGGCAACCGGATTCATCCGATCTGAGCTTGGCAAGAGACTGCGATTAAAGTTCTTGCCGGAAATCTCCTTTGCTATCGATGAGTCTATTGATGAGGGCATTCGCATCTCTAAGCTGATCAAAAGGATTCATGAAGGGGAAGAAAGAAGTGGTTGATGGCGAATACCGGCGCTGAACTGCGGCAATTGGTTGAATTAATCCGAAGAGAAAAGAAATTTGTCTTAGCTACGCATGTCCAACCTGACGGAGATGCGATTGGATCTTTGCTTGGTCTTGCATTGCTTCTTAAAAAAATGGGGAAAGAAGTATTTGCTAGCTGGGGTGAGCCAATTGTGATTCCCTCTCAGTATTCCTTTTTACCTGGGGCTGAAATGTTGCAGGACCCATCCGACTATCCACCCATGGTCCCCAATTTTTTTGCTTTGGACTGTGCTACCCTGGAACGCTTGGGGAGTCTGGCCCAAGGGGCAAGAAATGCCAAGAGTTTGGTGAGCATCGACCATCATGCTGAAAAAAACCGGTTTGCCACCATCAATATTGTTGACCCGAGTGCTTCCTCCACGGCAGAGCTTGTTTTTAGAATCAGCAAAGCATTGAATCTTAAGCTTTCAAAAGATATTGCTACTTGTTTGTATGTGGGATTAGTGACTGATACAGGAAGATTTCAATATTCAAATACAACAACTGAGGCTTTTGAAGTAGTCCAAGAGCTCATGGGATATGGAGTTGTGCCCCATGTTATCTTTCAACATATATACGAGAACACTACTTTTAATTACCTAAAACTATTGGGTCTGGTTCTGAGCCGGACAGAACTCCAAAAGGACTGTGGGCTCATCTATACCTGGCTTCTCCAGAGTGACCTTCAGCAAACGGGTGCCAAGCTGTCCGAAGCAGAGAATCTGATAAATTTCCTGAGATCGACAAAGGGCATAAAAGTTGCCGCGGTTGTAAAGGAATCAGAGGAAGGCAGATTCAATGTAAGTTTAAGATCAAAGGGAAAGATCAAGGTTAATGAGTTGGCGGAGAAATTCGGGGGTGGCGGACATCCAAATGCTGCGGGATTCAGAGGTACTGGCAGCGTGGAGAGCGCTATAGAGAGTTTGTTAAAAGCATTGCGGGAACAAGAGAAACTCGGCATCAGCTAGCTATAACATAACATCAATCGATTGTATTTCTTGAACAATGAATCAGGCAAAAAGAGCGCAAAACAACAGTGCAAAGCTTAAAGTATTTTGCTTGTCCTGAGTTTGTCGAAGAGAGTTTTGAGTTGTTATTTTGTTTATCCTGAGCAAAGCCGAAGGGCTTGTCCTGCCTGCCCTGAGCATAGTCGAAGGGAGTTTGTCGAAGGGCATTTTTCGCTTTGCATTTTGCACTTATGTTGTCATATTGTGCAGTTTTATATACTTAAGATTATGCATAGAGAAAAGAGTGTGCTTTGAATTGAATGGTATTTTGGTAATTGATAAACCTCGTAACTGGACATCACACGATGTAGTGAAAAAAATTAAAAGACATTTTGGGCTGGGTAAAGTAGGTCATTCCGGTACGCTTGATCCAAACGCAACAGGTGTGCTTGTTTTATGCATTGATGCTGCGACACGCTTTGTTAGATTCCTGCCCTGTGACCCTAAGAAGTATCGAGGGGAGATGATCCTGGGTATTAGAACTGATACTCTCGATGTGACAGGTAAGGTGGTGGATGAGACATCATCCAACATCAGCTTGGAGGAAGTTAAAAAAGTTTCCAATCAATTTCTGGGTCATATAGAACAAGTACCTCCTATGGTTTCTGCTGTGAAGGTCGGAGGAACACCTCTGTATGTATTAGCGCGGCAGGGTAAAGATATTAAAAGAAAGCCAAGAACGGTAGAAATATTTGACCTGACCGTATTGGAATTGGTAAATGAAGGTCGCCAAAAAGTTCTTTTTGAAACAGTCTGCTCCAAGGGAACTTATATACGAGCTCTCTGCGTCGACATCGGGGAAAAGCTAGGTTGTGGAGCTTGTCTCGGTGATCTGACACGGGTAGAGAGCGGAGCTTTTAAATACGGCGATGCCAGGAAGCTTGATGATGTTCTCCGGCTGGAGCCGGAAAAGCTTAAGCAGATCCTAATTCCCCTGACCGATGCCTTGGCAGTATATCCGGCTGTTAAAGTGAAGGACGGATTCAAGATTCGATTCCTGAACGGGGGATTCCTCACCCCTCAGATGGTAGAAATGGGGGACAGGATAATTAACAAGGGAGAAAAAATCCGAATTCTCGATAGTCGGAATAACTTTCTCGGCTTAGCATCAGTTGATAAAGAGTTCTCAACAAATAACATCAGGCAAATTGGCCATGCTGTTATTCGTCCTATCTGTGTTCTACCAATAAAGTGCAAAACATAAAACGTAAAATGCCCTTCGGTAAATTTATCCTGATTCCTTCGACTATGCTCAGGATAAACGTAGTCGAAGGAATCAGGACAAGCAAAGTGCAAAATGCAAAGTGCAAAATGACAATGTAAAATTCAAAATGTCTTAAAGACTATTTTAAATCTGTAATTTTGATCTTTTCATTTTTATTTTTGCATTTGATTGTTGGGGTAAAGATGAAGATTGTTTCAGGCATAGAGAATCTGGAGCCGGCTGAACGACCAAACGTGGTTGCAATTGGAGTTTTCGATGGTGTTCATTTAGGTCACCAGGCGGTTATTACCACGGCGGTTAGCGAAGCCCGCAAAAGGAAGGCGGATACGGTTGTAGTTACATTTTCGCCTCATCCTTCAAGTATTCTAAGACCGAAAAACCACTTACCTATATTGACCGGTCTCAAACTCAAGACAGAATTGATTGAACAGCTGGAGGTCTCAACTTTGTTTGTGGTAAATTTTACCAGGGAAGTATCAGAGATCGGTCCGGATAAATTTATTGAACAGTTGTTGGTGAGATTGCTCAGTGCTACTGCTATAGTCGTAGGAGAAGAGTTTAGATTTGGCAAAGGCGGGGCCGGCGATGTTCAATTATTGAGAAAGTATGGTTCGGAAAACAATTTTGATGTCATATCGGTACCTCTGGTGTTAGCTGAGGGCAGTCCAATCAGCAGTACTCGCATAAGAAAACTATTAGCCCAGGGGGATCTTGAAGGTGCGAAAGTTCTGCTAGGCCGATACCCTAGAATCACGGGAGTTGTAGTTAGAGGCCATGGAAGGGGAGGTAGAGTTTTGGGTTTTCCAACTGCCAACATTGAAACTCCGGATGTAGGTTCTGTACCTGGTCGGGGTGTCTATGCGGGACGGGTCAAGTTGAATTCTGAGAATTGGTATATTTGTGTTATTGATATCGGTACCAGCCCAACTTTTAAAAAGCAGTCAAGGGATATGGAGATACATGTTCATGTACCCGAGCTTGATGTCAATTTATACGGGAAAGAGATTGAAGTTGCAATACAGTTGAGAATCCGGGACGAGAAAAGCTTTCCCGACGAAAGGGCGTTAATGAGACAGATTGCAGGCGATATCGAGGTGGCAAAAAGGGCCTTATCATCAATGCTCCTCTGATTATTTTTGCCCGCTTTAGTCTGTTTTACTTGGTGATTCAAGTATGCTAAGATACAATGAGCAAAATTAAGAATTTCTGAAACTAGCTGGAATTATTGACTATTATATGCTCGCGAGAGGTGTTTCTTTAGAAAGGTGGAACAAAGAAGTGGTTTTACAGAAAGAAGAGAAAGCCGAAATAATCGATCAATTTCGTTTGCACGAGGGTGATACCGGCTCGCCCGAAGTACAGATAGCTATTTCAACTAAAAGAATAAGTGGATTGACGGAGCATCTTAAAGAGCATAAGAAAGATAATCATTGTCGCCGGGGGTTGTTAATGCTAGTTGGCCAGCGAAGGAGACTGTTAAACTATCTAAAGGCCAACGATGTGGAGCGATACAGAGCTATTATAAAGAAGCTCAAACTTCGGAGCTAGGAAGAGTCGAGACTCGCCCTATTTCAACGTTTCTATCTGTTGTAAAGAGAGAAAAACCTCTTCGCTTAGAGACAAGTCGATAGATATGAGAGCCATCCCCGAGCCCCAAAGGTTTGCCTACTTTCTATTTCTTCTTTGACCCAGATCGAGAGTCCTTTGACATGCCTTGGATAGGGGTAGCAAGCTAGTGTTTTCTCTTTTGGCGCTTTACATATTGTTCAATTAGATTTATAACTACAAAGACGATAGATGAGTGTTCGTATTGTTTTTTATTATTACGTTACTATAGGAGGTAAAGGGATTGAATTTAAAATCAATTGAGATTGAGTTTGGTGACCGTCCACTGAAAATTGAGACGGGAAAACTTGCAAATCAAGCAGATGGAGCGGTTACTGTGCGTTGTGGCGACACCGTGGTCCTGGTCACGGTCGTTGCTTCCGAAGAGCCATCGGACCGGGTGGATTTTTTTCCAATGGTGGTGGATGTGGAAGAGAAGATGTATGCTGCCGGAAAAATACCAGGGGGCTTCATCAAACGTGAGGGGAGACCCAGCGAGAAATCCATCTTAAATGCAAGATTGATTGATCGGCCGATACGACCATCTTTTTCTAAGAGCTGCCGGCACGAAGTTCAAATCATCGCAACTGTGCTTGCGGTGGATCAAATAAATCCGCCTGATGTTTTGGCTCTGGTGGGTGCCTCAGCTGCTCTTACCATATCCAACATTCCCTTTGATAACCCCATCGGAGGAGTGAGAATCGGTCGGGTGGAAGACCAGTGGATCATTAATCCTACATTTCAAGAGCTAGAGTTAAGTGATTTGGATATGATCGTGTCCGGGAACAAGAGCGCGATTGTAATGGTTGAAGCAGGAGCGCGAGAAGTTCCGGAAGATCTGATTGTGGAAGCGCTCCACCGTGGTCACGAGGCCATAAAACAAATAGTAGGAGAGCTGGAGGAATTGCGGAAAATCGCCGGGGTTCCCAAGCGAGAGTTGATTTCTCCCGAGATGGATGAAGAGATTGCAGCGGAAGTGACCGAGCTGGCACTGGAAAGAATAAGGGAATCATTGAAAATCCCTGATAAGCAGTCTCGCGAAGATAAAACAACAGCTCTAAAGAATGAGGTAAAGGAAGCAATCTTAGCAAAACTACCGGAGGACTCCGGAAAAGAAGGGGATATAAGCCAGGCCATGTCAAAATTGGAAAAGGAAGAGACTCGCCGCATGGTTCTGGAAGATAGTATCCGCATGGACGGGCGTAGTTTGGATGAAATTCGCCCTATATCCTGCGAAGTCTCATTCTTGCCCAGAACACATGGCACGGGTTTGTTTACTCGAGGCCAAACGCAGGTGCTTACAGTTCTTACTCTGGGCACCGTACGCGAAGAACAAATGATAGATGGTCTAGGGATCGAGGACGCCAAACGATATTTGCATCAGTATAATTTCCCACCCTTCAGCACCGGTGAAACCGGTATGATGAGGGGACCGAGAAGGCGGGACATCGGTCATGGCGTGTTGGCAGAGAAAGCTCTCTTACCGGTAATTCCTGAGGAAGCAGAGTTTCCCTATACTATTAGGTTGGTCTCCGAGGTTCTGGAGTCAAACGGATCGTCTTCAATGGCTAGTGTTTGCGGAAGCAGTATGGCGTTGATGGATGCCGGCGTGCCGATTAAAGCACCGGTAGCAGGGATAGCTATGGGATTGGTTAAAGAGGATGATAGGGTGGCGATTCTTACGGATATCCTGGGAAAAGAAGATGCTCTTGGTGACATGGATTTTAAAGTGGCCGGAACCGAGCAAGGTATAACCGCGCTTCAGATGGATATAAAGGTAGAAGGTGTTGACAGGGAGATCTTGGGCAAAGCGCTGGATAAAGCGAAGAAGGCAAGATTGTTTATTTTGGATAAGATGAAAGAAGCAATTTCCGAACCACGTCAGGAAATATCCGAGTTTGCTCCCCGGATCATTACCATGAAAATTGATCAGGACAAGATAAGAGAAGTTATCGGACCAGGTGGGAAAATGATCCGCAGCATTATTGATGAAACCGGAGCAACCATTGATATTCAAGATGACGGCACCATATATGTGGGTTCCATAGATGAAGCAAGTGGGGAAAAAGCAAGAGAGAAGATAGAATTGATAACCAAGGATGCAAAAAGAGGGGATCAGTATTTAGGCACGGTAACCAAGACAACTAACTTCGGAGCATTTGTAGAAATTCTTCCGGGCAAAGAAGGATTGGTGCATATATCAAAACTGGCGGACCGAAGAATTGCCAAGGTTGAGGACGTCGTTAAGGTTGGGGACAAAATCATGGTTGAAGTTGTTGATATCGACCGGCAGAACCGAATTGCTTTAGCAGCGGTAAATAAATAGGGACAAATGCGGGCGGAGCAAATTAATGCCGGCGGAAATTTGAGGGCGTCATGTTTTTCAAAGAAAGCACGCTAGAATCCGGGTTGAAAGTAATCACCGAAGAAATTCCTTATGTTAGATCCGTGGCGATGGGTTTTTGGATTGCCGTAGGAGCTCGGGATGAATCTGATAAATACAATGGTATGTCCCATTTTTTGGAACATCTCTTGTTTAAGGGGACCAAAACAAGGACGGCCAAGCAAATATCTGAGGTTTTTGATAGCTTAGGCGGCGAGCTAAATGCTTTTACCGCCAAAGAATACACTTACTTCTACACGCGGTTGCTGGATGAGCAGGTACCCCTTGGGGCAGAGGTGCTCTCCGACATGCTGCAAAACTCTCTGTTTGGGGAAAAAGAGATATCTGCCGAGAAGGAAGTGGTTGTAGAAGAAATAAACCTGCACCTAGACACACCAGATGAATTAGTCCACGACCTTTTTGCCCAACACCTGTGGAAAAATCATCCTCTGGGCCGAAGTGGTCTGGGAGATACCAAGACAGTAAGGTCTTTTACTCAAAAGGATGTCAAAGATTTCTTCTGCCGAAATTATATGTTGGACAATATGGTGATTGCTGCGGCCGGCAATCTCAAACATGAGCAAATTGTTGAACTGGTGAAAAAGTTTTTTGCCAAGAAGACCTCAAAGAGAGTTTCCCGGGAGCGGGTAAAGCCTAAGGTTGCTTCAGGAATCACGGTGATGGATAGAAAAACGGAGCAAGCCCATATTGTTTTTGGCACCCAGAGTCTCCATGCAAGGCATAAGGACAGATTTGCTCTTGCCATACTGGATAGTATTTTAGGCGGGGGCATGAGCTCGCGGCTTTTTCAGGAAGTACGGGAAAAAAGAGGATTGGTCTACTCCATATATTCATATCTTGCCTTGTATGCGGAAACCGGGCTTTTTTCGGTCTATGCCGGTACCAGACCCTCTCAAGTAGAGGAAGTTGTTAAGATAGTAAAGAGTGAGATTGAAAGTGTAACGGAAAAAGGTGTTAAGCAGGAGGAGCTGTGCCGGGCAAAAGACCATCTTAAAGGTCAATTGGTCTTGAGTATGGAAAACACAGGAACCAGAATGATCCGGCTAGGGAAATCAGAAATCATTCGAGGGGAGATTTTGTCCCTGGATGAATTGGTTGAGAGAATTGACCGGGTGGAGAGCAATGACATCTTGCGCGTTGCCCAAAATATATTTGGATCGAAAAATCTACTTTTGGCTGCAATTGGCCCCTTGAGTGAAGACAAGCTTAGTCATTTGGTCGATTAGATTATAACGGTTGTTTTGCATGTTTTCCCGGAGAGACGGATATGATTAAGGTTTTAGTGATTGGCGCTGCAGGCAAAATGGGAAAAACAGTTTGCCAGACTGTTTTGGATGATTCCGTGCTTTCCTTGGTCGCTGCGGTTGATGCTAACCATGTGGCCAAAGATATCGGCGAAGTACTGGGCGGAGATAATCTGAATCTAATCATAGATGATAGTCTGGAGAAATCACTGCAGTCAGCTACGCCTGATGTAGCGGTTGATTTCACCCATCCCCGGGCGGTTATGGACAATATCCGGGTTTGTTTGAAGCATGATATAAATATGGTTGTGGGAACAACCGGAATTACCCAGGATAATCTGAAAGAAATCCGGTTGTTAATAAGAAGCAGTAAATCGAATTTGTTTATTGCGCCAAATTTTGCCATTGGTGCTGTTCTGATGATGAAGTTTGCTCAATCGGCAGTAAAGCATTTTAATAGTGCGGAAATTATTGAGCTTCACCACGATAAAAAGGCGGACTCCCCATCGGGAACTGCTCTAAAAACTGCGGAGCTAATGGAAGAAAGCAGTTCTACACCTATCGGAAGTGCTCATTCGGAGGAGTCAGTTACCGGTGCGCGAGGTGGCAAGTATAAAGGAGTTCACATCCACAGTGTGAGACTTCCCGGATTAGTGGCACATCAAGAGATTATTTTTGGTGGCCTGGGACAGACTCTTACTATCAGACATGATTCCATTGATCGTTTGTCTTTTATGCCCGGTGTGGTGCTGGCCATTAAGAATGTGGGAAAGAGAAAAGGACTCACCTGCGGTCTGGATAAATTGCTGGACTAGACACCGGAAATTAAGCTGAGATTTTCAAAAAATCTTGCATGGCTTATAATAATGGTCAAACCATGATATTGCAGCAGGTTTAGATGGTAATAACAAATCTGGTACAAGATTTTATAGCAATATCTGGAAAAAAGGTTCAAATTTGTAACAAGAAGGAGAGGAGGAGAGTCCGGGAATGCAAAACTTGGGTAATTTACTCACCGCAATGGTTACTCCCTTCAAGCCGGATTATTCCGTGGATTATAAGGCGGCCAAGAAGCTGGCCTTGCGCTTATTGGATGAGGGATCAGATGGAATAGTTGTTTCCGGTACCACGGGGGAATCGCCTGTGTTGAGTTTCGAGGAAATAAATGAGTTATTCAGGGTTGTCAAAGAAGCTGTTGGAGATAAGGGACTGGTAGTCGCCGGTTCCGGTAACAACTGCACCAAAGAGAGCATAATGATGACCCAGGGTGCAGAAGCAGCTGGTGTTGATGCGTGCATGCTGGTGACTCCTTATTATAATAAGCCTCCGCAGGACGGATTATATGAACATTTTAAAGCAGTTGCCGAAAACACATCTCTACCGGTTATTTTATATAATGTGCCATCCAGAAGTGCTGTAAATCTGGATGGTTCCACAACTATTGCTCTATCTCAAGTGCCCAATATTGTTGCGGTTAAAGAAGCCAGTGGCAACACAGAGCAGGTAGCAAAGATTGTGGGTGGTACCTCCGATGACTTTAGGGTCTATAGCGGGGATGACGAGTTTACGCTGACACTTTTAGCACTAGGCGGTATCGGTGTGATTAGCGTAGCTGCCCATATTGCCGGAAGAGAGATCAAGCAGTTAATAAAGGCTTTTAGCGAAGGTAATCAAAAGGAAGCACTTAAAATACACCTGATGCTACTGCCGCTGTTTAAAACGCTTTTTATGACCACAAATCCTATTATGGTCAAAGCTGCTTTGAGGCTTAAAGGATTTGATGCCGGAGGTCTGCGTTTGCCTCTAATTGAAGCTAATCGAAAGCAGGTAGAAAAGCTAAAGACGGTCATGACCAAGGCGGGACTGATTACCTAGCCCAGGTCAGTGATTTTGTCGGTGTTTTTTTATCAATAAACTTTAAGGAGCGGAATGGAGAAGAAGCTAAAACTAATTCCCCTGGGAGGACTGGGGGAAGTAGGCAAGAATATGCTTGTCGTGGAATACGGCAAGCATATTCTGACGATTGATGCGGGGTTGATGTTTCCCGAAGACGAAATGCTCGGTATTGACCTGGTTCTTCCTGATTTTACCTATCTTAAAAAGAACCAAAATAAGCTAAAAGGAATTATTCTTACCCATGGCCATGAGGATCATATTGGTGCTTTGCCCTACCTGCTGCGGACTATCAAAGTACCAATTTATGGGACCAAACTGACTTTGGGATTGCTGAAGGTAAAGTTGGATGAATACAGATTTACCGACATTGATCTAAGAGAGATCAATGCTCATAGCAAGCTTGCCATCGGCCCCTTTAAACTGGAATTTGCCCGGGTGTGTCATAGTATTCCTGACGGTCTGGGGATGGCAATCCATACACCTGAGGGTATAATTGTCCATTCCGGAGACTTTAAATTTGATCATACCCCAATCGACGGCGTTGGCACTGATTTTAACAAATTTGCTTCATTTGGAAAGAAAAGGATTTTAGCCCTACTTTCAGACAGCACAAATTCCGAATTGAGAGGTCACACTCACTCGGAAAGAGAAGTGGGAGAAGCACTTTTCGAACTATTCGAGGAAGCTCCACAGAGAATTATTGTGGCCTCTTTCGCTTCTCATATTCACCGAATTCAACAGGTTATTGATGTTTCCGCTCGTTTGGGAAGAAAGATTGCCATAACCGGTCGAAGTATGTGCAGTAATGTTTCTATAGGTGAGGAGCTTGGCTATTTGAAGATTCCGGATGGACTAGTGATCGATATAGAAGAGATCGGCCAATACTTGCCCCATGAAATAGTAATACTCTGCACCGGAAGTCAGGGTGAACCCCTGTCAGCGTTGGCCCGTATGGCATCTCATGATCACAAGTTTGTGCGAATTGATGACGGTGACTCAGTGGTAATTTCCGCACGACCTGTTCCCGGGAATGAGAAATCTGTTTCACGTACTATTGATCAGCTGTTTAAGAAAGGTGCCAGGGTTTACTATCAGTCTATTTCCGGTGTTCACGTTTCTGGTCATGCAGCACGCGAGGAACTCAAACTGATGATTAACCTGGTATCACCCCGGTATTTTATTCCCATTCATGGTGAATATCGACATATGAAACATCACGCGGATATTGCTGCTGAAGTGGGAATCCCGAAGGAGAATATTTTTATACTGGAGAACGGCGAAACGCTTGAATTTGAGCATAACAAAGCAAATCGCGGAAAGAAGGTCCAGGCGGGTGCTGTGCTGGTTGATGGCTTGGGAGTTGGCGATATCGGCGATGTTGTGTTGCGAGACCGACAAGTCCTTTCCACTGATGGTGTTTTAATAGTGGTTGTGGGGATCAATATGCAGAACGGCGAAGTGGTTAGTGGTCCGGAGATTATCTCAAGAGGATTTGTGTATGTAAAGGAATCCGGCGAGCTAATAGAAGAAGCCAGAAATAAGGTTCGGGATGTTCTAAAGCAAACTGCCAAGGAACAAATAACTGACTGGTCTGTTCTTAAGTCCGATGTTCGAAGTGCGCTTAGTCGTTTTCTCTATAGCAAGACCAAGCGCCGTCCCATGATAATGCCTATTATTATTGAGGTCTAGTTTTTTAGATCAACAGATTTAAAAAATTAGGAATCAGAAATTATGGATCTTCCCTTGATTTCTGTTTCTCTCCTACAGGCGAAGAAGCTAAATGCAAACCACGCCGAACAGCTTTTGATGGGGTTTTATGAGCATTCTAGAAGCAATTATTTTGGGGATCGTTCAAGGGATCACTGAATTTGCACCGATTAGCAGCTCGGCACATCTGGTGATTGTTCCTTATTTGTTTGGCTGGAAACCGCCATTTATTCTTTTAGTAGTCACTCTTCATATGGGAACGCTAACTGCAGTTCTTTTCTACTTTAAAGTTGAACTATTCCACCTTGTCTTGGCATTGGCTAGAAGCATAAGAAAGCTAAGAATAAAAAATGACCCTCATGCTAAACTGGCATGGCTTATCATACTGGGCTCGATTCCGGCGGCAATTGCCGGTTATTTCTTGGAAGACTTCTTTGAAGGTTTGTTCAAAAGTCCTTTTGCCGCAGGGTGTTTTCTTCTGGTAACGGGCATCATACTGCTTTCAAGTGATAAGGTGGCAAAGCAGACACGGGATTTAAGCAAAGTGCGGCTTACTGATGGTGTTTTTGTGGGACTAGTTCAAAGTATGGCGATCACGCCTGGAATATCGCGTTCCGGGATTACCATAGCTGCTGGTATGGCCAATGGATTGGAGCGAGAATCAGCAGCCCATTTTTCTTTTCTACTTTCTTTTCCGATAATAATCGGAGCTTTTTTTGAAACAGCTACTAAATCAGGCTTAATGGTGCGGCAGTCACTTGTTATTCCTTTAATCGTGGGTTTTTTGACGGCCGCTCTTAGCGGCTATATATGTATCAGCTATCTCCTTAAGTACTTGCGGAGAGGAAATCTTGGTGTTTTTGCTTACTATTGCTTCGGGCTAGGTATTTTTACTATTATATTTAGTTGGCTGCTGTCATAATGGGAATGGAAAACAAGAGGGAGTCATGAATTATGAATAAGGAATTAGGGAAAACAAAAAACCATAATTCATAATTCGTAATTCCTAATTCGGTGTTTTGAATTGTCGATGTACTATTAAATGCTAATTAGTCCTTTGAAAAGTATGGAATATTCTTACAGTTTCAGGTCCTGCAAGTCTTTAGAAATCGTCGAGCTAAACAATGCCTAGAAAATCTGCACAGACGCTAGAGAGAGAAAAACAACATATTGATGAGATATACGGGATTGCCTTGATTGCTTTATCCGCGCTTATCGCTGTATTCCTCTTTTCTGCTGCTACCGGGATCGTAGGTGCCGGCACCGCGCTTTTCTTAAAGTGGTCTGTTGGAGCCGGAAGGTATCTAATCCCGGTTTTTCTTTTCTTTGGTGGGGTAATGAATCTGGTTCATCGAACTGAAATCGATCTTAAATGGGTGGGCATTGGGCTGGCTGCATGTTTTATAAGTGTTGTTTCCATTATTCACCTGAATACTCCGGCCTCCCAAGAATTTGAAAAGGAATTGATATTTGCTTATGGAGGCGTTTTGGGAGCTTCCTTTGTCTATGTCTTCAGGACATTGCTGGGGACGATTGGCTCCTACATTCTTTTCGCTACTGCATTACTGATCGGGCTGGTCTGCTCAACAGGAATTTCAGTTTCCAACTTAATCTTTAGGATTAGAGATAAAGCACTGGATTTTTGGCAAAGAAAGCAAGCTGAGCCTTTACAATTTAAGCTTAATAAGGGAATAGAATACGGTAAAGCACCTAAGACCGTCGAGCATTCCGTAGAGATCATAGATAGTTCCAGGCAAGAACAAGAAAGTGTTCAGGTTGATGAGCCTGATATAAGAAAAACAGAAACTAAGCAGCTACAGATGATTGATGAGCAAATCGCCACATCAAAAGCTTATTCGCTACCCTCACCCGGATTGCTCAAGAGGACTTCAGAACGGGATGTACACTCAAGGAAAAACATAAAAGAGAATATTCGGATTCTGGAACGAACTTTGCGCAATTTTGACGTAGAAGCCACAATAGGAAAAGTTGTTCGAGGTCCGCAGGTAACAAGGTATGAGATTCAACTGGCGAGTGGCGTCAAAGTCGGAAGGATTCTAAGTCTGGCAGATGATATTGCTTTGGCTCTTGCATCACCGGATGTGAGAATTCTAACGCCTATACCGGGAAAATCTGCAATTGGGATTGAGGTTCCAAATAAATACAGAGAACTGGTTGCTTTGGGTGATATCCTGATTTCAAAAGAAGTAGGGAAGCAAAAAAGCAATCTGGTGGTCGGTTTGGGTAAAGATATCAATGCTCAACCGGTATTTACTGACTTGGCCGAGATGCCCCACCTGCTAATTGCGGGAGCCACAGGATCGGGAAAAAGTGTTTGTATAAATAGTTTGCTGGTATCGATTCTTACCAGAGCGCGACCGGAAGAGGTCAAAATGATTCTGATGGATCCAAAGCGTGTGGAGCTATCTGCTTTCAACGATATGCCTCATTTGATTACACCGGTTGTCACCAATCCGAAGAGAGCGTCTACGGTTCTTGCCTGGGCGGTTGGCGAAATGGAAGATAGATTTATTGTACTGGCAGAAGCGGGAGCCCGAAACATTGCTTCCTACAATGCAAACGCGGGCCCAAATCAGGAACTTATGTCGTACATGGTGATTGTGATAGATGAATTGGCAGATCTGATGATGGCGGCTGCGGCCGAAGTTGAAGACACTATCTGTCGTTTGGCTCAAATGGCCCGTGCTGTCGGAATTCATTTGGTGGTAGCCACCCAAAGACCTTCAGTCGACATTATAACCGGACTAATAAAGGCCAATATCACATCCAGAATAGCCTTTGCCGTGTCTTCTCAAACAGATTCAAGAGTTATTCTTGATGTGCCCGGTGCTGAGAAATTGGTAGGAAAAGGAGATATGCTGTTTGTTGAGGCAGGTTCAAAGCCAAGAAGGATTCAAGGTGCGTTTGTTACCGAGCAAGAAGTGGAGCTTATCACCTCGTTTATCAGACGGCAAGCAAGACCGGAATACAAGAAAGAGATTTTGAAAGATAGAAAAACCAAGATTGGATTGCCCGATTTCCAGGACGATTTCTTGGATGATGCGGTGGATATTGTGGTTAATTCAGGTCAGGCTTCTATCTCCATGCTGCAACGAAGACTTCGCGTGGGATATGCCAGAGCTGCGCGACTGATCGACATGCTGGAGGAAAAAGGCATTGTTGGAGGATATGAAGGAAGTAAGCCAAGAGCTGTTCTTATAACTCCAGAGGAGCTTAACACCATAAAGGAAGCAAAGGATAAATCCCCGGAAGAGATGGCGCCAAGCCAGTAAGAATAGCTTTGACCCAATTTGCTATAGGGTTCTATCCAAAGGGTAAAAGTTTAACATTGAGTAGGGGCCGTTCTCCAAACGGTCCACAGATGCGCTTCTCCCAGTGCACCTGTGTAAGCTTGCGCTGCTGAAAAGCAAAATCATATGTTTTCATCAGCGGTTAATGCAATACCCAGGGTTAACTACCGATGTTGTTAACTTTTTTTAAGTATGCTTTTATGATAGGTTAGAGTATGTCTTTATCCGCGGTTTGTTTATCGAAGGAGCCAATAGTTGTTTTCTATCGGTGACAAGTTTTTAGAGGCGAGAGATAAAAAGGGCAAGAGCGTTAAGGATGCTGAGAAAGAAACAAAAATCAGGGCGAAGTATCTGGAGGCTCTGGAGCATAATAATTTTAACCTTATTCCTGGTGATGCTTACGTAAAAATCTTCATCAGAGAGTATGCTAATTTCTTGAGTATTGATCCTGGCCCCTTAGTGGATGAGTATGAAAATAAACATGAGCCGGTTGTCCAAAATGACCGGTTCTTGGCTGTAGGCATCGATTCCACCAAGAGGAAGCGCTCGCTGATTTGGGGATCTTTGTTTATCACCCTACTTGCTTTGACAGGAGGACTTGTTCTTTGGAGTACTGGCTGGTTGCAAGTGCGAAACGAGAGAGCAGATCTGGCGCAAAAAACAAAGTCAAGCAAGCAATCTGATAGTAAAGTAATCCAAGAGTCCGAAAAGAATGACCAGAAGAAAAGCAAGACGTCTTCTTCTGATGACGGAAAAAGCTTGAAAGCAAGAATAACTGTAATTGGCCGGCAAGAGTCTTCCTTAAAAGTTGAAGTTGATGGAAAGGAAGTATTTGATAAGCAAGTCAAAACTGGTGAGATAAAGGAGTGGTCAGCTCAAGAGGAGATAGTTTTGACTATTGGAAATCCCTCGGCTCTAAGGATTGAGAAGAACGGAGTTCCGGTAAAAGGCCTTGAAAACGAGACCGAGCGGCCGGTAGTTGAAATTCTGACGAAGAATTGAAAATTATTAAAAGCAGCTTCTAGTAGTAAAAGGATGTGAAACTTAGGAATGGCAAAAGAATACTCATTTGATATTGTTTCCCAGCTTGACTTTCAAGAAGTTGATAATGCGGTAAACCAATCAATAAGAGAAGTAAGTGTACGCTATGATCTTAAGGGTAGTAACTGTAAGTTGAATCTGGACAAGAAGAATAGGGAGATCACAATTACAGCGCAGGATGAATTCAAATTAAAAAGCGTATTAGATATCCTGCAGTCAAAGTTAATAAAGAGGGATATTTCACTGAAAGCTCTCAAATATGAGAAAATTACGTCTGGTCTAGGGGGAACTGCATCGTTAAAGATAGATTTGGTAGACGGTCTCTCTCAAGAGAATACCAAAGCTATAGGCAAGATTATTAAATCGGCAAAGGCTAAAGTTAAAGTCAAGATAGAGAGTAATAGCTTAAGAGCTTCAAGTCAGAGCAAAGATGCACTACAGCAAGTAATGAGATTGATAAAAGAAGAGGATTTGGATATCCCGCTTCAGTTCGTAAACTACCGGTAAATGCGGTTGCAGTTTTCTACACAACCTTATCCCTCAACTAGTGAATTCTATGATAGACGAAAGTAATATGACTTTTTCCGTGGTAACAATGGGTTGTCCTAAAAACAGTGTGGAAACCGAGTTCCTTGAGGGTACTTTACAAGAACACGGGTACAAGAATGTAGACTTGGCGGAAGCCCGGATTATTATTATAAATACCTGTGGTTTTATTGAAGCGGCGAAAGAGGAATCCATTGAGACCGTTTTAAGCTTAGCCGTATATAAAGAAATAGGATCATGTGAATACTTAATTGTCACCGGATGTTTGGCTCAGAGATACCACAAGGCACTGCTAAGAGAAATCCCGGAGATTGATGGGGTCATAGGGCTTTCTCATCAAAAAGAGCTGCCGTTCTACATAGAACAGGTTATTAAAGGGAAAAAACCATGCATAGCAGGCTCTTTGCCATCCGATTACATCGAGAAGCGCCAAAGGAACATTTCAGGAAACCCATCTGCTTATTTGCAGATATCAGATGGCTGTGATAACTTCTGCGCTTACTGTGCCATCCCCATGATCCGAGGTGGTTATCGAAGTAGGTCTTTGGAGTCTTTGTTGCAGGAAGCAAGGAATCTTGTTGCTTGCGGAGTAAAAGAAATTGTCTTAATTGGCCAGGATACGGCAGCCTACGGAAGCGATATTTATGATGCTCCCAAGACTGACCAGCTATTAAAGGAACTGGAAAATGTGGATGGTCTTGAGTGGATACGGCTGCTGTATTGTCAACCAAAAAACCTTTCAGATCAACTAATAGAAACAATTGCCGAGAGCCCTAAGGTTTGCTCTTATCTGGATATTCCATTTCAACACGCCAGCAAGAGAATATTAAAAGAGATGAAGCGAGCCGGAAACCCGGATCTATATTTAAAGCTGGTAGAGCGTATAAGGAACCAGATACCGGATGTTGCCCTGCGAACTTCATTTATAATCGGATTTCCGGGTGAATCGGACAAGGACTTTGCTGAGTTAATGCGCTTTATGGAAGATGCCAATTTTGACTATGTTGGCCTATTTGAATACTCACCGGAAGAAAACACGGTAGCGGCAAATTTACCTGATCGTGTTCCCAGTGAGCTGATACGGGAACGAATCAGAATAATTTCCGGTCTGAGGGACGGACTTGCAATTGAAAGGGGAAAATCATATTTGGGTAGGAAAGTACAAGTTTTACTTGAGAGCGATCTTGGTGGTAAAGATGAATCCAACTGCTATTATTTTCAGGGGCGTACTGTTTACCAGGCGCCGGATATTGACGGAGAGATAGAGATAAAGGTTGAGGGAGACCGACTGGGGATAGGCCATATTATCCAGGCCAGAATATCCCAGGTGGATGTTTACGACTTTAGAGGAGAACAGGATGTTGAACCTAGCTAACAAAGTGACCTTTTTTCGAATTCTCCTTATTCCCATTTTTATGTTTTTTCTTCTTACCGAAGGGATTCAACCTGCTGGTTTATATATGGCAGTGGGGATATTTACAGTTGCCGCGCTTTCTGACACGGTGGACGGATACATCGCTCGCAATCAAAAACAGGTTACTGTGTTGGGAAAGTTCCTGGACCCTCTTGCGGACAAGCTTTTGATCTCTGCGGCTCTTATTGCCTTGGTTGAATTAAAACAGCTTTCTTCTTGGGTTGCCATGGCTATAATTGCCAGAGAATTTGCGGTTTCAGGGTTACGTCTCATAGCGGCGGCCGAGAATCGGATAATAGAGGCGAGTGTTATGGGGAAAGTTAAGACAGTCTTTCAGGTTGCAGCGGTTATTGCAGTTATTTTAAACCTACCTATCAAAATCGGAGACAAATCACTGGGTTGGATCCTTATGGCAATTGCGGTAATCATGACTATCATATCAGGAATAGACTATTTTATTAGAGCCAAAAAAATCATAGATCCTCTCCCGGATCAAAAAGGCAACTTAACATGAGACTTGAGATACTAACTATCGGAACAGAACTTACACTGGGATTGGTCCAGGAATCTAATTCTTCCTACATTGCCCAAAAGTTGACCCGAATTGGCATTGTTTGTACCAGGAAAAGCAGCGTGTTTGATGATATTGATGCTATTTCTGAAGCGATAAAAGATGCTCTATTGCGAACCGATGTGCTGATAATTACGGGCGGACTTGGTTCTACCGGTGATGATGTAACCAGAGAAGCATTGGCAAAAGCGATATCGAAAAAGCTGGTATATCAGCCTATTCTTGCTGCTTCTCTGGAACAGAAGTTTAAGTGTCTTAAGCATCCTATGCCTGAAACCGTTCTCAAACAAGCCTACTTACCCGAGGGATCAGAACCGATCAAACCATCACACGGAACAGCTCCTGGAATCATTATCAGAGATTGTAGTAAAGTCATTTTTGTCCTGCCTGGTGCACCTTCAGAGATGAGCCGAATGCTTGAGGAAGCGGTTGTTCCCTTCTTGCGAAAAGCATCGGATCAGAGAAACACTATATTGTTGAGAACGATTAGAACTTGCGGTGAGGGCGAACTTGCCATAGAGGAAAAGATCAAAGAGATTGTTGACCGGTATCCTGATATTTCAATTTCCTTCATTCCTAAACCGGGAGAAGTCCAATTGCAGTGTAGGACCCAAGGTACTCCTGATCAGGCAAGGGTAATCCTGGACAAAGCCGAAGAAGAGATAAAGGAAATTCTTGCTGGCCTGGTTTACGGTGTAGATGAGCAGACTCTGGAAGAAGTGGTCGGAAAGCTATTAAAAAAACATGAATTAAAAGTAGTTTTTGTAGAATCTTGCACAGGTGGGGCTTTATCTCATAGGTTGACTAATATTTCAGGAAGTTCAGCCTATTTTTGGGGTACAATAGTTGCGTATAGTAATGAGGCGAAGAAAAGACTAGTCGGTGTTTCCAACGAAGAGCTTTTGCAGCACGGTGCTGTTAGCACACCTGTTGTCGTGGCCATGGCCGAAGGCGGGCGTCATGTTGCCCAGGTTGATATTGCTCTTAGTGTAACTGGAATTGCCGGACCCCTGGGAGGGACCAAAGAAAAACCCATCGGGCTGGTTTTTATGGGGTTAGCCTGGTGTGAGGGAAGTTACTGTCAGAGATTTCAATTCACAGGCACAAGGGATGAGATACGAATTAAAGCTACCCAATCTGCGTTGAACATGCTTAGGCTGTTTCTGCTGGAGAAGTTTGAGAACATTGGAAGCGAGGTTTCATAAGTGATCAGACTTTTTTTAGGAGTAAGCCTGCCTTTCCGGTGGCAGAAAGAATTATTCTCTATAGGGGAGCAGATGAAAAAGAGTGTAGCTGCGGTGCGGTGGGTTCCGGCAAAAAATATGCATATCACCCTGAAGTTTCTGGGCAGTTGTGATGATGATTTACCAGACAAAATTCTTGCTGCACTATCGAATGGGTTATCTGATTTGAAACCTTTTAGTCTAAAACTAGGAAAGCTGGGGGGTTTTCCCTCGCTGAAAAGAGTACGAGTTTTTTGGATAGGTGTTGTCGAAGGCCATGATCAAATGGTAGATTTGGCTTCAATCACGGAGAAAGCTTTGGCACCTCTTGGATTCGAAAAGGAGAAAAGAAAATTTCATCCTCACGTTACATTGGCTCGATTAAAGAAACCACAAGATCTACAAGAAATTATTGCTGACAGAAATTTGGAGGAATTCGAGGAAAGTGTAATTGCAGTGGACAGCATAACCCTTTACAAGAGTACTCTTACGCCCCACGGTGCGATTTATCAGAGTTTGGGCAAAGCTTTACTAGGTGAGCATGATGATTGACCTGATTTAAGTAGTACTATCAGGAAATATTCTTTTGGCTTTTAGCGCAAAATGTAAAGCGCAAAGTGCAAAACAACAGTGCAAAACTTAAAAGTGGCCGAATTGGGAATTAGGAATTATGGTTTTCTTGGGTCTTCCCTAATTCCTTAATGATGATTCCTAATTCCCTTTTTAGTCAAGAAGGGCTTGACACGAACGGGCGTTCGCATTAGAATGCTTACTTGGTAACGTAACTTTTTGATTAAAAACAGTTAGAAGTTCAAAGTAGAGGGGGCACAAGTGGATCGAGATAAGGTTCTGGACTTAACTAGAGAGCAGATTGAACGCAAGTATGGAAAAGGATCTCTGATGAGATTAGGTGAACATATGCACAGGTTTGATATTGAAATAATACCAACAGGCGCTCTGGCACTGGATATGGCTTTGGGAGCTGGTGGTATACCCCGGGGTAGGGTTGTAGAGATCTTTGGTCCCGAGGCTTCAGGAAAAACAACACTGGCATTACAAATAGTTGCTGAAGCTCAAAAAGGAGGAGGAATCGCTGCTTTCATAGACGCCGAGCATGCGTTGGATCCCTCGTATGCGGGGAGATTGGGAGCGGATGTGGAAAATCTACTGGTATCTCAACCGGACACAGGAGAGCAAGCTCTGGAAATTGCAGAAATGCTGGTTCGTAGCGGTGCTATTGATGTAGTAGTTATTGATTCTGTTGCTGCGCTCGTTCCTAGGGCTGAGATTGAGGGTGAGATGGGTGACTCACATGTGGGATTACAAGCCCGACTCATGTCCCAAGCTCTCCGGAAGCTGGCAGGAGCAGTGAACAAATCACGAACAACTACAATATTCATCAACCAATTAAGGGAGAAAATCGGCGTTATGTTTGGTTCACCTGAGACTACGCCGGGGGGCCGGGCTCTAAAATTTTATGCTGCGGTGCGGATTGATGTGAGAAGAATAGAGTCTATCAAGAAGGGTACGGAAGTAGTTGGAAACAGGGTAAGAGCAAAGATAGTAAAGAACAAAATTGCCCCTCCTTTTAAACAATGCGAATTTGACATAATGTTTGGTTATGGCATCTCACGAGAGGGTGATCTCCTAGATATCGGAGTTGACCAAAGCATTATTCAAAAAAGCGGTTCCTGGTATACATATGGCGAAGCGAGATTGGGTCAAGGACGAGAAGGCGCCAAGACTTATCTTAAAGAGAACACGGATATAACCCAGGAGATCAACCAAAAGATCAGAGAACAGCTGGGTTTGTTGGCATCAAAGGATAAGGAAGAGAGCAGCAAACAGGACAGAAAGGATCTGAACTAGCCCTGGATGAAGAGAAGAAAGCGCTAGACTATAGCATAAAACTCCTGAGCTATAGAGGTAGAAGCGTAAAAGAAGTGCGGGACCGTCTTTATCGGCGTGGTTTCCCTCCAACAGCGATAGTGACGGTTATAGAGAATTTAAGGCAGCAAGAATACCTCGATGATCATGATTTTGTCCGAATGTGGGTTAATGAAAGGGTAGCTTCCAAGAAATGGGGCAAGACTAAGATAAGAATGGAATTGATGAGCAAGGGAGTGGATAGAGAAATAATCAATACAGAGCTATCTCGCTATTCTGATCAGGAAGAGAAGGAATTTGCTCTAGATTTGGCTAGAAAGAAGTACTTGGAAAGCAGAAATCTGGATCCATTGAAGCGCCGCCGCCGATTATGTCAATTCTTGAATCGCCACGGTTTTGATAGCTCAACTATTGAGGAAGTTGCTCGAGAAGTTGTGTCTAATAACAATGAAAAGTATGACTAGTTTGATCGCTGGCTAAAAGTTCTAAATAGCAGATAAAACAGTAAGTCTGCAGTTGTAAGCAATCTTGACATAATACTTGCTTGGAGATAATATGAAATTTGGTAAATAATAATTTGGGTAATTGCGGTTTGATATAGATTGAGGGGAAAATCAATAGGCTATTACCGATGCAGCAGAAGGATTTGTTTTGCTGTAGTAGTTGTTATTTGCCGGGCAGAAGCGCGGCTTTTTTATTTGAAAGTTGGGGGAGAGGCAAGCTTGATCCAGGCAAAACTGCTTCGGAATATGATTGCCGGAGAATGTGGAGGTGTCGTAACTTAGGGTCCTATGGAGTCAATAGGGGTAGAGGATGTACAAGAAGGTGAAAATCCAAAGGTGTTTGGGTAAAAAAGAACAGCGAAGAAGTGGATTAAGAATAAAGTCCACTTGGCGAACAGTATAGGAAGGAGGGTCTAAGATTACTACGATAATACTGATTATTTCAGTTGGCGTATCTGTGGTCATAGGCGTTGTAGGGGGATTTTTAGCAAGGAAATATGTGGGAGAGGCAAAGATCATTTCTGCTGAGGAAGCAGCGCGTAAAGTCTTGGCGGAAGCAGAAAAGGAAGCGGAGACGGCAAAACGGGAAGCGATATTGGAGGCAAAAGACGAGATCCATGCCACGCGTAATCAGGCCGAACAGGAGAATAGGGAACGGCGCGAAGAAGTTAAGAGGATGGAGAAGAGATTAACAAAAAGGGAAGAGAGCGTTGAAGAAAAAACAGAAAACATAGATAAGAAAGAAAAACTGATTAGTGAGAAAGAAGAAGATGTTTCAAAGATGAAAATGAAGCTGGAAAAAACATATGAAGAGCAGAAGGAAATGCTGCAAAAAGTGGCGGGTTTGTCGGCCGAAGATGCCCGCAATCTTCTTTTACGCAGAATTGAGGACGAAGTAAAACACGACGCGGCAGCTCTGATACGGAGAATTGAAGAGAAAGCGCGTGATGAGGGCGAAAAAAAGGCCAAGAATATAGTATCACTGGCAATTCAAAGGTGTGCTGCTGATCATGTTGCCGAAAGCACAGTAACGGTGGTGCCACTTCCAAGCGACGAAATGAAAGGCCGTATTATTGGACGGGAGGGAAGAAATATAAGAGCATTTGAAAGTCTTACCGGTATTAATCTGATAATTGATGACACCCCGGAGGCAGTAATTCTTTCCAGTTTTGATCCCGTAAGAAGAGAGATAGCGAAACTGACAATTGAAAAGCTTATAACTGATGGGCGAATACATCCTGCGCACATAGAGGAAATGTACGAGAAATCTAAAGGTGAAGTAGAGACAGAGATAAGGGAAGCTGGAGAACAGGCAACATTCGATTCTGATGTGCGCAAATTAAATTCAGAGTTGGTAAGAGTACTGGGAAGGTTGAAGTTCCGATCAAGCTACGGCCAGAATGTATTAAAGCACTCACTGGAAGTTGCGCATCTTTCAGCAATAATGGCTGCTGAAATTGGGGCAAACATAAAACTGGCAAAGCGAGCAGGTCTTTTGCATGATATTGGAAAGGGGATTGATCATGAAGTAGAGGGACCACACGCAGTTATAGGGGCAGAGTTGGCCAAAAGATTGAAGGAATCCGGCGCTATATATGGGGCAATTGAATCGCATCACGGAGATGTTGAGCCTCAAACTGTTGAAGCAGTATTGGTTCAAGCTGCTGATGCAGTATCAGCTTCACGTCCTGGTGCAAGGAGAGAAACACTAGAAAGCTATATAAAGCGTCTTGAGAATTTGGAAAAAATTGCTGAATCACATAAAGGTGTGGATAAATGCTACGCCATACAAGCGGGAAGAGAAATAAGGGTAATGGTACGACCGGAACAGATTAATGACGATACGGCAATTGTCTTGGCCAGAGATATTGCCAAGCAAATTGAAGATGAACTTGAATATCCCGGACAAATAAAAGTAACGGTAATCAGAGAGAATCGCGCTGTTGAGTATGCGCGCTAGTATGTTGATAGACTGGCTGGGTTGAAGATCACGCTGCAGTTTTGGGCCGGTTGGACTTGGAGGATCAATAAAAACATCGCAAGCTTCCTTTCCGAAGAGACTTGATCGCTCAGCCTCTTTAGCATAAAGCCGCAAGGTTATTGCGGGATGCTTTTGTGGCCTATGTCATAAGGAGAGGAGTGGTGTTGTTAAGAGACTCCGATAGTCTCCTGACATTTGTTTCAAATGTCTCGGGAGTTAACTACAAAAGGGTTGAAGAAGATTTCGGAGATGGCTTTGTTCGACTTGACGTGGCGGAAGCAGAGCGGCGTCAAGCACAATATGATATTCAGACAGTTGAAGATATAGTTGTGGAGTTATTGAGAAACTGTCGGGATGCCGGTGCGGAAAAAGTATTCCTTGCCACTACTAGGAGGGATAAGAATAAGCGGCATTTGGTGGTGATCGATAACGGGTGCGGAATTCCTCAAGACATGCAGAAAAGGATTCTTGAGTCCAGGGTGACTTCAAAGCTTGACTCAGCAATATTTGATGAGTTTGGATTACATGGTCGGGGAATGGCGCTTTATTCCATCAAGCGCATGGCAGATAAGCTAGGCATTACGCAATCGCAGCCAAATAAGGGAAGTATATTTCAGGTAATTATAAATACCGACAAGGTAACAGAGAGAAAAGACCAATCCAGCCTGCCGGTTATACTGGCTGCGGAGGGGCAAGCTTCGGTGGTCAAAGGGGCTCGAAATGTCCCACGGGTCCTGCTTGAGTTTGCGTTGTGTTATCCTCAGATGGAAATCTTCTATGGATCGTCAGCCCAAGTGCTTGCTACCATGTACTCGCTTGCTTCGAAACCTCAAGGCGGCAGGAGCAAAACCATAAGTGCTAATGATCACTCAGTAAGTTCCAAGGCTGATCTGTGGCGCTCTCTTCGCTTGATTTCCGACGGAGCAAAGCTAGTTCAAGCAGCACAAGATAGTTTTGGTTTGAATATTTCTGAACGCAATGGCTGGAGGATTATAGGTGGTGAAATTAAACCATTATCGGGTGTACTTGACTTGAATAGGCAAGAAGAACTTGATAAAACCCAGGACCTGGAAGTCAGGTTAGGACAAGTTGGAAATGTAGCAAAGCATATACCAAAAGAAGAACTTGAGGTTTTATCTAAAGCAATAGCTCAAACCTTCCGACAAATAGAACTGAAATACTATGTGAAGGTTCAAGGTAAACCTAAAGTGTCAAAATCCAAGAACAAAATTAACATAACGATCAACTTAGCCTCAAGTGACGAATGATGTGTTGAACAGGCAATTGGAAAAGATTGAAGGATAAGAACCAGTGATAGCGAAGTACTATAATTAGCATTAATTCCAAGGAGGCAGCAATGGAAGTACTAAAAGTTTCATCAAAATCAAATCCAAATTCTGTGGCAGGAGCTTTAGCTGGAGTTTTGCGTGAGAAAGGGGGAGCTGAAATCCAGGTAATAGGAGCGGGGGCGTTGAATCAAGCAGTTAAGGCAATTGCAATCGCTCGCGGTTTTGTTGCTCCCAGTGGTTTCGATCTTATTTGTGTTCCCGCGTTCACTGACCTCGTGATCAACGGCGAAGAACGTACCGGACTCAAGCTTCTGGTAGAATCCAGATAAAGGTTAAGTTAAGAGTTAATAAAAAAAGCGAGATGATGTGGAGGGGCACATTTATAATGACAATAGATCTCCATCTCCATAGTATCGCCTCAGATGGAGTACTGACCGCTGAAGAAATAATTGATAAAGCAATCTCACTGAAGTTGAATGCCATTGCATTGACAGACCATGATAGCGTGGAAGGCGTAGAGGCTGCCGTAAGAGCAGGAATGAGAAAAAGCATAGAGGTTGTACCTGCAGTTGAGCTAAGTTCCGGCTTAAATAGCCGGGACATTCATTTTTTGGGATACTTTATTGACCATAAGAACAAGGAATTTAAGGAATTGCTAACGCAACTAAGAACGCGGCGTAGGAAAAGGGCAGAGGAAATGCTCGATCGTCTAAGAAAACAGAATATTTTCATTCCTCTGGGAGACGTACTTAGTGTGGCCAAGAACGCGTCCGTAGGTCGAGCGCATGTGGCTCAAGTGATGGTAAAAAAAGGCTATATTGATACCATTGAAGAGGCTTTTGAAAAGTACATTGGCAGAAATAGGTCGTGCTACGTTGAAAAGTACTTCTTATCTCCCCGAGAGGTAATTGCAGTCATAAAAGAGATTGGCGGCCTGGCAGTTTTAGCACATCCCGGTTTATCTCAAGTTGATGATTATATTCCTGATTTCATAAGCTATGGCATACAGGGAATTGAAGTGATCCATGGAGAACACACCATCGATCAGTCCAGACGATATCTACAATTTGCCAAAGCACATAATCTTGTTCCCACAGGAGGCTCTGATTTTCATGGTTTGGAGCACTCCAAACGCGGAAGAGAGATGGGATCAGTTAAGGTGCCAAATGAATTCCTAGACCGGATGAAAGAACGAAAGTCCTCCCAGTCCTCATAACTCCACCCTTCGACTCGCTTCGCTTGCTAAGGGCAAGCAGCCCCTTTTTAGCTTGATGAAGCGATTTTATTATGCCCTGGTTAAGGATCCCATTTGTTTTTTTAAATGTTTCAAGCCTTATGAAGACTGGCTTTCCGATCAGTTAATATGCAAAGAAGCGTTAGAAACCTGTTAGAAGCTCTTCTATGTTCCCTGCTTAAAGGCTCGTATTCTTGCTGAACAGAATATGCAGAGAAGAGGTCAGGTTCCGGTGCGAGGCAAAGGATTTGTGACATTACGAATTGCTGCTTTGTTACAATGCCTAGATTAAGACCCGGGGTGTTTAAAATCAGGGTTGAGTTTCCCAATATGTCCTCCGCTCAATTTCTTTTGGGGTAAAATATTTTGTCAAAGCTCCGCGTTGTTTAAAGAAGATAAAAAAAGACCCCACGAGCGGTGAGGTCTTGGTAGCTCTGTCCTATAGGTCCGGCTGTGGGCCGCAATAAGTTGCTACCGTATTGTACTCATTAAAATATGTAAATTCCCGGGCTATTATTCCTCAAGAACTACAGCTGTACCACTTGCACTAACCATTAGCATGCTTCCGCTCGAACCAATAGTCTCATAGTCTAGGTCAACTCCTAGTATCGCATTACCACCAAGTGTTTTTGCGTTCTCCTCCGTTTCCTCAAGAGCAATACGTTTGGCATTTTCTAGCTCCTTTTCGTAAGCAGCAGACCTCCCTCCAACAATGTCTCTTATACCTGCAAAGAAGTCTTTGAAAATGTTTGCTCCTAAGATTGCCTCTCCGCTCACCAATCCAAGATACTTTTGAACTTTCTTTCCTTCAATGTTTGGTGTTGTTGTAACTAGCATTTTTAATCCTCCTATCTGATAATTGTCAAAGTAAGTACAATTTCTACTCTGGATTCTGCCTCTGTTCTTCTTTTGAAAATTGTCCTAAAAGGTCTTTTATTCTTCAGATGTGTTCATTTTTTCTTCTCTAGTTTTTTGTCAAATGCTGTAGTGAATCAATTTGAAGATTCCATTTCGGGTATTTTAGCACCTTTCAACAAAACCCAAAGAGCAAATAGTATTTCCCCCATTCCCATGAGCATGACTACCGGAAACAGTATTGCTTCGTAGTCGGCGTAGTTGGGTATAAGAAAATGTGTAAAAGAATCTAGCAGATAGCC
>SDBS01000056.1_pt1 | contig 80774 bp, 145 predicted proteins | sample 2277091 | NCBI WGS metagenome assembly SDBS01 (sample SAMN10404972, study PRJNA504765) | marine sediment metagenome | isolation source: marine sediment core GS10_PC15, 163 cmbsf | place: Arctic Ocean: Southern Knipovich Ridge | collected 2010
CTCCTCGCCCATCCAGACCCCGTGCAAGCTCTGCCCGTCAGTAACAGAACCAAGGATAGGCCCTTCATCGGCGGCGTAGCAGCAAGCAGGACTTGGTATCCGACCATCCCACCAGATACTCGCCCTCTTGAAAGGCTTGTCGCAGGTAAGGCGGCGTTCATCCGCCTCATCCCAACCAACGTGCTCTCTGGCCCCGTCAAATTGGCCGGCGAATCTCTCAACCGTCTTGAAAAAGACAGCACTCCCTTTACCAAGTCCGGGAATCGGCCTGCGCTGGCGCCCCTTCGGCGTCACTGCTTTGAGACGGGCGTTGCCAGTGTACTTTCGCGCAAATTCCAACCATTCATCCTCATTCTCGTTCAATTTCAGCAACTGAATCCAAATCTGGGGATTGCGCAACCCGCGCGACGCTCTCTTTTTGGCAAGCATCAGCAACCTGTCCACGTTCTCTTGCACCTTGTCAAAATCGCCGCCGACCCTGATCTTTTCATAGGTTGCTTTGGATACGGCATCCACACTGAGGATCAGCCGATGCAAACTGGACGCCAAAATAGCAGAGGACAGATTGGTATCCAATGGAATGGCATTTGTGCTGACCATGACCGTGCCCACCCCAGCGAGGGTAAGCCTGTCTGTCCATTCGCAGAAATGCGGGTGCGAAATTGCCTCGCCCATCATGTGAGTCCAGACGAGCTTAACCGTCCCCGGCTGAATCTCGTTCCACTTGGCAATCTCCGTGCACAACGGCCCGAAAACCCCCTCGCTCATATAGCCAACTTTGCGGGAATAGTCAGGTTGACCCTTGGGACAGCAAATACACGTCACCCCGCCACATGAACTGCTGAATTCTATGTCTAACGCTTCTGGCAATCGCCTAATACACAGCTTCTTGCAATCAGGACATGGCTCAAGAATCTCAATCGTGCCAACTTCCTTGTGAACTCGGAAAACCTTTTTGCAATCTAAACACTCAAAAAGAATGTTCTCAAATCTTTTAGTCATATAAAGCTCCTTATTGTTTGAAAGCAAGTCCCAAGGTATTCCTAGTGATAGACAACATCGTCCTTGTATCCATCACACCATGAAAACTCTCATTGGGTTTCTCCCACACACTTCTTTGGTTCTTGATTGCGTTACCCAACGTATATCCGATGCCAACTTGTAAAACGCCGTAATGATAACACACATAGACGCAACGATCATCTATCAACTTGCCTTCCCATTGAGAAGGGCAGGCTCCACAAGTCAAGTTCTGCTAATATCATCTTCTCCCTTTCCGTTCAAAACAGAATACATCATCTTCATGGCAATCCAACCGACTTTGCCAGTCGGGCCCTTCCTATGCACTCATTTGCCCGGCATTGCGCAGCCATAGAAACAATGGTCGCCTTACAACGCCAACATCGCCATTGCTGTGCAAACCATACATGTGAAGGCATTTCTGTTATTTCCCAATCTTTACGCTTAATACGCGAATTACACTGGGGGCTATCCTTTGCAGGGTCATAAACATGTAAACACGTACCATAACGTCTCTTTTTTCTTTTCGGTATTTTCATTCTACTACCTTCCCTTTCTGTTCAAACAGAAAAACTCAATTGTGCCATTTCCAATCTAGCTTTCTCAATTCGCTTGTTGGCTATTCCTACATACTCAGAGTTTATGTCGCAACCGTAGAAGTGACGACCCAGCTTCAGGGCGGCGACGGCAGTTGTGCCAGAACCCATAAAAGGGTCAGCTATTACACCACCTAGAGGTGTGATGTAACGCACCCACCAGTTGACTAAGACCGAAGGAGTACCAGCCCCATGACCTAATAGACCCGCACTTGTACCACCTCGATTATTGTTTGCAACCGGTAACAAATTAAAGGGTGTAACACCACCACGCTCTTCAGCCACTGAAAGCATTTTGTATGTTTTTGTGAAACCAGAGGGTGCAGTGTCTAACCCCCTTCGTTTAGCATTTTGAATTGTTTCATGCCATTTGCCCCGAGACAACAACACTTGCTCCTGATCTCTAAAACAGTTTGATTCTCCCATCCAGACACATGCTTTAACTGATGGCCTAAGTAGTCCTCTTTCTCTTGGGGCAGCACCTCCACAGGGTAAGGCGGTGAAATTCCACCACCACACATCCTGGACCATGTTCCACTCTCTGCATACCCAAGCCATAAACTCCCACAGCCAACCACGTATCTTGCCCACCTTCTCACTGTTGGGCTGCAAGATGAATACCGCGCTGCCAGTCGGTTTCAAGATGCGCCGTACTTCTGGTATCACTCCTTCTACTATCAGTGCCCACCACTCTCGCAGTCGGTCGTGGAGGTCCGCGCGCCCCCTGTCCATAGCCCCGCTTACTCCCCCTTCTATTTCCTTAACAAGCCCGGTATACATGTTGAACAGGGCCACGGGAAGAGTAATGCTAAACTTTTCTCCCTCAATATCAATTAGAACCTGTCCGTCAAATGGCGCCTTGAACATCTAGTAATTCTCCTTTCCGTTCAACACGTTACTCTCACATCCCTAAGCCGCCTTGTTAAGGAAATTCCAAGATAATCCTCTAAGGCAAGCTTCGCCCCAAGTAGTAGTGAAGAATAATTTCCCTGTTTCTTCTTCGTACTCAAATCTGCTATCCATCGCAGCCCATCCGTGCAAGGCTTCTTCCGTGAACACCATACCATCACTTCGGTATACGCCAGCAATGGCCACTACAACAGTTGCTTGCTTTTCAGGCATCACACATCACTCGCGTCACCCGTTCAATCAAGCTCGGCCCCGTAATGGGCTCCTCACCAGACCTGATGCACTCCACAAAATCAGCGAGCGCGTTCACCAACGGCTCGCCATATTTAATATCCGGGTCCGAAAGACTACCTTCTTCATCATTGTGCATTATCACCCATAACCTTTTCATAACGTCGCAGATAGAAATGCTGTACTCAACGCCAACTAGTTCAATCACTCGCTTCTTCACGGGATGTCGCCACGTCGTGGACACCCACGCACTAGCATCCCCGATGCTTAAGTGGGCACCAGCGTGTCCCTCACCCCGCTTGCAATAATCCAATTTAATATCCTCAAATAGATAGCACAAAACAGAAATGGGATGCGGACCCACAGACCACCAGCAATCCACATCCTTCCGAAAGATTCCCCAGTTGGTCCATTCCAGGTCCGCCAGCACCAATCTAAAATCCGTTTCTTGTATCAACTTCTTGGCATATTGGACCAAGGCGTTGTGACAATAAATGTAGTCGCACGAAAGCGTCTTACCCCTGGCCGCCATCAACAATCTGTCCAAATCGGGCAGGTTCGTCGCCGGGGGCTTCTCAACGAACACTGCCTTACCCATCTTCAGCGCAGCCACAGCCTGATCGACGTGAAACCGGGGGGGCGTGGCTATGACAATGGCGTCAATTCCCTCATGCAACATGTTTTCAAAATAGGCGTAAGTCTTAATGTCGCCCTTCAGCGATGCAATACGATTTCTCGCACCAGCGTCCGGGTCCGCTATGGCCACAACCTCAACGTCTGGAATCTTCAATGCCGCCCTGACGAGATTTGAACCCCAGTATCCACCACCAGAAAAAGCAAGTTTGATCATAACTTTCGTTAATCATCTTCTTCTGCGGATTTCCCCCTTGATTATACACATCCAAACTTAATCACTTATGTTTATTCCTTGAAGGCGTCGCGCTATGACAAGGGCTGTTCCCAAGTTTTGTATGTGGCTCCAATAGCTCCACACTTCCCAACAATAATCCCCAACCAGTTTTCACCTTCCCACCTAAGATCCCGATCAGAATGCGTTTTGCAACAAGGATTAAGATAGATTTCAACACACCCAAGGAATATGAACTTGCAGTGCAGCCCTTCCAATCCAACACAACTGGAAACAAGTTCAATGAAATCAACCCCTTCCCGTTCGGCAATGGCTTTCACAAACCGCTTAATCGAGACTTCGTCCTTTGCCACTACTCTTGCCTCAAACGCAGTTAGCTGGGATTCTGCATCTGTTTCCAAGCTCTTCAGGCTTTTCATTTCTTCCCATTCCTTCTTCATAGTAACTCCTCCTCCGTGCCATCTCTGCTGGCGAGCGGTCCTTTCTGTTCAAACAGAAAGCAGGGGATCAAATAGGATACCAACTGAGTCTAATCATATACCAAGTAACGCTTCCATGGCCTGAAAAAAGAAAACGAGAAGGACAACCACAATCCCCATAAAGGCAAGTGCGAACGGGATGACCAACATCCCATGCAAACTATAGCGGCTCTAGAAGAGCTAGTTCGCTGCCAATCATACAGCCTGCTATTCCATTTGTCAATCTTGTCAAGAATCTGTTCAAACATGACATTCTCCTTCCACCTTACATGGTTGCCCTTCCCTAGAACCGTCTCTGTACACACTAATAGCTTTCAATCCCCGTTCATGCGCCCCACGAAACGCCCTGTCCACGAACTCAACTGGCGCATCATTTGGGAATGAAATAGTATAGCTTACCGCGTTGTCCACCCATCTTTGCCATGCCGCCACATAATCTAGGTGTTGTTCAACGGACATTCTCAAGCCTACAGCATAATCATCATTGTCCACATAAATACTGTGAGACACACCAGCTATCTTCGCTATATGTCCAGTCGGAGCAATTGCCATAACGGTCGCGTTTCTGCGGCGACCGGGCAAGTAACCCCCATCCACTTTTGCCAATTCCCAGCTTTCCAAATCTGCCGCCTCGTAAATGGTCCTTGCTATGTCGGACGCCAAAGACAACGCAACATCAGATACAAAAGGAATACCTTCTCTTTTCAAAAGAGTAGCCCAACCCATTATGCCAACACCTATACGGCGCACCCTCCTCGTCTGTTGTGCAATCGCTGCCAGTGGGTAATGATTTACGTCTATCACCCTGTTGAGAAATCTTGTCAGCAACTTAGCGTTTTCTCTCAACAGCGACCAATCACCAAGTTTCTCCACAATATTGGGCAGGACTAAGGAACCTAAAACGCATGACCCCGCGTGGTACATAAAAATTTCCGCGCAGGCGTTGCAGCCAATGTATCGCCCGAAATCGCCCAGTGTTGGGTTGTCACCGTTCGCATTGTCCAGAAAAGCTATCCCCGGCTCACCGTTAAAATGAGCGTGATTGACAATGGCATTCCACACTTTTGAGGGAACTTCCCCCGGTCCGTCATTCAACGTCACGCTGATATTGAAATTGCTGAGCACGCCATCATATTCTTTACATACGATAAAACGCAAAATGTCTTCGTGTTCCACATTCAGCGTGGCCATAATAGCTGCCCGACGCAAACCACCTTCCATCACAACCCGAGCAGCCACATCAAAGACTTTCATAAAAGACACCGGCCCCGAAGCTTTCCCCTGTGGAGCATATTTAAGAGATGTGCCCGCAGGTGATAAAGCTGACAATTCCAAACCCATACCGCCGCCCCCCTTGAAAACCTGCGCGCAATCCTTAGCAATCTCAAAGATGCCCTCAATTGAATTCTCAACATGCAATAAGTGACACGCCGCCAGATTCCGCCCCCCAGGACGGCCAGCGTTGATCAAGCAAGGCGAATTCGGAAGCCAGTACTTTTTCCTCAAAGCATCTTCCACAGCCTCGCGTTCACCCCTGTACTGCATTATTCCTGAAACACGTTCGCTCAACCGCCCCCAGTCCTCGCCGGGAGCGAAGTACTTTGTCAATAGATTACTCACATCCTGCCTTTCTGTTCAAACAGAATCTAACACACCCTCATCACCAGCTCGTTCAACATCCTCAGGCTTCGCGAACGACATCATTTTAGCATCCACTTCAAATCTTTCAGTTCAAAACACTGTTTGATTCTATGTCCTTCTGGATAAAATACAAACGTCGGCCATTCAAAAAAACCGTGCTGCCAACCCCGAATTGTGTAGGGGTCACTGCCCATTTTTGCAGTGCCGACCTGTACATGCCATACTTTGGGCGACGGCCTCAATCCCGCCAGAAATTCATCCACGCGATCCGACATCTGTTGAACCGCATATCTGTGCCGATCCCCCTGAACACATAAATCAGCACTTGGATAGTCAAATAGTGTGGCCCGACGCTGAGAATGATTCGGATTATAAATAGAAGTTCCCTTGAAACTGTGGGCGACGGGAATTACGAATCGTTCTTCTCCCAACCACAACTTGACGATGCCACTGCCCTCAAAGTACGGAGTTTCAGTCTTGCGGAATTCGTCCTTGATGGGGCTAAATCCTACCAGCCTTTCAAACCACCCGCCGCCATGTTGAGAATGACACCCAAAGAGACATTTGCCTCTTTCACTCCATCGTTTAAGATAGGCCCCCAAAATGGCAATTTGGACTTTGACGGGCAATATCTGGTCCGTAACCGCCCGCGCGTCCCGAAAGCTGGGCAAGAATCCTTCTGGTTCATCACCCAATAGCCCAAGATACAGGCCATCCGTTTCCAGAATAGTATTGAATATATCACGAACCTCACGATGCCATGTGTAGCGCCCACCGATATGGGCGCAAGAACTGAACATGATCGCAATAGGCTTTGGGGGAAAATACAGGTCAATATCCGTTATGATTGGATCAATAACGTCCATGATTTCACCCAAGCGATCCGCAATCTCCATGGCTTCGTCAAGGTCCAGTTCTTCAATATCCGCGATATCCAGCTTTGGGATAGCACGCCCTTCTCCCAACGCCTTTTTATATCGCTTAACCCGCCCCCTTGCGGCTTCTTTTGTCAATCCAGTTCGTCGCGCAATCTCGTCCCATGTCATCCCATCATCATGCAACCGACGAAGATAGCTGGGGTGTGAATCAGACACTATTGGCTCCTCTCTTTACAAGCTGAATTCCTACCAAGATAAACCCGGCCGGGGAGAACGCCAATCCTCCCATGCTTCATCCCAAGTTGGGTTGTTCTGCCATAGGTCTCCACCAGTTAGCTTGACCGGTATCTACAACCTAGCGGGATTTTCACCCGCAGACTCCCGCCTTCTGGTCTGTAATTGAGCTACCAGGAGCCTCGCGCTCGGCCCTCGTGAGGATGGCTTATAGAGGACCTCCACGGCAATACCCTTCCCAAGATTATCAACCTGCTCCACCCCCGTTAACAGTGCCTTTTAGTTCCCCGAAGGACGGGTCTCTTCGAGCCACGGCCGGGTAGTTCATCCTAGCATTCTTTCTACGGCAACACCAACGTTGCTTCCACAATAATTTTCGTGCCTGGCGGAAAGTCATCAGCGAATGCTTTCCATCCAATGCCCTGGGTATAACCGCTGGTAAAACTGCCGCCATGCCAAAAAAGTTCTTCTAAGTCCGGGTAGGAGCTTGATTTAGCTGCTACAATTTCTGTGCGTGTCGTGGGATTGTCTATAGAGAGAAGTTTTTCGGGCTCCTTATGCCTTGCACATTTCCAAACGCCCTTATGCCGCTTGTAGGCTTCCATATATGCTTTTTTGCTGGAATATTGAAAAGTGCTTGTTTCCATACAGCTAGGATCACTACATACTACCATAAGATAACGCTTCATTTCCTGCTATCCTTTCTACTCCTGCCCATTATATTCCCGCTTCTAGTCATTATCTTCTACCTCCTGCCACCAACCATGACGTCGTGGAGTAATACCACTTAAAGCAAGTCCAACATCATCAAGTGCATCACGGTAGCCACCAAAATAACCTTCACCAGATAAGGCCGCAGCATATTTGCCTCCTATATCTCTTACACCTCTGATCTCCCGTGTGACTCTTTCCCTCACCTTATTGAGTTTACGCCTTATCCCCTTTGCCATTTTCTACTCCTGCCCATTATATCCCCAATTCCAAATTCCAGTGCTTGGAACGGGCTTCACGCAAGCCATACATGTTTATCCACTTTCCAATAGCACCACTATCAATATTGGGCAAACCAGCAGCTATTCTTCCAGGAGATTTACCCTCAACAACAAATTTCTGAAAGAGCCAATCTTTATCACGCCATGGGACAAAAAGTTGATCAAATCGTTCCTTCTTGCGCCCCAGAAACAAGGTGCTGCCATAAATATCTAGGTTTGGCCCATAGATATATTCAGCGAGGGCCTTCGTTTCAAGAGCCCTATTATAATAAAGGGTATAACACCCTGACATCTCACCATTCTTTTTGACACAATTGGAAACCTGCCACACAGATTCCACAAGCGGCAACCCAACCCCTGACAATATACCCGCAATGTCCTTTAACAAGTTCGCAGAACCAGAAAAAAACGTGCATGACGTTTTGGCTACTGAGCCATCCCCATCAAAGATGCCCCTGATACAATGCGGCAGCAAATTGGCTTGTTTGATTATACGCTCTGGGATTCTTACGGTATGGGTTTTTTCCCCGCCGGCAGGAATGCCATATCTATCAGTTAAGACCATGTGGGCATATTTGGAGTTCAAATGGAGGTAACCATATTTCGCATTCACAATCCCGCCGCCAACAACAGCAGATATTTTATCTAGAATAGTTCTTTTCTTTTGTAATATAGCGATAGTATAACCTGCCTTCCACAAATGCCCATCAGCAATAATAAACCCAATAACATAGGCACTATCAGGAGTTAACTCATCAAAGAACTTGTAATTCCATGATGGCTCCTTGACTCTCCTCGGAATGCCAAGCTCCTCCATCCAACGCACAACACTTGTGGCAGAGCACCCAATCAGGTCTGCAATTTGTTGTGTAGTCAACCCGGTCTCCACATATTGTTCTTCCAACCACTCTCTGCTCTTGTGCTGGGCATACCCATGCTTAGCAATATTCAGTTCTCGTCGGGACCGCCTGGGGACTCCCAACTTTTTCATGGAACGTTGCACGGTAGAATCGTCGCAACCCAAAAGCTTGCCTATCTCTTCTAGGCTTAGTTTCTCTTCCCAATATTTCTGTCTTAGCCAATCTGGGGATTCAAGTTCTTTAATCTTTAACCGTGCCGGCACAGTATCTCCTACTGGCTAACAATCTTTTAATTCTTCGCGGTTATAGCGCGAAAACCCAATTCCAAGAAACAACGGTAATGTACCCTCTTTAACCCTTGTACGTGATACAAAATGCACACAATTCGGGTGAGCCGCAAACATTGAAGCATCTGTACGATCTAGCCATCTTCCAGAATATTGACTACATATCGGTTCGGTATCCCTCAATGGGTCGCTGGCTGAATCAGGAGAAAGATAATATTCAAGCTCCGCCGTCCCTGAGTTAATCACCCAAAAGGCCCAAACTTCATCAGACCACTCATTTGCAAACTCACTCACCACCACCTGACTGTCATGCCACAGATCAAAATCAGTCACATATTTCCTAGTCAAAGCCAGCAGCGCGTACCGATTCAGCCCTTTCAGGGAACCATGTTCTTTCACCCAATCCGCCCGCGCCTTCTTAATCCAGCCAAGTATCTTTCCATTAAACGTTTTCGCCTGACCCTGCACCGAATCGTATGCTCTATTCCATGCCGAATCCATCTCATCTCGGGAGAACTTGAAGTCGGCGGGCAAGCTTTTACCAATAGACGAACACAGTTGGGCCTCCAGCGCTGCCCTCCGTGTCTCAAGTCCTTCCCCATACAATGTGCCCACCATATCTGCAATCCAAGCCGCGTCTTTGCGAAGCTTCTCCACCACCCAAGCATCCATCGCAGCAGGATCTCCCATAAAGGACGAAGCAAATTGTTTCTGGATACCCATAAGGAATCGAGCAACCAAATCCTGCTTGTCCACAGTCGGCCGGCTCTTGACAAGCGCGGATTTCAGCGCGATTATTCGTTTCTGAGCAACAACTGGCAGATCCTCAAACGGTGCATCCATCAAGCTTCCTTCACAAAGATTTCGCTAATCCAGCGGGCAGATCCTTGCCACTCCTTACATCTGATATAGTAACAAGGATCATCAGCGCTAGGCCGCCCTAGAACTTTGCGCCAAGTAGAAACTTCCTCAACAACCCCCTTGGCCGGCGGCGACTGATCCGTTACCATAACTTCCTGATCCACTTCAAACATTTCATCCCCTGTATCTACTTCTCAACGTCAGGCGTCGGAAGGATCACTTTTTCAATCGTCACTTCCTCGCCATAGTCCTTGAGAACCTTTCCGCAAATCTTGCAGACCTTTTTAATCCCAGACTTCGTTAACTCAATCCGGGCGTCAGAATGGGTACACTTTTCATCACTCATTGCGCTTTCACCTTTTTCGTGCCAGTCACACCAGAAACTTGCACCAGAAACTCGGTGTCGCACTTGACATACTTCTCTCCCCCACACAAACCACAACTGTAGCGGATCTCGCAGCGCATGGAGTCCTTGCCCACGTTCCGCTTTCTTGATACTGGTCGGCTGCACTGCGCGCAGCACAATCCGCCATTTATCAGAATCATTTCCAGTTGGCAACAGCCACCCATCAGGTGTTTCTCCAATTCACAATTTGCTCCCAATGCGACAGGCCGCGCTCATAGGAACCCCGCAATTCCATCCTTGCTGCTTTTCTGCGCTTCTTGTTCAATCGTCGTTTCAACCACTTGGCCGTCCCCGGTCTCTGCATCCAAACACGTCCATACCATGTGCTAAATGGAGATCGTCGGGTCCGTGCCATTACAACTTCGTCTCTGGCATAACGTAAACAATCATACCGTTGTCAAAATTCACAATGACAGACTGCAATTCCGGCTGCGACTGTGGATATACAATCTGATGTGCCTGCGGATCCAATACCTGTGTCCCACGACAAAAAGTAGAAGCGTCCGTCCCCGGTGGAAGGATGAACTCCAGTCTCTCCCCAAAAGTCACCACGCATCGAGTGCGTGGTAAGTGGCGATGATCGTGTGGCTTTTGAACACTCTCTTCAAATCGCTTTTTTATACCTTGCAATTCCATAAGTCATCCCTCCCATAATGTGGGTTCTACGTGCCGCCACCGGTTGTAGAAGTCTTCGTCCACAGTAGCACGGTCAGCATCGGCCATCCATCGGCAGAAGTTTTGATACTTAACATGACGCGGACTTTGAGGCATTGCCCTGCTGTCATAGCCATCTCGGTATTCTGTATTCCCGATTATTTTGTTTAAGAGATCGCTAGATTGGGGTCTTGTTATGCTCTTTTCAAAACGTTCTACTATTTCCTTGTATATGTTTTGCCCATTTTCCCCCATACTAAAGTAGTCTAAGCAGCATTTGGATAGCGTGCCACTCAGGATTTATCAGCTTGTCAAAACCAGATTGCAACAGCGCCAAACCAATCATTGTCTCCATCAGAACCGCGCAAGTCCTGATCACCCAGCAGCCAACGCCCCACTCATCATCGTAACCGTAATCTGCCTCGCACTCAATATGTTTGCGCCAGCAAAGGTTCGCGCAATACAGGGCGACGCCACACAAAACAGTGACGACCAGAGCCCAAGCTATATCCATAATAGCCAAGTAGGTGACCCGCCTTAACGCAATTGCAAATCCCTCGGTCGCCGCCTTCCCGCCCAGTGTGACTAGCAGGTCAATCAGTCTGTCTATCTGTTCTGGTGTCATTTCTTTTCTCCTTCTTCAGATTTGGCCAACAAGTACCCCCGGCGCACATGGCCAATAATTCCCCCGTACTTCAGGTACTCCCCGACCCCCAACAAGATTATTTATCAATCCAACGAGATCCCACACGGTATAGTCCAGTCGCGGCCATGCCAATCACCACCCCAACTACGGCGTACTCAACCCACGGCGCAATGTCTGGATAGACCGCCATCGTTTGCACCAACAAACCAGCGGCGCATCCAACCACAATGGCCAGAACCGGCGCAAACTTTGTTGGAACCCCAAGCGTCTTGGCAAACTCCACCAGCCCCACAACGAGGGCCATAATAGGGACACCAGCGATAACCAAATCAGGCACCATCTTTCTCACCTCCCCTTTTTCTATGATTAACATCTATTTTACCATGAAATTGAACGGTTGTCAAGTTTCCTCCATCTCCGCTATCACCTTTTTCGCTTGATCAGAAAACCGCCGATATTTAGGACATCCAAGAACAGTCCCGGCCCCAATAAACCCACAGGGATTCTTTCCCCTCATCTTCTCGCCAGCATCTTGATGACGCTTTATACACCTATCTCGGAATTCACAACTGGTTTTCTTTTCCACAATCCCCCAACTCAATTGCGAATATTTGGTAGTACAGTAAGGAAAACGACGGAGAACCAATTACAAAATGTGCTTGGCTCTCATCTTCCTTAGTATAGGAAAAGGACCAAAGATACTTATCAAGACCGTACTCATTAGAACCATTCCCCAAGTACTCAACATTGCTTGGAATATCCGCCCCTTCAATCACACTCTTCTCACACCAAAGAAAGATGTTGTGATTCGGGAAACACTCCCCCATAAGTACAGCCATTACTTTCCCATCTGGAGAATAATCTATCGGAAATGGCAACGGGTCTTTATACCCAAGAGCCAACCGCATGGTGGAAAGCCCCCTTGCTACACATCTTCCGTTGGATGCATCAGCTATCTTCATTGCTTAGGTCGCACTCCTTCAACGGGATCGACTTCCAAATCCCGACGAATTTTGCCACAGTTCCGGCACCTCACCGTGCGAGACCTGACGAAAAGCAGTTCTTCGTAGTAGACTTCGCATTCTCGGCCGATCTTATCGTAACGAATCTGAACCGGCCCGCGCGCCTGGGCGTGGATATAAGTGTATGGGCAACCGCAATGGTTACAAGGGCCAATTTCTTCTGCCATTTTCAATCTTCCCTATATCATTGTAGCTTTTGTGGACGAACCACAGGTGCTTTTCTGTTTCGCAGACTGGCCAACGCCAAATCTCCACAGCGGGGCAATGTCTCCCATGCAATTCTCATGCCTTCGGCCTCAATGTTCCGAGAGGCATTAAGGTCCCTATCCTCAATGTGATCACCATGTTCTTCCCACCATTCCTTAACAGCCTCGGCGACAGAGCCAGAAAATCGATGCACCCCGCTCCCGTCACCACCTACCTCAGCGGTGGTGACTCAAACAGTTCTTTCTCACAATTCTCACGGTAGAATTTGATCATCAAATATTTCCTTTATTACTTGGATTAGAAAACATGATATCTTTCCCTTCCAAAAATGCTAAGCAGATTCGCCCAAATTCTTCAATCTCCTTGTCGGGACGCGCATCAAGCTGATGTACATCACCATCAGCCATGATACGGGCAATTCCCTCAAACAAATTCAAGGTCATTCGCGTTAGTACATTTTCTTCTCTGGCAGTCATGTGTCTTTTCGTCATATCCTTTTTGTCCAAACAGCTTTTTCTGAAAACTGCACCTCAACTTCAAAATCTCATCATCAAACATGATAGAGTGTTTTCTCTAACTTATCCAATAACCAGATGACATCATTTCTTGACGGGGATTGTCGGTGCATGGCCCAAGCTAGATCATCTAAGCCAGCCTCTTTGGTCTCAGGCAAATCACGTACCATGTAATTAGCTAAGTGAGCATCAGTGTCTACATACTGTCTAGCCTTGTTAATCCAGTCTAATGCATTCATTCAAACATCTCCTTCATCTCAGCGATACGCTTCAAAGGTTCACCTCGTAACGCATTTAGCCTGAAGACGGGCCAGCGCCCTGGTCCCTGTTTAGGAATCAAACCTAAACCAATTCTACCAATTGGTCGCCATCAGAGAAGTGCATCATCATTCCAGCAAGCCAACCGTTGACAACCTCGGCAATGATAACCACACTCTTGAAAACGCTGTTGTCAGTGACCTTGCGGTACACTCGGCCATTGACCGAGAATTGAGCACCAAATTTAACTTCCTTGATTTTCTTTTCCATCTCTGCCCTCCTGTGTGTGATTTAAGTGTGTATTATTATACCACCTTTTACCCGTTTGTCAAGGGGACAGGTAAATTTTAAGGTTGGGAATTACTTTTTAGAACCACTCACCCACCAAGCCTCCACGTGTGGGGCGAACCCTTATTTACAAGAGTTCCATCCCGGACCTATGTAATGATAAGATGCTAATTAGATATTTGCGCCCTTGCGGATATTTTCATCTGCCCACAACGGTTGTAGGTTGCTATAATGACAAACCCGTGCCAATTCTTTAGGGTTAGTTAAATCAACAGATGCCAGGGGGATGACATGATCTATATGCCACTCGCCATGATTTTCCCATGACATTCCAGACTCAAATCGCGTTTCCAAATATTGTTTGAGTTCTTCAAATGAACATCCAAGATATTCAGATAAGGATTGAGATGTATAAATCCCTCTCAACATCTTATTCAAGCGCCCCGAGATGAGGCGCGCCAGACGAAATTGAATGTCGTTTTTATAGCGTTCACGCATATAGCGACTGCGCCAATCTTTGTAGTCCCTACGCTTCCTTCGCTTGGCAGCATATTCAGCATCTTTCCTTCTGCCAGCCTCGGTTGCATGATACTGCTGTTTATACATCTCGTGCTTTTCGCGACAAGTAGCACATTTCACATAGGGACCGTCATTGTGCTCACCACAGTGGGTACAAAGACCAGCGGCTTTGCGTGCATAATAACGATTCCTGCCATAGAATCTCCGTTCTTCTCTATGTTCCTCTCGATACTTTGTATGGTACTCCTGCTCTTTAGAAGTCAGTTCTGACATGACATTCCCTTTGGACACTGTTTTCCCAATTATACACAAATCTGGCAGTCCCCGCGCATTGACGGAGCATGGTTTTTTGCTTGTTGTTAGGAGCAAGCTCAGTTTTGCAAGCTTTTAATATTTTCACGGGTTAGTCCTCAAAAGAAGAACCCAATTACTTCTTCGGCCCACTTTTCCATTCCCCCTTGTCCTTTTCCGTAATCTTGAACCCAAAGCGGGAGAGAAGTTTCCTGACATCGCCGCCACACTCAGGGCACTCAATCTTCTCAGGTGAGCGAATTAGCTTCTCAAATTCTTCCCCGCACTCTTGACATTGGTATTCAAAGATTGGCACGATAACCCAACCTCCTTTCCACCGCTTTCGCTAGGGAGGCGTCAAACTTTTCCCTGTCAACATGGGGACATTCCGCTTCCCACCATTCCCGCAATCGGTCGTGTATATCAGCACGGGCATGATCTACATTACAACCAGACCCTATCTCCTCAATGATGCCTACGTACATATTAAATAATACGGGAGGCAAGGTGATATTGTGTCGGGTATCTTCAATCTCAATTAGAACTTGGCCATCAAATGCTGTATTTATATTCATCTGCACCCTTGACATCGGTACTCATAGATTGGCACCGCGTCATTCTCCTTTCAACCAATCCCAACCATCCCGAATTCAATCAGCCTCAACAGGCTGTATGCGATTGCCTCTTTTGTCAGCATCGCTTCATGCCACTGCTCATTATAAGAATGACAACTTTCTATCACTTCATCCAGGGTTTTGGGAATTTTACTATCTAGCATGTGGAGCACAAACCCGGCTTCCCCGTGAATTGCTTCCTTTGAAATTCCCTTTGTCGTCCTAATGAAACGAATCACTAGTCATTCCTTTCTGTTCTACCCAATGAGCGGGAGCACTTTCAACTTGTTCCCTTGTGGGAGCCTTGGGTTCCAATGTTGTAACTCTTTGTAGTGATGTCAGTGTAATAGGAATATGCTTTCCTTCCCCGTCCGCATAACGCAGATGAAAGCAAACAACATATCCATACCCATCATTCACGTTAACCATCCCTACCCCAATGATAAGTGGACAACCGTCTACATCATCTTGGTTTCTAAACGTATTTCTCAAATAAGCATCTTTTATATCCATAGAAATCCTTTCTGTTCAAACAGAATCTAAGTGGAGATGGCGGGAATCGAACCCGCGTCCAGCGAAGTCCAACTACGAACGTCTACAAGCTTATTTAGTATAGTGGCCGATGTGTTTCTTGGGATACGTCCCATCAGCCAGTAGACAATATCCGCACCCTGACTCTCTGATGCCCGGCCTCCATTGTGTCAAGGAAACAACGGAGCGGGCAAGCGACCTAAGCCGCTACTGCAACTCGTGAGTTGGCAGTTAAAGTTTTGCCCAAGTTAACGAGTCTGGGCGTCTCGGCTTGCAGTTCGCGATCAATCTTCCCTGTCGAAGCCTGTCATCCCCAAACAGGATCGTTGCTAGGTATAAACACCTTGATATCGCATATCAGTCCACAGTGTTTGCAGTACAAACCATCCTCGGCCACCACCGCTTCCCACCAACATATCGGATCCGCGCAAAGGTCACAGGTATCAAATTCTCCACATCCATAACAACGTGGATAATCGGGACAATCAAGGTATGCGAAATTCTCTGTCTTCTTTTTTCTACGTTTTGTGTTCATGGTCCTCAGCCAATTCACCCAACGCGATGGACAATCGGAGCGCATTTCTGGCGATAAAACGCAGAACCTTCGCTTTTTGCTTCGGCACCCTTGACGCGAAAAACTCGGCCGCCTGATAAATAGCTACTTCGCCCCCATAGAGTACCCGCCAGAGCCTACATGCCTCTGTCACAAATTCCTCATCAATGTCCTCCCGGAGCTTTCCGTCCACGGTAGGATGTAAACACCCACATGGCATGACAGTTACCTCAATATCGCCACGCTCAGACCATTCTCTAATAGCTTCCAATCTATCACCACATTTTTCACAAGACACATTTATGTTCACCGTGCCACCTCAAACTCCAGCACCCATACTTCGGGATTGTCCTCCCATCGTGTCCTTGGCTTCTTATTGATACTATTCCACAAGGCCGCGAAAGCTTCTCTCCTACTCTTCCACCAACCGCCATCAATGCCACTATACCAAGGGGTTCCCCACTCATTGGGAACCGTCCTTATGCCTTCAAATGAGCAATCTTCTGGTGTAATGTCCTGAACTCTTTCACGCCTAATCTTAGTGATACGAAAGCGCCCAACAGCCTTCTTGCCACGCTTAGGTTGGATGGCGTAGGTTTTGCCAACCAACCACTTAAGTTGGCCATCCAGAAGTATGGTTGGAGGGAGGGGCCAGTTGGGATCAAAAAGGGGGTCCTTAATCTTGAGCCGTTCGCCCTTTTTCACTAATCGCCGCGTCTGTGTCTTCGTGCCGTCAAGAACTTGTTGCCATTGTTTGAATATCATCCTAACTCCACCCCTTCTGTTCAAACAGAATCCACCACCGTCTTCCAATACTCAACCGTCCTAGTGGCTTTCTCAACCTCAACCAACTCAATCTCGTCAGGTTCCCATTCAAAGCCAAACACAAAATCTGTAAAGTGAGAACCAGACTTGCTGAGATTGTAACAGTAAAACCTACCCGTTGCAATCTCTCTAAGAATGTTTTCACCTTCCTACTACTCGGTTATGTTAATATCCCAAGAACTCCGGTAAATTCTTGTACTCTTCTTCATCCATTTCCGCAACCGTGACGGTGAAGGAGTCTCCCTCAAACATTCCGGGCAGAAGTCCTCTGAGTTCATCGATGACAGTTTCTGGCTCATGGACTACGCAGGGACCGTTGTAGCCCTGCAATTGTGTTTTGAACACTTTCATTGCTTATCTCCTTCCTACTAATAAATCCTTATGTAGACTTGTTATTCCTTTGCTGGCCCCAAAACTCTTTTTCACATTCTGGGGAGCAGAACTTTGCACCGTCGTTCTGCTGCAGCATTTCCTTGGTTACTCCTTTGTCTTGATGCCAACTATCCAGCCCATCTGTGCCATCAATGATAAATCCTTCACTGAGGGCATCAAATAACTCTTCACAGATGTTGCACATCTCAACGTTGTCGGGCAATATATTCATGTGCTCTTGTAAGAACCAGACAACGCTAAACGCTTGCCGACGAGATAATCGCGGCTGGCATTTTATGTTCATGCCCTCTGGCAATTGATCACCCGTGAGCATGTCCATCAACTCCTCTATCTTCTCAAGTTCATCTTGCTCCTGCTGCTTCTTGAATCTTTCATCAAACATTCCTTCTCCTTTCTGTTTGAACAGAATAAAATAGGGTCGCCAGCCCGTCGCGGCTTCTCCCCAATGTAGAATACCATCACTAACATTATACCATAGAATTGCGAGGTTGTCAAGGGATATAAGTAAACTTTAAGGTTGAATATCCAGTTGCAATATCTTCCAATACCACAATCCAACGGATTCCCACATCGTCTCGTACATGATCCGCGCATCCTCCGGACCAAGCTCATCCAACCAGTCAATGAGGTCACAGTACGGCGGAATGTCCGCCCACACCGATTGCAAAACGATGTGACGGTGACACCTGGTTGTCTTCCCGTCTATCAATAGATCGCCGCCACATTCTGCATGTCCCTCGTAATCACATTTGCTCATCTCTCAATTCCCTTCTCACGCAATACTACTATTAGTTCTTCTCAACAATCAGAACATCTTGTCCTGTTCCACTACCAGACCGGGCAGCGGCTGCTGAGTAATTGGCTACACGCTGGCGGGCAAGCCGTCTTTAAGCAGCTTGTCAAGAGGAGCAAAGATGTCGTCAATGCATCGCGGGCACAAGTATTGGTGTTTGTGCTGATAGGCATTGGACAGAGCTACCAGCCTACCACACGTGGTGCATTCCACATCCACGTACAGTGGAATGTCTCGTTTCTCAATCAGTTCCATTCTACCACTCCTTTCATAAGTGTCGCCAAGTATCAGTCTCGCCATCCGAGAAATATGAGTGCTCCACTCAATGCTGCAAAGAGACCAAAAAAGTCAGTCTGCGAAGGCATGGAAGCATACCACAATCCAAACAGCATTATGACCAAGCCGACCTTTACCATAAAGCTCATTTCATTTCCCATTTGTGAAATTTGTTATAAGTGGAACCGGGGAGATTTGAACTCCGTCCGCTTCTTAAGGCGTTTCCCAAGTGGGCTGGCCTAGCCCTTAACCGGTCCCATTTGTGAAGTTTATCATAAAGTGCCGCCCTGCCGCCTTTCTGTGCGTGCCGAGTTTGCTGCCCATATAAGAGCAAGCCTTTCGCGTGTCACCAGAATCCTGCCCACCCCCCACGATGCGATACCCTTGCGGTACTCACATATTGAACAGGCACAGCACTTTCCTACTTGTCAAACAGCCGGTGGGCTATACCTTGCGTAAGCCCATAGCCCACGAAGGCAAGGATAGCTGTCATCCACCACGTAGTATCAAGATACTGCAAGAGCGTAAGCATCCCAGCCCCCACCACATATCCAGCACAAAACCGCCATTCCATGTTAGTCTCCTTTCTATTTCATAAAGTGCCGCCCTGCCGCCTAGTCTTTCATCCAGCCCTTTTAGCAGCTCGCAGGAACGAATAAATGTCATTAAGATGCTCAAGAAACTCCAGTCGCCTTGATTGTGGAATGGCATCATACATATCCTTGGCTAACTCATAGATACGCGCAGCCTCTTCTTCTCTAAACGCACTATCCGACATTTGATTCACCTTCCTTTCTGTTTGATCAGAATTACTTAGGATGTCGCTTGGACTGCATCCACTCAACCAAGATGGCTTTGGCTTCCTTCCGATCCAAGTCAAACTCGTCTTGCAGATATGGGGCCGCCCCGAGCATGTTTGGTGCATCTTCCCGTAATCTCAAATCATCCAAGTACTCAAGAATCTCTTCCTCAGATACCTCTAATTCAGTACCAGCCAAAAGCTGCATGGATTTAAGCTCTGCCGGAACCTCCACTGTGAGAATATCGTCGCCGTTAAGATTCACATACTTCTTTGCCATCATTTGCTTCCATTTGATCATAAGTGCCGTCATGCTTTCCGCGTCGTTCATACCAGCTATGGAGAGCAACTTTCTTTCGATGCCCACACTCTGGACAGAGAAGCATTATTTCCAAGAACAGCCCTTTTTGAGTAACACGTGCCTCCTCAAAACGGTAAAGGACAAGACAGACAGAACAGCACTCTTCAAAAGCCATAAACTTAGCTATAGTTAGATCATCTAGTCGGCTTCTCATGAGATAAGCCTTCCATTCCCGTCTGTACGTTTCACGGTCTATCATTCGCCACCATCCACGACGCGCCAATTAAGCTCTTTGGCCAACTTGTCCAAATCGGCTTGGGCACCAGCTTGATTATGCCGAAACCTCAACGCCTTGTCAATTTGGGTATAAGCCTGCTGATTGTTCGTGGCCGCTCGAAAGTGGTGACTATAAGTCCTAACCCTAATCCAACAAGGATTGTCTCCTGCTGTATAAATCATCATTTGCCTCCTCTATGAAAGTTCCGCGCGGTTGGGAGTGGCCTCAAGTTCCCACTCTTCACAATCGCGTTCTGCCCCTGAAATTCGCTGGAGGTTGAGACTTTCCATTTCCGCCACAACCTTGGCCTTGCCCACCAGCGGGAGTCCGTAGAGTTTGCGTTCCGCATTAGTCATTTTCCGCTTGGTGAGTTTCCTGCCCTTAACCGTTGTGTTCCACATGATTTGCCTCCCGTACTTAATCCTGTAACAATTATACCACAGTTTTGTCCCTGTGTCAAGTGTTTTAGGATGAATTTTGAAAATTTTAAGGTTTGTGGAACCACCGCAAGAGTGCATTGCAATCGTATTTCAATGCACAATGCGCGGACTAGCGATTTTACGTCCTATACGATTTGGACAGTTACCCCGCCTTTTTGGGCTGTTTTCGGGCATTTTATATGGGTAAAGGCACAACCTTAAATCATTCGGAAAATCACCTTAAATCGTTCAGAAACCCTTGACAAAGATAGTATTCTGTAGTATAATAAATGTAGAGAGTAAGAGAGAAACTTAACAAGAGAATAGAAACCGAAGCCAAGGCAAAGCGAGAGAAAGCCAAGGCCCAAAGCGAAGGCAACCGGCCCCGAATAAGACCTAGAGTAGGCAAGGGCAACGAGCCAGAAGCGGAGGAGAAAGCCAAGGAACCGGGTAGCGGAGCAGGGGCAGAGGAGAATCAGAGGCAAACAGCAAGCCTCTCTGATGAGTCTTTATTAGACGAAATTCTATAACAAAGAAAAGGAGAAATCATGTTTTTCACAGTTGAAGTTGAAATGTATGAAGGTTCTTGGGGTGATGGACGCTTTTCCTTTGAAGCGGAAAATGAAAAAGATGCCCTTGAAAAAGCGCAAACTGGGGACGTTATCACAGTTATAGCCCAAGTATGATTAGAGTTCGCGAAGCCACGGAAAACGAAGCCACAAATTGGCTTCACAATGAGTATATAGAACTAACAAACTGAACACTAGAAAAGCAGAATGGTTTGTATTCTGCTGAGGGCTGGGCGGGTTGCCGGAAGTCCAGAGTTCGACTCTCTGGATGGCCTTCAGCAGCATATAAACTGAATGAAAGGGAGGAGGGCCTAACATGGAACCCAAAAAGGGAACGAGAATAGCAATACTTCACAAGAATAAACCATGTGAAATCATAACGGTCATCAAGGTATACAATACAGCCAAGGGTCAGAAAGTGCGATGCAAAGGGCCCGACAGCGGGATTTTCCAGATATTGGTAAGTGTAATGGAATCTTGCGGATGCTATCAGATAATACCATAAACATAGAGGGAGAAATCATGGATTACAAAGATATGGCTTCAGTTCAACTTTACTTGGTGCGCAACACTGACAATGCCAAGGAAATAGATGCAGAGCTTGACAGGCGCAACAGCTTGGGAACGAAAAGTATCAGATTCAAGATGATAGACTTTGAGTATGAGAACAACCGGTGGGACTTGTCAGTAGAATATAACTAATTGCAAGGCAGCCTAACCGCTGCCTGGGTCAGCCGGTAAAAGTCCGGCTCGGCCCAACTTATCAGACCGCCGTTAGGAACCGGCGACGTAACAAGCCAAGATAGACGGCCAGGCCGAGCGTTATGGATTAGTCACTGGCAGCGAAAGAGAGGGGAGAGAGCGAAAGTCCAGCAGGCACACGCCTCCTCTGCTAGTCCATAAATCGGCAACCTGGAAGGATGACCTTAATGGCAAGCCAGACCGCCGAAGCGGAACAGGCGATGAGTTGGGCCGTTAAATCTGAAGAGCAAGAGCGAAACCCAAAGAAAGGAATCAAAATGTACTCAGTACAACGGCTGGAAAAGGGAACCCAACTGGAGCGGACGGAAATCGACGGCAATCTCATCAAGGCTGTTGGCAAGCAAACAGCCAGCTGCGTTTTTGCAGTGATCGATGCCACCAGCAACGTTGTCAAGCGCGGGCGGCAATTTGAAATATACACCCGCAAAGCGACTGCTCAGCAAGTTGCTGACTGGTACAATGACGGAGCCCGGAAGGAGAAATCATGTACTCCCAAGTAGTCTTGAAACAATTTGAAAGATTCGCCAACGCCGACATGTGCATGGCCCGCAAGGAAGGCGAAATCATTATCGCCCGCACCAAGGAAGGCAACGTCAATCTGAAATATTGGCCCGTTGAGAAGAAATATTCCATCACAAAGTATACCGGTGAAGTCCTGTACGAAGGCAAAGCGAAGGGCTGCCGCGAGACCATCGCCAATCTGTACGATGTGGTACAAAACGGAAAGGAGAAAAAACATGGCTATTATCCGACACATTGAAGGGTTCACCAAGGACATCGCCGTCCCCAAGAGTTGTGAGGGTTGGGAAATTTACAATGCTCCAAGACCGTTTCCTGCCACGGTCAGTTGGCAGGCCGACTTCATTCACGGCATCTTCTACGGGGCCATCAACCCGGATGACGAATTTGCCAATGAGAACCGGGAACGAGCACGCCAACTGGACGCTTCCAAGATAGTATTTGTCAGTCGAAATGAAGTCGAGGAATGGGGGCGGGCTTATTGCAAGCAGTATGATGTCGCCTATGAGGACTTTGGCTTTGGCGACATTGCCCGGTCATATCTGCAAAGGGGGAATCATGACTAACAAACTGGGCAGGCCCGCCCTGTCCGAAGAGGATAAAACCGTCAAACTGTCCGTCAGCGTCACCGTGTCCCGGGCCGAGTTCCTGAAGAAATACGGCTTCGGAAACGTGTCCCTGGGCATCAGACGACTGGTGGATGAAAGGAAGGAAGATGCTCCCGAAGAAGATTGAAGTCGGAGGTCCCTACGGCGAGTTCAAAACCGAAATCGTGGACGAGAACGGCCAATCGGTGGCGACGGTGATCATCAGCAAAATTGAAAACAAGATAGCAATCCCCGACGAAAGAGGCATAGCTATCCTGCACGAAATGATCCGGCGATGGAATGTCCACGAAGATCTTGTAAAATCATTGGAAACCCTGCTTGGTTATATCCAGCGAAATTGAGTCCTGTTGGTGTCAAGGCGGTTTCCAGTGTGAGCTTTGTGAAGCCCGTTCAGCCTTACCCAACCAGAAAGACCCCGACTAACCCTCGGGGTCTTTTTTTGTCCAACTTGACAGAATTTCAACTTGATGATATAATGGATATTGATACTAGCGAGTTTTCTGTTTGAACAGAAAAGAGAAAAGATGGCACTTGAACTTGGACATGCAACGCTTAGAGAAATAGCAGACGAACTGAAAGAACGGGCTTGGAGGATTTGTACAAGATGCAAGGGTTATGGCTGGAGACCTGATTATGCTACTTGTGTCAATGTTGGAACTGGTCTTTGCAATTTGTGTGGCGGAACGGGGCGGGAAATCTGGGACCAAGAATTGGATGCGATAGCTTATAAATTATTGCGATTGGTTGAAAAGGAAGATGCGGTGTGGGCAGAGATTGGATTACCAAGAATTTTGCCCCAACATGATGAAAATTGTGAATCTGTTTGAACAGAAAATGGACTTGCATGTTTTCCTAATTGAAAGAAAAAAGCGCATAAAGGACATTGCCGAAATCGGAAGTCCCCGTGAACGGTTGCGCCGATTGGACGAATTGGAAAAGTGGATTGAATCAGTGCGCCGGCCGGGTTGGGTGATTGGACATCGGTTGGCGGCCATTGAAAGGCTGCGGACGAAGAAGGAAATTCTGTTTGAACAGAAAGGGGAACGGGATGAGCGGCAGATGGCCGAGTAATTTTGTGTTAGTACATTCTCCTAGTTGTGAGAAAATTGGGTGAAGAGGGTGAAGCCAGGTCCCGGTGCTGGAAGTGGGAAAGTTGGCGATACTACAAAGTCGCCCAAAACTCGCGGTATTTACGGAGATTATGCAGAAATACAACAGCGCGGATTTACACACGCCGACCCCGACGGATTAGAGACCATAGACGACTGGCGGTGTGTTGAGGGCTGCGTTGTCAGGAGGCTTGGGGAGCAGACAAGCCATTTACACAGTGCTGGTAGTGCAAAAGCCACGGGAGGCCACAATAGACAACCTAATCGCAGCATGTTTGACAATTCAAAAGGCGGCATAGGACAGGAAGGGTATGGTGGTGCAAGGCATGGGGACAAAGGCACTGCCGCGAGGTTCTTTTTTCAGGCGGATTGGAGTTACGAGCGGATAGAATGGGAAGAGCTTTGGGGAGGGGAAGCAGGATGAGTGAGAAGAGAAAATGGATATGTGAAAGACTAGATTCCGGTTTTGTGGTTACCAGAGAATACGAAGGGAAAGAGAACAGGGCGGCGAGATTAGATGAAGAGACTATATTGTGGGATTTTTGTAAATGGTTTATGGATATATGCTCAATAGACGATCATATCACTGTTTCTTTTGAGCGCTCAGGAAAGAAATTCACAATTTAATATTGAATATGAGCGGATAGAAGAGGAGAAGCTATGGGGTGGGAAATAGTCTGTGACAATGTGTTAGAATGGTGCAAAAACTACACCGATGAGCCTTTCGCAGCAATCCTCTGTGATCCGCCGTATCACTTAACGGGTGGCTTCATGGGGGCGTACTGGGACCGGGACGGCCCCGACGCCATATCCTTTCAAAAAGAGACATGGCGTGCCCTTGCCGAACACCTCTTGCCGGGCGGATTCCTTTTCGTCTTCGCGTCCAGTCGGGGCTGGCATCGCCTGGCGTGTGCAATGGAAGATGCTGGACTTTTGATTCAACCGAGCATATTCAACTGGCATACGGGAGAGGTGACAGAGGTCCCTTTTTGTCTTGGCTGGGTTCAGGGGTCTTCTTTTCCAAAAGCCACGCGGATAGATACCCAGATTGACAAGGCGGCGGGGAAATTAGGGGAAAGAGAAAATCTGGGGCACAAAATCAGACTGGGAGACAAAAAGGCATATCCACGCAAACCTTCTGGAGACAAGGCCAATTTTGATCTTGGCAATGGTTATGAATCAATGGGATATATCACACAGTCCGCCACCTCTCTAGCCCGTGCCTGGGAGGGCCACCGCTACGGCGGGCAGATTCTCAAAAACGCATTAGAGCCAATCATCGTGGCGCAGAAGCCGTGGGAGGGCAAGCGCCTCGCTTGCATCGTGGGGACTGGCGCGGGCAGCCTCTGGGTGGATGGGGGGAGGATAGCGGCAGGGAAGGAATATGTTGAGGCCGGGATACGTTTGCCTAGCAATAAAGCTGAGACCTGCTATGGGCAAGCCAAGGGACAAGATGAAAAGTGGCATAAGTTCCCTGGCAATCCCCAAGGCCGATGGCCCGCCAATTTCGTCCTCTGCCATAAAAAGCCCGAACCTTGCCCGGCTTGTGACGGCATCGGCTTTGACACCTGGGAGACGTGGTATGCCAAGACCAAAGACCACGGGGGTGACAGGGAAGAGTGGGACAGCTTCAGCACCAAGGTTGACGGGAAGTTGGAGTGCGGGCATTGCAAGGGAGAGAGAGTGGTTGGCGGCTGTCGGCGGGTCGGGGTGAAGAGGGTGAAGGCTGGGGTCTGGGGGGCTACACAGAATACACAATGTGGCAGTGGTGGAACCATGGGTGATGGTTGGGCACAACGTCCAACTGTCAATCCTGGCGTTGCCGACCCCGACGGCATGGAGACCGTGGATGATTTTTTGTGTGCCGAGGGCTGCCCCGTCGCCAGGCTTGACGAGCAGGCGGGGAAGCGGCGTGGGGGTAGCCATATAAGAAATAGTCGTGGCAATGAGGCAAGAGGAAACGAGCACATAGCCTATGGAAGATTTGGATCCAGCATAACATTGGGTCATGATGAAACAGGCGGGGCAAGCCGTTTCTTTTACCAAGCTGATTGGGAATACGAGTGCGCTGAGAACTGTCCCATAGCCAGACTTGATTTGCAGGCGGGGGAGACTTCTCAGGGACACTGGACACATAAACGAGAAATAGGTGGCAAGGGTATTTATGGAGGAGGTGGCTTTCAGAATGTTGATGAGGGGCGAAAGCTAATTGATTCAGGAGGCCCCTCAAGGTTCTACCACAACGCCGACTGGTCCCACGAGGTCGCCGAGCGGATAGCGGGGGCTGATCCTGTGCGTTATTGCCCGAAGGCGGCGAGGAAGGAGAGAGACGCGGGGCTTGAGGCATTGCCTGAGCATGGCCCCAATAAAATATGGGGTAATGGCCTGAATACAGCAACAAAGCTAGATCCTGAATTGCATACATTGGAAGGAGTAGCTAGCAGGCCACTACGTCGCAACAATCATCCATGTTGTAAACCTATTTCTTTATGTGAACATTTGGCAACATTGCTTTTGCCGCCAAAAGAATACGCCCCTCGCCGCATCCTAATCCCCTTCTGCGGCACAATGAGTGAGGGGATAGGAGCGATGCTGGCCGGTTGGGAAGAGATAGTCGGCATTGATTCTGAGCGGGAATATTGTGATATTGGCGAGGCAAGGATGAAGTTCTGGCACGCCAAGTCTCAAGAAACTGGCTCCTCCGATCCAAAGGTCATTCTGAAAAAGAAGGACACAAAGAAACAAAACAACGACGCTCAAATACCCTTGGATTTGGATTCTGTTTGAACAGAAAAGAAACCATGAAGAAATCTGACAAACCGAGTGAATACTTTGTGGGTACTATTCTGAGGGCCTACGATAAAGCTGACAAGCCGGTGACGTGCAGCGAACTTTGGAACCACATGGTCATGGAATGTCTGCGTACCCACAATGGATTCAAGACCATGTTTGAGTGGGACACGTCAAAGGCCAAATCAAAAAACAGGGTTCACACGATAGGCGAGTGTATAGAACGAGGCCATGTGCCCGGGTTACGAGTAGACGATAGGTTGAATGTGACGAGGAAATCTTGATTGGGGAAGCCAGAAAGCTTGGAGTCAAGCAATGGATATGCGAGATCCCCGGACCGTTCTGCAAATTCCGAGTGTTCACAACGGGCGACGTAAAATACTACCTGTTTGTCGCCCTCGATAAAAAGGGTATTGACTGGGGACTCCACATCCCCGTTCGGAAAACAGACTTGAGTCCGTGGGCGCGGAAATACATCGGCCGGCAGTTCGCGAGATGATAATCGGCTGCCAATGCCATATTGCCAAAAATGGTTTGAAACCAAAGTTCCTGAAGAAACAATATCGGAATTCATGACCGACCCAGACGGGCAGTTCTACACGACTTGCAGCGGATGTTAAATGCGACAGATGCGGTTCTGGCAAACTTGGAGGAAAATCAAACGGTGGTTAATTGAGCGAATCCCACAGATTTACTATCACGACGGAACTTGGTATATCGTGTGAAAGGAATGGGTAATGATTTATTTTGTTGGCAATGAACATGGCGCTATCAAGATAGGATACACTGCTGATCTTAACGTCCAAAAACGCTTGTGGGCCTGCCAGACAAGCAATGCTGACTTGTTGACAATATTAGGCTATAGGGATGGTATAGAGATAGATGAAGGCAACCTACATTGCCGATTTGCTCATCTCAGAATTAGAGGAGAATGGTTTGTGGCGACTAATGAACTACTAGACTATATTTTATCTCTGCCCACCACGGGCGAGACAGATGTTCAAAACTGGGTTGCAGCCATGCTTCCAAAGGGAAACACGGCCGACTTACAACAGCTAAGAGAACAAATTCGTGTTAAAGCCAATAAGCAAGCCCAGGATATAGTCAAGGCGGCCCATGCAAAGGCCGACCAAATCATAGATGAAGCAAAACATAAAGCAGAACAAAAGCGCAAACAAATAATAGACTTTGCTACCGCTTGTGCGGCTTCTGATATTAAAGAACTTGTTACCAATAGTTGCGATTTACCATTGTCTGACTACCCCTGTTGTAAATGCGGTCGTGCACGACATACGGTGAAAGAGAGAGAAGATGGATTCCCTTGGTGTAATTCATGTTGGGTAAATCACACAATTTTTGACAGCGGCAGATTTGATGTTATCATAGCACAGACAAATGATGCTGCGCTCTATCCCAATGTGAATCAAGGTAAATGATAGCTGATTGGAACCCCACGGCAACCCGTCCGCCGAAATAGCTCGACCCACAGATTTGCTATTCTTTGCGTTCTTGGGAATTTGTCCAATGGAAACAACCTGATTGATTTCGATTGAGACTTCATGATGCTTGTCTACATCCACAAGAAAAACACAAGTAATGTAAGAAAAACAATTTATTTATCCAAAATCATGGTCATGCTTACAACAGTTGTGCAAACCACGAGGGCCACTTACCATAACATACATAGTCGGAAGGTGGGCTACAGTTAATATCCTAAGCAATAGACAGGCGCATTATCAGTAACGGGGCGTTTTATTCAACATTGCGAGCAAAATATGGAATGGTACAAGTTTGTCATTAAAAGTTTCGCGGCGAGTTTCTGGCACAAGTTCAAGTATGATTTTGATACAAGTATGACTCTGAGCTTAAAGTAAGTACAGACTCAATATGTAAGACGAGCATAGCATAAGTAAGATATACATGCAAAAGTAAGACATAAACGGGGGTTAAGTATGAGTGAGGAGGGGTTGCTTTCAGACATTTTAGATACGCACCCAGAATTGAACGCCATTGAGCAGGAACTAGTCAAGTCATTGGTTAAAATTCTTGGGTGGCTTGAGGGTACTGAGATTAACCGAGAGTATCTGAGATTTCTGGGCGAGGCTAGGCTTTTGGCGAACACATTGGGGCTGATTCGCAAGGGGGTATTTGAGGAGGAGGGGACTGATTTGGCGACTATGCTACAAGAGGCAGGCAATGATAAAGAGTGATATATGAATCTAGCGGAAGTTAAGAAGGACCCCATTGTTTTTCTGGAAAAGTTCTTTCTCTTGAAAGACACGGGTGGATACATCAAGTTTTTTGATTGGCAGAAGGATTTCCTGCGGGCTTTATTTTCCGAGGAGGAGCCTATCAGGTTGGCTCTTTGTTCGGCGTGCAAAAAGACGGGCAAGACTGTTGGGGTAGGGACTGGGGCGGCGCTCTACACTTTGTTCTGCTGGCCAGCATATCCGCCAGTGGAGGTGTACTTTTTGGCGAACTCTTTGGAACAGGGCAAGTCCCTCGCGTTTTCCGAGTTGGTTTGGACATGCACGAACCAGCCTGATTTAGCGAGGGCGACTACAGTTTACCGTGATCGGGTAGTAGTCAATAGCACGGGAGCTTTTGCGAAGGCTCTGCCGACAAAGGCCAAAACAGTTGCGGGGTTAGCTCCCAGCCTGACGGTTTGGGACGAGGCTCACGGGTTGCAAGATTCGGATGAGTCTTTGTGGTCGGAGATGACATCCATCCAGACAAAGAGATCAATTTCGCTAGTGCTGTCGTATGCTGGTATTGAGGGACAATCAAATCTATTGCATAGGTTATATGATATCGGAACTAGTGACGACCGACCTAGCAGTTGGTTGTTCTTTTGGTCACATGATCCAAAGATTTCTGGAAATGTTGACGATGCTTTTTTGGAAGCAAAAAGGCTCGAGCTTTTGCCCCACCAATTTTCTAGGTTATTTGAAAACAAATGGACTTCAGCTGCTGGCAGTTTTATCACAAGGGAGCAATGGGACAACACGCTTGACTCCAGCCTGCGCCCCTTACCCCCCGGGACCGGTGATTTGATTTTCTTGGGTCTGGACTGCGGGTTGAGGCGCGATAGCGCGGTTTTGGTCGGTGTGACCAAAGTGGGCACTGATTACCGATTGGCACATTTCCGGTGTTGGTTGCCTGGCAGGGGCAAGAAGAACGAAATCGAGCTTGAGGGGATCTACAACCATCTATTAAACCTGCACCAGACATATAATGTGGCGGGGTGTTGGTTTGACCCTCGGTTCCTTGATTCAATAGCACAGCGGTTGCAAGTTGAGGGCCTGAATATGATCTCTGTGAGCCAACAACCAAGTTCAATTTCAAGGTGTTACGAAAATCTCTACCAGGTGCTGACGGGGCGGCGGTTCACTCACTGGGGCGAACCGACTTTGACTGAGCACGTGATGAATTGCGTGGCATCTGACGGACCTGCGGGTATCATGTTGGAGAAGGGCGGCACTCGAAGTCACAAGATTGACGGAGCGGTGAGTTTGGCGCTTGCTTGTTTTGGTGGCAGCAAGCATGTTGAGACTACGATAAGGGTGCATAGGGCTTCCAACCAGCCCCAGCCCCCACCCGCTACGCCTACTTCGCAAAATTGGGCACGATTGCATAAGCCAATACAAAGAGGGCAGAGGAAAAAGCTGGGGCGGGCGATTAGTGATATAATCAAGGAGGCGAGCAAGTAATGGCAATTAAGAGAGTAACAGTCCAAATCAAGGGCTTTGAGAACTGGAGGCGGGTTGCCACGAGTAGGGGTCTGACTCACCTTGCATCTTGGGCAGCGAAAGCGATTAGGGGGGCCTGAAATCTATGGCAAGACTCCAGTGGATACGAGCGCACTGAGAGATAACACCGCAACGAAAGTTGAGTCTGGGCGCGACCTGACGGTTTGGTTCTACTGGAAACAACCTATGCTGAGACTGTAGAGGAAGCATGGTATGGTCGAGGTTCTCCCAGAATTTCGTCAAAACGCGCTCCATTCGCCAAAATCGGAGTTCAAGAGGCCGCCCAAACACCTGAATTTCAAGAGGCTGTGAGACGATTCCTTGAAGGCTGACATTTCCTATCCTTCATCCCGCTCCTCCATTCCACTTGATCTGTTCAGTAGAATTTCCCCGTAGTGGCTACACATTTCCACAACCGCTTTGTAATTCTCGATCGTCAATGGGGCCTTCCATGCACCAAGTTTCTTCTGGTCTTGGACTTTTTGGGTAGAATCAAACCTGAACATTGGGAGTTCTTCTGCGACTAAATCCGCAAAATGGGCGCGATGTTTTTGCAGGAGTGCGAAGAACTCTGACCGCGACTCTGTGAGAATCCTGAACTTCCTTGGTCTTGCCAACACCATCTCCCCCCCGAATCGGGAGAGAGTGGGCCAGTAAGCTCTTTGGTTGCCAGTTGACGAACACCTGGCTTTTTGTGCCCTTGGGGGCAACTCGTACATCATTGTTTCCTTTCTGTTCAAACAGAATCCTCCAGCAACCTCGCCAGTTCCTCTATTTTACCACGTCACGCGGCGTTTGTCAAACACTTTCGTCCTTTGTCAGTAATCTCATAATCTGTGCGCCACCAAGATGTACGAGCCGTGTCTAAACAAATAATGTAACCGCGCTTACGCAATGCGAGCAAAGTATTGGTATGAACACGTTTGTAAAGACCGCTATCCTGCCTAGTCACCTTGTCCAACCAATTACTATTGCTGGAAGCAAACAATCTATGTCCCTGCGCCATGTGCGTGAGCACTTCGCGCTGTACTTTAGATATTTTCTTACTCAATGTCTCCACCTCGTCCACGCCCGCGCCCGCGTGGTCCCCGTGCATTGCCATACTTGATAAGAAATGTAACATCTGTACTCTGTTGACCAGTACCTACGACGAACCAGCTGACACCGCCCGCCACCTTGCGCCTGAACTGTGGGCACTACGGTCAGCAGGATTGATAGGATTACCACCATCGCAAGCCATTTCATCTGCTTCTCCTCACAATTTCTATTTTGAATGTAGGCTCCCATTCCCCATTTTCATTTACAATATCAGGGTAGCATCTGACAACACGCAAATCCAAAGATCGCAACTCCTTATCAGCAGTTACGATTATCACCCTCTCCCTGCTAGAACACAACGCTACTTGCTGACGCAAGAATCCCACACTGTTGCTTGGAATCATTCTCGGTACCTCCTTCCACTCATGACATAGAACAATTCTCCCGCCTCGCGCCGAGTAAGTTTATGTCCCACTTCAACCACCGTTTCATCGGGCCAAGAGGTCGGCCCTTTGTAGGCTGCCCAATCGTTGCAATGTCCAGCAACGGCGATCACCTTGATAGCGAACACATCACCGTCTTTCACATCGCAAGGTCTCGTTTCCAACATTTCCTTGATTCCCATGGTCCTTCTTGCTTCACCGGGCTCAACCGTATCGGCACTGGCACACCAATAAACGCCGCCAATAAGCTTGCTGGCTGCTTGCCAATCATCCCACCTGACGAAAAATGGAAGCGGGCTTATCGCCCCGCTTTCATGCCGCTCGTGGCTCTCAATCACGCCCACCAATTCTGGATAGCGTTTGTGACGAACCCTAGTACCTAGTGAGTAAACAACTACGGAATCACAGTCTACCGTGCACTCTGTCCAAGTCATTTGCTTCTCCTTTCAAGGAAACTTCTTTTGTGAATCTAAATATCGCTTAATCCATGCAAAAGGTTCAGCACCAAGATTTCGGCCTTGCCCCCTGCGTGCCTTCCCACGTATCGTTCAATATCTTCAAGGTCTTTGTTGGTGGTGACAAACTTTTTCCGTTTCATAATGAGTGAGCCTTCCACGGGCTCATCAAGTGTTCCCGAACTGCTTGTCACAACCCTAAATCTCACGAAATACACATACGTAATCATTCTGCTTCTCCTTTCACCTCAGACCTATAATCCACAGTGCAATCAGGGTGGAAACAACACCAATTACAAATGTGAGCCAATACGATGTATCATAAACTCCAACCACAATACCACCAATGCCAGAAATCGCACATATCATTACTATCTTCCATCTAAGCTTGCTTGTCATTGTCCTTCCTTTCTGTTTGGTCAGAATTCATATCGCACTTCTTCAACATGGGCAGCGTTCACACGGGCAAGAACGATCCCACCGAAAGCTCGCACCGCAAACCAAGGAACATAGTTTCCTTGGCCTAGTTCCTCATAGACCTCAATTCTCTTTACGGTGCCATCAAAGCAAGAATACTTTTGGCCACTTGCAAGGATCAAGCACGTAATTTCTCTACTATCCATTAGCAATGTTGTCATCTTCCCTCCTTTTAAGATACTTGCTTTGTTTACCACACGCACTGCAAACTATAAGATTTAGACCTGGATACCAAGAATCTATAGTCCAAATGTGGATTTGTCCGCAATGCGGGCAGCGGCGCAGAACATAATCACTTAGCTTCCCACATTGCAATACCATATATTCATGATGCTTGGCAAGCCGATATCCGTCGCCAAGCCGTTCAAGAATTTCGCCCTTCTGGCGCGGCGTCATCCTCCTAACTTTCTGCCATTCCTTCATACTAAACCCTCAATTCTTTCTTGAGAATAAGATAACGTGTCCATTGCAGGGACATATTTCCAGAACGTGTCCATTTCGGCATCCTTTTTGAACACGCACCCTTTATGGCAGAACCAATCTGCATCCCGCCGTTCTGTTTGCTAGATTCCGCCCGCAGTGTACACAATAAAAGCTAACCCTGGATGTCATCCTGTATCGGTATGGCAAACCTGATGACTGAGCTACCTCGACTTCACCATAGAATTGAACAGGACGAATCATAAGCGCTTCTTGCCCTATCAGAGAAACCTCACATTCTACACAACGACATGATATTTGCTCATCCTAACAGCTCCTTCGGCAACGGCGCATCAATTTCCCCACAAGCACCGCTGCCTGCTCTGGCGTTTTCCCTTCTTCAAACAGCCTCAAGGCAAAAAGCATCTGAGCAGTACCTCGCGCAACCTCGCTTGGCATCTCCCAGTCCGCCCCTAACAACTCCCCAACGCGCTCTGACCAGTGATGCCACAACGCTAATTCAGGCACCGCAGCACCTCCTCAATTTGATAATCCGTCGGCGGCGTTGGCATCACCATCGGTGTCCACAGCCCGCGCATACCCTCAGCCTTGTACAAAAACTGACCTCCACCCGCATAGACTGGTTTGCCAGTCCCATCCTTGAATACCCTAACAGGAACATACCTTGGTTCCATATCCCATAGTATCCTACTGGTTTGCCCGTAGAACCAATACCAACCCCGTTCTGTGGGCCATTCCTTAGTCCAAGTTGTATTAGTCTTCATTTACTCTTTCTCCCTTGTCAGGCTCAGGATATTCAATGTCAAAAGTGGGTGATGCCAGAAGATGGTCTTCCTTCTGTGCAGTATTGAAATGCTTCCTAGCCCACTTGCGCGCCTTCATGATGTCACGCTTTATTTCCCTCATGCTTCGGGTGTTTTCGTTCATGGTCTGCCTCCTCTAAATAACATGACCAGATAGGGCCAAAACTCAATGCATATCCAAGTTTCGCGCCACCAATACTCAGAATCACCCAAGCTCCTGAGCCTACGTATCGTAGCCGAAATTGGCCATGCCCAACCTTTTTCGTAACGCGCTCCCGCGTATTCATCAGTCTACCTCCCGCATATCTAGCAGGTCTCCTGCCGTCGCCCCAAAGATGCATAGAGCAGAGAAAGCCTGCTTGTTCTATAAGGCCCGCCCGAATGTCTGCAACTGCCTGCAAGACGTCGTCGGGGTTTAGCCCTCGTACCCGGCGGATTCAACAAAGCACTGGTACACATACCTCTTTCTTACAGGGACTTGCAACTTGATCACTTTCTTCCTCCTATGAACTTTGGAATATCCCAACCATACACGACCGACGCATCCGTTTACAAAATTCCCACGAGTTTGCATCAGTTGGAATATTCATAACAAGAATACCACCAGTCCAAGATTCCCGGCAATCGGCAAGACCGAATTCCTCGGCAACCCCCATCAATATCTTGTATAGCGATGACACATTGTCCGGTACAACCGGCTCAAATTCAACTCTTACTGTCATGGTCTTTCACACTCCTCTGCTGTTTTGTCATCGCGGAAGCGAACCAGCTCTGGGTACAAAAGTGCACCCGATGGTAGAACTTCATGAGCCTTCAACTCAACAACCTGACCAACATATTGCTTTAGTTTCTCTGGATCTCCAAGGATGCCCGGAACTATGCCGACCTGTTTCCCGTCCGCATAGCCATACGCCAGCCGGTGGCCAGGGGTCTTTTCCGTGGGAGGAAGAACAGCGACCACAACAACATCCATATCAATCACCCTGCCCCACTTCTTCTTAATCATATCGGCCGAACTGCGAATTCCTGGCCGATATGGAGAGTTGTGATTCCAGAAGACTGCACCCTCAGCCCCGTGGCTTCTGATAGACACGAGCCAGTCCTCAGTGGACATAATAACAGGCTTAGATTCAACCCGGCTAACCCGCTCATCAGCCAGCTTTGCCAAGATGTCAGCAACAGCCACCCGACGCTGCCAGTAGGGGACACCCATTACACTTTCACCATCAACAAATAGAACATCTAATACTACCAGCCTCAACGCTTCTGGGTGCTCTGATCTGAAATGGGCTACCGACTCAAAGGCTTTACGCTGGCCATCACGATCTGGGCAATTGCAAACGCTCAGGTCAGCCACAACCAGTTCGCAATCTATCATCGTCCCAATTGACAGTACCAAATCCTGAAACGCGGGCTCAACCGACATCATTCTCTTCCCGCCACGGCTGAAAAATTCCACCTTCCCATACGGCTGGCGTACCACAAGTGCTCGATGGCCATCCATCTTGACAGTGGGAATCCAGTCAGGATCATTGAGGATCTTCTCGTCCCTGCCCTTTTCAAACCGGGCGGGCAACATGGGCTTCTGGAAAGGGATTCTCCCTCCCTCTTCTGGCTCATCTATCCATGTGGCCGCAACCTCCCCCGCAAAGTCAATCTCAGGAGAGTCAACAGTGTAGCCTCTCTGGGTATGTTTGCAAGTGCGTTGCCAGCTTTGGAGGCCCTTGTTGTGCTTTCCTCTCGTCCAAGACATACAGTTACACGAAACGAACCGGCGCCCGTCCCTCAAATCCTTGGAGACAACGACTTCGTAGGGCTTGGCTGCACTGCCTTGCTCTAGGCCCACAAGTTTGAACTCAAACGGCTTCTTTTTCCAGACTGCCATTTCGACCCTCCTTCTTTTGGTGTTGAAATTCTGTTAAGCGAGCTACGTATTCCATCCATTCGTTGTAGCCCATATCGCTCTTGTTCCAATTATCGCACATATTTCAGCAGGCACTGCCACTGCCGCTGACTGAAAGGGCTTGCATATTTGCGTTCTTCCTCTGGTGTATCTAACCAAGCTTCCAACTGTGCCCGAAGGGACTTGCGAAACTCGGAACGGAAACTTTTGACCTTCAACAAGTTAACTGCCGCATTACGTTTGAATTCGTCAGCCCGAAAAAGAAACTCTTGCCAACTTTGCGGCCATGACTTAACATCAAGAATAGCCCAGATGCGCTCCCACCGCACATCGCTACAATGAGCAAGATACCGTTCGGGAAGCAACCAATCTGGCAACTCAACCTCGCGCACTTCGTATCGGGTGACTGAGCAAGGGCGCCAATCATCCGAACTGAAAATGGTATGGGTGGTCTCTTCATCAAGATCAACCATGCCCTCTCTCCAAACCGCGACTGGTTGTTTCTCTGTATAACTGTATTCGCCCAAGTGCTCAAAAAGAATCTTGTGGATTTCCATCTTTCACCTTATGGCACAATCTTTTTAGCTGTTGGAAAGTTTGTAGGCAAAGTAGCGGCCGATGAGGTATAAGGGCACTATCACTACTGCCTTGCTCCAAATGGGCCACCCAGGCTCCACTATCAGGGCCAAGGCGAGTCCGGTAATCACGCCAAAACAAAACCTATCCATTTCCCATCTGTCAAGTTTGGCCTCTGCAATTTTCAATGCCTCAGCCTTGGTGTCAACTGTGCGCCCTCGCCAGATAATGTCATAAGTGATTGCATCTGCAACTATTGGGGTATACTCCAAATTGTGATTTTTGAGTGCTGTTGCTATCCTTTTTGCCATGACCTGCCTCCTAATGTGTGGTATTTGATGTAATATAATTATACCACAGTTTTGAGGGAAAGTCAAGAGGTACAGGTAAATTTTAAGGTTGGGTTTCCTCCAAAGCAACTCGCAGGATTTCCTCTTTCTGCTGTGCAAAGTGATGGGCAGCCAGAATCTCGTCAGCGTCAGCCACCAAGAAGGCCAACAGATTGTAAACATACATCCGCCAACGCCTTTGGGTTTCTGCAAATTCCACACCCTTCAAAACAGGTGGGAAAAACAACTCTTCAATCCTGACAACCTTTTCATGGATAAGATTGTCAAGATCCCACCCATTCCCCTCTTGATTCAAGAACTCGGATAAATCATCCCTTATCATCGTCAACTCCTTTCTGTTCAAACAGAATCCTTGATTATTCATCTACGAAGATTTCACGCCGATTATTATAGTCTATACATACGTCTAGACAGTTCTTTCTGCAAATGTCGTCCCGATACGTATTGTGTGTTTTCATCCATTTGATGCGATCAGCCCTCATGCTGTCACTGATTCTGCTAATTGGGTTCCCGCCCTCTCTCATGTAAATCACACAAGGAAAGTGCCACTCACCTGCAACAACACTATCATCTTGCATCAGCCAACAGGTGTGGGCATCACTTGGAGATAGGCTGCGCACATCACGGCCAGCACGTAGGTTGTTCACGCGATATTTGAGAATAGGATGCACGCCCAGAATTTCATCTTCAATATCAAGCGCAGCAATCAACTTTCCATTCCATTGGGCAGCAGAGATGATCCTAATGTCTGCCACCCCCAAGTCGTGCGCGAATCGGATCACATCATTGACGGTCCCTATTGTTTCTTCAGTTAACACAATGCCGACAGTGACATAGGTTAACCTAGATAGGTTACGGATGTTCTCTGTAATCACATCAAAGAATCCACTAATTCCAGCCTGCTTATCCACACCTGCTGCGCAGCAAGCATCTAGGGAAATGGAAAGGTCGTTTAACCCACACTCAACAAGGCGTTCGTATCGCGAAAGTGGGAAGCTTCCATTAGTAGAGATAGCAACTCGCTCAATCCCTCTTGCTGCCGCATACTGAATCACATCTTCAATAAAAAGATATGTCATGGGTTCACCACCAGAAAACCGGACGTTTTTCAGTCCATCATCGGCCCACCTGTCAATTACCCATAAAGCCCTATCTATGGGCATATCTCCCCAGCAATCTTCCCGTAACCCCCGACAATAGACACATGAAAAGTTGCATCTATCTGTCAGTATCAGTTCACAGCGCCACATTGGGGATGTCGCCGACGCATTTTTTGCACGTTCGTCTAAAAGGGTGTAGAACCCAATTTCTTCAAGCCGCATTTACAATATCCCCTTAATACTCAGGTTCACTGTCGGCTCGGTTCGTCCAGTCGGCGCTCATGAATTTTGGTCTGCCTATGGTCATGCCGTGCACACACATGTTGTCCCAGCCCAAAATCCCCGACGTGACAAACCGGCCCGACAGTGAACCTGAATTCTACTACAGATAGCCCTTCAACATATCGGCAACCACCCTGCCAACATTCGTCACCTTGTCTTGCTCACCCCTGTCCAACTTACTGAAAGCGTCCCCATGCTCCTGCGTGAAATCCTCTTTTGCATCGGCAATCATCAATCTGATATACTCACCAATTTGCTGAGGCTCTTCAATCTCACCGTGTTTGGAGAAGATTCCTTGCAGCCTGTTCCCCGTGATATAAAGTTGGAACTCTGCATTAAGGCGTTGGACTTCGGGGTCGCTGGGGGAAGGGGGTTTCTTTTCTTTGGCCTTCTCCATGAACTTCTCATTTTTCTTCTTTAACAAAAATCTTTTTTCCCGAACATTCGCATATACTTTCCTATAAGGCTGAATCACAACGCCCTCGCAGGTGTTTCCTTCAATCGGATTCACCCGAGATACAAACCTTGGATCAAATTCAAGAGCTACATTGAGACTCATAACAATCCCGACAATCGGGACAAGGTGTTCTTCAAAACCAAAGAAGCTGGCACGATTCTGAAAATCGTCAAAGGGCATCAGCACATCATCAATCATATAGCCAAAGAAGAAGATACGCTTTTTCTTCCCGTAATCAACGCCCTTCTGTATGCCGGGATCACAGAGTTCGCCGAACAATCGCAGCGTATAAGTTCCTAAATCCACGTGTTCCTGAATACGCTCAAAGATTGGTTCATATTCCGGTAACACCTCATGAATCCCAAAGAACTTTTCACCATCAGCAAGAAAGGCGGTGCGCTTGCCAACTCTCCAAGGCTCGTTGGGTTCAAAGAAAACCTGCACTGACGAACCGTGAAGTTTTTCAGTTATGACGAAGGTCTCTTCTTCAAGCTCCGGAAACTCAGCAAGAAACCGATCAATGAACTTTCGCTGATACGAATTTTCAATTCGCGGCCACTTTTTATGTGTCATTCTATCCCTCCAATCCGCCACTCTCGGCAATTGTGACCCTTGCACCTTCTTTTTCATACACATGGAGAAAGCCGTCTGGCTTGTTGTGGTGGGTGAATTTGAACCCGCACTCAACCAAGGCATCTTCAAATACAGTGAAGCCCACCCTCTTTATTGTGTACCACAATAGAACTTTCGCCAATTGGTTAATCAGCCATTGCATTTTCATTCTCCTTTTAGCAATATTGGATTGCACCCGTCAAAAATGACTTCTACCCTATTAGCGACTCGTGTAAACGGCGGCATATTAAGTCGTCGGATTTCTGTTCTTTCCACTTCCAAATCGGGGTTTTCTCTCGCTCTATGCTTGGGCGGCAATTTGTCCAATTCGTCAAGGATATACCTTCGTGTAACTTTACGTCGCTGGATATAAGTCCCTCGCTTAAAAAATGCTGGATAATCATTCCAATTTATGCCTTTTTGAAATAACAATTCCTGCAAATCGCCTTGGTTTTTGTTCATCAATTGTTTGTGCGAATAATGAGCTTGCGCCGCCATCTGAACACTATTTCTGGTCGCGTCTAATTCACGCCAAACCAGAACATTCGCCGCTTCTTCCTTGGTAGGCACACACCAAACACGACAATCAAAAATGGGCGGGGCATCATGTTTTCTGGGAATGAATTCTGGCAGCAACTCGTTAAATACTACCGTGCAACCCGCCGCCAGAATTGAGGTCATCTTGGCAATTCGCCCATCAAAAAGGATTTGTGTTCGTGTGTCCGAGCTGTAGAAAATCAATGATATTTCATCGGATTGAGTATAACCGATGCAAGCACAAGTATCTGTGACAAGCGACTTGGTAGTTTCAACCATCAAATCAGATAGTCGCTTATCATAGGGGCGCTCAAGGGGCCGTGTGAATGAGTGAAAACATTTCCCGTCCAAACGTGCTATGACGGGCAATTTGGGCAAGAACCGCCTATTAGCTTCAAGACCTTCGTACATTTTCATTCGTTCATTAAGATCCATTTTCATTCTCCTTTCTCTAAAATAGCCCAAGTGCACACTCCTCAACCTTGACATCTTTAATCATCTCCGCCCATACTTCCGCCATAGTCATTTTTCTAAGACTGTAGCCGGGGGCCTTGTCGAATGAGCACTTCTTCATTTCAATCTCTGGGGACGAGGCATCCACGTAACAGGAAAATCTACCACCATCGCAATAATCGAAGTAGATGGGATCAAATTCTGTTTGCTCGACAAGGAACGGAACCATACACGCATCAAACCCAACCTTGTACGGATGCGTCTTCTCCGTCTCAGCGAAGAACCTTTCCAGATCCGCCCCGCCCAGATCCGCCCGCATCGCCCTAGCCCGACCGACGGGTTTTAGTCTCAGGAAGATGACGGCGTTCAGGCCGGGCAAGAGTCCGTTATCCAGTGCCCGCATTAGCCCAATCGCCCCGTCAACTTTCTGTTCAGACAGAATGTAGTGAATATTCGTCTTTACCCCGTCTCTGATAAGCCACCCGGTTGCGGCGACGTTGGGAGGATTGTGCCAGCTTACAGCAACAGCACCACAGAATTCCCTTGATGCATCCACGATTTCCTGCGTCAGGTGATTCCCGTTCGTGCTATAATTTGGCACAATGCCAGCATATTTCGTCATCCGCAAAATCATGGTGAAATCAGGATGCATTGTTGGCTCGCCACCACCGAGGGCAACCTGAAACACTCCCAACTTCTCCATCTGGTCAATCAGAAAAACGTAGTCGCTTGATCGGCAGTGCTGCCCATTCTCGTTGCTTCCCATATAGCAATAGGTGCAGCCATTGTCACAACAGTTGGTGATTTTGCAATCTACCAACTCGGGAGAACTGGCATAGATCGGATCGGTGCCATCAGCCAGTTCTCCCCTGACTGCGAAACCAGTATCGGGATTGAAAATGGACTTGAAGCCCAGTGGATCTTGTTTGACTATCATTTAATGGTATTCCCTTTCTGAAACAGCTTTTTCCGAGATCAGGCGTTCGTGCACAACCTCGCCGCCCATTTGTTCGTCGCTTGATCGGACAAAGACGATATTGTCAACGCCAATTTGGGCAAGCTGTTCCTGCAACCATTCGGTCAGGGGATTTTTGTATTCATAGCCTTCCGCAGCCCACGCCGCGTCATCTTCCATCAGAAAAGCCATGAATCTCTCCACGGCTTCTCCCTCGCCATAAGCGGAACATCTTGACACACCATGAAAAGTAGGCTGTCTTAAGCTGTTGTTCCTGACAATTGCAAGCTCCTCATCGGTCAGCGTCCGCTTGTCCAAAACGTAGCATGTGGACGACGAATTGGTCACGAAATCATTTCTTACTTTCATCACACCATCTCCTTAGCTCTTCAAGATTGGGGGCGACCCTTCTCATTTCTTTGGCGACCATGCCCTTGTCAGAGAACAACCCATTTGCTCTCCTCAGTGCCGTTAGCACAAAATCAAGCATATCCTTGTCCCGGACATGCTCCAGCGTGCAAATCGGGCAGAACTCAGCAGGAACCTCATAGGGAAAGTCCCCATCATCGGGAACCTCACCAAGGTGCGACAGGCATACAACGTGTTCGTTTTCACATTCAATCATTTCAGCATCGGTGAGATCGATGTCAAACCAAGCCTGAACATCCCCGCACACTTCGCAGATATAGCTCGAGGTACTTGAGTTCGTCACAAAATCTAATCTGACTTTCATTTTTATCCTCCTAAGCCATTTTTGCCCCGATGTACAGCTTGATCGGGGTCGTAGCACCAAGTTTCCGGTGCAGGTCGGTGACGGGCTTGACGAACTCGGAAAGGTCGGCTTCAACGGACTCTGCATAGTCTTCACTGCTAATATGCGCAATGTATTTGCCGACAACATGGTCGTTGTTACTTGGTAAGCCGTCCTCTGTACCATAAAGCACGGCACAGTCTAGATCACACATCGCATCCCAGAATCGCTCAGGATCCATTTCGCCCTCCGCCCCAAGATTCTTCAAGGCTTTGGCGTAATCAAACTCGCCCTCCTTGATCTTGAATCCAAGCACAACGTATGATGCCGTGCTTGAGTTCGTGACAAAACCCAATCTGAATTTCATCAGTAACCACCTCCCGCGTCAAGGATTAAGTCGTCACTCTTGTGATAGAGTGGCGTGTAACAAAGCATCTGTTCAAGCGGTTCGCCATCAGAGTCCGCCTCCCCTGTGTAGCACCTCATTCCAGCGTCAAAGATTTCCTTTGCGGTGCCATAAGGCTCACCATCTTCTAGCATGTCATCCTTTGTATACTCTTCCGCCCCAGACACAATGAGGTCCGCAAGGTCCTTACTCAGCCCGTAGAGCGCAGAGTCTTCAGGGACACCGATAGCCTCCAACACCTTCTCTTTCGTCAATTCACCATGCACGCCGACGACATAGCTTGAAGTTGAACTGTTTGTCACAAAGTCCATCCTGATTTTCATTTTTACATCCTCCCTGTTTCAAGAAATAGCTCATCATCTTCATAAACAAGACTTAGGTTGGAAACAATTGTTTCGGCAAGCTCGCCTTCATTAAGGCTTGCATCCCCACGTAGAAGCATCCATCCCCTACGCAAGACTTTCTTTACAGATTCCCAATACGGGTTATTGGGCAAGTCTTCAAAGGTCTCATAGTCATAATCAGCCAAAGTTTCCTCAATGGGAAATGGTTTAGCCTCAGCAACGATGAATTGGGCAATATCATTCGCTAACGGGCCAAGGGGAGATGTATCATCAATCCCCAATGCCTTGAGCACCAATTCCTTTGTGAGATTGTCTTTGACACCAACAATAAAATTCGTGCTACTACTGTTTGTCACAAAACCAATTCTTACTTTCATTCTGTCCTCCTATGTAATTCATGCTTTACCAACAAACCCTAATAAGAAGTTTCCCTTCTTCAAGATGCCCGTTGTTCATCATATCTTGAAGAATCGGCCGCAATGTGTACGGGTGAAACCCAAGCGGATCACCTTTCCATTTGTCCAAATCCTTCTGTTCCCATTCGTCCAGTGGTCTCTTTTTGAGATCGTAAAGATGGTCACTATCATTTGTCCACTCTTCCATCGCGACTATAGAAAACATCCCTTTCGGGTCTTCAAAAGCGTAGAACAGACGAATGTGGAGTTCCAGTTCGTGGCATTCAACTATATTGACTGTCATTGTCTCAAGTTTCATTTGATAACCTCCTCGCCGTTTCCAGCAAATATTCACGGTTGTTTCTTTCCGGTGTGTCCAATGCCTCTTCAAGCAAACGATTCAAAATCTGTCTAAACAGAGGCCCAGGCTCAAGGCCCATTCCAATCAGATCGTGTCCATTGATAGCCAAATCCGTCACCTTCAATGCATGGCTCTCACTGACAATCGTAGCAACCATTTGGCGTATTCCGTCATCTCGTTCTGCGTTGTCAGACCTGGAAATTCCATCTCTGGCAAACCTGTCAGCGGCCTTCAGCAGAAGCAGGTCTGCAATGGGGACATCGCCCAAGCGCCCGAGCAACCTTCGGACACCTCGCATTGTAGTCGGCACATAGTAAGTGTTCAAGGTCATGTGCTCTCTAACCAAGGTGGTCACATAATCTATCTCGGCATTGCTGAATCGCAACCTAGTCATAATGTCGCCTGCAATCTGTGCCCCAACTTCTTCGTGACCGTAGAAGTGAAGGTTTCCATCTCCATCAACTAAGCGAGTGTCAGCCTTGCCGATGTCGTGAAGCAACGCGGCAAACCTCAGTAGGGGCTTCTCGGCTGGGATCGCACTCATCGCTAGAAGAGAATGGTGAAACACATTAAACTCGTGTTTGAAGCATCCTTTTTGCTGCATCCCTATCGTTTGAACTAATTCGGGCAACACCTCATGCAGCAGCCCAGTGACTCGCATGGCGTCAACCCCGCTCATTGGGGCGGGATAGGCCATCATCTTCATCAGTTCGCGTTGAATGAGTTCAACGGGAACTTGTTGAATCAAGCCGCGATTGCGCTTAATTGCCTTAAACAGCCAGTAGTCCATCTTCATCTTGGAATCAAGAGCCATAAATCTACAAGCCCTCAACATCCTGACGTAAGATTCCCTCACCCGCTGCCCAGGATCACCAATGGCACGGACCACCTTCTTTTCAAGATCGCCTTGCCCATCAAACGGATCGTAAATCTTACCGTTGGGCAACATCGCCATCCCGTTAAAGGTAAAGTCCCGCCTGCTAGTATCGTCGAGAATGTTGTCGGCGAACTCAACCCTGGCACTCCTCCCGTCCTCGTCGTGGTCTGTACGGAAGGTTGTGACACCTACACCACCCACAAAAACAGTGCCATGGGCACGGCTGTTCTCGGTGCTCTTGACATTATCAAAGAGATCACAAACCTGTTCCGGCCTTGCGTCAGTTGCCAAGTCAAAGTCGCTGGGTTCCTTGCCCAAGACAATATCTCGGACAGAACCACCAACGACGTAGGCTTGAAAACTGGCACTATTCATTTTCGCCATAATATCCTGTACATTAGTAGGAATCATTCGCTTTCCCTTATCCTTAGCACCGCCGCAGCCAGCATGTCAACTGGCGCATATTCGCGGAGATCATGAAGAGAAGTTGCCATATATTCTGCTACAGTGTCGGGGTCCCGTCCTTAAGAATCCCGCGTACCACACTCAGAAGTGGACACCAGTCAGGTGTCTTATCAATATTCACAATCGCCGGGAGAGATGGGACTGAGGGGTGATTGCAAAAGCAAGCATACTTCCATCCCTCTGACGGATTTGGACGGTGATACCTGAAGTGTTCGCAATAGCCCTTATTACACGCTGCCATTATGTCTCCTATCATTGCTGGCTCTTGTCGGGAAAGTATCGCGTCCCGTTGGTTTTCTAACGTCAAAAGTAATTCCATGATTCACCCACAATGTTCGTCAATCATCAACTTGATGAAATCGTAACATTCTCTACAAAGCACTTCCCCTTGCATATCTGGCTGGACATACCTAGCCCACTCACCATTTGGAACCATAAACATATCGGGCCACACCTCGCCACACTTGCAGCAGATGCTAGGATACTGAATCCAAGAGATGCGCCCCTTTTCACATAGATCCATCATCCATATTTCTTGCTCGTGAGGGGGTAGACCATTCTTGTAAACACTTGGCGGCAGGTGAGCAGTTGACAAATCATATCTGATGCTATCATAGAGACCGAGCATCTCATAGCAACAGTCACATGAAATCAACTGGTTGCCGCAAAAAGGACAGCGTTCCATATCGCATCCATAATTGTGGAGCTCTCCCTCCAGCACTCCGCAGTCATGACACTTTGCTCTTTCCATCCCTGCCTCCTTCTCAAAAAGTTTCTGTGCGGGTTGCACTACGCAGCCACCCGCAAATCGCGCCACCATTTCTACTTCCGCGCCGGGATTGGCGCTACTTGATCTACTGCTCTTTCATCCAGCAAGTGGCCCCCTCGGAATAATGTCCACTTCCCGCAGTTTACCATGATCAGACCGACCCGCACGTTCCACAAGTTCCTCAAAAGGGCCTATGGCGGGGTCTTTAGCGATCCAACCAACATACGTCCATCCCTTGCGAATCTTCGCCCAACTTGGGACTTGATAGTTCATTTTTGGATAGCTCATTTTTGCCTCCTTCTTAGTTGAACTGGTTACATCTGTGACACGTCCCATTTTCACCTTCATCTTGTTCCTCCCACATATATTTCTTAACATTTCACTTGAGTCTTCTCTGCGCCCTACCAGCTTTTCCCGCTGATACAGCAGCCCGTTTTGCCGCCCTGGTCGCTGTTGGATGGATTGCGTTCCTACAACAGTGGGAGCGTCATCTGGACCTTTGCCCGGCTCCACTGATAGAGCGCAGAGAGGACTCAAGTATGTGATTGTTAAGGTTGGTTTTATTATACCACATTTGAGGGCGGTTGTCAAGTGTTTCTGGAAATTTTAAGGTTGGCCTCACAAGAACGATAGCTGCTGCACCGCCCCCCTCTTTAGCCTGCATTTTGCTTCTCCTTTCTAGAGGCTAAAGATAGATCATCTTCAATGCGCCACCTATCCGACCGCAACAGATAGTGCCAGTTTCCGCTGTACGGGCGATACTCACGGCGCACGATCACAAATTGCCTGTCCGGCTCATGGAGAAAACGAACCGGGTTGCCTAGCTCAAACTTGGCAGGCTGTTTCATGCTTCTCCTTTAATTTGTTGGACACCCGCTTATTCCACGCCTCAATGGCCTCCTGGGGTGTTTCGCACCATCCGCCACAATCTTCGCATACCACGCCAAACAGTTCATCCTCTGAGAGTACATAATACTCTCGTTCTACAACAGCCTCACCCCCACAAAATGGGCATCGTTTTATCTCCATCATTATCTCCTAGTTATTAAAGTGAACTACTGTCGCCTAAAGGCATCAGCTTCTGGGTTCAACGAGTCTCCATTGAGACTCTCCCCCAGCGTATGTGTTTCCGTGGTTCCCACGGTACATTTCAAACCAAATAGTAAGATATTCCGAGCGGCGTTTTCGTCTCTATCGTGAGTCGTTTTACATTTGGGACAAGTCCAAGTTCTGTCAGACAATCGTAGGCTTTGGTTAATGTGTCCGCAATTATAACAACGCTTGGATGATGGAAAGAAGCGATCCACCCGGCATAAACGACAGCCATACCAAGTTCCCTTGTAACTCAACTGGCGAACGAACTCGGACCAACCACAATCGGCGATGGATTTGGCGAGGCGATGATTTGCCATCATTCCCTTCACATTGAGAGATTCCGCGCAGATAGTTTGGTTCTCGTCTACCAAGCGACGACTCAATTTGTGAAGGAAATCTAGACGCTGGTTGGCAACGTGCTCATGTGCTCTAGCAACGGTAAGTCTGGCTTTTTCTCTCCCATTGCTTCCGGGCTTGCAACGAGAAAGGCGTCGCTGCAATCTTTTCAGCCGTTTTTCTGATTTGCGTAAATGTTTAGGAGCTTGAATGTGCTCACCTTCCGAAGTGACAATGAAGTCTCTAATACCTAGATCAATGCCAATGATATTGCCTGTGAATTCTGGTTTGGGCATATCATACGCACAGCAAAATGCAGCATAGTAACGGTCAGTCTTGGTCTTAGAAATAGTAACATTCTTAATGACCCCTTCCACGGGGCGATGGACAATAATTCCAATAGGTGGAAGCTTAGGCAAATGCAACTTCCTGCCTTTCAACCCAAAACCTTGTGGCACTCGGAAAGATTGCTTATCATGTTTCTTTTTGAACTTTGGGAACTTGGCACGTTTGTTAAAGAAGTTGTTATATGCCCTATCCAAGTCTCGAAGAGATTGTTGTAGGGTTTGGGCATTGGATTCTTGCAGCCACTCAAAATCAGTACGTTTCTTAAGTTGGGTTAGCATCGCTGATGTATCATGGTAAGTCAGACCCTTTTTGGTTTCATTGTCTTTATTGGCAATGTAGTAGTCAATACGTGCTCTCAGGAAATGGTTATACACAAAACGAACTGCACCAAATTGTTTAGCAAGCTGCTCCCGTTGTGCTTTATTTGGATATATGCGGAATTTGTAAGCTCGATTGACTCTCATACTACAATTGTACTGTATTTCTTGTAATTTGTCAAGTTCATGCCATTCACCTGTCGTCTAAAGCCAGACAGTCCTTTGGCACATATCTATAGAAAAGTTCACCACGACGCCCACGCTTATACCTATGAGGCGTTAAATCAAGAGCTCTTCGCAACCTGTTGAGGCTGGTGTTTGTAATTGGATGATAGAAGTGTCCCTTGCCATCTCTCCAGAACACAACAGCTATGCCTGACGCGAAGTCCCGCGCCGACCGTCTCTGAATATGAACACACTCGATCATAACAACCTCCCTAGAGCGTCTTTAGGAAAAACGTTGGGTTCAAATAGAGTTCTCACACTTCATGGCCAGCGTCGCGCATTATGCGCCCTAGTCCAAGGCGAGATGAGAAGCTAAGTTGCTTGTACTTCACTGTGTGTCTCCTTCAATCTCGCAACCCCAGCACAAGTCGTCGTTTGCCCATCCTCCGCACTCCTTACAAACATGGTGAGACGTTGGAACATAGCAACCAATATCAACACCATCATGTAAACCGTCCCAAGACGCCAAGGGAATCACAACATCAGAAAGGGAACGCCAATGCTGAAAGAAGGAATCGGGTGCATTACATCCACCTTTTCCCTCACCAATATACACAATTGGACCGCTCTCCCCCCATGCCTCCAAAACCCTTGTTGCAATATCATCACCATACGGGGGCCATGACATAATAAGCACATCGGCCTCAATTCCCAGCGCAGCCTCAACCGCATCCATGGGCCGAACAGGAAACACAGATGCCGCCTTGCTGTGCTTGTTATCCCATGAATTATCATCAGTGGCTACAACCTCAACGCCCTCATCAGAAAGCGCTTTCGCCAGCCAGCCACGTCCAGCCATAACTTCCAACACTTTCCTATCACCAATCCAAGCAGCAAGCTCACTAGCAAAACCCTTGTAAACTAGGCCCCACATTCCTCGCTCAGTACAATGAGTACGGGCTCGGAAATCTTCAGGGCCCAGCCACCTTGTGATGGGAGGGCTAGGGGGAATCTCACCCTTGTCCAAATATTCAATGAATTCTGAAGTATTTAACATCTCTGCTTGCCTCCCGTGGTTGTGTTTGATGTAATATAATTATACCACAGTTTTGGTGAAATGTCAAGGAGTACATGGAAATTTTAAGGTTGAGGTTTCAACTAGAAAGGCCCGCCAGTGCGGGCCTTAGATTAGACGTGAGCCTTGCTTTTCCCAACCGCCAGTTTTCCTTCTTAGGGCAAATTCCCTGAACTCTTCCTCGGCCTCCCTACGACGAATGCTTTTTTTCAACCAACTTTCTCTAAAGAGCAACCATCGAGACCAAGGGATTAGATACGCTTGACCAGGCCCCCGTTTCTCTCTGAAATTCAGGGCCAAAAACGCGTGGCCGTTAGTGGTGACTGCAATCCTAGACAGTGTGTTTCGTTGATGTTCTCGTATCCTTGCGAAACTAAAGGAATCCGTCTTGGTCTGTTTCACCTCAATACCCCCAAATGTCCCATCCTCATAACAGCATACGTAATCGACGGTCTTTCTTATTGTAAACCTCGGACCGCGAAGATCTATCTGATGAACTACCAAACAGCATTGTGTTTCTAGAAACTTTCCAATCTCTCTCTCAAAGATGGAAAAACCCATACATCACTTAGTCAGTGCCCTTTCCAAATCCTTCTCAAGTTCTTCCTTACTAATTTCAGCGGTGTGATGAAATTTTCTATGGCAATCAGCATCGAGGCTTAACCGACTTTCCGGTTGTTCAAATTCATGCTCCACACTCCCTGCGCGTCCGAAAACATGGTGTGCGTGTACGGCCGCTGCACCGCAATGGGCACAAATATACCCATCCCTCTCCAATACCTGTAAATTGACTTTTTTGCGGTACTCATCCAACCTCTTTTTCCGTGCCCGTCGCCCCGCCGTACCCGACCCCTTGGCTGGCTTAGGAAACAATGCCATATTTGCCCATCACCTTCTGCACCACGTCATCCTTCACTACCGCACCGATGAACGTCCGTACCGGACACTTTATTTTGGACAGAATATCATTCAGGTCGTCCAAGTTCGCCCAATCCGCACCAACACACTCTTTCATCCAGCACCCCTCGCAAACATGGGCTTCTGCCGTCAGCGGGTTATGCCAACCACGCGGTTTCGCGAACGATTCTATTTGCGTGTCGCACTCGTTACAGTGTATTTCTGAGCGGTTAACCAACATTGCCCTCCATCCCCAAACGAAGTTTCCGCAATGCCCCTAAGCCCCGTTGCTTCTTTTCATCCGCTGAATCATGACAGATACATTCACAATCTATATCGCAATCACCTTCCGCACATTCATTACAAGCTAAATAATCTACATTATAACCATCTTCGATCTGTTCGAGTAGCTCTAGATATTGCTTCATTAGGAAATTCTCTCCATTCTTTCCTATCTAGCAAGTGGCCCGCACGTTTCCTGCCGACCCTCCACATAATCTGGGGTTGCTTGTCATTCTGATTTGAGGGGCAGACAGCCCAAACCTTGCCATAGCCTTCTTCTAGCAACCTCTTACATCCAGGAAGCCATTCACCATTCTGCTTATGAAAGTAAGGTATGCCTGCTGCCTGACATTCATCTCTAATGCTTTGAGCCCAATCAGGATGCATCGGTCTCGCACCTGGGCCTGACTCACCGCCAACAATACACCAAGAAATTCCTTGGTGAATATCGGTCATGGGACAACTTGCAATGTTGCATTCAGGTGTTGGATTCAGCGAGTTTGCACACGTACCATCTTCGGCCACATTTCCACAATTGGGATAGGGACGCAGCCAGGGCAACAAATCAACTGATGACAGAAGCGGTTCGCAACTCACAAACCGCACCGCAGCTGGCGTCTGGAGCAACAGCGGTATCCGTTCGTCCGCCGCCTCCTGGTTCTCGACACTGACGCCGAGCCAGACATTCTTAATATCGCAATAGTCAGTGATATTTTCACCGTAGAAATAATCAAACATTCGTTTAGCCCTTTTCGTAAGAACGCAAAAGGTGTGAAACTTCGCCTTGGACATTGTTGCAAAAACCCTATCCACGAGAGAGAAGGGGACGTCTTCATGCCAAAGATCTCCCATAAACTGCGCCCCAATTCTTGCTGGCTTCTTCCGCCTTATTGGTTCCGCAAGCCTGCTTTCCACCAAAACCGGTGGACCTTCACCAGCATAGGCTTTCCGTATATCTTCTGGGAAGTTCTTATTCCCAGCAAGCCTGTCCGCCATCCTCCGATGCCAACAATTAGTACAGCCATCACTCACCGGTGTACAGCGCATGGCTATCGGTGACCAACTGTAGTCAAGGTACTCTATTGCAGTCTTGTTCATTTCTTCTCCTTATGAAAGTGAAGCAGGCATTATGATATGTGTGAAACCGCTTACCCCTTCAGGTTTTACAAGTATCGGAGCGGTTGATTTCCCCATTTCAAGGATGACATTCTCACTGGGGACGACCCTCAGAACATCAATGAGGAAACCGATGTTGAGACCGATTTTCAGCTTTTCGCCAGTGATCTCGGCATCAACTTCACATTCGGCGGAAGACTCTTCTGCGAGGGTGGGGACCAAGCAAATCCCGTCCTCCTTAACGTCAAGAGAGACGGTCTCAAACGCGAAGGGCTTCAACACTTTTAGTGCCCGCGACAACTCTTTCGTAGACACCACGACCTGCGTATCCCAGCTTTTCGGGATGATCTGCGAGACATCCGGGTAAACGCCCTCAACGAGGTTGGTGCACAGCCTGACCGCCCCGATCTCAAAGAAAGCGCGCGTCTCACTCAGCCCCATTCCGATCACATCCCCTGGCAACTTGTCGCTGATGCGAAGAACCTCGGCCACGGCCCGTGCCGGGATAAGCGCGGTTTGAGCTTGGTGGAGTTCCCAATCTTGGGTCCCAGACATTTCGGAAAGGCGGAAGCCATCGGCAGCAGTAGTCTTAATTTCTTTCCCATCAATGGACAAAAATACCCCAGTGAGAATAAGTCGATACTCATCAGTCCCAGCAGCAATAAGGGTCCTCACCAGCATCTCCTTTATGACGCCGGGAGACAACTCGGACATTGCCCCCTCGTAAACTGGCACGGTTGGGAAGTCATCCTTCTTCATGCCGTGCATGTGGGCCAGTTGCCGATCACAGGAAAGTCTCAACTTGTGACCTTCTTTTTCAAGCACAACCTCGCCTTCCAGTTCCTTCACGTAATCAGCAAGCACGCGATAAGGAATAGTCAACGCCCATTCCTCGTCTTTCTCAGACATTGCAGGCACATCGCACGTGATTGCCATGTCCAAGTTGTTCGCGCTAAGCATCAGGCCGTCCTTGCCCACATCAAGCAAAACGTGACCCAAAATTGGCAATGTGCTTCGCGGCGCCACCTTCTTGCCAACGATGTCAAGGCCAAATAGTAATTGATCCCTATCAACTTTCATTTGTAACCTCCTCTGCTTCATCGTGTCGCTCTTCAAAATCCTTCACTATGCTATATAGATGCTTGATGCAATCAGCACAAACTGACCTATTTCTATTATGCGTAATGTAAAGTATATTGCCGCGTTCAAAATGTGGCGATTGCCCGCACCAAAAACAAGTTTCATTATGTCGTTCCTCCCGCATCATAATCCGCCCGCACATGGCAGTTGGCAATCACCAAGTCCACAAATTTCTTAACCTCATCGCTGTTTGTGACAACTGCAAGCCCAGGCGTCCATTCCCCGTCCTGATAAAAGCCGAAGGTCCCCCGTCCCCAATCATACGTCCATACCAGACCACCTTTCGGGGTCTCTACGGGTTCGTCGTCAAAGAGGCCGATGTCGGGTAGATATTCGTCAATCATCCCGTCCGCGGGGGGCTCCGCCTCTTCCCGGGTCATCCTGTCAACGTAGGAGATCTCCCCAGTCCCCTTGTCAACAACCCGCTCCGGGATCTCAGCAAGGTGGGGCTTTGCCTTCCGCAGCAATGTGTTCATATCGTCGTTGTTGACGGTTGAGTCAAACAATGCCGAACGCAACCCTGGAGACACGTCAAAGACGCCCTCGCCGATCAGCCCGCAGCACCTCCCAACCTTGCTGATTGGAATGTCCGTGATTTCCTTCATCGTCAATCGCCCGATCCATTCCCTATCCTCGGTGTTGCGAAGCATGAGATCGGCCGCCCGCATATAGGAATAAAGTCGCTTTTTTGTGCGGTCCCACTCATCATCGTCGCCGTTGTCATTTGAGCCGTGTTTCCTAACCCATCCCCAAAAAGATTCGCCTTCTTCAAGGCCGAGAGCCTTCAGCCTTTCCCAATTTTTCTTGACAGTTGCCAGAACCAACCCTCGCTGCCAGAGACCCATCGCTTCAAATCTAACATGGGCCTCTAGGTATTCCCCCGCAAGTTTCTGAACACCATCGGCATCTTCTAGCCTCTGGGACCTGTTGAACAAATTCGTGGCCACCAAAGGAAAAAGCCATGAATCAGCTTTAATGTCTATTTCGCCTAGAGTTGCAAAACGGCCGCCCAACTCTTCGGCTACATCGTTGAGAATTAGCTTGTCACTTATCACCAGCACTGGACCGCTCTCGGTGACGACAAAATCAAGTACCGCCCCAGGCATTGGGCTTAAACCGTGTTCTGTCTCAACCGTTTGCAATCCGTCTTTAGAAGCTACAATGATGCGCGCTTCTCCAATGTCTTCTCTACGAATCAGTTCCATTTTCTTTCTCCAATACTTGTTTTCTGTTCAAACAGAACCAAAAGCTCCTCACCGCCACCGGGTCGGTGGTCTGCCCCGTATGCGCGGTTGTAGTCAAGGGGTAGAATCCCAACGGGGATGGTCTACCCCTTGCAATGCTCAGAAGTAGCCAAACTATTCTGGCTTAGCCAAACCGCCAACTGCTACAACCTCGTCAATAGCGCTTTGGCCAGGATTCAAGCGCCGCCATTCTTCCACGGGCTCACCCAGAATATTCTCGGCGTCGGCTTCAGTGAGATCGTGGTCGGCAAGGAATTTCTGCCAAGCAAGACTTTCTTGAATTGTCTGAATGGCTGCATCCAAGTTCCGTCCTTCTTCTTGCTTTTTCCATTCATTAACTGATTCCGCGCTAAGAAATTCCAACGCCTTTTCTTGGGTAATATTAGCACTTTCAAGGAAGCCATTCCACCTCTCTTGGGTAGTTGGCTCGCCCTCGCTAATCCCGTCGGTAAACGGCAATTCTTCCTCAACAATTTCCTCATCATCAGTTATGTCGCGTATCCCAGGCGGAAGCGCGAGGAGTTCGGTTTCATCGGGAGCGGGAAGCGCAAGTATCCGTGTCGCCACCCAGTCCGGATCGGCCTCGATGCTCAAGAGCCATTTTTCCCTTCTCGCTCGTTTCCCGCCCGTGCCACTAGGCGTACTGATCTCACGCGGTCGGCGTTTCAGTATCAGTGGTATATTTTGGAGTTTCTCATCATTTACATGGCGGATTGCCTCCAATTGGCGGCTGATATTGAGGATGTCCCATACACTGGTGGTCAGCACCGTCATAAAAGCCAGCCGACGAAGTTCGGGTATGATTACCTTGAGCCTCCCTGTGGGCTTGCAATCGGCAGAACCATCACATTTCACCTCGTTGCCATCTGTATCCAACCCTCGCCTGACAAGAACATCGCCAGTTTGGGGGTTCACCTCATACTGGATGTATTCACCATTGCACCGGTGAATGAGACCACCTCGAACGTATGCTTCCTGCCAAGCATCAAAATTCTCATCCACGGTATTGAAAGGCAACCGGATGTTGATCTCGCGTGGCTCATCACCGTATGTTTCCTGAAACATGTTGGCGGCCTTCTCTTCGCTGTCCTCAAATGTAGCTCGGAAATAGGTCAGATCCTTCCCGGGCCGTTGCTGGTCTTTGGGTTTGGGAGCCCCCTTGCGCAGTTGCCCCAATTCAACGAAGGCGCGGGGCTGGTCGGTCAATCCTATGATTGGCATGTTTTCTCCTTTTCTTCTTCTGGTTCTGGGCCGAAAAGGTCTATCACGGCCTTTTCAGCATCTCGCTTCTTTTCTTCAGGCGTGCGCTCGTCAGGCGGCGCAAGCCACGGGTAAACGTGTTTCAATTCTTCATATAGACATTCCTCTTTTCGCTTTTGATAGTCGCTCATCATTCCTGTCTCCTTTCTGATAGAAAATATCCCAAGATGATGCATTTCCCCATGACCGGGCAGTACCCATGATCTGGCTCAAAATGCCATATTGTCTTGCCGTGTTTCCAGCAGGGCCAACTTCATGTATTGGGGTTGGAAATACATGGCCCAAGTATGTCGTCCCCTGTCCCCTCGTTGTTTCAAAAGCCGTAGAATCAAGAGCCATTCATTGACATCATATCTGTCATTGCCCAGTTCAACAATGCTGTCTGGCTCTTCGGTCTGCCAAGGACGCCACAGGCCGAAAACCTTGTCACTCGTCTGCTCGATTGAACTATTATGAACAACAAAACGATTGGCGACAAAATTGTTATGGGTTGGGGCCAAAAAATCGTAAGTATATTCAATTCCTTCCTGTTCAATGTCAGTAATTTTATGCCAAAAAAGATCGCAGTCCGCGTAGATTTGAAGTTTATGGTTTCCTGTGGCTTCTGCAATTTGCGCCATCCGCCCCCTAGTGATACTTCGACCCTTCACGTTGTTGAATTTGGATCTCAAATGATGATGTTTCAGAATTGTAATTGCTTCCGAATTCCAAGCGGGGGGAAGCAAGTCACCCATGCTTCTCCCAAAACTGGTAGGATGCGTATCTATATATTGTCGTAATCTATCACCTTTTTTGCCATAAATATTGACCTTGTTATTAAAGAGAAACAAGTCAGTGATTGCAACCCTTAGACAATGAAGTGGCTTTCGTCCGCGCCCCCCCTTTTGGATACGCTGGGTTGAGAATATGCCCAATCTACATAACAATGTTTGAACATCATTAACTAGTTGGCGACTACAACTCGCAAAAGTAATCATTGGTCTGTCATGCCTAAAGGAAACCCCACCATCAGTCGTAAAGAGACCTGATAATAATGCTGATACTTCGGCCTGTCCCATCATTAGGCTGGGAACATGTTTTGTCTTTGCCGTTTGCCCAAAAACACCAATTTCCTTGAGCCAATTTAGGGCCTCATTGCATCCTGGAAACACTCGATCATCGCTTCGTTTTATAGTAGCATCCCATACATCCCATTCAGTTTGTTTGCGAAATCTGACAGTTAATCCGGGCCATTCCTTTTCAACCGCTTCTTTATAGCTATGTAATATCCGCCAATCAGAATTGCTAAGAACTGCGGAACGTGTCAATGTGCCATCGCCCAAGAGAAGTCCAAGAATATATGCCCGATCTATATTCAAATCCCCGTCCTGATCCCTAATAGGCATATGCTTTGCTAGGGCGATCCAATCACCCATTCTCAAATTCTCAAGGTTAACCCATCCGCCAGGCGTATAAAATTTGTGTTTTATTGTTGCCCGTATATTGCCAGCCCCACCGCACGTAAGCCTGAATATCATTTCTGGCTCATTACGTCTAGCTTGCTCTATGTAACCCCTTCCAATTTTTAGATCATTCTTTCGCAGGCAATGAACGGGAAAGCTCCCTTGATTCAACCAAATCTCTTGCGCCGTTGCAATTTCGCCAGTATGTGCATTCAATAGCTCAACATCACCGGCCAAACAGGCCCATTGGGCATCCCGTATTTCCGGTATCTTTTCCTTCCGCTCATCTACGGCCCTCGCAGCTTGAACGCCAGCAATGGCGGGGGCTCCTACTCGCAAGGCAAGTTCCTTGATCTTGATGGGCATTTCGGTTACCTGCTGAACCCTGTCTTTGGCACGGTCGGTTGGTATCAGTTGAATGTAATCAAAAATCATCAGCGTGGGTCTGACTCCAAAATCGGCTTGCATAGTCTCAATCGCCCCAAGCACCACGCTCGGGGTCATGCGCGGTGTCTTTTGGTCGGCGCGGGCTATCCCGTGTCCGATAACCCAGATAGGAACAGTGGCCCGCTTGATGGCTTTGTACTTTATGGTCTCCAGGTCCACGCGCCCCCAGGCAATGTCCGAGGCCGAGTACTGCCCATCGGCTTGGAAAAAACACTCTAGCTCCTCGGCTGATTGTTCCCAAGTGATGTAGACAACCGCCTCTGATTCTGTAGCGTTTCGGGCAATGATACGGGTCGCCTCTCGTTTAGCCAGATAAGCCATCAAACTCGTCTTCCCATGCCCGGGACGTGATATGATACTTATCAAGTCGCCGCCCCTCATCGGGATTACCAACTTGTCAATGGCTGCAATGCCGAACTGTATGCCGGGATCATCTTGGATTTTCGTGGCCCAGGCCAGATGTTCACTCGCGAGATCAGCGGGTGTGTGGACAAGTGCCCTGACATTACTTTGCATTTCATCTCCTCAGCTTGATGACCTTGGGTTGCTTTGTCTCACCGACGCTCAGCAACAGCGGTCCAATGTCCGTTTCAAAATTACCGCTGTGTGGCGATGTATAGGTTTTCCAACCAATATCACTGTCAGGAATAGCCCTGATTGCTTGTTCCATAATTTCGGGAGTAATAGGTCTATCTTCAGTACTCCAACGTTTAGCTATCCTGCGCAATTCAGCCGCCCATGCCTTGCGATCCTTGACGGGCAGCAATGTGGACTGTATGCCAGCTATGAGGGTAGTGAAGGCAGCCAGGGGACCATCAGCGAAAGAATCCATGCCGCCGGCAGATGGGGGTACAGCATAGTTGCCGCCTGCTTTCTCTCTGGCGTCTACGGTCTTTTGCGCTAAGTCAAAAAGGTCTGGTTTTCTCTCGCCGGTAGGCGATATATTTTTCTTTCTCTTTTCTTTTGCTTCTTCTTTTTCTTCGGTCACACTGGAGTGTGGGGGTGTCTCACATTGGGATGTGGGGGTGGCTTCCTTTGACCCTAACACTGGGATGTTAGACTGTCGCCATAGATCAAAAGAGGCTTGAGCAAATGGGCCAGCATTATAAATAGATGCCTTTCCAGATGTACGGTTTACCAGAAGCATCTTTTTATTCTCCAAGCTCTTTACCAGCCGGTATACTGAATTGGGATGACCATAACCCATCTTCTGAGCGATATTAGCTACTCCTGGCCTTGATTCCCCTTTGGGGCTATTATAATGGAAGCGGGCCAGGTGAATAATACACAAGAACTCTTGCCGTGTGAGCCCAAGTTGAGTGTAGGCATCTAGCATAAAGCCAGTTACTTGCACATAGCCGAGTTGGTTTAGAAGGTCCTGGGCCATACCCCAGGTAAAGTTAAACTTTTCATCGCTCATAACTATCCGTCCCATGCCTTGATCCAGGCTACATCTTCATTTGAGAGCTTAAACCATTCACCATTGATTCTTTGAGCAGCAAATTTGTCATGCAAAAAAGACTCTGCTTCATAACAGTTTACTACATGGAGTTGATGGGGAAATCTCTACCTTGAATGGCAACTTAGGACTGAAGGCAAGTATTCTCTCAGTGACAGGACCTTGTGTCATTCCAATTTTATAGAGACTCCCTGGTGCACTGAGAACATAAACCCACCCTGATTGATCTATGATAATAGGCTTTTCAACCTGCTTCATTTCAATAATCTGTGCGCACTGCATAGCCCGCATTTTGGCTATCCCTCTTACGGCTGGACATGGGGCTGCATTATAGATGATATAAAGGCGATGTTGACAATCAAGTAAGTGTCGTTTTTCTAGCCGCTCGCTGCAATAATCCTTTATTTCGCCAAGCTCCCTTAAATACTCTTTGTTTTTGAGAAACCATTGCTGTATTTCTGATAACTCTTCAGTGGACATGATAGGAAATTGATCTTCTGGAAACATAAGCTCTAATCTGGGACTCCATAATATCCCGAACTCATGACCCTGTTTCGTTCTGAAAGTAGTTTCATTCATCTTATCCTCCTAAAAAGCAACGCCCCCTTTTGACCTTGAGCAGCTTGTTTGCCGACACGCCGCTTGTCAAGAGGGGGCAGTATTTGATGAATATGATAACTCCTCATAGGGACGTGTCGGCATTGATATTCTACTACAATTTTCAATCCTTGTCAAATCGAGCTTCCCAAGCAGCTGCTTTCGCCCTCCTCATTGGCTCATTCCAATAATCATCCATGGATTCTCCAAACAGGAACCATAGGCGTCCCTTGCCGATACTGTGTCCAAGGTGAACCCTGCCAAAGTTACTGCCCCCCAAATATTCATGATATGCCGCAGTGCAAGTAGTAGGGCCGCCATCCCAACTAGGAAAGTTTGTATAGAAATATCCCTTTATTTCCGGCATACCATCCAGTAGCAAAAAGGACCTGATTGCATAACAGAGGGCAAATTGCTCTTGTGTAAATGTTATTGGCTTGACTTCAGCCCAGCAATTAAATTGGGGCAACCAAAAGTCTGGTAAATACCAAGTTCCATTGACATTAAAACCCTCGTGCTCATAACAATATTCTATACCCAATGAATCAAAGAACACTGCCCACCGAGCCTCCAATCTGCTCCTAAACCCGTAGCCGTTATATTTGGTTTCAATCGCCTCTATTGTCATTTCAATTCTTCCCCACGGGTCTAGCTAATGCAAGATAACCGGCGAAATCGCTTACCGTGCCGCCATATTTGAAAAAGAAGTCGTCGGGCTTGACGGGCAGGTTGACTGTGCGCCCCCTCCCGTCAAACATGGCAGCCAGCCGGCGGCTTGATTCTACGGCGTCGGGGTCCAAGGCAACATAGATGGTCTCCAGGTCAACAAACCAGTCCAGCCATTCGCGCCTGAATGATCGCTTGCCCATCACCGCCACGCTGGGTATGCCGTGCTGGCTTAAAACGATACTTTTTTTGCATCCTTCTGTTATGATAATGTCCGTAGCTCCCGGCAGGAAATCGGCGTTGAATAATTGTGTCCCCAGCCCGGCCATGTGCGGGCGATATTTGTCACCGTCGGGAGCTTGGTTCAATCGGTGGCGGATGTTCAGCAGCTTGTCAGCATTGATGACGGGAATGGTGTAAGACGGGCGTCCGTCGCTATCGGTGGGGCAGCGGGGGCAAAAGCCAAGGTGATATTCCAAGATAGAATCTTGGTTTATGCCCTGGCTGTCCCACCACGCAACATGTTGATCGGTGAGCAAATTGTGATACCTGACATAATCTTTGCAGCGGTTCATTCTTTCAATGACCGTCATCCGCCGTTCAAATTCTCTTTGTTTGTGTTCAAGGCGTTTCAGTCGCCGCTCCGTCAGATCATCATTGGTCGGCCTTCGGCTCTTGTCCAAGTCAGAAAGCCAGCCCCGTTTTTCACAAACTCTACACCAAAAGTTTCCAGACTCTTCCCAGACATGGAACCGATCCTTGCCATCATTGCAGAAAGGACAAGGGCCAACATATTCATCCTTGGTAGCCCGTTTCAAACTTATTGCCCAAAACACCTCTGCAAAAGCAATGTTGTCTAACATTTTTCCTCCTTGGCCACTTACTCGGTAAAACACAGGTAGAAGAAATTCGGCCCATCCTTTCTGTTCAAACAGAAAATTATGCCCCTTGCGAGTACCGCTAATCGCCAGACAAGCAGCAAGACGTTTATCCCATCACAAGGGGCACGCACTCATAAAAGTAAAAACGTCTAAAATGCTATCTGCCCAAGGACCCAATGTACAAATTCGCTGTCTTGGCAGAAAACCACCAACCTTGCGCCCGTTCTTCAGGCATCGGCAGCCCGAACTTCTCCTGCCGTCGTACTAGTGAAAGGATGATTGGATTGCTGACACCGCAGTGACTGGCGAGTTCACTGGTGGTCATTCCCTCGGTCACAGGCTCAATCTTCTCAAGCCCGAAGCGCTCCTGCTCTGGCAACACCGAGACTGCGAGAATCAAGGTCAAAGCCAAGCGCCCCCGAGCCCTCATCGTCGTGGTATAGCCCTTGCCACGCGTGTACTTAACCATCACCTCCTTAATGGTAAGACCCTCCAACAAATCTAGGGCCGCCGCCTTAGCCATTGGTGCAATGCATTCACTGTGTTTCACAAAGTCCTTCAATTTTTCCTCGTCGTATTTTGGCCGATACCCGCTTATTAGTATTGGATGCATCTCTGATCTCCTTTTATATCAACCTCTTTGCCTTGCCTATCACTAACAAAAGCATCTGTCAAGGACCATCCAAGAGGAAGATTTTCAATAATTGTATCTTCAACATATTCAACTGAAAGTCCGTTCCCCCTCAATCTCCAAGTTTGTTGCTGCCCAGCAATTCTGGCGGGGAAAACTTCAAGGGAAAGGTTTTTCAGATACTCCTTGACAACCAAGCTGCTGAAACCCGGATTAAAATATAAGGTCAAGTAGATTGTATCCATTTCAATCCTCCTGCTGAATTCCGTTCAAACAGAATACGCCACAATAAACACATTTCCATCAAGTCTGTACCAAATCGGCTGAAAAGACTCACCTTGCTGATGTTTGGCCCATTTCAACCGCTTTGCAATCTCTGGATCTCCTTGCCAATGAAGCAACACATGATGAGCTTTATGCTCCCTCCGCACCCACAGCCTAAAAGCGGCTATGATATGCTTGCATATCCATACCGTAGGCTCACCAGAACCAAAAGTCATCGTAACCTCTTGGCCGCTGTCGGTCTGTGCAATTATGTTGCCGAGTTTGTCCGTTTCAAAGGACAAAACCCTTACCTGCCGAGCGGAAACAAACCTGCCAGTAAAGTGGTCAGCTTCGTACAGCCAATCTTTCCGCCATTGATAGTCACCACAGGTGCATTCTGCCCACACAAACATAACGGGAGCAGGAAACTCAGGAGCCCCCTGCTCCTCTTTATTACCAGCCCACGTCGGCATCCTTGTCCTCTTCCAAGAAAACGTTAATGGCATCCTCGAAGGTCTGCGAATCCTCCTCTAGGCCACAAACAGAGCACACGCACGACTCAACAATTTCCCCCACCATCTCACCGACACAGTTTTTCTTTGGACACTTCATCTGCCTTACCTCCATTATAATTAAAACGCCCCGTATCCAGCCAGCGACTGGGCGGAGCGTTTCGCAAACACTCAAAGCGGATTTTTGATGACCAGCTTGTCTGCTGGCATTATTGAGATTACAGATACTTGACGATCTTCTCTGTGGTCTCATCCTGCACAGCCAGATACTCGTGGAGGCCAAGATCAGCAGCCAAGTCCTTCTCTGCTGCCCACTTAGCAGCATCATCAGGAGTCTCAAATAAGGAAGGCCAGTACGTAATATGACTTTCTCTTGACCCCATCTTGTAGATCCTATACTTCTTCTTCACAAACTTTTTCACGGCCCGCTTCAGGTCCCCAATGCCACCGCCCGAGCCATCGTACATAGCAACGGCGGCCTTGACAATTCGAAATCGCTGACTGGAATCTATCCCCCACGATGGGCAATCATACGAGTCCAATGCGGGTACGATCTTGAAACCCACATTGTGAGGGACTCCATCTACTAGTATAGTTGTCATGTCCCTGGGGTAGCCGCGCGCGGGCTCCTTGGGGCGGGCGACTCTCAGAATCGCCGCCCTTTCAAAGGGGCCCCAGTATAATGGCGGGGCGTCAGGGTCAAACTTGTCCGCAAGGACAATATCAACCTCTTTCTCATCTATCACCCTTGCAGACCCATATACCCTCACTAATTCCTTGGCCTCGGACTCGGTTACAAATCTGTCGGAAGACCAAAGCTCGTCAGGCGAACCATACTCGTCTAGGTCGCGCCCCATCCCAAATCTTACTTGTACCATTTTCATTCCCCACACTCCTTTCAGGAGCCCACCGGTGCAGGGGAGCCGCCCGGTGGTGAATGTCTCAGAACGCTGAGACGCCGGTTTTGGTTGTTAAATGGTTAATTGTATTGTACCACATTTTAGAGTGAATGTCAAGTGTTTTTAGATGAGTTTTGAAAATTTAAGGTTGAGTTAAGCCCCTTTCTGTTTGGTCAGAAAAGCAGACTGCCCAGATTATAGTGTCAAATTACGCTTTACAAAATACCAAGGAGCCAACCGCCCAGAAACCAAACGGCGGCACCACAACTAGAAATCGCCAACAAGGCCAGAAACCCCCAGGCAGGCAGCGCTGCCTCATCTCCGTCAGGGTATATTAACTTGCCAATCCTACTCATGATCGGGAACAAAATGGCAACGTATAGGAACACGAGTACCGACAAACCAATAATCCCCATACCAAGTTGAACAACAATGTCAATCATTTCCTTCTCCTTTCGCCTTGGCAATTGCGGCGCGAACACTGCTGAGATTCTCGTTTTTCTCCTCATCAGCTTCAAGACGAGTAAGACAGACAAGGGAAAGCTCTGCGGCTTCCAATGCGTCAAGCATTTCAGGCGCGGCATTTCTCAACCGTATCATGCAATGATAGCACATCTGATACTCGCCGCATAGAATGAGGGGCCTCTCCCTTTTACAAAACTCGCACTCAGCCACTTCACGAAGAATGGCATTGGGATTATATCGGCATACGGGCAGACCAGTCCTTTTATGAATATAACTCTCTATATCATCAGTGCACATCTTATCTATGAAAAATGAGCAATCTTTACATATCATCTCAATCCCTTTCTGTTTCCCGTCTCTGATGGATGGACGCGATCTCCCTCATGCTCTTTGTACGTTCTAGCATCAGTTCTAGAATCCTTTCTTGGGGATTTTTAAGAACCCAATTAACTGGTCCCCAACGGAATCTTCCATTGCGCTGATGTCGTTCAAGTTCGCTTGGGCTAAACCACATTCTCTGGTATGAAGAAAAGAACCACAGCCCATCACGCCGCGCCTTCTCAAACATCCATCGCAAAGGCTCATATATTCCTTGGTCTTCCATCACTTTATTTCCTTTCTGTTTGGTCAGAATTAGTCACAGTTCAATGTCGCTTTCCGTGACCTTTCCATCTTCAACAACTAGTCGTGAGATGGTATCGCCGCCCTCCCATATCAACACAGCCTCTAGTACCCCGGTGCTCTTGGCTAAGGCGGGCGTGAAAATCTCACGCATAAATGTTCCGCTCCCCTCGCCATAGACGGTGACTTCATTGACCAGAAGCATAGTGTCATCTAAAAGCGACGGTTCACCAATAATCCAACCTTCCCCAAATCCGTCAACTTTAACGAGTGTGGAATCCCCCTTCCTAAAGGTGATCTGCGGCGGTTTTGGCATCCATCCCCGATGTTTCATAATATTGTATAGCGCATCCAACGGAATGACAAGATTTTCCAATCATTTTGTTTTCCAAGTACTGATATTGTATGACATTTGTTTCCTTTCCAATTCTACTTCAGAATGTCCGAACCTCGGTCTGGGGCCAAGTGATCAGCCCCCCGACTTTTTCCAAATGGCCGTCTTTTACCAAACTCTTAACGTCAGAATACTTGGTGGAATCGGATTCCCCGTGTCCGTCAAATACCAGTTCAACGATTGCCTTTCTGGTGACTCCCTTGCGTTGGGGATCAAGTTCCTCCACGCATTTGACAATCGCACCGCGCCGTTCGGCGGGAGAAGACCACTCGCTAAAGATTGAATGCTGTTTTTCTTGCCGTTGATGTTTGCGTTCTTCCGCGTCTAGTCGCTTGCGTTCCTTTTCTTTGGCGTCTTGTTCTTTTTTTCTTTCATATCTTTTGACGGTTTCGGGAAGACTGGCACCAACAGCACAAGCAATTGAAAGACTGGGAAACAGCAAGCCCAGAAGGACATTATTGTCAAATTCAATGATATTCGCCGTAACCGAGACGGATAGTGACGGGATAGCTAAAATAACGAATGCAATCAAAACGATTGAATAGAAGCGCCGATCCTGTTTTGAGATATTGGATTTGGTTACTCTCCTAGCAATTTCTACGATTGACCAGACCAACCAAGCCGTCATCAATTCTACTAAGACGGCAGCACCCCAGAACCACGGGGTATCATGTTTGGCAGCGGCAAAAAGCAAATAAGCCAGCGCGTGAACTGAACATCCAGAAAAAGCAATAATTCCCAAGATTGGGAAAATATCCTTATTGAATTGCGACTTCATGGTTTTCCATAGCCCAATGACAGTTCTCTCAATCTTCTGGAGATTCACTGTCCCCCCTAATGGGATAAATGAATTTGCACAGCCACCCACCCACAGCGCGAACAACGTTAACAATTCTAATCGTATAGACCCCTACCTTATCGGAAAGCTTTACTCGCAGCATCATTTCTCTTTAGGTTCCTTTCCGTTCAGTAATCGCCCCAGGCAAGATTTCAAAGACATGGAAAATCAGCCTGCCGTAGTACACCTGAAAGGTGTCTATGTGTTGCAAGGCATCCGCCGGTTCTGATATCAAATGGCCAGTGCCAGCGAGACGGAATTTCCTATCTGTATAAATCGTCTCGTCTTTGTCCAAAAGTACCCACATCTGGGGAGCTTCCCCCTGAGCCTGCACAGACAGTGGCTTTGCACCAATCGGTAGAGACAATACAAAATAATCTGTCGGTGGCACCTCATATTTCCATATCGTCAACATGACTCTCCTTTCTGTTTGGTCAGAATCTCTTCACACAGCCCGCAAGTCACCTGCTCACCATTGTCAGTCGTCTCAACCCAATTGGGCAGTTCTTTGCAAGCTGTATAGACCATTGTTTTGCGGTCATAGAAGTGAACTATCATGCACAATCTCCGTGACAGCCTCAAGATACATGGAGAAAAACCCGGCAATAACATCTCCCCACGCTTCCCGCTCCACACTTTTGAGACGTTTGCCACCACGCAGCAACTCACAAGCGTCCAGAAAAAGACCCAAATCTTTTAGCGTGATTGTCACTTCCCTTTCAGCGTATTCTTTCCACTGTGCGTCTGTCCAATCAACGTAATCGGTTAACATGTTACCTCCTTGAAAAAAGCGTTTCCAACATGGGAGAAAATCAATCGAATCTGCACATCATCAGGAACGCTGCTTAAATCATCAGTATAAATCCCGATGTTTACCGTGCCAGGACCGAGGCCATGAATTTCCACAATACAACCAGACAGATAGGGTGGCTTCAAGTGTGAAAAATCAGCAAAGAACATGTGACCATATAAGATGTGGGCAACACCAGTTTCCTAAATTCGGAATCATAACAGCCCAAATGGTAATTCATGTTCGCGCAGACATAGTACTTTGTCTCATAATCGCCCTTAGCCATGTGGTTCCTCACCGCAGAAGGGACAAACTTCATAGATGCCGTCAGCATCCAGACGACCTTCGGGCTCCACAGCAGCGTTGCAAGTGGAACACCAACAAAGTCCCTTGGCTCGCATCTCTATCATGAGTCCCTGTTTGCTTGTTGCCAAAGGCTCAAAAACATCTTGCGTTGTCTTAAACCAATAACGGACGGTCCTGCTACTCACCCAAACAAGTCCTCTCTGCTCTTCTTCACGGGCTCATTCACTACAATCACCCGTGACGATCTGCCAGCGTACTTGCTGGCGACCTCGTACAGCGGGCTACCACACTGGGGGCAGTGCAGTCTCCAGACTTCGCCAACTTTCTGAACCGTGATGCCACCGCCACAATAAGGACAAAGGTATTTCGCCGCAGCACTGTCTAAATCGGTTGGTTTCCTGTCAGCAACCGAACACTGGCGGGCATCATCGTGATATGAAATTTTCATAGATTAACCGCGCTCCTAGTGCATTCAAGGATCGCAGCAACTCGTGTCCACGGCACTTTTCCTGCTCATCGTTGAAGTCTAATCGGCGCAATGCCTTCTCGACCCCCTTAGCTAGTAGGAGGTAAAGTTTCTCATGCTTCATCACAGTGCGATTTCTCCAGCACCATTGTCAGCAAAGACTTCTTCTACCCAGTCCTTGGCTGCCCTGAGACCGAAACCATATCTGCCGTACCAACCTTCATCCATACCAATTAGACGGAGTGTTTTTATGCGAAGAATCTTTGAGTTGCCACAAAAGTATGTCGCCGGCTTGACCTCAGCCAGAACCATCTCGGCCAAGCGCCGTTTGGCCCTCTTGCTCATTTGAAAAGGGGAACACTCCTTTATCTCAATCTTCACGTACAATCTACCAATTGAAAATTCCATTTCTGCCTCCTATAAAGATTTCCGAACCATCTTTCGCTTGCACTTGCGACAAAGATCGCCCCAAATGCGCCGACCACAGCCAGCCCTACACAGGGTGCGACGATTTTTTCCTGTCCGGTTTATCTTCTCGGGATTCTTGGCCAACGCCGACTCTTCAAGAAGGTCTTTACGCCAATCAGTCATTTTTCCTTCTCCCTTAGCCCCCACATTCTTGACAAGCAGGCTCTCCAAAAAAGCCCGTTCCTGTCGCCTTCGTGCCGCAATAGTGACACCTGCTACGGTCAGTGGCCTCCATACGCTCCCAATAGAGGCGGCAAGCATTTTCCAACTCGTCAACATCCACAGAAACCGTGCGTCTCTGGCCGCCGTAAGCCCCTTTCTCGGAAGCGACGATACTGCCCAGCCCAGCATTGATGATTTTCTGGACAGCATAGCCACCGGCCACTCCCAACCATAGCTGAGTATTGGAGGAAAGACCCTTGAATCCATAGTGTATCTCACCGCCCGGTTTTCGCCAAGCACACCCATGGGTATTTTTGAGCTCAAAAATCTCTATGGGCTCTTTTTCTTTCTGGCCGGGGGAAGCTGCTTTGACTATGATTTGCTCTGTCATTTTCTCTCTCTCTGATCTGGTGTCCCTGGTCAGCCGGCCGGGGTTGGCCCTTAGATATGCAGTCCTACTTGCAACCCCGCGAAGTCAGCGCCATCCAGCTTCTGGTCGAGAAGCAATCTGATGTAGCCCAGGTCACCCTGGGCGGCGGTGGCTTGCAAGCCGAGCTCATCAGCCGCTTTGAGCATTGTGCCAGCAATGCACTTGGTGGCCTCTTCCCTTGTCAGCAACCCCTCGCGGACAAGGCCCGCATTTTCCAAGATGGCCTTGTCCTTGTGAGCCTCTGCTTGTTTCATCTTCTGTGCTATCTCCTTCATTTTGTCGCGATTCATCGCTTTCGCCTCCTGTGGTTGTGTTTGATGTAATATAATTATACCACATTTTTGAGTGAATGTCAAGGGGTTTAGGACGAGTTTTGAAATTTTTAAGGTTTCGTGGAAATGCCTGGGCTTAGCCACGCCCTGCTCTAATTTCCGACCAAGTGAACTGGTGAACGTACTCGAGCTCAAAGATTGTGACCGCAATCCCATCACGGCTGTTGTCGCCAATGATGGCTTTGACTTCCCCACCGGTTACTGGCTTGAACCAAGCATTTTTCCTCCCGACCCGGATTCTCTCAGTATATGCTATCTTTTTCAAATCGGTGCTCGCGTATTTTAGGTCAAACATTTTCTCTGTCTCCTATCTGTGATCTGGTGCCGGGTTAATATTGCTCACCATACTTTGCAGCATGTTCAGCAATAATAATGTCCGCCGCGGTCAAAAAAAGAGGATCGGGTTCATCCCCCAGCCACAGTGCGGCAAATTCATCCCACGCTTGGGATGCTAACCATTCTCTGTCCAAAACGGAGGCGGGCGCTTGACCATAATAGCTAAGTGCATATGTTCGCATCCATTTTACAATGTCCTCAGTTTTGAACATTGTTTCTCTCCCTCTTCTAATTGTGCCCGGGCAGCGCTGGCCTGCCTCTACTAAAGGGACGGGCCTGCTGACTGCCCGGGATGGGGTGGGCTAGAGGCCGATTTGAGCTAAGCCTTCCTCGGTCTCCCAATCAGCGTGGGCCTTGCCATCGCCCGTACTATGAACCATAAAGTGTGTTGGTCGGTTGCTATCTGGGTCATCGTAGACGTTATGCGCGTGGCCAGTCTCAACCAAGAAATTGGCCTCGGCATTCGTCAATCTCTGACCGTTATGGAATTTGGCCAAGAAGTCTTGTGCGGTGGCTTCTTTCTCAGCCTTTCGCTCTTTTCCAGCGGTCTCATTGCGACGGATAGCCTCGGCTGTGGTGGGTGACCGTTCCTCAATAACAGCAATGTACTCCTCGTCCGTGCCATCAAAGAACATGCTCAGCGCGAGAGGATTGTCATAGGTATCAGTTGGCTTGACCTCCTCGTCCCAGATTGAGCGGATGTGAAAGCGCCCGTTGTGTAGATGCTTTTCCAGAAGCGCCTCATTGATTGCCGTTTTCATGCTGCCTCCCGTAGTGTATTTGATGTAGTTTAATTATACCACATTTCGGAGTGAATGTCAAGGGGTTTTGAAAATTTTAAGGTTGAGTTTCACAAGCCTACCAAACAGAAAAGTCCAGACTGTTTCCAGTCTGGACTAGCTACTCCAGCCAATTGACTACCAGAACATTTCTATCAGCCATATTGGAGAAAGCAACTCCCCGTTTACAATCAGTTCCACAATCGTTCCAGCAATCCAAGTGACAATGTAAGCTACGACAACAGACATTCCGAGAAATCGGAACAGTTTTCCGATTTGATTCCAAGCGAAATTATTCATTTCTATGCGTCTCCAAGGCAGAATCGATAATAGCTTTTATTCCAGCGGGATTGAAAACATCGGCGAGAATTTGGACTGTTCTCGCGGAGGGACCATAGACAGTCACGCTACCGCATCCAGAGAGCCATCGGAAGAAACCAGAAAGCGAAAACTTCTTCACACTGTCCTCTGTCTTTAGGCCAAGTTGCGCTCTCGTGAAGCTGATAAACTCAAACTTCAGCTTGGAACCAGTCTCCAACGCGAACGGATGACGCATCTGGTGGATAAGCGCTTTGTGTCTCGCGCTGAGGATATACATCTCATCCTTCCAGTCTTCCACATGATAGAGAAGCCAAATCGCCGTTGGGACCAGCCCGACGAAAAGCAGAATCAGCGCTGCTGCCTGGCTCATCGCCCCGGACAGGTAAGAACCGAAAGCCAGCACCATCCAACTCAATCCGTACAATGTCGGCAAGACCAAAAGTGGCAATAAGACAATAATGTGCCTACGCCAAATGATGTCTCCGGACTGCGGGCGGTACCAGCGCTTGGTTGGAGCTGCTCGATTCATCAGCCGAGTCCCTCGTCATCTTCTTCGTCTTTTTGACCATGGATATTGTAAACCTCCATAGCCTTGCCGAACGTGACTTTGAAAACCTGCTCAGCGAATCTCACGTCGTGATCCGCCTGCCATTGACGTATCTCATCTCCATATTCTTCCCAACTCCGCGCTTGGAACATGATATACGCCAGCCAAATAATTACCGTGCTCAAGAGACAGAACACGAATCGCCAAAGTTCGCCGCGTGGGAGGAAGTAATCTTCAATTGCTTCTTTCATCAAGGTGAACCACATCACTCCAACTCCTATGCTAACCCAAAACCACCCACCAACGTTGATCTTCGGTTTTTGTATCCTCATCACCTTCTCCTTCTGTTTGTTTGCGTACACATGATGTCTTAAAAGTCGCGTATGCGCACCATTCATATACCCGCGCGTCAGTCTCAAACAGACGCTCTATGTGTTTGCAGGCAGATAAATATCAAACAAAGCCTTTTTCGCGTCCATATGCTACTGGAGCAAGAATGGTTTGCCAAAATCTACGATTCCCATTTGTTTTCCCATGACAGGATGGGCACAAAGAAATCAGGTTGTATGATGCACTGTTCATTTTATCATAGTCTATATGGTGGACACAAAGTCTTTCTTCTTCTCGCCCACACAACACGCATCTAAATCCATCACGTTTTCGTATCTTTGACTTCAGCGTATCATTAAAATCAAGAGGATATGGGTTGTCAGAAATCCCACCTTCCAATTTGGGTGTTTTTCTCCAGTATGTGAACTATGATAATCTAAATCTGCCCATCTTTCCTTCATACTAACAGAGTGCTTCCGACACCATTCTTCATCACCCAGATTTCCACTTTCCCATCTTCTTTTCATATTTTCAGAAAGCTTCCGCCGCGTTTCCTCACTGAAAATATTGTCATAAACCCATCAACCCACCCTCTTCTTGTTGCCCTAGAAAGTTTGGAACGATACTCTTCAGTGTCATAAAGACCAGTATCCCATCTCCTCTTTACTTCTACAGACATCAAGTGCCGACATTCAGCATCTGGATTTGGGCGTTCGTCATATGCGCCGCGTTCCCAAGCTAACTTTATCTTTTCAGAATGCCCAGAATGTTTTTCTAGAAAATCCCCCCTCTTATGGGCTTCCTTTATACCTGTAGACACCATGTGTCGAAACTCTTCATCTAACCACAACTTTTTATGAATTTCAGATCGCTTCGCGACATAAGTTGGATTTGTGCACCTTTTCTTAGCCGCACAGCTACCACATTGTTTTGACTTTCTATTGATAACAATGCCACAATCCAAACAGATATTCACGGGTCTTTTGCGCCCATTCCATCGTGCTTTTGCAGCACAATTTATACATCTGATTGCCCGTCTTGTAACAGACTCACCACAATCTATACATTCCCTAACTCTTGGTTCGGGCATTTAACTCACTTTCAATCTTGCAAGTCTATCCAAGATCTGATCAGCAAATTCCACCAATTTTGTAGATTGGTATTGATTAACTCCAGTTTCCGCCTGAATAATCGTCCTACCATACCCCCGCGTTTCTCCAGCTGCCCGTCCCAACATCCTGATTTGAACGGCCATGGAAATCTGTTCTGGCGTGAATCCATTACCAGCGTGTGTTTCAACGTCAACCAATGAAACCATAGGCCATTTTTCCATCAATGGTGCGCCTGTTTTCCAATGTGATTTGAGGAAAGTATCAGGAAAATACGACGCTTGCAAACGAATACGAGACAGATTGGGGTGCCTCACATAACAATCGCCAGGAACCATCAAATGAAGAGCCGAAGAATCATAAATGCTTTCTACGGAACCAGCAAGAGTGCCAACTGAAAACGCAATGCGGCCCAGCACATTTGCCTTGATCAAGCCAGAAAATTGCCCCAATTCTTTTTCGGTAACATGCTGGCTGCACATGACTAAATGGTAATCACACGCGCGCCCCCTAGTAACTAGTGCCTTTATTAAAGTAGCACAATGTTCATCTTCTTTGATTGCTGGAATTTCATCAATCCAAATAATAATACGTGAATCCCACTTTCCAGATTCAAAACGCCTAGACATTTCTTCCTTAAGCCAAACCAAAGCGGATCGGGCAGTATCTAAATCTAAGGCGGCTGGGCCAATCAAACTCGATAATCTGGGAATTATCTTGCCAAACCCCTCCCCAATCTTTTCAGACACATCAATCAGGACAAATTTATTCTTGGGTGACATGGACAATTGTGCAACCATACTTCTCACAAACCATGATTTCCCAGCCCCCGTAGCCCCAGCAACAAAATAGTGCTGTGAGCCTCGATGCGAATCAAGAGACAAAATTACCGGGCTATAACTTTCTTCAAGCCCCGCTATCCATTCCGTACCAGATCCCACAATCTGCTCCGCTATGCTCTCAGTAAGCAAGGTTTGAGTTTGAATATTTTTCTCAGCCAACCGATCATCCCAAGGCATATAAATCGTGTATTTAGATCCGTACCAACCCTTTACTGGGTCTTCTCGCATATTTATAGAATTGGGATATGTATTTTCATCAGGGAAAGTTTGACGCAACATAAGATAATCATGCTTTTCCAAAAAAGAAACGACGCGATCACCATCTTTTCCCATTTTGAAACCAATGCGTAGACCAGCCACGCGAGGCCCATTGATAACTTCAATGTCGCGAAGAACATTGCCACGAGCTAGTGCTCTTTGTCGTTTTCTTTCATCATCAATTAAACCTTTAGCTACTATCTGTCTAAGTCTTTGTGCCCAAGCACTTAGAAAACGCCGCCGGTCCCCCGAACTTCTTCTTAGTTTCATTCCACTGTTATTTGGCCATTTGGGAGGTTAATATATCCGCTGCCGTATGGACCAAATCTCCTATGCATATACCCCAGAGCACCCGCCACCACCAAGGAGATGCAATCACCGCGCACCACCAACCAAACCACTTGGCAATAGCGAACGGAATCAGAACTTGTTCATATAAACCAAAAAACACTAAATTGACTAGAGAAACACCAAACAGAAAAACGATAAATGTCATTATCCAGATGTGAAAGAGTCTCAATACAGAAGACATCGGAGCCCAATGTGACAGAGGGCTCCGCATATTTCCACGGTGGATTATCATCTGGAGCGGCCACAAAATAGGTTCAGCCCACTTCCATGCGTTGCTCGGGCTTGATTCGGGCAGGTCGATATCGGGTGAGAGATAGGCTGGATTCGCCAAATACGCTACAGTTACCACCCCAATAGTGGCCCAGGTCTCAAGATCAAACGAAAATCCTGAAACAGTCCACCCACCAAGAACAATCAAGGGGGCAGTTGCCACCGCTAATTTCCTGTGCGCTTTCCCAGAAGGCATCTGCTTCTCCTACAATGCTTTTATTCTGAGCCAGGGTTATTCAGCTTATTGAACGAGTACATCATCAAAATTGCCAGCCCAATGAGGCCAAAAGACAATCCCGCTAGAATGAGGTTCCCCCACCAACTGTTCGCCGCCGCCGCAGCAGCATTGTGACCAATTGGCTCGGCCTGTTCCGCGACCTTTTCCAGCCTTTCGGCGGCCAGCAAAGCCGCCTCTGTGTCCTGTCGTATAGCCAAGCTCAGCGCTTGGAATTCCAAGATAATCGTAGTGAACTCTTGGCGCGCCATCTGCGCGTCAAAAGTGCGCTCCTCCTTGCTCAGCTTTGACATCCAACTCAACTTCTGCAACGTGGCGTTGGTCTGGGCCTCAATGACCAAGACAGGCGCAGCCTCAAGACGTGCCGCCGCGTCAAGCTCCCGCATCCTAGCCAAGGCAATAGCCTCCGGGTCTGTGCAAGCAACGACTCCAACAAGCATCGCCACACATATCAATACTGCTCCTATCATAAATGTCTTCATGCTGACTCCTTCCCTTTCTTTTTGCATATAATGCTGGGCACCCAAAGTTCATCAACCCAATGGCTCATCGTGAAAGGTGTTCCAGCCCAGATCCACCCATTCATATTGGAACCCAACTCCATCATTCCAAGCTCTGTATTCTTGGTCAATTTGGGCTATCTCAAGCCACCGCCATTCACCATTGAGACATTTCGGGAACAACAGAATCCGCTCCACAATTCTCCTGTCACCCTCTTGTGGTCGCTCTTTCTTCTTCACTTTCCGTTTCATCAGTTTCTCCTTCTCTTCAATCTCTTTCCATAGGCCGCGATTCAGTTCATCCTCGGCCCTTTGGTCTTTCTCCTTTTGCGCCTCATAAAGACGTGCTTTCAGACTCATATTCTTAACCTTTCCAGCATCTCGTCGCAATTAACCGCCTGCAACCATCCCCGCAAATAGTCACTCGCCAAAAACGTCTCAATCTCCTGGGAGGGACAATTGAATCCAACCGAAAGCGCGAATCGACAAGTATCCAAGGCCAAGGTATTCCCCTTGGATTTCGCGGCAAATCGCTCGGCCCGCGCAGGAGTCACATCGACCATCCCATCCCAATCCAACTTTGCCCTCCGCAATATGGCCGCCAACAATCCATCGTATCCATGTTGCCATTTTTCAATTGGTTTCTTGCGGCATTCTTTGCATTGGGAATTGCGGCCGTTTAAGCCATATTTATTACGGTGGAAGCCATCCAAGTCTTTCCACACCCCGCAACGCGAACATCTTTTCATTCCTATGCTCTTTCTGTTCAAACAGAATTTGTTAACCAGCCCGTGAACTTCTCGCGCCCCCAATAATTTGACATCCATTCCACATCAGGCTCTGGCAATTTCATTGCTTCTCTCACGGTGAGCAACCGCCCAGATTTTGGTCGCCAACTACATAACTTGTCCGACTTGGAAATCCAACGAATCTCCCCACCACGCTTGCGAATCGCCTCAAAAACAGAAAGTGTGACTTCCACATCTTTGGCGACGTAAGCCAAGACCTCTTCGCGCTTCCCTTCCGCCCACAATCGGGGAGCATTGCTGCCCTTTCCAGTCTTCTCTGGCAACCCCATGCCGCGAGCTATTGCATTGAGGCCAGGCATGAATCCACGCTCGTGGAAAAAATGGAGACCGAAATCAATGTGATCTAGTGCAAGCGCCTTGCAAGTTTCATAAGCTCTTGACTCTTCCGCGAGTACGCGAAAATCGAATGACGCAGAATTGAACCCAACTATGGTATACCCAAGCACGAAGTGCATTCGCCATAAATATTGAACTAGTTGTCGACATTGTTGAACCGTCATCTTGTCCGATAACCCATCCCACGTTTGCAAATCCTCGTCACTAGTCAGCGTTGCAGCACAAGTGATTCCCAATGGAAGATGACCCATGAGATCATCTCCATTCGGTATATCGGTCTTCGCCGTTTCTAAATCAAATGCAAGATATTTCACAACTTCTCCCTTCTGTTGCTTTTTCTATAACCTCACCCAATCCTATAAAATTACCTATCTCTCTTGACCGTGCAACTGGCCCTAGTAGCCGTTGCCACAAATCACGGTTAGTATTTATCTTGCTGTGCCAACTATGGCTTAAGGTTATTAAATTCTCCGGTCTATTGTCACATTTGTTATAATTGATATGGTGGACATCATGGCCAGATTCTTCGGAAATAGCGCAAGTATGGTTGTCACGTTCTCGGATTTTCCGTTTTAGCACATCATTGAATTCTGGGCCATAAGGCTCAAAAGATAAACCACCTTTCCAACTTGGGCTATTTTCCCCACGCAGATTTTCTGATTGCCATAACCCACGACAAGCACCAGAACAAAAATTCCTTTGGTCTGCACAAGACTGGCTTGCTTCAAATTCCTTGCCGCAGGTTTTACAGATTTTCTTTATTTTCTCTTTCCAGCTTGGGCTATTCTCCCCGCGCCAATTTTCAGATCGCCATAAACCGTGACAGGTTCTAGAACAAAATTTTTGGTTTGCAAGAGATTGTTTTACTTTAAACTCTATTCCACAAATCTCACAATTTTTTTTGATTCTCTCTTTCCAGGCCGGGTGATTTTCCCCGCGTATGTTTTCCGATTTCCATAAATCATGACAAGATTTGGAACAAAATCTTGCTATCTCTGTTTTATGTGGGGGCACTTCAAATTCTTTCCTACACCATTTACAGATCAGCTTGACTTTCTCTTTCCAAGTTGGATGATTCTCCCCAATCAGGTTTTCTGAATTCCATAACCCATGACAAACCCTAGAACAAAACCTTCCAACATCGGAGGGTCTTACTTTAAACTCGTTTCTGCATTGCTCACAGATTTTTTTGACCTTGCCACCTTTCCAGCGCGGGCTATTTTCCCCATACTTATTTTCTGATTCCCACAAGCCCTTACACTTTCTAGAACAAAACCTTGCTATGTCTGCGCGACATGGATCCACCCCAAATTCTTTGCTGCATTGCTCGCAGGCTTTCTTAACCATTTATTCAGTTTCCTTTGTTTCCTTTTTAGGTCTCCCAGGATATGCTACCGCCTTTAAGCATAATTCGTTAAATTCTTCCTTAGATAATCTTAACAATGCTTTTATGCCTGCACGCACCAAGGTTGCTTCAGACAAGAATGGTACTTGCGGTTTTAATACTGCTAAGTCTTCCATGTCCATCATGTAATTTCTACGTTCCATTATTCAATCCTCCAGTAACCATTATACCACAAATTTTTATCCTTGTCAAGACTAGCTTCTCAGAAAACTGACAATTGAACTCTTTAACATTCGCCCAGATTCTTTCCATACACTGAATGTTAAAGAGATAGTTGCAGTGTTTTTCACACAAGGTTGGTTTTTATGCATAACATTACACAACGTTTTTGCTTAGACTTGATTGTGGGGGCTCTTTTCCCAACAAATGCAACATGTGCCCCTATTTTTCATTGGCAATAGTATAGTATACCTCACCTTCTGTTCAATCAGAAAAGACCCAAGCCAACAAGTGTCTTTGAATGAAGAAATTTTTCACAATGTCCCCAAAACAAAAAGGCGCCCCTTCGGACGCCCTCTTGACTTTCCCCGCGATTTACACCTTGTGAAACCAAAGCTCGCACACGGCTCCACCACCTCTCTCATAGTACTCAATCTTGAGGTCATGTGGCCCTTCTGAGAGAACCTTGCTCGCCACATACTCTTTGGGTGACTGCTCATGCCATTGCTCAATGACGAGTTCGCCGTCCACCCACAGCCGCACCCCGTCGTCCACCCTGACATGGAAGCGCCAGAGACCGGCCTCAAACTCACGAGTGGCGGTCCATCGCACCGAGAAGTTGTCGCTGTCTATCCCGTCCGCTGGCGGACCAGAACCCCAATCAAAGGCGATGGCACTATCCCGCCGCTCCATGGTCGGCACGCCTTCCAGATTCCGGTTGTTGAAATACTGACCGAAGTAACCTTCATCAGGCGGCCCTGGTTGGTCTAGCAGGATGGCTTTAATGTCGGCCAGCAGAATACGGTTTGCCTCAATTGCGGCTAGAATTTCATCAAGTGTCCCATTGGCTGGCGGCCCCGGTTCTGGCGCGTCACTCTTCACATAGACATAGACTACCCGCTTACGTGGTGCGCCTAACGGTTGGAAAGTTTCGGCCTCCTCGCCAGCGATGGTAGCTCCATCTGACATCCGGTAAACTCTCAAGGTATAGGTGCGCGGCTCGTCACCCTCAAAGTCGGTCGTCATCTCAACCATCGCCATTTTCGTTCCGTCTGGATGTATCCACTCACTGGGATATAAGTCCTCATCAACCCCAGGCCCCCGACCGTCACCCCGTGTGTTCATAGCTACAGATGTTGGGTAGGCAATGCAAAGTGCCGCCACGTTGTAATCAAATTCCAATCTCTCCTTAAACTTCAACGCGGCATCATCGCCGTTCCCGTTTCCATTCTCTTCACCTTCAACCATCAACTTGAATTTCTGGTCCAAGTGGTCGTGGAAAGTCCCGGCCAGCATCCCCAACTTATCGCAGATGTCGCTAGGGATATTGGGGTCCCGCACCCACACGGCATGAGGCCCGCCCTCACCCTCGCCGTGATAGGCCCCAGTCCCCATCCCGGGGCCAACGTCTCCGTTCACGTTAGTGGGACCATGAATGAAGTTGAGATACCAGTCATGGGGATAGACTTCGGTTGCCGGTTCTGGCGGATCGGGCGCACCCGACCAATAGAATGCCACGCCAACATTGGCCATGGGGTTACTATCCTCATCCAGTACCTGCGTGACTAGCGACGTGGTTCCCGTCTTCTCCCACAACTCTACCAAGCGGTAAACCTTCTGCCCGGGGGCAACTTCGGCCCGCCTATAAGCGACGCCATACTTAGTTTCAGCCCAAGCAAAGTCCTTCTCATTGTAATCTTTGTCCACAACCTTGATCACCATTTCATCCCCCCCGTTTGGGTCTGGCGGCTCCGGTGGTTCAGGAGCCTGTATTTGATAAATCCTTTGTTCAAGTCCCAACTGCTCAAACGTTCCCCAACCATACCATTGCCCGGCGTAATCATAGAGACAACAGCCAAGACACTCAATGACCCTGCAAAGTTCAGCGTTATACCAATCTAACGTGGCAATATATGAATCCTCAGTAACATTCTCCGGCCCCCCGCTGCGCCAACCTTCATCGGGCCTTCCAGCAATGACGGCCTGCGTCAGTCCAGCCTCGCTAATGATAAAATAGAAATCTTCTCTACCGATGGCCTTTAGGTCCTCAATCCACGCCTTGAATCGGAGCGCATACCACCCCGCACCTGCTTGCAAATTTGGCCAGGAATATTCATGTGGCAGGAACCATTTGGCTATCTCGCACGTCAGCGGAAAGTCGTCCGTGACTTTATAGCGATCCCCCGCGCCAGTCCAATTGCCTGTAGCCATAGCTAGAGCACCGCCGTCCATCGGCCCCAATTCCCTGCACCGCTCGATGAAAGCGCGGTTCCACTCATCAAATGGCACACATAACGCCCGACTGTCATGACCGAATGGCTCGTTCCAGCCCAAGGCTACCAAGCGCTCACTCGCCACATTGCCCACCATGCGATAGTACTCTTCCGCCCACCACCGAGGGTCGGTCTGTGAAAAGCCTCGTCCGTCCTCGTATTTCCGTACCACGATCACAGGATCAGCCACATCTTGGACTGCCTTGATGTCCTTCGGCTCGGGATTCACCATGGTGATAGTCCGAGGCTGAAGCAGTGCCACTGCCTTGATGATCCCCGGTTTTACCCCATGAATATGCATACCCAATTTGTTGCTCATGGTTCCTCCGTTGCTGTAGGATACGCCGTCGCCGTCGGTCTCGGCGGGCACGTTGGCGTAGGCGATGGGCTGGGGGTATAAGTCGGCCTCGGCGTGTAGGTAGGACGTGGTGTATAGGTTGGTATCAGCGGTTCGCAGTAAGCAGGATAGCCGGTCTCCACGGTAGGAGTAATTGGCAGATCATCCCCGTATTCAAGAGCGCCCGCATCCGGATTGTCCCCCCTGGCGTTACCGAGGAAATCCTCTACCACTTCAGCTATCACCACCGCAGCGTTTGCGGCTGGCGAGCCCCTTCCCAATGTAAAATACGCGTATTCCAATTCACCTGGGCCAGTTGATCCAGCCCGGACTAATTTCGGGTCATCATAGATGTCACCCACCCCCTGGGCTGCTTCCTGTGGTTCCTCCGACCAGATATTGTAGGAGTAGGTAAAAGCGCCATCGTTGGGCACATCGGATATACTGCCAGGGACACTCTGCACAATCACGTTGTTCTTGATGGTCGTGTTGTCGTGGTTCGACGTGCCACCTATGTGAAAGTTCTCAGATACCTCTCGCCCGGCGTTGTAAGTGGCATCCACAAATGTATTATAAGCAATCAGCGAATCAACTAAAGCACCGTCACGCCCCGTGCCCCACCATGCGAAATTTTGGTGCCCACCCATCACTAGATTGTTTACTATGGTGTGGTTAGAGGACGTCACCCCCAAATCCAGCGGCTCGGTAGCGATAACGATGCCTGCGGGGGGATTGCCACCACGCAAAAACAGTCCATCGTTGGTAGAGTAGATGATATTCCGCTGAATGGTCGTATACCCAGAATAGTCCAGATATAGATTGACGGCAAAGTTATCATAAATGACATTGTCCTCGATGGTAGTATAAAGTGAGGCCATTAACAAAATGCCCTCACCCCAGTTGTTAAAGACCTCGTTGCCCCGAATGATAACATCATTAGTACGTTGAAGAGCAATCGCCCCTGACCAATTCAACTCACTCGTTCCTCTCGGGTAAGGCGCAAAATTTCCCGAGAGCCAAATCTTGTTGCCTTCTATCAGGTCGTCGTCAGAATCCTCGACCAGGATAGCCGATTTGTAGGTCTCGTAAACCAGGCAGTTCCTAACCGTGTTGTGATTGCCTCGATAGACCTCAATGCCACGGCCTATTGACCGCTTGACCTCAAAGCTCTCGAAGATTATGTAGCTGCCTTCCAGGTTTACCATCTGCCCATAATTCCAACATAGCCCCGTCACCGGTGAGCATCTTACAATCGCACCATCTGGAAGCTCATACCGGCCGTCAATGATCGGGCGCTCACCAGGATAACCGGCGACGGTGATCGGTGCCGTTTCCGTGCCAGAGTTCTCAATGTTAACTTCTTCATGGTACGTTCCTGCTCGGACATAGACTGTGTCTCCAGCCTGGGCCGCATTAACGCCTCTTTGAATGGT
>SDBS01000057.1_pt1 | contig 80573 bp, 90 predicted proteins | sample 2277091 | NCBI WGS metagenome assembly SDBS01 (sample SAMN10404972, study PRJNA504765) | marine sediment metagenome | isolation source: marine sediment core GS10_PC15, 163 cmbsf | place: Arctic Ocean: Southern Knipovich Ridge | collected 2010
GCCTTATTCGTTCTCGGTTCTCCACAGTGTATACACGCCCCACTCTCCGTAGGCACCACCACATTCTGCCTCGCGTGGGGAGAGCCAACGGCTATGCTATGCTCGTCCTCAGTGATGCGATACTGTTGGCCACCTTCAAGCTCGATGAATCGCGCAGATCGTGCCCCGCCATTGCTGAAAGTACCAGCGCGGTATCATACGCCGTGCGCGTAAATATCCCAATTTGATCGAGTGAAGAGGCATACGCCACCATTCCGTAGCGCGAAATGAGTCCGTAGGTTGGTTTAAGACCAACGACCCCACAAAACCCTGCCGGTTGGCGCACCGAGCCGCCCGTCTCCGACCCAAGCGCCCATGGTACCAAGCCCGCAGCAACTGCTGCTGCTGAACCACCACTGGAACCACCTGGCACACAGTCCAGATTCCATGGATTATGCGCCTTGCCAAATGCCGACGTCTCAGTCGAGCTGCCCATGGCAAATTCATCCATGTTTGCCCGTCCGAGCAACAACGCGCCTGCTTTTTTCAGGCGTGCGATCGCCGTGGCGTCGTAGGGAGAAATAAATTTTTTCAATATTTTTGAGGCACAAGATGTTATCCGTCCCTGCTGGCAAATGTTGTCCTTGATCACGCCAGGAATGCCAGCCAAAGGACCTTCGCATGTTGTAGCACGGAGTACTGAGTCTCGTTCAAATATTTCAAGTGCCGAAACGAGCCGTCCATCGTGCTGAGCAAATCGCTTGACACAATGATCAAGCAATTCTTCCGCACCAAGCTGCTTACTGGACAGCTTATCCTGTAGGTCCGCGACTGTTGCAAAGCTCAATTCCATGCATTATTCCTCGTTGCTCGACAAAATTCGCGGGACAACAAAATAGTGGGCCTCCTGCTGCGGGGCCTGCTCAAGCAAGGGTGCCGGATCTGCCGGTGTCACCGTATCTTCGCGCATAACATTCACGCTTTTGCCAGAAGGAATATCAGCATCCTGACCCACTTCCTTGATGCGCTCAACGTACGAAAGCACGTCTTCCAACTGCTGCATACAAGCAAGCGTATCGTGCTCGTGCACGTGCAATCTGGAAATTTTTGCAACTCTGACCAATTCTTCCTTAGAAACCTTCGTCATGCCACCCTCTCGGCGCCCTGCCAATTCCGCCCACGAAATCGGTTAATGTAGACAATGCTCATCAGGCCACTTCCAACATAGAATGACCCGTATACTAAGGAAAATTTTATCACTTCGTCCCGAATTGGCAACTGCGAAAGCAAATATGAAATCGGCACAAAATAGCCAACAACCACAATAAGACGAGTCATCATGACAAAACGCACATTTGATGCCCCTCGAAGCGCCCCAGATAAGACTACCTGAATCGCATCAAAAAAGGCCAAAATACTCAAAATTGGAAATGCCCGCGCCGCAAAATCGGTAAATCGACCTTTGATATCAAAGAATGCAATAAAAGTTGCCGGCGTGAGAGAAAAAACAATGAGAATGGTAGACACCATGAGGGAGGCTAAGAATACCCCTTTCTTGATATTACTTTTGATGCCCTTCCAATCACCGGTACCGTACGCATTGGTTACCAGCAACGTCACCACCTGCGCAAAAGCAATGGCTGGCACTAACGCAAAGCGTTCCATGTCTTTAATGACTGCATAGCTGGCAATCGCATACTTACCCATGTGGGACAAAATTCCACCAAGCCACACGTAGGAACCGGACATGATCGCCTTATCAAGCACAATGGGACCGCTGAGAGCACAAAGTCGCTGCAAATTACTCCACGATGAAACTGCCTGCAAGAGGCTAATCCGATATTTTGCATAGGTAGGATTGAAGAGCACCCAGAACAACGCAAGTATCAGCATCACCCCATACTGTGCAACCGAAGCAATTGCCGATCCTTGCAACCCAAGCGCTGGAAAGCCATGATTGCCATGAATCAGCAGATAATCACACAACACAAAAACACATGCACCTATGGAAAACATAACCATCGGCAGGCGCGTATTCTTGACGCCACGTAAAAATCCAACGAATGCAAAATAGAGAAACATGAAGAAGATGCCAAGTGCACGCAGACGCAGAAACGGAATACCGAGACTAATCATTTTTTCCGGCACGCCATACCACAAATAGATCCAGTAAGCTCCCGAAGCCAATCCTATCGAGATTATGCCACCAACAATACAGGTAACCCAAAATGCGTCACTGAGCGTTTTGCCTGCTTCCTCGTATCGACCAACACCGTTATACCGGCCGCTCAGCACAAGCGTGCCCACAGAAAACCCTTCAGCGACTTTGACTATAAAGTGCAATACGGTATTGGTTACACTCAGGGTAGCGTAGGTCGAGGTAGATTTCAGGTCAGCAATGAGCTTGGCATCAATCAAATAGAGCACTGAGTACAGGACGAAAGCAGTAACCGCCTCCGGCATAAAGTAACGGAAAATGGTCGTGTAGCTCTCGCCATGAGAAAAATCCTTAACCCCATCCCAGTAACTTGCGACCAGGGACTTTTTCATTCATTTTTCCTTAGCCGTTACCACCGCCCCTCTTGCCAACCCACGTACAGGTGCCCTAGTTATAGAATAAGAAGCAGTAAAAGTAAAATCAGTTCGTGGCGAAAAAGATGAGTTTGCGCTGCTTATCGCCCACACGATAGTCCTGCACACGCTGCACGTAGGGCGCAGCATGCTCGTCAGCCTGCCAATGCCGCGATGCCCAGTATACCAGTGTTGCCTGCCGATACGTTGACGACGGCTTGAAAACACGGAGCAACTCCGGCATAGCAAGCGAGGCACGTGCGCAAAAGAGGTCGATTGGGTGGGTACTGGTGCGTAAAAATGTACGCCAATCATCCGTACACACATGCGTATCTTGCAGGCCAAGTTCTTGCGTGACGTAATGCAAAAATGACGCTTTTTTTTGATTAACTTCGATCAAAGTCACGGAGAGGTTGGGGAACAGAATTTTGAGAGGGATCCCCGGTAGACCACCACCACTGCCGATGTCTGCCAGTGAAGCGATTTTCGATGATTTGATGTAATCAGCAACTGCCAGCGAATCAAGAATATGATAGAAGGCAATCTCCCGCTCATCGGTAATCGCCGTTAAATTCATCTTTTTATTCCAGTCCAGCAGCAGTCGCACAAACTGCTCCAGACGCGCCACCACCTCTTCCGCAAGGCCTGCCGCATCCAAGATTTCCTTCAACGACATACCAATACCTGCGCAACCATAGATTTTTCCTCAACCGTTTTTCTATACTGATATGTGTACTGGCCCTGGCAGACAGTGTACAGGAGGAGTTTGCTACTATGAAGTATTCGCAGTCCCTCCGCTTGCTGCGCACATGCATGTTGCTCGCACTTGTGACCGCATCGCTCGTGCATGCAGGCCCCAAAATGATCGTCTCATTCAGGCGCTACCCAGCGCTTGAGGAAAGACTTAATATCGAAAAACTTCATGCAACACTTCAAAATCCTCAGAAAATGATCAGAAAGGTTCTGCGAACTTACTTGCCATCTTACAGCGTTGCCGATATCTTCGCCAGTTACGGTGGCTACCTTGGCATTTCAGATGATACGGGCAGCATCATATTTCCACACAGGCACCAAGATGCAGCCACTAATCTTCTAATTACCCTGCACGCCGAACCGATCATCATGTTGGGTAAGACCGTTCATCACTGGGAAATTCCCGCTACAAGTAAAACTGCAATGTATCGTATGACCAGATCACAGGATAACGAAACGGGTCTGTATGTTTGGACTGTGGCAGAAACCGATCTACCAGCAGATCGGCGCATACCGCTTGATACCGTTATTATTTTTGCCAAACCCAAAGACGTATACATGCCGATTGGGGTATCCATCACCAATAAAAATCCCCAACTCGTTTTGCCCGAAGTGTACGTCAGAACAAGCATAAACAGCCCGCCCTATGCGCTACAACTGCTCTCGGTTAAGCACTTCTTCCGCACTCTCAGACCCCTCGATCAAAAGGGAGAAACCGAAACATACTGGCAAACACAGCAGCTTCTCTAGGACAAAACGCCCATAGCTTTTCCACAAGAGGAACGTTCCTGTTATACTATGCGAGCATACGACTAGATATAAGTATCGGTTAGTAAGGAGCTTTATGAAGTTATACATATCGTTCCAGCAGAGCGATGTATCCCGTGCAATTGAACAGGCGGCCCTTCTGGCTGACTACGCGGATGCATTTTCAATCAGCTCTGTGACGCTCCTCGCACACGGGACCGACGCCATTGCGCAGTTTCGTGCCCAGTTTCCTGACAAGCTCCTCATGGCTGACGCAAAGATTGTGGAACGTGGCAAAGATGCCCTCACCTTGCTCAATCAGGTTGGCGCCAACTGGGTAACCGCCATGGCCGGTGTCAGCAACGACACAATTCACGCCACATGCGGCGCCGCGCACGAGAATGGCGCAAAAATTATGCTTGATCTGTCTGATACCGCATCAAAGGGACAGGTCGCACTCGAAGCCAAAAGTCTTGGCGTTGACGCGCTCCTGTTCAATGAGCCGTACAACGCAGAAGATCCACTAAACTTTCAGAGCAACTGGGAGATGGTACGCGGCAATACCGAGCTACCCATTTTTGTAGCTGCACGCATCACGCGAGAAAATATCGAGCAAATTCTGGCTTTCAAACCGGATGGTATCATCATCGATCGCGCCATCGTTCAGGCAGATGACCCGGCAGCAGAGGCCAAATTTTTCTACGAACTTTGCAACCGATCGTAAAAATTAATTCCCGCACAAAAAAAAGGCCCGTCAGCTTAGACGAGCCCTTTTTTTTGTTATCTCAGTGCGCTAGACACCCAGATACGACTTGATTTTGCTTCGCATGTCAGCCTTGCTTGCGCTCCCATGCTGCGATCCAACTTGCTTGCCATCCTTGAAGTAGAAGAACCGCGGAAACATGCTAAATCCGAAGGCATTCTTAAGCGGCTGCTTGATAGCCCCACTGTTGTCGAGCTTGACCTGGATGATCACAATTTGATCGTCTAATTCGCCATTCAACTGGCCCACAATCGGCGCCATGCGTTGGCACGCCGGGCACCAGTCACCACAAAACTCGAGCAGCACAGCCGGTCCCGATTGAGCAATGACTTCTCGCACTTTTTGTGGTGTCGGATTGTGCAGTTGCTGAAACTTTGCCTGCGCCTGCGAAATAAAACTCGCAGCCACCAAGACGGTGGCCAAACGCAGAACAGCAAAATATTTGTTGCTCATCACGATACTCCTTCGCAAATATATGATCTACCAGTTTCTTCCCAAATTTCCTAACGATTGTACCGTTGCCGACATCATCGCAACTGGTGCACGCCACGAATCTGGGGATGTCCAACCTACTCGATTCCACAGACAATATGACATGTACGTGCCACCGATCACAAGCGAAGCACCGGAGAGGACCAATCCCCAACGCACTGGTACGGATATATTCGTTGTGCCATTGTTTCCAGAAATTTGCCCAGTCCAAGCAGCGTAGAGCGAGTAAAAACCACCCAGCACGGGAATGCACGAAATAGTTGCAAAGTATCTGAGACCGTACCAGCCCAAGCATGATTCAGAGTGTGCGGGCCTCTCTTCCCCGTTTTGATTCGCCCGGGCGAGTGTTGCACATGAGCTTGCACCAATCAATGCTAGGCCAAAAAGCGCCAGTTTTCTTACCGCCATGGCGACAAGCCGCCAAGCGATGATGATAACCGACCGTTGAACGCATAGTCCAAACTCACAACCGCTACCGTCCCAAGCCCAAGTGAGGCTGCTCTGTGCCACATACTCATTGGTTGAGACTTAGACTTATGCAGAAAGTTATACACCACAATAGCCCCAACCATCACTCCACACCACGCAGCTCCGAATCCTGCACCAAGACGCCAGTAATCCATTTCCATAGCCCGAACCGGCGTCGCTGAAAGCGCTACCAATCCGAAAAGTATTGCTAGTTTCTTTCTCATAGGAATGTCCTTCTCTAGCTGTTTTCCAACCCCCCCAGTTTTTCACGAATGAAACGTTTCGTCAAAAGCCCCCTAAAATAGCGTAAATGAGCCCCTTCTGAGGCCCGGGATGAAGGCTAAAGACAGCACATTTTAGTGGTAGAAAAGAATGGCCGTAACGACGAACCAAAAGGTCGTCTGGGCAGGCCAGAAAAGAAACCGGAACCGCTTGTCGTTGGTATTTGTACGTTTGACTAGGTAGAGACCGTAAAAAATCAGAAGAGGCACGGTCAAATAGATGCAGAAGAAAAAGTATTCGATGTAGGTGACAATGCTAATGTCGAATTGCCGCCGAAAAAGCTGGTGACCGATCAAGGCGGTGAAAAATAAGGAAGAGTAAATGCTGATGAGCGTAATTGGCGGCTTATCTTTTTGATAGCGCCGCTCAAGATAATAGAGCAAAGCAAATGCCATAAATAACACCACAAGCAGCGGTAAAAAGAAGATGATGAACGAGTGCAGCAAGTTACGATTAAGTAGGATGTTGTACGAGCATTGAATGCGCTCAATCGGTGCCACATCGCTCATACCTAGGTTGGTCTTAGGAGCGTAGGTATCAAAACTAAAGAAGGTTTTGATAACGTACAGACCAGTTGAAAGAAATGACTCGTTAAACGCCGGCCGTGATGATGGGCTGGTAACCGGATACGACGCCAGATCAGGCACAAGCACCACGTTGCGCGTTTCATCTGCCGATTCCATAACAATTTTGATACGCTTGCGATCGAACGGGTATTTGGCATACGTATCTTCCTGAGTCAACTTACCATTCACCTCCCAACCAATGATCGTGATATCATCTTTCTGATGACTGTACGATTGCTTCATATCAATATCATGTGCTTGCGGAAAGTTGACGCCACGCTCAAAATTTGCCGGAATATCCGCACCAAATCGCTGCCATAAATAGCCTGTAAAAAACACGAAGCCAAATGTTTTAAGGTCGATAGTGTTAATCAACACGCCGGTTGGCACCTGCAGCGGCGGTTTTTCGTGCCGTGCTCGCGCAGCCTGCTCAATTCTATCTAGAAAACGCTGTAATTCAATGCCATCAGAAACCACATTCGCATACTCAACGGTCAGGGCGGTGCGATAGAACCACAAAACAGTGCCCGTTGCAAAAACAGCCATGCTACTATAAAAAGCTGCACAAACAATAAGCGAAGAAAAGGGCCATACCTGCCACGCGAAAAACAATGCCAGCGCCAAAAACAGCGCCAGTAGAAGTATCGCCATCAGCAACACAACGTACTGCTGACGATTAATCGCCACATCGACAATGCCCTCATCGATAAAAGAAACGACAAGAAGCCATCCGGTCACAGGAATTCTTTGAAAATACAGCCACGACGCTGGCCCCGCCATCTCCCCCGATACGCGCTCAATACCACGCGTCACCTGTTTGTAGTTCTCGCTGATCGGACCATATAAATACGCCTGCTTGCCAGTTGCAAGCTCTTCCACACTTTTGCCGTCGGCAATTACCTGCGGATCAATGTGATACACAAGGCGACCATCAGGAGAAATGATGAACAGGTTGCCGATACCACTGGTTCCCAATGAAGCAATTTTTGTTTTGATGTCCCGCAACTGATAGAAAACGGCAGTAACCCCGGTTGGCTGGCCGCTGCCCGCACCGGTAAATGGTGCAGCATATGCTATCACATACTGCTGCGTAATCGGGTCGAAAAATGGATCGCTCCACCCGCCCTCGCCAGCAAGCGCACTGCGATACCACTCGGCTGATGGGCTCTCCTTTGATGCATAATCCGCGTACTCTTCATGTTGCGTTAAATTACCCTCACTCAACTCTCCATCCGCTCTCAAAAGATATGGCGCCTGTAGCACATCCTCCACCGCTGCATCAGGCGAAAACGCAACACAAACGAGTGCAATATCCTTGTTCCGGTCAAATGCATCGCGCAGAAGCTGCTGCACATCCGGCTCCTCCTGCCGTTCCAACACTGATACAAGCCGATCAACCACACCCTGGCCACGGAAGCAATAGTGAGTCATTTGCTGGACAACGTACTGCCCACGGATCTTGACCTGTGTTTGAACACTCGCTTGAACCCGCAAGTGAATCAGAAAAAGCTGATGAACACAAGTCGCAACGCCTGCAATTGCCAAAACTAAACAGATCGCAAACACCGGTGTTCGCCACGCTCCCCACAATCGGTGGCATGCTTGACTAATGCCCCTCATTCTACACGCTCCCATCGATTCCCCCACGCGGCATACCACTGCTGCAGTAAGGCCTCCCACTCATCTTTGCTTGCGTATGGCGGATATGGTTCCGGCTCAAGCGCCTCGTGCGAATCCCACACGATGTCAAATTCACCTTCTGCATTAATTTTACCCACGCGTGCGGGCACCCACACATGCTGATTATTTGGGTCAACATGCACGGTGCCGAGCGGCGCATCGATGCTCAGCTTCTTGAGTGCATTGCGCACAGCATCGATTTTCAGCGATCCAGCCTCTTGAACCGCACGCGCCCAAAGATGAATGGAGAGGTACCCAGTTACAATCGGACTCGTTACCAACCGACTAGAGCCATACTTGCGCCGAAATTTACGGATAAATTCTTCACTTGCCGGCGTACCCAATGACTGAAAATAATTCCAGGCAGCATAGTCACCGACAACGTTTTCCAACTTAATCTCGCGCAGCTCATTTTCGCTGATACTGTATGAAATTGTTGGCACTTTTTCTGCGGTTACGCCAGCCCCACGCAACTTTTTGAAAAATGCGACATTCGCTTCACCGCTCATAGAATTGACAATGAAATCTGGCTTTGACTGCACGATTGCATCTACAATGCCTGAAACATCGATGCTATCGAGCGGTAGATATTCCTCACCAACTACCGTGCCTCCCCGCTCGGCAATGGCACGTTTGAGAATTGCATTAACCACTTGTGGGAAAATATAATCAGTTCCCACAAAAAATACGCGCCTGCCAATATTTTCGAGACACCACTCCACCGCCGGCACGTAGATCTGATTTGTCGTTCCGCCCACGTACACGATGTTGGGAGATACCTCAAGCCCTTCCGCTTGCAATGGGTAGAAGTACAAAATATTGTGCTTTTCCACAATCGGCTTGATTGTTTTGCGACTTGCGGATGCCCAGCAACCAAACAGCGCTGCCACCTGCTCTTGCGTAATTAATTCTTCCGCTTTTTGCGCAAAGATTGATGATTTTGATTGCCCATCAACTACGACCGGCTCAACCAACCGGTCAAGCACGCCGCCTTGACTATTGATTTCCTCGACTGCCAGCAACATGGCGTCGATCACTGGCACTTCGCTTATGGCCAGCGGTCCGGTCATTGAGTGCAAAATGCCAATTTTAACTGGCGCGTGCCGAGCCCGCATCCACCCATGATACCAATACCCGGCGGTAATAAAAAAAAATAGTATACCGAACAGGGTAAGTGTGAAATGTAGGGGCTTCACCGTACCACCACCTTTCAGCAAACTCTTGTGACGATGCATACCGTACTACAACATCACATTCAAACGCAATAAATGGAGATTTCTGCTACCGCCCCACTTGATCTTTGTACAGCCGTTTTATTTCAGCAATCGATGTAGCATCGGTCGCAGATTTGTCTTCGCGATAGCCCATGAAGCGCGGAAACCGCAGCGCAAATCCAAGATCCTTTGCCGTTTTACCAGCAGCATGTACCGGTGAAAGCGTAATTTCATCGGCACGCACCGCACATACCAATTCCGGGGATATCCATACATCTGGATACAGTTGCTTGTTGCACATTACATCACGTGGTTTGCTTTTGACTTCAAGCTCGTCGCATCGTTTTTTCAGATCAGCCCACTCGATGTCGCTCAGGCCAGTACCAATTTTGGCTATTGTTTCGAACCGATCTTCTTTTTTGTTGTAGAGCCCAACTAAAAACGCGCCAATACCAAACCGTGCCCGCTTCCCGGCTCCAGCATAGTAGCCCAAAATGACACAGTCAACGGTGTCTTCAAGATGACCGGTTTCCTGACGTTTGAGCTTGATCCAATTAAAATTGCGCTTACCCGGCTGGTAATGAGCCTCTGGCTTTTTGACCACCAAGCCCTCGAGGCCCGCCGTAATATTTTGCAGAAAGTATTCTTCCAGATCTTTTGCTGTCTCAATTTTACGCTCGTCGATGATACGTACCACACCCTTGAGTTGGCCCGCGATCTGTTTCAGTTCACGGCGCCGCGCCGTGTGTGTTTTGGCCATCAGATTATTGCCATCAAGAAACAGCACATCGAATAAAAAAACAAAAAGTGGAATATCTTGCGCAACTTGCTCGATATCATACTTGCGACGGCGCTTCGCTGTCTGCTGAAATGGCAGAAAACTTTCGGTCGCCGGGTTGTAGCCGATTGCTTCCCCCTCGCAAATCAGCTCTTTGACCGACAATTTCTCAAGCGCCCCGACAAGGTCAGGAAACATGGCTGACATGTCTTGCAGATTACGCGAAAAGAATCGCAAAAGTTTGCTGCCACGCTTCTTGCTCAAATGAATTTGTAACCGAAAACCATCCAGTTTGGGCTGCGCAATACATGGACCAATTTTTTTTACAATATCTTTGGCTGTTGGCAAGCGCTCAGCCGCAGCAGGCCTGATCGGGATTCCTACCACCGGCCCAATTTTACGGATACCGGTCATGCCCTGCTTTTTAAGCACCCGAGCGATACGCCCAATGTCGGCACACACATTGTACGCATCTTCAATTTCACCGCGCAGCGATTTGTTACCCGCCTCCATCCAAGAAAGCGCATCGATAATTGTCATGTCCGAAAAACCGAGGCGCAATTTTTGTATGATCATGCGCACTGCGTACTGACCAGAGATCGGCTCAAGCCGCTCAAGCAGCTGCACAATCGCATCACTCTTTTTTTCTTGCGCACCGGTACCGCTGATTTTTTCAATCGCACATAATTTTTTGTACACATCTTCAAGCGCAGGGTGGCGAGCAACTGACCAATCACCCTCAACGAGCACGGCACCCAAATCCCCCATTTTTTTCTGCTTACGCTTGACAGACTCGGCCGTAACTCCAAGCATACGCGCGACTACACCAACGAGCAGTTTCTCAGCAATGTTAAATTGCGTGCCCTCGTGCGGTGCGCGCAACTGCCCAATCGACAGGTTACAAATAATCGCCGCCTCATCCGGCGTCGCTCGCTCAAGAAGCTGTGCCAACAATTCGGTCATTTCTAAACGCTTACTTGTCTGCTCGATTTCAGAAAATATCTGCGCAACGTCGTAGAATGTCATGCACGCACCTCTCGCTGCCACCAGCTCTTCAAGCGATCAACGTGCAGATGGGCACACCAGCCGCTTATCACCCCCAATACTACTGCCAGATCAGCGTCGATCGCCATCAAATATGCACTCACCGGCACAGCACCCAACGAACACACTGACGCAACGGCAACGTTACGGACGATGGTAAACACCAACAGCCATATGGCCACTGCAATTGCAGCAATCTGCGGAACAAGAAATGCCACAATGCCCAAGCTTGTTGCAACACCCTTGCCACCGGTAAAACCCAGAAAGGGCGAATGGGTATTGCCCATCACAAGCATTATTGGTAGCCATCGTAATTGAAAAACCGTAAGCCCACTGAAAGAGTAAGTAAGCCAGAGCGCCGCGTAGGCTTTGCCAGCATCAATTGCAAGAACCACAAAAAACCACGTGGGGCCCAAAATGCGCGCAGCGTTAGTGGCACCAATCGTACCAGAGCCGTATTTTCGTAGGTCTGATACCCCACGCAATCGTGCCACCAGGTAGCCAGTCGGTATGCCACCGACAAGATAGGCAAAAAGATGCCAAAATAGCTGACCGGACGAAATCATTACTATCCCTCATCAGAAATGTAGAGCAACCGTTGCCCCAACAGGTGCACATACTGTGTGGCAGACCAAACCGCCAATAGCACTGAAAGTGCAAGCAGCAACGCCTCAGTCACATTCCACCATGATTGCCAAAGCGCCTGCGCATGGTATGGATTCAAAATGACAAATGCAATGTAGCAAAGATGAGCCGCAGTTTTAAGCTTAGCCAAAAATGAAACTGGCATAGCAACGCCATGCTCCAGGGCAACCATCCGCACACCCATTACAAAAAGCTCGCGCCCAATCAAAATCAACACCCACGCAAAAAAAATTCGCTCTGCGGCAAGCAATGCAATGAGACATGAGTAGACCAAAAACTTATCTGCGATGGGGTCAAGCAACTTACCCAATGCCGTTTCCATGCCAAAACGGCGCGCCAGGTAGCCATCAAAAAAATCTGTTAATGCAAACGCCACAAATAATGTAGCCAAACCGGCATTCAAGAAAAAGACATTGAGGGGAAGCGCGTAGACAATCAAGACAGGCAACAAAACTGGTGACAAAACGAGCCGCACAAGCGTGAGCAAAATAGGAATATGAACCTTTTTTTCCATCAGCTACCCTCCGGTACCGCTAAACGGAAACTGGTAGCGGCGCAGGGACTCGAACCCCGGACCTACAGATTATGATTCTGCCGCTCTAACCAACTGAGCTACGCCGCCTCATCTCTGCTAACCGTACAACCGTACTAGAGCCAAGTATACTAAATTCTAAGGGTTTTAACACCTAGATGGTCCAGTACAAACAGGAATAGGGAACGCAGGAAGAACATGCCGGTAATCAAGGTCGAGATGATGCCGATCATCATCGTTACCGCAAAACCCTGGATTGGACCGGTGCCAAGCTTGAACAGCACCAGACCGACGATGAAGGTGGTAATGTTAGCATCAAGGATAACGACCATGGCGCCGCGAAAACCGTCTTCAACCGCACGTCGCATCGTCAAGCCAGCCGCCAATTCTTCACGAATCTTTTCATAGATTAAAATTGACGCGTCAATCGCCATGCCAACCGTCAGTACCATGCCCGCTATGCCTGGCAAGGTCAAGGTCGCTCTGAACCACGAAAGTGTAAGCAGAATGAGCAACAGATTGTAGAGCAGCGCAACAAAGGCAAAGAGGCCGGGAAAGCCATAGTAAAAAATGCTGAATAAAAATAGCAGCCCGAGCCCAATCAAACAGGCCAATAAACCCTGCTGAATTGATTGTTCCCCAAGCGTAGCGCCAATGTGCCGCTCCTCGTTGAATTTAACCGGCGCTACGTACGCGCCTGACTTGAAGAGTAGAGACAATTCTTTTGCGTACTCGCCGGTGAAATTGCCACTAATTTGCCCACGATCGCGAATCTCCGATTGGATGGTAGCAACAGAAATAATCTCGCCATCGAGAATAACAGCCAGTAACTTACCGATGTTTGTACTCGTTAACTCGTGAAACTTGTCTCCGCCCTCTTTTGAAAGCGCAAAGGTAACAACCATGCCACCGTGCATGCGGTCGAAATCAGGATGTGCATCACGCAGATAACGCCCTGTTACCTCATTGTGCCGTGGCACCAAGTAATAACGTCGCTGCCCACCGCGCCCGCGTCGCTCAGAAACAATGCGCGTGCCATCGGGCAAATCATCATCATACTGGTCAAGAATATCTTCTTCCGAAGCGCCTTCAGCAAGCACCGATGCAAATTCAAGCTGCGCCGATTTGCCAATCATTGCCTTTGCTTGCTCAGGATTATCGACATTTGGCAGTTCGATAACTATGCCAGTCTTCCCCTGCGCTGCGATGGCTATATCGCCAACGGCAAACTTATCGAGACGATTACGCAATACCTTGATGTTACTTTCGACGGCCCAGGTTTTGATACGTGCTTTTTCATGGGACGGCAACGAAAGACGCAACTTTAACCCATCTTGCTGCTGCTTGAGATCGGCCTCTTCGCCGCGAAGATGCGCCATCGCCTCATACGCCGCTTCCGTGCTCGCAAACGTCAGGATGATTTCGTCATTTTCAACAGTAGAAGTAACCGGGGCCTCAAGTCGGGCGTCACTGAATTCGCGCCTAAATCCTTCAAGGCGCTCATACAGCTCATCTTCAACTGCTTTATCCACGTCAACCAGCAGGGAAAGATAGGTACCCCCAACCAAATCAATACCAAAACTAAGCTTATCCCGTAGTGGATACAAAAGGTATAAGGCGACCAACGCACAAATTACCCAAAACGAGAAACCGGACATCAACAGTGAATAAGATCGTGAGCTCACGCGATACTCCCTCTGCAAGCCATGGAAGAAAATTCTTGGTGCCGAGGAGGGGACTCGAACCCCTACAGGATTTCTCCCACAGCCCCCTCAAGGCTGCGTGTCTACCAATTTCACCACCTCGGCGCCTCTTTGCACCTGCATGCAAAAGATCGTCAAATACAGGGAAATAGCTTAGCAGAACTAGGGCCGGGCATCAAATTTTCTAGCACTAATTCTCCCTTCCACGGACGCCCGTGAAAGGACCATGCCAAGGTAACTACGCACCCACTGGCGCTGGTTCTGGAGGTGCCGGCGGTGCTGGCAGGGGCGCAGCAGGGCGCTCAGGCTCCTGAGTCTCTGCCACTTGCTCGCTCACCAACTCAGTCACCTCTTCCTCCGGCTCCTCACCAGTCTCCTCAGGGGATACCGGTACTACCTTCTGGCCAAAAAGCTTGCTGTAGAGTGCCCCAAGAGCGTCACGCAGCATTGACCACAATGAGTACAGCGTTGAGGAGATAGTCTGCAAAAGTTGCCCGAAAAAGCCGGTAATCTTTTGTACAAATCCCGCGGGTTTACGCTGAGCAGGAACTGCGTCCTCTTCCTCTTCTTCCAGATCTTCTTCTTGTTCAGTTTGCCGTAGCTGGGTCAGTTGCCCCTCAAGCTCAACACCCTCTTCTTTGAAATGCGCTAGACGTGATTTGACCTGTTCTACCTGGCTCTTCGCAGTGCCAAGCGTCTCCTGAAAATGTTGCGCATAAGCTCCGCGCAGATAGGCAAAGATTTCCTGAATATTCTGGAACAAACTTTCCATGTGGTAGTACAGTTCTTTGGCCTTCTCGTCATCAAGTTCTTGCGCAATTTCTTTGAATTTTTGCCACGCCTGATGTTCATATTGACGACAGCGATTGATCTGTTCGATCAACGTCTGAAGAGCCTCATCAATTGCACCATCGAGTTCGGTTATGGAAGACACATCAAATTTAAGTTGTTCTAAGTCCTGTTTGCGATCCTGCAATCCAAGAAAGACATCTCGCTTTTTACCTTTCAAGCGACCCTCTTCCTGCTTATCATCAGAGAGCTCTTGCAGCAGATCGTCCACAACTTCTTCCAATTCGCCTTGGTCAAATCCAGTGGCCAAGTAAAACGAGGTGAGCGATTTATCAATCTCGTTGCGCTGTGCAAAAAATTGCATGCGAAAATCGAAAACTTGCTCCATCAAAGCTTTAATTTTCTCGAATGTTTCTTGCGCGCGCTCCCACCAAATACGCTTGAGCAGCCAGTTGCCACCAGAAGCTATGTCGATGGTATCGATGCCTTCTTCATCAGGCTCGTCAACTTTTTTTGGTGCGGCAGGTGCTTCGACAGCCACTGGCGATGATACTACCTGTTCTTGCTGCGCCGATGGGGGGGGCGGTGGCAGTGCGGGTGTTTCCTCTTGAACAGGAGGTGAAACTTTCTGCGCAAGTGTAGCGGGCTCTTCTTTTTTTGGTGCGGCAGGTACTTCGACGGCCGCTGGCGATGGTGCTACCTGTTCTTGCTGCGCCGCTGGGGGGGGCGGTGGCGATGCGAGTGTTTCCTCTTGAACAGGAGGTGAAACTTCCTGCGCAGGTGTAGCGGGCTCCTCTGCTGATGGCTCATCGACAGGAGCAGTTGTTGGCTCCGGCACAACATCAGATTCTTGCACAGCGTCAGGTGCTGGCTGAGGCACCTCATCACCTACAGCTTCCTCGGCAGCAGGCGTAGGTACTGCCGGCTCTACTACCTGCTCAACGGCCGCAGGCTCCTCCGCCGCCGCTTGTAAACCAGCTTCGCCCGGAGCTGCCTGTGCATGAGCAAGTACACCCCATAGGGCAAGCACACAAATGCTCAACCAGCTGAAATTATTCCTCATATCAACTCTCTTGCGTAAAAATGACAATACACTAACGGCCTTGGCAATTGCATGCGCACACAGTCCCGCCTACAATGTTCGCGCAAGCTCCTTGAGCTCATTCATCAAACTCTTGGAAAGCTCCTCTGCCTCCCATGAGGTATAACTCCATTTCACGCCGGCCTCAACCTTGCAGAGCACTGATCGATCACTTTTAATGTCTATGATGTCTATGCGCACCACATTCATTAACGGATGTACAAGCGATGGAGCACGCACAACACCTGCACGGCCAAGTACACTGTAAGCAGTATTGCCTTCATCCAAAAATGAAATCATAACTTTTTTTTGCCACACCATGTTGTGGTAACCTGTATGATCCTTGTAAATGGACATGAGAAGACTCTCAACGTCCTTTGGGCAAATGCATTGGATCGGCGTCGTATGCGGCAGCCCTTTCTCAGAGAAAGTCGCCAAGACACCTACCGTTGTTCCCTTGTTCAGTAATGCTACCAGATCGTCTGGTAACTTCACGCCAACATGTTTCGCCATAAAAATCACCTCGTATCACTTGAAGAAACCTTCCTGCATCTCGCCACGGCAAAGTGCAGGCCAAATAAGGACCAAAAAATATGCGACCACACCGTCTACCACAGACGTGCGCGCATGCCTTGATTTAAAAGCAAAGCCCGTAATTCAGTATATCAGGCATGTCAAGTAGAAAATCCCTCAAGAATGGTGGCTGGAAGCCCCCTGCGCCTCATGCAGCACACCGATAGCCCCCATTACATCGGCCATATCAGCATTAAGGTTTTCGATGCCCGCGGATAGATGCGCGAATTTAACAAGAGGAGCATGAAGAAAAACCCGTTGAAAAACATCGGCAGCACGCACATCGAATGCAACCGCATTAACAAGGTGTGCAATGGCCTCCGCATCGGTCTTGCCGCGGAGGCTCATGCCATGCGCATCAGACAGATAGCATTTTATGATGGCACACAGACACATGTACGTCTGTGCACACGTCTGCACACGCTGATCGATGAGCAGGCCCAGCTGTGCAAGGTCACGCATTGCTTGCTCATATGGCAGAACGCGTCGACAGCTATACGCTCGATACCAATGGTACGTGACAAGAGCCAATGCAAGCAGGAGCATACAACAGAGTATCCCGCTCGCAAACCAAACACCCATGGCATACGACCACGGCGTGTACCACGGTTCATACGGTGCGCATAGCTGGTCCATACCCAAACCCATGTTGCGTTTGCTGGTGAAAAAACCGTACCACATCATCCAGCGCCCCGGAATGTGGTCTTACATCAAGAAAAGGTATGCCATAATTATTAAGAAACTGCTGCTGTTGCTTTGCCCGTTGCCCAAGGATACGTGATTTTTGTGGCGAGTAAGTCAATTCATGCCTCAACAGTGATTCGCTATCGCGACAGTGTACCGTCATCTGCTTCGGCAATTCGCGCTCTCCATCATCAAAACACCGAATAGCCGCAAGTTCATACTTGCGCGCAGCAAGTTTCAGTGGACGCGTAAAGTCATCGTCTATGAAGTCGGAAATTATCACCACAAGGGCATCCCGGCATTTTAACCTCATCGTATGCCCAAGTGCTGCCGCAAGGCTGGTACGCTTCTGGTGTGGTTCATAAGAGAGCAGGTAGCTGACCATCCGAAAAATATGGTTGATATCGCGACTCGGACGCACAATGTGGTGCGGTTTGTCAGTAAATACACAAAGCCCAACATTGTTCCCCGTATGATGTCCCGCCAAGGCAAGCACACTCGCGATTTCCGCAATAACCGCACCCTTTTGCTCGTGATGTGATGCAAACGTAGTTGAGCTAGACCCATCAACTAACAAATAGACGGTCGCACGCGCATCTTGGCGATATTGCTTGACGACCAACCTGCTTGAGCGCGCTGTTCCCTTCCAATCAATACGGCGAATATCATCACCCGGCGCATATTCACGAATCTGATCGAATTCGAGCCCGGCACCTTTCTGGATACTACGCTGCCCACCGGCCCAAGTACTATGCAATAACCGCCGAGTACGCAGGCTAATGTGCCGTACCCGTGCTCGAAGTTCTGCTGAAATCATGATCTGGAAATATTAAAAGATACCTTCATTCTTGAGAACATCCGGAATAGCAATACTGCCGTCCGCTTGCTGATATGTCTCAATCAGTGCAACCATAAAACGCGATAGCGCAAGCGACGAACCATTAAGTGTGTGCACAAGTTGCGGCTTGCCCCCCTTTGATGCACGATAACGAATCGCCCCACGCCGCGCCTGAAAATCGGTACAACTACTGACCGATGAAACCTCGGAGTACTCTTGCTGACCAGGAAACCAGACTTCGATATCATAAGTCTTGGCCGCCTGGAAAGAACAATCCTGCGCTGCCAGGAGACTCACCCGGTAATGCAGCCCAAGTTGCTTCAGAATATCCTCCGCACACGCGAGCATCCGCTCAAGTTCTTGGGCAGAATGTTCCGGTTCGCAAATCGAAAACAACTCAACCTTTTCGAACTGATGCATGCGAATGAGGCCACGCTCACTCGCGCCGTAACCCCCCGCCTCACGCCGAAAGCAACTAGTCCAAGCAGTCATGCGCACGGGGAGCTGCTCGACTGAAAATATATTTTCTCGGTACATGTTGGCCAAGGCCACCTCGGCCGTTGGAATCAGGAACAAATCATCACCAGGAATTTCATACTGCTGATCACGAAACTTCGGAAAATTGCCAGCGGTCGTTAAAGAACGTTCATTTGCCAAGAAAGGCGGCAAAATTGGTTGGAAACCGTGCTTAATGTTGTGCTTGAGCATAAACATAGTAAGCGCATACACCAACCGAACGCCATCATCCTTGTAGAGAGGAAACATACTACCGGCAATTTTGCTTGCCGCATCAAAGTCTAGCCAGCCCGCCGCAGTGGCCAGCTCGAGATGATTACGTAGCTCAAATGCAAAAGTTGGCTGTTTGCCATGCTCACGAATCACCTGATTCGCTTCTTTGCCACCTACTGGCACATCGTCTTCGGGAATATTGGGACAAGCTAAGTAGAGCTGCTCAAATTGCAGGGAGACACGATCAAACTCCGTCTCCTTTGTTTTAAGCTGCTTACCAATAGCAACTGATTGCTCGCGCAGCTCCGGTGTTACGCCACCCCTGCCACGTTTTGCCAATTCATTCTTTTGCTGCCGCAGCTGCTCAACTTCCGCCTGCAACTTTCGCATTGCCTTGTCGAGCTCAATGAGTGTTGCAACATCAAAATCCGGTTCTTTACGCCGAATACGTTCTGTTATGCGCTCGGGATCGTCCCGTAATTGATTCCGGTCTATCATACATCATTCACTAGGTTGCTCTGTGAACCCAAACTGCCTCCGCCATCTGCCTTGAAGATACCGCAAAAACCCTCCCCTGGAAAGGGCTAAAATAAAAATAGGCCGCCCTAAAAAGGGCGACCTACTCGGGTATACGCGTTTTGAAGAAGTCTTGGCCCGTTACCTGACAACTTCCTTCAAACCTTTGCCTGGCTTGAAGCGAGGGATGTTGATTGCTGGTAGGTCAATACGTTCCCTCGTTGCTGGGTTAATACCCTTACGCGCTGGGCGGCGTGAAACAACGAACGTGCCAAAGCCTGTCATGGAGACTTTTTGCCCTTTTTCCAGGCTACGCTTGACGATACGTTCGAATGCGGCAACCACTCGCGCAATATCTTTTTTGCTGTAAGCGGTTTCTTCACTCAGCGCGCTTATCAACTCGCTCTTGTTCATGGGACTCCTCATCGGGTAAAATAGTTATACGGTTGTACATGTGCGCATCATTAACACCAATCCCTTTTTCCATTACACTTGAAGTCCAGATTGATGCCTGTGCAACATGCTTGTCAAATAAAAGCAACAAAAATTGACTTTCGTGTTGCAAAACAAAAAACGCAACATAAAAAAAATGTCCCAGGAGCAGCAATAATCTGGAAGTTGTTGCAAGGCCCACCAAATAGACACCGTTCAAGCGTCAGGAAATGTCCTATGTTGGTCGATACTCATTGCCACATCAATATGATGGTCAAAAAAGAGTTTGATGTTCCTCTCAAGCCCGAGCAAATGCCTCTTGCACGTGATATCGCACGAGCAGCCACTGAGTCCGGCGTGACGCAGCTCGTCAATGTTGGCACCAGTCTGATTGAAAGCAGGAACTGTGTTGCCCTCGCCCAGAGCAATGAACAGATTGTTGCCACAATAGGAATCCACCCAAATGATTGCTCCCAGGACTGGCAAGCCGATTTGCGGGCACTCGCAACGCTTCTGAAAAATCGCCAGTCAAACAAGATTGTTGGCATTGGCGAATGTGGCCTCGACCGTCACTATCCCGATCATAACCTGCCACGACAACGCGACGCCTTTAAAGCGCAAATTGAGCTTGCCCTCGAACATGACTTGCCAATCGTTGTGCACACGCGCGAGGCAGGCGAAGAAACGCTAAAAAGTCTAGAGGAATATGCCAAGCAAGCACGCGCGGTAATCCACTGCTTCTCGGAAGAGCTAGCCTTTGCACAAACCGTCATCGACTGGGGATTCATGGTCGGCATCGGCGGCACCATCACTTACCCAAAAAATGATTCGCTCCGCGGCGTCGCTAAAACGATACCCCTGCAATCTATTATTCTTGAAACCGATGCCCCCTTCTTGCCCATCCAAAAGATGCGAGGGCAGCGGAATCACCCACGTCACATAGCCGATATCGCTCGCTATCTTGCTGAGTTACGCACTGTGTCGTTTGAAGACGTTGCCACGCAAACAACGCGCAATGCCCAGGCATTATTTGGCATCTGATACTCATTCCGGTATCCTAATAGGGCAATATAACCCTACGAACTTCGCTGGAACCCGCGAATGAATATCGTTGTTTTGATCGCTTTCTGTCTCTATTTGGCCGTCCTGCTCGGCATTGGCCTTGCCTCCCATTGTTTCAGTCGGTCCGAACAGTTCTTGGGCAACCGTTCTCTCAACTTTTGGGTTACCGCGCTCTCCGCTCACGCAAGCGACATGAGCAGTTGGCTGTTTATGGGCTTTCCCGCTATGGTCTATCTCAATGGTGCGTTCGAGTGCTGGGCAGCCATCGGCCTGACTACCTGCATGTTTCTCAACTGGAAATTTGTTGCACCGCGACTGCGTGTTCTGACAGAGCGCTACAATTGCTTCACTCTCTCCAGCTATTTTGAACATCGTGTGGGTGATACCACTGGAATGATCGGGCTCGTCAGCGCCATAGTCTCGATTTTTTTCTTTATTTTCTACATTGCATCGGGATTGGTCGGCCTTGGGCGCTTGTTTGAAAGTGTCTTTCAGCTGAGCTATCACATTGGCATCAGCGTTGGCATTGGCATCATCATTGCTTACACCGCACTGGGTGGTTTTTTGGCTGTCGCCTGGAACGATTTTTTTCAAGCCCTCTTTCTGCTCGTTATGATCGTTCTGGTACCGTTAAGCGCCCTGGCAGCGATTGGTGGTCCAGCAATCGTATTTGAACAAGCCTCACTTCAGGGCATATCATTGAGTCTCTTCCCCGCGGGTAAAACGGCCCTCGATATCATATACCTCGCTCTTTCATGGGGACTCGGTTACTTCGGCGCTCCCCACATATTGACCAAATTCATGAGCATTCGTGACGTACGTGATATGAAAAAGGCCCGATGGGTTGGCATCACCTGGCAAATTTTAACACTCAGCGCTGCGGCCGCAATCGGCCTCATCGGTATTGCTTACTTTCCCTTTCAAGCAGTCAACCCAGAGCTCGTATTTGTAACTCTCGTAAAACAGCTATTCAATCCTTTTATGAGCACGCTCATTCTGTGCGCAATTTTGGCTGCTGCACTTTCAACAATCGATTCGCAAGTAATAGCATCAGCTGCCATCGTCACCGAAAATATCTATGGGCGCTGGATCAGGCCAAAAGCAGCTCAGAGCGAGCAACTTTTAATCTCTCGAATTGGCGTCGTAATCATACCGCTCTGCTCTTTGTTCATGGCACGCAACAACGACTCATCAATCTATGAGCTTGTTAACTATGCTTGGACAGGGCTCGCCTGCTCATTCGGTCCACTCATGCTGACCACGCTGCATACTGAGTTCGTCACACCGTGGGGCGCCTTGAGCGGCATTTTGGTTGGCAGCGTCATAGCTAGCGTATGGCCAGATCTCGGCAGTAGCGTACCTGCCATGATGCCCGGATTCTTCTTCAGTCTTATGTCTATTTTAGCCGTCTCATGGCTCACAAAAAAATAACTCGTCTACCAGCGCAACATTCGACGGAAACCAAGATCAAGCCACAAGTGCGAAATAGCACCAGCGGCGAAAAAAAATGCGTCCCAAAAAAGGAGAAGTGCATACTGGGGTGCAAAATAATAGGCGTAGGCCGGCAATGCAAATGAACAGAGCAATACAAACCAAAGCCGATGAAATAAGCCACGATGATTTACGAGCAACGGGATAAACGATACCACGGCAATAACGAGGCACACAGTAATTTTGCGCCACATGAGCATCAGTAGAAAAATAAAAAATCCGCTCCGATAAAACAGCTTTTGTCCCTTACTCTTGATATCAACATCAGGGAACAAAGAACCGAGTAGTGAACAACCGAGCCATTCAATGCCGTTCAGCCACGACGGTTGTAGACTGCCGACAACCATCAAAGCGATAATGTAGGCGACACCCCCGCCAATCAAGTGCTCCTTGTACTGCGGCATGTTGTTACTCCTTTTTCGCGCTCCCTTTCCTACGTCGCTCTGTCTGATTCATCAAGACAGTTCTCGGATAGTAGTAGCGCAGAATCGCCTTATAATTATGGTGTTGCCGAATCATCTCCCGAGCACCCCACTGGCACAGGCCAATCTGATGGCCGTACCCGCGGCCGTTCAAAATAATAAACTTCCCCTTTTTCTGCACCGTAAAACAGAAGCTCTTGGCTTCTTTGAGCATCAAATACCACTGCTTGCCCGTTATCGTAACAGTGCTGTGTGATCCGCGCACCGTCAACTCCTGTACGATCCCTGCCTTGTCTTTGCGTGTGATTTTGATATCTCGAACGGTCCCCACGTGTGGAAACTCACGCCGAACAATGGCGCTCAACTCCGCTAGTGGATAGGTTGCCTGCCATCTGTACAGTCTGCAGGACCGACAGTACGTGCAGGCATATGGACGTGCAAGGTGCGGCGCTTTCACAAAATCCCATCCAGACATTTTCTTGGGCACAATTCCTCCACAACAGGCATCAAAGCAGGCCTCAACAGGCTCTCCGTCATAGCCCAGCACAAGGCCTCGCGTCTGCTCAACCGCTTGTCGAAGTACTGTCGAATCGTGCCAGCCATTGTACGTCTGATGAACATTTGTATTTCTGATATGATACAACCGCTTACGTTTCTTTGCCTGCTGCATTTTGACCACAGCATAGCTGCGCGAAACAACCGCCTGCACCTTGTAAAATTCAAGCGGCCAACCTGGCCATCCTTCGGAGCGCAGCACACTCGCCACGTACTCCTCCAAATCGATCACATTGATAACATGCACAAATCCATCAGAGACTGTGATCTCAAAAAAACCAACATACTCATTTTTTTCAAAAGCAATGCGACCTACAATTGGTTTGAGCACAACAAGATCTGCTCCGCGCAGTTGGCGCCACTTTGTTTTCCTGAAGCACGGCTTGCCATTGAGCGTAATTGCATCTTCGTGCACGCGAACCGCCAATGATGTTGCACGCATGTTCTTGGCCTGCGTTCCCGAAAACGCAAGCATAAAGCCATTCTTACAGCGGAAATGCCACAATATCCCACGACGCACCGGTTCCCGCGCAATCTCTATGCGTACGAGTGTGGCACACGCCGACCACGTCAGACAGGTGGAGAGAAATAGGACAAAAAAACTAAAGCGAAATGTCATGGCTCGCTAGAAACTGCGCAATCTCAGATGGAGGAACAATTTTTCGGTCAATACCTGCGTTTGCCATCGCGTCGGCATGCTTGTTATCCAAACGCAGAACGTGATTTATCGTATAATCAAGCTCATCCAACTGCTGCATGGCGCATGTGTACAACCGCTGCAATTCCGGCTTTTTTACACGATATTGTCCACGAACTTGCCTGACAAGCAACTGCGAATCACTCACAATGTGCAAAATGTCATCTGCAGCCATCCGAGGCTTGATGAGAAATAGGCCAATGATAAACGCAAGATACTCCGCTTCATTGTTCGTCTTGATGCCGACAAAAAAACCGTTTTTGAGAAAAAATTCTCCATCCTTGAGGGCGTAGAGACCAACACCCGCTTTGCCCGGATTGTTCCGAGAGGCCCCATCTATGAAAAGTTTCCATTGAACACGCTTGCTCGATGAAACGTTCTGCGTTACCGCCGGTCCCCCAAGAAAGTTGAGCTGCTTCATGATGTTGTTTCACGCTCCATCAATGCAGGATCATAGAGAAAACGATAGCACTCGTCGCACTGGATCAGTGCCCGCCTGCGTAGGCGAATCATGCCCTGTAACGTCACTTGATAAAAGCATGCGCTACACATACCGCGTTCAACCGGGACGACGGGATTGGTGACACGCATTTGCATGGCCGCATATTTTTCGAGCCACTCAGCAGGAATCCCCTGCTGCTTGTTAGATCGTATTGCCAAGCGATCATCAAGTTCTCCGCGCGCGTGTGCGGTACGTTCTTTAAACTGCGCTGCACACTTCTCAAAGTCCGATTTCTTCTCCTCGTACTGTTGGCGCATGTTCACATCAGCCTGCTTGGCTGCATCAAGCAGCTTCCAAGCTTCAAGGAGCACTTCTTCAAAGTCATGCTTGCGTTGTCTAATGGTAGCAATTTCGCTAGTTACTGAAGCGTATTCCTTCGGACTCGCAACCGTATCGAGCCGTTTCTTTTTTGCGCTTTCCTGCTCGTCGAGTATGCGCATTTCAAGTTCTCTGGAATCGACATCGCGCTGACATTCCTGCAACCGAACACGAACCTGAGCCTGCTTTTCCCCAAGATCTTTGTGTTCTTGTTCAAGGGCCACGGCATCTTGCGTAAGCTGCTCGATGCGCTGCTCGAGGACACGAGTCTCCTGGTCGAATGACACCAGGTCAAGGAACGTGTGAAAGGGAAGTTCATTCATGTAGCACCTTTTCCGATTCTGAAGAGCGCGCTTTCCGATTCTGAAGAGCGCGCTGGTGGGCCCACCAGGACTCGAACCTGGGACCTCTCGGTTATGAGCCGATTGCTCTGACCGACTGAGCTATGGGCCCGACCGCGTACCCTATGAGTGTCACCTGTAGAGGTGCTCAATACTCTGTCAAGGATAAAGAAATTTACACGGCTTGTGAAGCGGGATCAGCGCACACTTAGCAAGAAATCTTTCATGCGAACGCTGTACGCCCACTCATTATCATACCACCCAAAGACCTTTCCCATGTTCCCTTGTGCCTGCGTAAGCAAGCCGTCAATAATCACCGAATACTCCGTGCCATTCGCGTCACTCGAGACAAGTGGCGCCATCGTCAGATCGATAATTTTATTGAGCGCCCCCTCGTGGGCCTGGCAAAAAGCACTATTGATTGCATCCGGTGTTAATGGCTTGCTCGTTATAATACTCAGGTCTATGAGCGAACCCTTTGCCACCGGCACCCTGAGGGCGTGCCCATGAACCTTGCCGCTCAGCTCGGGGAGTACGCGATCGATTACCTTCGTTGCCCCGGTGGTAGTCGGAATCAGATTGAGCGCAGCAGCACGCGAACGGCGTGCGTCGGCCCCGCAATCAACATCGATAAGCACCTGACTGTTTGTGTAGGCGTGAATCGTGGTCATGAATGCTTGCTCAACGACAAAGTTATCGTGCAAGACCTTGAGCATTGGCGCCAAAGCATTGGTTGTACAGCTGCCCAGCGAGACAATTGCATGTTTCTCTGCATTAAAAAGCACATCGTTCACGCCGGGAATAATCGTCACATCCTCTTCTTTTGCCGGAGCAGAAATAAGGATTCGTTTTGCCCCTGCTTCCAAATGTTTCTGAGCTCCTGCGCGATCAGTAAATTTGCCTGAACAATCAACAACCCAGTCGATGTTGTGTTTTCGCCACGGAAGCTTTGCTGGGTCAAGCTCCGCGTATACAACCATGTCATGTCCATCGATCAGGAGAGTGTTTTCTTTCAGCTCAATCGTTCCCGGATATGTGCCCATCAACGAGTCATATGTCAGTAAATGCGCAAGCGTATCGAGGCACGCCGGACCGATGTTGACTGCCTTGATCGAAAGGCCTTTGAGCGCTTGCTTATCGCTCATGAGAACGCGCAGAAAATTTTTCCCAATTCGACCGAGGCCACTTATCGCAATGTTCATCGTCGCTCCTCTTGTCAACTGACTACCATGAACTCACGGTATGCAACGCATTCAGCTGCTCCTGCTGCGCAAGTAGCGGCGGCTCCAGAATCAGCGGCTTATCCTTCAAGAAAGAATGCTGAGCAAACTGCTTGAGGGCTTCCTCGCCAATGGTACCGCTGCCAACCAACGCATGCCGGTCTAAGCAACTTCCGCGTTGTTCATAAGTATCATTCAGATGGATCAGTGCAATACGCTCTATACCAATAGTCTGCGCAAGCAAATTCACAAATTGCTCACGCCCCTCGCCCGTCACAATATCGTAGCCGAATGAATACGCGTGAGCAGTATCGATACAAAAACGCAGCCGGTCAGGCTGCTCCAAATGCTCCAAAACTGCAACAAAATCATCTAAGTCTCCCCCCACAACCATGCCACCGTATGCAACATTTTCGAGAATAAAAGTACAGGTCGGCTCCTGGGCAATAAGCCGATTCAGCCACCAGGTTAATTTGTCTATTCCCGCCCTCCGGCTCCTACACCGACGTGCAGTTCCCGCATGAAGTACAACGTGTGTAATCCCAAACTTCTTTGCTAACTGGATCTCATGATGCAAAAACAACGATCTCGTTCGTGTGCAATCGCATAGATTCGAATAGTACGATGCGTGGAGATAAAAATGTTCAACACCTGCAGCAGAGCACCGTTGCTTAAACGTCTCGATTTGCTGATCAGTGGGCTGTGCAAGCTTGCCATCGCGCTCACGTATCAGAAAGAATTGAACTGCCGAAAGATGTAATTGCTCGATCTTTTGAGCAACTTGATCAATAGTATCCGGCAGCCGTATATGTAAGCCTACTACTCTCCCCACGTACGCTCCTCATTCCTGCAGAATACGCCGAAGCGACGCCGCACCAAGATATGGGGCCAAGGCCAGATGAAAATCCTGCCGAATCGCACGTAACTGCACAGCAGAGTCCGCTTCAAAACGAAGACTGATGACCGGCTGCGTATTGGACGCACGCACAAGTCCCCAGCCGTATGGCCAACTCACCCGCACCCCGTCGATCGTTGTCACCTTGATCCCAGATTTATCTGCAAAATACGCTTGGGCCGCCTGCAGCGCCTTTTTTACCTCCGCTGCCCCACATGCTAAACGCAATTCAGGAGAAGCTTGTGTGCGCGGTAGCTCATCAACAAGCTCATGTAACGGCTTACCCGCACGATCCAGCAATTCGATGAGACGAAGTAAAGCATAAATGCCGTCATCGAAGCCAAAGTAACGATCAGCAAAACAAAAATGGCAGCTCAATTCGCCTCCCAGCAATGCCTTATGCTGCTTGATCCGCTGTTTAATGTGCGCGTGTCCTGTCGGCGAAAGATAAACATGCGCACCCCACTCACGTAACAGTGCAAGCAAGCGGTCAGAAACCTTCACATCACAGACCACGCCCGCCTGCGGATGCAAGCTAAGCATATCCCGCGCAAAAAGGGCAAGTAATTGGTCTCCCGGCACGAGCTTCCCGCGTGCCGTCATTGCCGCCATACGATCACAATCACCGTCAAATCCCATGCCAACAACACCGCCAGCCCGCCTGAGTGCCACCCGCAGATCGCGCATATTTTCTTCCACAACCGGATCCGCTTCATGGTTGGGAAATGTACCGTCTACCTCTGGATACAAAAGCCGCACATTCGGCCACTCAAACGCACTGATCAATTGTGGCATAACCGCACCAGCCACACTGTTTGCACAATCAATCACGATTCGCATTTGATTCCCATGCAGATGGGTAAAATGATCGCGCATCCAGGTCACGTATGTATCGATTATTTCGTACTCGCGATAAGTACCGCGACGCGGACTATTTACCTGAACGCGCTTGTGATATTGTTCTTTGATTGCCTGTACGGCACTGCCCCACACCGCCTCCTTGCCGACGGTTAATTTAAAACCGTTATATTCTTTCGGATTGTGCGATGCGGTAATCATAATACTTGCGTCGACATCTGGTGATATGTGTTGCGCAAAATAACAGACCGGCGTTGGACATATGCCAAGAAACAGAACATCCAGTCCCGCATCACACAGCGCAGCGCAGAGTCGTTTTTTAATCGCCGGTGAATGTAACCGCCCGTCCATGCCAACTGCAACGGTACGGATCGGCGCATGATGAGTTGTTAGATAGGAGGCGAAGGCATGCCCAAGCGGGTAAACTTGCTCAATATCAAGTTCCCCTCCCACAATACCGCGAATGTCATATTCGCGAAAAATGACGTCATTCATCCTGTACTCCCGACATGCTGCAGCTGAGTGTAGCACAGGCGAGCAGAAGTTGTATGCTAGAAAGACACCAAGTTGCAGGGAAAGGAAAAACTAGTGATCCCATTAAAACTTGAGCTGAAAAATTTCCTCAGCTACGGCTCTGAAACGCAAACAATCGATTTCACGCAACACCAACTCATCTGTCTTTCCGGCAAGAATGGCCACGGAAAGTCAGCGCTTTTGGACGCTATCACCTGGGCGCTGTGGAGCCAGGCACGCAAAACATCCGGTAATGCGAAAGCAGATGCTGGCCTACTCAGACTCGGCCAAACACAAATGATGGTGTCGCTCGATTTTATCTGTGGTGGCTCAACCTATCGCGTGCGCCGAGAATACGCTAAAACGTATGGAAAACCGTATGCAGCGCTCGATTTTGCTCTCCTTGACCCCAATGATAATTCGTTCGCATCCCTGACAGACAAAACCATCCGCACAACGCAGGCAAAGATAGAAAAAATAATCGGACTCGACTACGAAACATTTATAAATTCAGCTTTTTTGCGCCAGGGGAAAGCAAACGAATTTTCCCAAAAATCTCCCAAAGAACGCAAAGAAATACTTGGCACCATCTTAGGGCTTGATCGTTTTGAACGTCTGCGCAAGCGGGCAAGCGAACAGGTTCGACAGGCTCAAACAGAAGCGAAACACGCCCAAAAATTAATTGAGCACCTCGAAACTGACTGTTCGCAAGCAGGCGAAATTCGTGCGCAATTACGTACGACACAAGGGGAGCTGAAAACGTGCACGCAGCAAGAGCAGAAGCTCGAAGTCGCCGGGCAGCAACTCACGCAGAAGCGAGAAAAATTAAACAAGCAAACTCGTGAGAAAGAATTATTGATTGCACGTAGCACAGACACAAAGAATCAGTATGAACAATTGATGACGCAGTTGCAGGCGGCCCGGACCGCCTGGCGCGCCATCCACAAACAATCGTTGGAAATCCCGGATCCAGAAATATTGAGACAAGCAAAAAAGCAGCTCGAGCATACGTTCGCCAAACAGCAGCAAACCCTACGTGCACAGCTTGTACTCAAAGAACAAGTACTGCGCAGTAAAGAACAAATCCAGCATCTTGAGCTGGCACTCACTGAAAAACACCGCAAAGGACAACACAGCCTACAACTGGAGGTGGAAAAACTTTCCCTCGCACATCAAACATTAGATGAACAATGCACGCGGCTTGCCAAAGACGTCGCAACACTCAAAAAAGAGGAACAAAGCCTTCAAAAAGAGCATATTACACTTGGGCAGGCTCTCAAACGGCACACAAACATGCAAAAAACACAAGGCCAAGAAAACATACAATTTGACAAGCGCCGCACTCATTACCAACAATATCTTGCGCAAATCAATGCAATCACTGACGAATTAACTGGGCTGGACCGCAAACGACGCCTGTCCGATACGACCAACAACCCTAGTTGTCCACTGTGCGAACAGAATCTCTCTGGCTCTCGTAAACGTTTTTTGCAAACCAAATTCGTTCAACAGGAACAGGTACTCAAACATCGCCTTGAACGTCTCAAGCGCCTAACGGCTCGTCTCAAGCAGCTTTTACTCGAGCAACACACGCGTCTGCAGAAACAGCAGGAGACAAAAGAAGAGACGGCACGAATACAAACACAATATGAGCATACACACACGCAGCAAGCTCTCATCTCTCAAAAGCACCAAGCGTTCACACAAGACCTGGACAATCTCAAAAAAGAACGCTCACAATTGCATGAACGTAAATTACGTGCGCACAAACAATTAAAGTCATTAACCACAGAACATAATTATGCACGCGATACTGACCCCCACCTGACCAAACAGACCAAACGCTTAAGTGAACTCGAACGTCAGCTTGGCATGCAACAGATTGATGCACGCACACATGAACAATGCGCACAGCGCATACGGCAAATTGAAAAACAACTAGCCAGCATTGATGAACAACACCAGCAGCAAAAAGATCAAATAGCTCAAGAACAGCGAATCAGGCATCTGTGCGACCAGCTCAGGAAATTAAAACACCAACGTGCCACGTTTGAAGAACAATTAAAAAAACATGCGTCCGTGGATACGCAACAGCAGGATCTCATCCAACGGCAACACACCCATGAACAGGATTGCAAAAAATTAGCAACTCACAAAGAAGCGCTCATGCAGGAGAGGGGCAAGCTCGAAAATCAGGTGGCACAGTGTGACAAACAGCAAAAAGCGCTCGCGCAGCATCGTACACAACTGAAAGTACTCAAGCATACCACCGAACAATACCAAGCGCTCACAAACGCGTTCGGCAAGGATGGAATCCAAGCCCTGCTTATCGAAGAAGTTATTCCCGAGATTGAACAGGAAGCAAATGAACTGTTGGGCAGATTAACGGACAATCAGGCTCAATTATTTATTGAGTCGCTTCGTGATCTCAAAAAAGGCGGCAGTCGCGAGACACTCGACATTACGATATCTGATTGCATGGGCATCCGCCCCTACGAGATGTTCTCAGGTGGTGAAGCATTTCGCATAGATTTTGCACTGCGCATTGCTATCTCAAAACTGCTTGCACGCCGCTCTGGTACTGCTCTGCAAACCCTCATCATCGACGAAGGATTTGGCTCACAGGATGAGGAGGGATTGGCACATATGATGGAAGCAATTCACAAAATTCAAGATGATTTTGTAAAAGTAATCGTCGTCTCTCATCTGCCAGCCATGAAAAATCAATTTCCGGTACATTTTTTTGTTGAAAAGGGAGCCAGCGGCAGCACCGTGCAAGTCTTACAACATGGCTAACAAGAAGCGGGGAGGATATACCTTCCCCGCAAATCTTGCGTAAAAAAGCTTCTAGGCTGAAACCTCATCTTCCTCGTCGTCACCCCAAACAGCATCATGCACTGCATCGAACAGTCCCACCTGATGTGCTACGTAGACCGCAAGAAGGGCCGTAATGATCCCAAGACTTGCCTTGTGCCGACTGACTAGCCTGCCAGCATCGCCCGACAGCTCCCTGAAATCATCGCGAGTCTTTTCAGAAATTTCACCGTCCGTGACATCCCAGAACAGCTCTTTGAACCAAACGAGCCCCGCCCGCACTTCTCTTCCGGCATAACAAGCCACGTTCTTGGCACCAGTACATACACCCTTTGCAGCATCAGTAAGAACTTTACCCGTATGAACGACACCATCTTTGACAAGCTTTCCGCACTCTTTTGAACCACCGGCAAGGTCCTCGACAGCTTTTCTTGCCACCGTCTTTTCACTCTCTTGCTCAAGACAAGCAATTCTCTGAGCATGTTCCGCAAGCTCAGCCGAATTAAGCTGAACGTTTCTTTCTGCTTCTACAAGTTTCTTTAAAACTCCCAATAGCGCATCCCCCTGTTGCTGAACTATGTGGCTCATCCCGGCGATTTTATCCACCACGCCCCCTTCTTCAGCGAACAGGGGACCAAAGCCGCTCAATGATAGGGCAAAAATAACAACTCGTGTTTTCTTACTCTCAGACATGACAACTCCTTCTTTCGCTACAACAACCACCCCCGCTCAAATAACATTGACACCAGCCAGCACTAGTTTTACTCGCTCACCGATCGAATGTCAACTGAGAAAATGATTTTCTGTGTACTGGAACACAAGAGCAACTTTTATCCCAAAATAAACACAAATAATGCGACGGGGTCCCGTCGCATTATCTTTGAGTGCATACATGTATGTGGATTACTAGACCCATTCGAGACGAGCAATTGGCGCAGTATCGGATACGCGTCGACCAAGTGAGAGAACACGTGTGTAGCCACCAGGCCGCTCAATATAGCGCGGCGCAACCTCGGTGAACAACTTAACAAGTGCTTTTTGACTGTACGGAAGCTTTGCCTGTGCACGACGCCGTGCATTGAAATGGTTACCTACCCGTGCAATTGTGACAAGTTTTTCAGCAAGGCGTTGAACTTCCTTGACCCGTGCTTTCGTGGAAACTAAATGTCCATAATTAATCAGATGAATGACCTGATTACGCAACGTAGAGCGTCGGTGAGACGCCTTCATATTAAGCTTTTTTTTACCGCTCTGATGTTTCATGGTTACCGTCCACTGCGCTAGAAAATTATTTCTCAGCCTTCTCGTACTTGATTATTTGCTTGAGGTCTTCCTCGCGGATGTTCATGCCAAAAGAAAGTCCGAACGCTTTCATGCTCTCTTCGAGCTCTTTCAGCGACTTCTTGCCAAGATTTTTTATCTTGAGAACTTCGTCGCCACCAAGGTTGACCAAGTCAAGCACACGTTTGATACCAGCATTGATGAGACAATTGTGCGCCCGCACCGAAAGCTCCAGCTCATCAATGGGCTTCATAAGCAAATCAACTGAAATGCCCTTGAGCGCGGGAAGTTCCGTTACGTCCCCACCAGCAGCAACATCAATTGCTTCTTGATCATGCTCAGGCTCTGCGGAAATGACGTTAAACGGGATTTCTACACTCTTGAGAAAATGCTCCAACTGGGAACGCAAAACCGATACCGCATAGTGCAATACACTGAGCGGATCTTCGGATCCATCGGTCTGAATGTGCAAAGTTAGCTTGTCATAATCAATGTCGCCACCAACACGCGTCTTTTCAACATCAAGCGTTACGTTACGCACCGGAGACAGCATGGCATCCAGATAGATGCGATTATCGTCCTGCAGGGCCTTGTCTGTAGGCCACTGCGCCTCTCGATAGCCACGACCAGACTCGACGAAGAACTCAATTTCTAGCTCGCCGTCGAGTGCAACATGTGCAAGCACGTGATCCGGATTTACTATCTCTAAATGTGGATCACTCTTTACGTCGCCAGCACGCACAACCGCCTCTCCCACTACGTGAAGACGCATTTTGCCTGACTGTCCCTCGGTATTTTTGACAACGATGCCCTTGATATTAAGAACCAAGTGCATGACGTCCTCAATCACGCCGGTAATCGTTGAGAACTCGTTATTGACCCCTTTGATGACAACCGACGTAACTGCCGAACCTTCAACGGCGCCAAGTAGCACACGACGCAACGCATTGCCAATCGTAACGCCGAAACCTGGCTCAAGAGGCTGGACCACCAACTCTCCCGTTGTTTCAGTCAGTGATTTCTTGTCCCACTGCAGGTGGGGAATCGTTAGCGGCTTATATTCTTTTTTCTCCACTGTGCCTCCTGAACATTAACACGTACCACGCATATGCGGGCTTTGCCCCGACACCCTCACTATTTGGAATACAGCTCGACGATCAAATGTTCTTCGATCGGCGCCTGAATATCGTCTCGTACCGGAAACCGTAGCACACGGCCACGACGATCACCTTTGCTAAGCTCAAGCCAATCAGGTACTTTGATGCCGATATTCAAACGTTTATCGATGACATTCTCTACGAACTTCGCCTTTTTCAACGCCCGTTCGCTCAACGATATTACATCATCAACTGAAACCAAAAACGAAGGTGCGGAAGCTTTTTTGCCATTGACGAACACGTGTCCATGCACAATGATTTGTCGTGCCTGAGAGCGCGACGTCGCCAACTTTAGCCGATAGACCACATTATCAAGACGCCGCTCAAGAAGGCTTAGCAAGTTGTGTCCCGGTGCTCCCTCTGCATGAACCGCCATACCAAAAAATCGGCGGAATTGCCGCTCAAGCACACCGTACATGCGCTTCACCTTCTGCTTTTCAGACAATTGCCTTCCATACTCGGAAAGCCGTCGAGGCCGCCTGCCACCCGGCTGCCTTTGAAAGTCACGCTGACCGGCAGCCCCGCCCCCGTACGTTCCTCTTCTTGTTTGCGTCTTTTTCTCTTCCATATATACTTTGCCCTGCGATAATGCGCTGTGCCTTAAATCTAGACTCGACGTCTCTTGGGTGGCCGCACACCGTTATGTGGTAACGGCGTCACATCACGTAACACCGAAATGTGCAAGCCTGCTGCCTGGAACGAACGGACCACCGAATCACGGCCTGATCCCGGTCCCTGCATGTTAACTTCAACGTTCTTCACGCCCATAGATAACATTTCTCGCGCCAACTGGGCACCAACCTGCGAAGCCGCAAACGGCGTCCCTTTCCGTGACCCTTTAAGCCCAAGCTTACCGGCACTTCCCGTCAACAAAACATCCCCGTTCTCTGTAGTAACAGAGACCAGTGTATTGTTGAATGTTGACCTAACGTGAGCGATAACCGAGTCAACTTGTCGCTTCGTTTTCTTTGTCTTTTTCTTATACACCATATATTAACTTTCCTGCACTCTACCTGCAGTACCTTACTTCTTAGTAACCTTACGTTTAAGCGAAACTGCACCACCGGGACGACGCGGCCCTTTGCGCGTACGCGCATTAGTTTTTGTACGCTGCCCCCACACCGGCAGCCCCTTTTTGTGGCGCAAACCACGATATGACTTAATTGCCTGCAAACGCCTGATGTTCCGAGTAATGTCCCTGTGAAGATCACCCTCGACAGCATATCCGTCACTGATCGTCTTCTGCAGACGCATAATTTCCGCGTCAGTCAGGTCCACAACACGCTTGTTCGGGTCAACTTTCGTCTTAAGCAAAATCTCTCGGGCAGAGGTAAGACCGATGCCAAAGATATAAGTGAGCCCAAACTCTATTCGCTTTTTTACTGGTAAATTGACGCCAGCCACTCTAGCCATTCTATCCTCAACGCTTACTTACTTGAGCCAGCCTATCCCTGGCGCTGTTTGTGCCGCTTATTCTTCTTGCAAATCACACGCACGATGCGTGCCCTCTTGACAATCCGACAGCCATCACAAATCCTCTTAACCGATGTCCTCACTTTCATGCCCATATACCCTTATTTCGCCAAGCTCTTTCAATTTTTATAGCGCAATACGATCCTGCCGCGTGTCAAATCGTAGGGGGAAAACTCCACAGCAACACGATCCCCCGGCAAAATCTTAATGTAGTTCATTCGCATTTTACCAGAAACATGCCCAAGTACCAAGTGCCCGCCTTCAATTTCTACCCTAAACATCGCATTGGGAAGGCACTCTTTGACAACGCCGTCGAGCCGGATTGTCCCTTCTTTCTGCTTATGTTCCTTCCGTTTTTTCTGCCTCGTACGCACCACAATATGCCCCGTCAGTTCTGTCTTGTTACTACCAATGGCTCGCCATCTGTCACAATAACCGTATCCTCAACGTGAGCAGCCAGGCTCCGATCTACGGTCCTAACCGTCCAGCCATCCTCCGCCGTGTACACGCGAAAGTCACCGCCCGTAATCATAGGCTCAATCGCAAATGCCATACCCGGCCTGAGCACTGGACCATGCCCCGGCTTACCATAATTGAGAATCTCGGGATCCTCGTGCATCCGCTTGCCAATTCCATGCCCCGCAAAATCCCGCACGATACCGTAGCCATAGGGCTCAACAGCCCCTTCAATCGCCGCCGATATATCTGAAAGGCGATTGCCGACTCGTGCACAGGCTATCCCTCTCTCCAAGGCCTGCTGCGCTACACCCACAAGGTCCCGAGACGGACGAGTTGGCTCACCAACAAAAAAACATCGTGCCATATCCGCACAGTAGCCTCGCCATGAAGCACACACATCAACTTTGACCAGGTCACCCTCTGCCAGCACTACTTGCTTAGAGGGAATCCCGTGTACCACCACATCGTTGAGAGATATACAGCTCACATGCTTGTAGCCCATGTAACCCTTCATCGCAGAGATCATGTCCTTTTGCTCAATCTGACGAGCAATCCAGGCATCAAGCTCCGCTGTCGTCTGCCCCACCTGCAATTGCGAAGGCAGCTGATCAAATATTTCCGCAAGCAACAACCCTGCCGTAGCCATTTTTCGTATCGCCTGTTTATTCTTGATCGCGATCATGGCCCAGCTCCCCAACAACTCGCCGCCTAAATTCTCCAAATACCTCGTCCAATGGAGGCGCTGCGTTCAGACGAACGATTGGCACACCGCTTGTCACGTAAAAATCGATAAGCGGCCGTTCATGATCGTAATGTGTGGCAAGGCGCTCACGTGCCGTTTCAGCGGTATCGTCCGTGCGTTTTGCCAAGGCTTCACCGCAATGCTTGCAGGTCACCGGTACATGCTCACCTCTGACCGAATAAATCGCCTGACAATCGCGATTCTTGCACACAAGCCGCCCCGTAATCCGCTCGATAAGCGCCTGTTCGTCAAGCGTAAAATGTACTACGTGGAGGGCAATAGCCAAATCGCTGCTCCGCCGTACAAACGCTACTAACGCGCCTGCTTGCTCAACGGTGCGCGGGAAACCATCGAGAATGACCGGCACATCACTTGCCACCAGCTGCTCCTCGAGCCACTCCAGTCCCATTTCTATGATCACCGCATCCGGCACCAAACTTCCCGACTGCATCGCCACTTCAATTTGTCTTCCAATCTGTGTCTTACGCGCAACATGCTGCCGACACAAATCACCAGTCGAGAGAGTAACCCAACCAAGCTCCTGAACACACAGCCGAGCAATAGATCCCTTACCTACCCCCGGTGGCCCTAGAAACAAGAAAATGCTGCGGGCATTACTCAACGCAGCCTCCTACCCCTCAATCGCCCACTCGCCAGAAATCCTTCATAGCGGTGTTCAATCAAGTAGGACTCAATCTGTGCAGAGAGATCGAGCGCAACCCCAACGACAATCAACAGCCCTGTTCCTGTCAGATAAAACGGCATATTGATGATAAGGGTCAAAAGAGTCGGGAACAGATCGAGCAATGCAAGATACAAAGCCCCGATCAAGCCAATCCTATTGAGTACATAGTGAAAAAACTCTGCGGTTCGACGCCCAGGGCGCCTGCCCGGAATAAATCCGCCATTCTTCTTCAAGTTTTCTGCCAGCTCTTCAGGGTTGAAGTACATCGAAGTCCAAACAAACGAGAAGAAAATGATAAGTAAAAATTTAAGTGCAGCAAAAAAGGGATTTGTTGGACTTGCAAATCCACTCAAAAAAGCAAAGCGCGCCGAAAGAAAGCCAACAAGCTGCATCGGCACCATCAACAGGGTTGAAGCAAAGATGACCGGCATGATATTGGCCGTGTTCAACTTGATGGGCAGGTAGGTGTTCTGACCACCATAGACTTTATTACCAATAATACGGCGAGCATATTGAATGGGCACTTTGTATTCACCCTTTTCAAGGAAGATAATACAGAATGTAACCATCACAAAAATCACTAGGAACAACCATGCAATCACAAGATCAAGGTTGCCAAGCCGCACAAAGGCAATAGTCTTCTGCACGTAGGTTGGAAAGCGGGCGACAATACCGGCAAAAATAATAAGAGAGCTACCGTTTCCAATCCCAAAAAGCGAGATTTGGTCCCCAAGCCACATGACTAACATCGAGCCAACGGTCAAAGTTATTACGAACATAATTCGGAAGAACCACCCCGGTGAAACAACAAAGCCATTACGCTCAAGAACAAGCGCATAGCCAATACTCCAGGTAATGCCCAGAAACACCGCAAGATATTTGGTGTATTGGCTCAGGATTTGACGGCCGTATTCGCCCTCTTTGACAAGGCGCTCAAAGTACGGAAATGCCATACCAAGCAATTGCATCATAATGGATGCCGTGATGTACGGCTGCACACCAAGCGCAAAGATTGTACACGAAAGTAAGCCACCACCTGAGAGCATGTCCATGTAGTTGAGCATGCCCACAATACCATCCGAGGTATTGCTAAGGCTCTGCAATGCCGCTACATCAACACCAATCGCCGGAATAACCAATCCAATGCGATAGACAACCAAAATGCCGAGCGTAATGAGCAGCTTTCTGCACAGCTCAGGAATGTAAAAAATATTTCTGAAGCTCTTGAGCAGTATCACGAGTCTTCCTTTCCTCCGGACAACGTTACCGTTCCACCACGCTCTTGGAGCGCCTTTAAAGCTGATGCACTGACCGCGTCAGCATGAACAGTAAACTTTTTACTCAGCTGCCCCATGCCCAGAATTTTAATTCTGGCCAATCGAGTACTTTTACCACTCTTGATTAGGCCCTTTTCGCAAAGCAGCTTTCGGTCTATGGTCGCACCATCTTCAAATGCCATCTCAAGATCGCGAATATTGACGATAGCGCAAGGCCTCGCAAAGCGAACGTTGTTAAAACCGCGCTTTGGAATACGACGAATCAGCGGCATCTGGCCACCCTCAAAGGTCGGTCTAACAGACCCCCCTGAGCGAGACCCTTGCCCCTTGTGCCCACGACCAGAGGTCCCACCTCTGCTACCGCCGCGCCCAATGCGCTTTTTCTTTTTTCCAGCAGGTTGAAGCTGATCAAGCTGCAGCATCTTGTTTTCCTCGCGTAATCTCCGTGATGCTCTTTCCTCTCAACGCTGCAAGGTGGCGAGCTGTACGCAACTTGGCCAACGCATTCAACGTTGCCTTGAGCACATTTTGTGGGTTGCGAGATCCAAGAGTTTTGGCGAGAACATCTTCTACGCCAAGCACGCTCATCGCCGCACGGACTGCGCCACCGGCGATAACACCGGTACCCTCGTAGGCGGAGCGCAACATAACGCGACTCGCACCATGATGCCCTTCGACATTGTACGGTAACGTTTTACCGCGCAACGCCACGTCGATCATATTTTTACGTGCCCGTGCCGTTGCCTTCGCAATGGCTCCTTGCACCTCGCGCGCCCTACCAAGCGCAGCACCAATCTTTCCCTGCTTGTTGCCTGAAACAACGAATGCCGAGAATGAAAAGCGCTTGCCACCCTTGGTGACCTTGGTCACCCGGCGCACCTTGATTACAATGTCGTTAAATTTATCTTCAAATCTGGCTTCCGCCATCGCGCCAATTCCTCGTCAATAGTACACGTTTCGTTATACTTTCAGACCGCCCTCGCGCAGGCCTTCGGTAAATGCCTGTACGCGACCGTGATACAAGAACGGGCCCCGATCCAAAAACACTTTCTCGATGCCTTTTTCACGCGCTAGCTTTGCCACCTCAGCGCCAACCGCCTTTGCACGTGCTTTTTTGTCTCCAGAAAGATTCTGCAATTGCAGCGTAGAACAACTCAACACTGTACGATGTGCCATGTCATCAATAATCTGCGCGTAGAAGTGCTTCAAACTTCTGTGCACACAGGCACGAGGCGTACCCGAAAATGTACGCAACCTGCCGCGCACACGCAACGTCCGTCGCTTCTTCTGTTCCTTTTTCTTTCTAAGTAATGACACAGCCTATTCCTTACATTGGGTTGTTAAGCAGCCTTGGCTTTACCCGCCTTGCGCATAATCACTTCATCTTTCAGCTTCACCCCTGTTCCTTTGTATGGCTCAGGAGGCCTATACGAACGAACTTGGTCGCACACACGCCCAAGCAATTCTTTGTCTGTCGAGCGAAAGACCAGGTTTTGTCCCGTTTTATCGACCTCAAGAGAAACTTTCTCGGGTAATTCAAGCCTAATCTTATGGCTGTACCCAAGTGATAATTCAACTTTTTTGCCAGACACTATCGCCTTGTAACCAAGACCAATGATTTTTAACTCTTTCTTGAAACCTTCCCCTACACCAACAATATTATTGGCAAGTAGTGCACGATGCATTCCCCAAAGCATGTTGTCGTTGCGAAATTTTTTGCGCAAGGTCAACTGAATGGCACCGTCTTCTTGCGTCACCGCTAGGTAGTCGGGAAGCGTATACTGCCCTTCGCCTTTCGGCCCCTTGTATGAGACTGTCTGCTCCTGAATTGTAACCGACACGTCTCCAAGCGGAATCTTTTTTCTGCCTATCTTAGACATTTACGCATCCCCGATTATTTTACCAGACAGTGCACAAGATTTCACCACCAACCCGCAGATCGCGCGCTTTTTTATGGGTTATTACACCCTTGTTCGTTGACAATATTGTCAAACCAAGTCCACCGATTACCGGCTTGATGCATGAAATTCCCGCATACGCACGCCGCCCCGGAGTACTCATTCGCTTAATGCAGTGAATAACCGATTCACCATCAACATATTTGAGAAAAACCTTCAGCCCCTTTTTGCCAGGAGCAGTTTCAATAATCTCAATACCTCGCACAAAGCCTTCTTCACCGAGCAATGTCGAAATTGCATACCGCATGCGTGAATAGGGCGCAATAACGAATGGTTTTGAAACCATCAGACCATTGCGAATAATGCTTAAAAAATCACCAACCGAGTCTACCGACATTTTCTAATCCTTACAGTGCAAGCAACTACCAGCTCGCTTTCATCACCCCTGGCAACTCACCCTGAAGCGCACGCTGCCTGAAACAGATACGACACATCATAAACATACGCATGTAACCACGCGGTCGCCCACACAACTGACACCGATTACGCGCCCTTGCGGAAAACTTCGGCTTACCCTTCGCTTTTTCTATCAACGCTCTACGTGCCATGCTTTTCTCCTACTTGCGGAACGGCATACCAAGTCCCTTGAGGAGGGCTCGCGCATGCTCGTCACTTTCTGCTGTTGTATGAACAGTGACATTCATTCCGTACACTTTCTCGCTGAAATCTTGATCAAGCTCGGGAAAAACATTCCACTCCTTGATACCCAGATTGTAGTTACCGCAACCATCAAACTTTGTACCTACACCCTGGAAATCACGCACATTTGGCAATGCCAGGTTAATAAGTTTTCCCAGGAAATTGTACATGCTTTTGCCACGCAACGTAACCTTCACACCGATAGGCATGCCTTCACGCAGTTTGAAGCCCGCAATGGATTTACGTGCCACCGTTTGCACCGGTCGTTGCCCAGTAGCGCGCGCAAGTGCTTTCTTAACTGGCGCCAACGCACGACTGTCGGCAACTGCATCCTTAACACCCACATTTACGACAATTTTTTCGAGTCGTGGCACTGCCATGATGTTCTTTTGTCCAAGCTCTTTTTGCAAAGCAAGACAAACGTCAGATTCGTATTTTTCCTGCAGCTCCGGTTTCTTCATGTGTTTGGCCTCGACTCACTGATCAAAAAATTTCCTTGCATCGATTACACGTACGCGCACGCCGTCCATTTTCAAGAACGCGCGTATTTACTCGGCACGGTTTTTTACACGCAGAACAGACAGGCATGACATTGGAAAGATCGATGCTTGCCTCGTGCTCCTTGATACCAGACACTTCTCCCTGTCGCCGAGCCTTTGTATGGCGCTTGACCAGAGCAATACCCTTGACAAACACACGGCCCTTTTTGGGCAACACCTTGATGACAGTGCCCTGCTTGCCTTTTTCTTTACCCGTTCTGACTATAACAATGTCGTTTTTCTTAACCGGTTTCATGCCATCCTTCGCCTACAAAACTTCTGGAGCAAGCGATGCAATCTTTGAATACCCACGTGCCTTAATTTCACGTGGAATAGGACCAAAGATCCGAGAACCAACTGGTTGCTTGTCCTTGATTATCACCGCCGCGTTCTCGCCAAACCGGATGTAACTCCCGTCTTTTCGGCGAAACTCTTTCTTCGTACGCACGAGAACGGCCGTCACTATCTCTCCCTTCTTGACAACGCCGCCAGGAATCGCACTTTTTACCGATGCCCTAACGGTATCGCCCAAATATGCAAACCGCTTACCGGTGCTTCCGATAATGTGTATGCACTTAATCGCTCGCGCACCCGAATTGTCAGCAACTTTTAGAAGGGACTCTTTTTGCACCATGCTATAATCCTTGCCGCCTATCAACCGCGCTCGTCACGCTGAACGACGCGAGAGAGGTACATATACTTCGTCTTTGACACTGGCCGTCCCTCAAAGAATTCAACAACATCTCCCGTTGCCGCCTCTTGCTGAGGGTCATGCACTTTATATTTTTTGGTACGTCGCACAACCTTATGAAGCAACTTATGCTTAAAGGTACGATCAACCTGTACTACAACCGTCTTATCCATCTTGTCCGAGACGACGATACCACGCAGGAGGCGTTTTGGATTCACTTGTTTATTTTCCTCATTTGACACTTTGTTGTCCATCTCCCGCTACCTGCCTTCTCGTTGTTTTTGATGCAAGTGTGTCAGTGCACGCGCCAAACTCCTGCGCAACTTACCGAACTGCGATGTATCCTTCACGTGCCCAGCAGCTGCATTCAACTTCGCACTCACAATCTCACGTCGTAAATGAGTCGTACGTTCTTGCAAATCTGCAACGGTCATCTCGTGCAGCTCACTGTTAATTTTTTTTACCACGATTCTTCTGCCCCCTTCTTGACCACTCTCGTCCTCATCGGAAGCTTGTACGCTGCACCACGCAACACACTACGAGCGGTGCTCTCATCAAGTCCTGCAACTTCGCATACAACTCGCCCCCGCTTGACAACTGCCACCCACAATTCAGGTGCCCCTTTCCCTTTACCCATTCGCATTTCAGCCGGCTTCTTGGTAACTGGTTTATCGGGGAAAACACGCAAAAACATTTTGCCGACCTTCTTGAGCTTGCGCGATATGGTAACGCGCATCGCTTCGATCTGCTGAGCAGTCACCCAGTGAGGTTCAAGCGCAACAAGACCATACTCGCCAAACGCAACTGAGCGAGCTCCCTTTGAACGCCCCTTCATAGTGCCGCGCTGAACTTTGCGGTGCTTTACTCTTTTCGGCATCAACATGATTTATTTATCCTACTAAAGCACTCTTTCTACCGCACCGCACTATGCTCTCCGGTACTCAACCAAACTTTTACGCCTATAATGCCAAAGGTTGTTTTAGCGGTAACAAAACCGTAATCAACCACAGCACGCAACGTATGAAGCGGTACCGATCCAAGACGAACCCACTCACTACGCGCAATCTCAGCTCCCCCAAGACGTCCCTTGCAGCGTATCTTTACGCCCTTGGCTCCAGAACGCATCACGGTCATCCCCGCACGCTTCATAGCTCTCTTGAAGCTTGCGCGACGCTCAAGCTGTTGCGCTATGCTTTTCGCAACGAGCACCGCATCAAGTTCTGGTCTTTTTACCTCTTGGACGGAAATTGCAACAGCTCGATTTGGCCCAAGAAATCTTGAAAGCTCCTTGCGAAGCGCATCAATTTCTTGCCCCTTCCTGCCGATGATGACCCCAGGACGTGCCGTGTGAATAATAATTTTAACATTGTCACCGTCTTTTTCAATTTCCACTAGGGAAACTTCTGCATTATCAAGAACAGACTCGAGATAGCGCCGAATACGAATATCCTCAAGCGCCAACTGCGCGTAGGAGCCTTTCTTCAAGTTTTTTCGCGCAAACCACCGTGAAATCCACGGACGGAATGAGCCAAGTCTAAACCCTATTGGATGAACTTTTTGTCCCACACTAGGCCTCTTCTGTTTTGTCCTCTAGCACAACACTCATGTGGCTAAAGCGCCGACGATATAGATTTCCACGCCCTTGCGCACCTGGCCTCATATAACGACGCGTTGGCCCCTGATCAACACAAATGCTCCTGATTTTCCAATCCTGTACCGCATCACCATGCGCACTTTTTGCATTTGCTACAGCAGATTCTAACATCTTTTTTATAGGACGAACCCGCTTCATCGACAGCGCAGCTAGCCAACCCAACGCGTAGGCAACGTCCTTGCCGCGTATCACATCGACTAGTAGACGCAGCTTATATGGCGAGATTGGTACATAACGTACAGTCGCTTTTGCTTGCATTGTGTTACCTTATTTCTGCGCTTGTATGCCCGCCTTGCGCTGGCCACTGTGTAACTTAAATGTTCGAGTTGGCGCAAACTCACCAAGACGATGTCCAACCATATCCTCAGTGATAAAGACAGGAATAAACTTGCGACCATTATGAACTGCGATGGTAAGACCCACAAAATCAGGTATCACCATACTGCGTCGCGACCATGTCTTTATCGTGTCCTTACTACCGCTCTTCTTCAGCCGTTCAACTTTTTCCATGAGCGGCTTATCAACGAACGGTCCCTTCTTGGCGGATCGAGCCATACTCTATGCACCCTTGCTAACTACTTTTTCTTACTGTTCCTACGCTTCAGAATCCTTGGATCCTTACGCTTACGCGTTCGCGTTCCCTTACAACCTTTGCCCCACGGTGTTGACGGGTGAGAGCCGGATTTCGACTTTCCTTCGCCACCACCATGCGGATGATCAACCGGATTGCGAGCCATGCCACGCGTGAGAGGTCGAATGCCCAAATGTCGTGAACGCCCTGCCTTGCCCAAAGTGACATTGCGTGCGTCTGCGTTCCCGAGCACCCCAACGGTTGCCCAACAGTTAAGCCCGATCAAACGGACTTCACTCGACGGCAGCTTAAGCGTCGCAAACTCATCGTCCTTGGCAACAAGTTGAGCAGCCATTCCCGCACTGCGCACAAGTTTGCCACCCAATCCCGGAGCCATTTCAATATTGTGGACCATGAAGCCTGTCGGAATCTTCTTAAGAGGAAGACAGTTCCCGACTTTCGGCTCAACATCGGTGCCCGCAACAATCACAGACCCAACACGCAATTGATCAGGCAGAAGAATGTATCGCTTTACACCGTTGCGATACACCACAAGCCCGATGCGTACACTTCTGTTTGGATCATACTCAACGGCCTTAACGACCCCCTCAACATCACGTTCACTGCGACGAAAATCGATTACGCGATATCTGCGCGCAGCCCCACCGCCTCGATGACGGGAGGTTATGCGCCCATATGTATTTCGCCCTCCGCTCTTTCGAAGACCAACCACCAGTGATTTTTCTGGCTTTTTCTTCGTCAGATCGCTCGTGTCCAGATATGACTGGAAGCGGAGTGCCGCACTTCTCGGCTTTCTCGTTTTGACCGCCATGGTTTTTCTACCTCGCTAATGCCATTGCTGTGCTCACGATCGCTTCTGCGCGAAACGCGACGCCGCACTTACCGGTGCAACTACCAATCCATTGCCACTCAGCAAGTCAAGTGAATAACCCTTGCCCAAGGTGATGATGGCTTTCTTTGTGCATGGACTCTGCACCAACTTTCTTTTACCAGACATACGTCGCTTACCCTTGCGTATCATCGTACGCACTTTGGCAACCTTCACGTCAAAAAGAGACTCGACTGCCTGGCGAATCTGCGCCTTATTTGCTGCAGGATGTACCTTAATCACGAGACACCCTAAGGCCTTGTTAAGTTGGTACGCCCGATCGGTAAGCACCGGCCCTTGAATAATGTTGTTAATTTCTAGAGCCATTGCGACACCATATGTCTAAATGTTTCTAAATCTTTTCTAAAAATAACCCAGTAACGGGCAGACGCCAGGTCAAAGGCATTCGGCTGGTCAAAAAAGAGCGTGTCCACCTTGGCAAGATTTGCCAACGAAGCTTGGCTCATACCATCATCTACCGGCACAAAAACGTTTACCCTGTCCCCCTTCTTAACGCCTGCCTCGTTCAAAAGGCTCCAAGCACGTGCCGTGCTTGGCTTATCGGCATCAAGTGAACCATCGATACAGATTATTCTACCATTTTCCAGGAAATCCCAAAAGAGGGAATTCATTACTGCTCGTCGCGTTTTCTTAGGCATAGCATGCTTCCGTACACGCGCCTGCGGCCCAAATGTTACACCACCACCGCGCCAAAGCGGTGATCGAGCTGTTCCGGCTCTCGCACGTCCTGTGCCTTTTTGACGCCACGGCTTTTTATTTGAACGGGCAACATCTGAGCGCCCCTTCGTCTGAACCGTTCCCTGACGTACATTTTGCTGGAGAGCACGAACGTACTGAGCAAATGCAGGATCGCTTGGTTTGGGTCTGGTAGCCCCTTCCAGCTGCAAATCTTTAAGCGTAAGCACACCCCGAACAGAAGCTGGTGTTGATTTTTTTATTGTTTTATTATCCGCCATTCGCTCACCCACGCTTTCTGACAAAAATCAATGTGCCCGACTTGCCCGGAATAGAACCCTTGAGTAACGCAATATTATCAGCTTGCATCACACGCATCACACGCAGATTTTGGGTGGCCCGCTGTTTTGCACCCATGTGTCCCGGTAGCGCCTTGCCTTTGATAACGCGCCCCTGAGATCGCATAAAACTCATCGCCCCTGGCGCACGCAGCTTTTTGCCACCATGACTTGCACATCCCCCGGCAAAGCCGTGACGCCGCACAACGCCGGCAAAACCACAGCCCTTGGTGATACCAAAAACATCAACAGCGTCTCCTTCGGCGAACATTGCTTCACAAGAAAGCGCGTCGTCGCCCACGCTCACGTTCTCAATCGCAGTATCGGCTTGAATTTCTCGCCGTACACTGAAATAGCGCGCTGGCTTTTTGAGCCAAGCCCTATCAAATGGCTGCCCAACATGCCGATCCTTGACGCGTCCAACCTGAATTGCATTATACCCGTCATGCTCGATTGTTTTAATTTGCGTGACGAACCAGCCACCAAGCTCAATGGCAGTCACCGGCGTAACCACTCCCTCATCAGAGAAGAGTTGCGTCATGCCGATTTTTTTACCCCAAAGACCTTTTAACATCCGGATGCTCCTTGCATATTCTACCTGATCTCAACATCAACACCGGATGATATGCTCAACTTCAACAGAGCATCCATCGTCTGCTCAGACGGCGCAAGAATATCTAAAATACGCCGATGACTGACGAGTTCAAACTGCTCGCGCGATTTTTTATCGACATGTGGCGATCGCAGAACAGTATAAACTGACCGCTTATTCGGCAATGGAACGGGGCCCACAAGCTGGGATCCGGTCCGCTTAACCGTCATGACGATCTGCTTAACCGCCTTATCCAGTAGTCGATGATCGTACGATTTGAGTGTTAAGCGCATTTTCGGCTTTTTCATCGTCCGATCCTATAAGCTACTTAGCAATTTCAGTAACTACACCTGAACCGACGGTACGCCCGCCTTCACGAATTGCGAAACGTTGGTCCTTCTCGATCGCGATTGGCGATATGAGCTCGACATTCAACGTAACATTATCGCCTGGCATAACCATTTCACGGCCTTCTTCAAGCGTAACGACGCCCGTTACATCAGTCGTTCTGAGATAAAACTGAGGACGGTAACCGCTAAAGAATGGACTATGGCGCCCGCCTTCATCTTTAGTCAAGATGTAAGCTTCGCATTTGAACTTACGGTGAGGTGTAACAGTTCCTGGCTTTGCGATGACCATACCACGCTCGATATTGTCTTTTTCAACGCCACGAAGCAGCAACCCGACATTGTCCCCCGCAAGCCCTTCCTTCAGTGTTTTGCGAAACATTTCTACGCCGGTCACCGTTGTTTTAATCTTGTCTCCAAAACCGACAATCTCGACTTCTTCACCAACCTTAACTTTTCCACGTTCAATTCGGCCAGTCGCAACAGTACCACGACCTGAAATTGAAAAGACACCCTCGACTGGCATCACAAAAGGCTTATCAACCTCACGAACAGGCTCAGGAATGTAGGAGTCTATCGCTTCCATGAGCTTGTCAATTGCTTGCGATCCGATTTCTGAAGAATCACCTTCAAGTGCTTTCAGCGCTGATCCCTGGATGAATGGAATCTTGTCGCCCGGGAAACCATACTTGGTCAGCAGCTCCCGCACTTCTTCTTCGACCATTTCAACCATGTCAGGATCGTCGACCATGTCGACTTTGTTGAGGAAAACAACAAGTGCTGGAACCCCAACGTTGTGTGCCAACAGAATGTGCTCACGTGTTTGTGGCATAGCACCATCGGCAGCCGAAACTACCAAAATCGCACCGTCCATTTGCGCAGCACCAGTAATCATATTTTTCACGTAATCAGCGTGGCCAGGGCAGTCAACGTGTGCGTAGTGTCGCTTGTCGGTTTCGTATTCAACGTGCGATGTTGCAATCGTGATACCACGCGCTTTTTCTTCAGGCGCGTTATCGATTTGATCAAAAGCACGCTTCTCAGCAAGCCCTTTATCAGCTTGCACCTTGGTGATTGCCGCTGTCAGCGTTGTTTTCCCATGGTCAACGTGACCGATGGTCCCTATATTAACGTGCGGTTTTTTCCGCTCAAATACACCCTTAGCCATCGAAAGTACTCCTGATCAGTGTGTGTTCCGTCCAACAAATCTATTTCTTAGCAAGGATTACCTCAGCTGCGCTTTTGCTCACTTCGCGGTAGCACTCAAATTCCATTGAATAATTCGCACGTCCTTTTGTAGCCGAACGCAGGTCTGTTGCATAACCGAACATGTTACGCAACGGCACCTCCGCCGTTATAAGCTGTGCATTGCCTCGCGTTTCCATTCCCAGAATGCGTCCACTCCGAGAATTCAAATCACCCATTACATCGCCCATATACTCCTCGGGCGTTTCTACTTCCACTTTCATGATTGGCTCTAGCAACACGGGAGATGCCTTAGCCATGCCACTCTTGTAGGCCATAATGGCAGCCACTTTAAACGCAATCTCCGAAGAGTCAACGTCGTGGTACGAGCCATCAAACAGCGTCGCTTTGAAGTCAACGGCTGGGTAACCGCCCAAGACGCCCGTATTTTTGGCTTCCTTGATGCCCTTTACAACCGCCGGAATAAATTCACGCGGAATGGAACCGCCGACGACTTTGTTCTCGAACTCAAACCCAGCGCCACGCTCAAGAGGAGCGAATTTCATCCACACGTGCCCATACTGCCCGCGACCACCAGTTTGCTTGATATATTTGCCTTCCACCTCGACAAGCTGCTGAATAGTTTCTCTGTATGCAACCTCAAGCGTGCCCTGAGTCAAATCAAGCTTATGCTCTCGACGCAGACGATCAACAATGATTTCAAGATGCAACTCACCCATGCCAGCGATTTCAGTCTGCCCCGTTTCCTCGTTGTACGAGTATTGGAATGACGGATCTTCCTGCATCATTTTTCGAAGAACAAGAACCATTTTTTCATGGTCGCTCTTGTTCTTCGGCTCAACTGACGTAGCGATAACCGGTGCCGGAATGTCTATTGTCTCAAGCAAGACAAGCTTGCCTTGTGCGCAAAGCGAATCCCCCGTGAGCACGTCTTTCAGCCCAATTACGGCCGCGATGTCTCCCGCTTGCACCCGATCAATTTCTTCACGCTTGTTGGCATGCATCTTGATCAGACGGCTTACGCGCTCCTTGTCACCAGTACGTGCGTTTATCACGTACGACCCCGCAGCAAGCTCACCCGAATACACGCGAACAAATGTAAGAACTCCGACGAATGGATCCGTCATAATTTTAAAAGCAAGCGCACAGAACGGCTCTTTGGAGTCAGCCTTGCGGATTTCAGTCTTTCCAGTTACAGGGTTTTCTCCCTCAACCGACGGAACATCAAGAGGTGAAGGCAGATAATCGACCACCGCATCAAGCAAAATTTGCACGCCTTTATTTTTGAATGCCGTTCCACAGAATGCTGGTGTAATTTTGCGGGCAAGCACTCCTTTTCTCAGTGCCGTCTTAATTTCCTCAAGCGAAATTTCCTGTTCGCTAAGATATTTTTCTGCAAGGCCGTCATTAAAATCGCATGCCGCTTCAACGATCTGGACTCGCTGTTTTTCCATTTGATCAAGATATTCTTCGGGTACATCGCCCCACTCAACCTTGACCCCCATTTCATCTTTCCATGTCGCCATCTTACGCGTCAGCACATCAATGATGCCAGAAAAATTTTCTGATTCGCCAACGGGAATCTGCATCAACAAAGCATTCGCGCCAAGCTTTTCGTTGATGTCTTTAACCGCATTGAAGTAGTTCGCGCCAACACGATCCATTTTGTTTACAAAAATTATGCGCGGCACTTTGTAACGCGTTGCCTGCCGCCAAACTGTCTCCGATTGTGGCTGCACACCAGCAACACCACAAAATACGCCAATCATTCCATCAAGTACCCGGAGCGAACGCCCCACTTCGATGGTAAAGTCTACGTGACCCGGTGTATCAATAATATTAATTTGGTGCTCATTCCAAAAACAGGTTGTCGTAGCAGACGTAATCGTGATGCCACGCTCTTTTTCCTGTTCCATCCAGTCCATGGTAGCCGCGCCCTCGTGCACCTCGCCAACCTTGTGCGAGATACCCGTATAAAACAGGATACGCTCGGTAACCGTTGTTTTACCGGCGTCTATATGGGCAACAATGCCAATATTTCTGCGTTTTTCTAACCCTGTACTCATCACCCCACCTACCATGCGTAGTGAGAAAAGGCACGATTCGAATCGGCCATTTTATGCACATCAACTTTCTTTCTGACTGCATTACCACGCCCTCCATGCGCTTCCAAAATTTCGCTGGCCAGTCTTTTGCCCATGCTTTTATCAGAGCGACTCGCAGCTGCTTTGATAAGCCAACGAATGCCAAGCGCTTGTCGACGCGACGGACGCACTTCCATAGGCACCTGGTAGACACTGCCCCCAACACGCCGTGGACGCACTTCAACATTCGGCACAATCTGATCAAAGGCTTCATTGAAAAAGGAGAGGACTCTTTGCTCATCGCCACCGATTTTCTTGGCAACAAGATCCAAGGCGTCGTAGACAATGCGTCGCGCAATAGCTTTTTTGCCACCTTCCATCACAACATTGATGAGCTTCTGAATGAGCGATGAGCGGAACCTGCTGTCCACGCCCACATCTCTCGTCAAATTTACGGACCTACGCCTCGGCATGCTTAATCCTCTTCAACCCTTCGATCACGCTGCGATTACTCTGACTTTGGACGTTTTGTCCCGTAGCGAGAACGACTTTGCTTTCTGTTTTCAACGCCAGTAGTATCAAGTGCTCCACGGACCACATGATACTTAACACCTGGCAAATCCTTTACTCGCCCCCCGCGAACCAGCACAACGGAGTGCTCCTGCAGATTGTGCCCCTCGCCTGGGATGTAGGCTGTTATCTCGTTGCCATTCGAAAGTTTCACCCGGGCAACCTTACGAAGAGCCGAGTTCGGCTTCTTCGGTGTTACGGTGAATACACGCGTGCAGACGCCACGGGCCTGCGGGCAATTCTTCAGTGCACGACTCTTGGACTTTAGCCTGGTTCGAACACGCCCCCTACGCGATAGCTGGTTGATCGTTGGCATACTAATAATTTCCTAAAATATAATGGGTGGGGCCAAATGCCGCATGTAGCACACGCTACAAGATGCAAGGAGTATTCTAACTCTTTTACAATTTTTTTCAAGTGGAATCGGTCGAGAACATGAGCTTTCGCAGGGTATGCCTTTCGCCCTTTACCGCGCTGTGCTATCATGACCCAGCATAATTCTGCCAATACAAACCACCCAAGGAAGCCTCATATGGATCTTCTCGCTCAACTCATTATTCACGGAAAGACCCTGGTATTCGCCGCTACGGGGCTTTTGGGCATCAGTTTCATCATCACCTTTCACGAGTTCGGGCACTTTCTCTTCTGCAAGCTTTTTGGCATCCACACCCCCTCATTTTCCGTCGGTATGGGCCCGCGCCTGATTGAAAAAAAAATTGGCGACACCGTGTTTGCCCTTTCGGCTATCCCCATCGGCGGCTACGTAGAAGTCACCGGGCTCGCAGAGGCTGACCAGGCAAGTAATTCGCTCAGCCAAAAGCCATTCTGGCAAAAAATGCTCGTAATGAGTGGCGGCATCCTGTTCAATATGCTCCTTTCTTACGTAATCATCAGCCTGCTTTTCTTCTGCGGTATGCCTAACACTGCCCTCGCCTCCCCATTGAACGCAACCACCACCATCGCCGCTTTCACCGAAGATTCTCCGGGCAAGCAACAGGGCCTCCAAGAAGGGGACGCTATCCTAGAAATCGAGGGAAGAGAAGTCGAAAATAACGCTGCACAACTTCTTGAACTCATCAAAGCTTCCCCAAACGCACCGGTTCAGTTCTTGGTTCTGCGTGATGGAACCGAACAGATGATCAACTTGACCACCGGATCCCGTACCCTTGATGGCCAAAAAGCCGGCTCTCTGGGCGTGTCCTTTGCAAGTCGTGCCCTTGAGCCAAAGTCATTCCTCGAATCATTTTCTCTCGGTGCACAGATAACGTGGTCACTCATCAAGCGCATCACCTCCTCGTTCAGAATGCTTCTGAGCCGTGATGGGCTCAAACAGGTCGGTGGACCGGTTGCGATTCTTGCAGAGAGCGCAAAAGGGGCTCAGCGTGGATTTGCTTTCTTCTGGGCACTGATGGCCATTATCAGCATCAACTTAGGTATCCTCAATCTCTTACCATTGCCCATTCTGGATGGTGGACAAATCCTCTTCATGACGTTGGAAACGCTGGCAGGCCGTGAAATTCCCCTGCGCGTGCGTGAGTACATTTTCTACATTTGCTGGGCACTGATGATTGGGCTCATGATCTGGTTGACCGTCCGCGACGTGAATCACTTACGCCAGTCAGCAAACCACCAATCCGCCACAGAGCAGCCCCAACAAAAATAGATTACCCGAGAGAACAAGACGCAAAAATGGCCGGGGTTTCCCGGCCATTTTGATTTTTACTTGGAGAATTGATGATGGCGATATCGCCTCACTCCCTACGCAGCCTGTCCAACTTGCGCCTTGTGTGGGTGTTCACCACCCACGTAAAGCTTCAGACGCTTGAGCTGTTGACTCGCTAGCTTGTTCTTCTGCAGCATTCCCCGAACCGCATGACGAATAATTCGCGACGGGTCTCGTTCCATCACTTGTCGTGCGGAGAGCTCCTTGCGGCCGCCCATCCAGCCGGAATGTGTCACGTATATTTTTTGGGTCAGCTTATCACCGGTCAGTTTGATCTTCTCGGTGTTGGTAATCACCACGTAGTCCCCCGAGTCAGTGTGCGGCGTGAATATCGCCTTACCCTTACCACGGAGTAAATCGGCCACACGAGTTGCCAACCTACCGAGGATCTGCCCCTCAGCGTCAATCACATGCCAAGCGGGGTCACGATCTTCCTTACGGAGGTAGAACGCTTTATTCATATCCATTGCAAATTTCCCTGTCGTAGCCATAATCGTCGCAACTTTTTCATTAAACGGCTTGTGAAAAAAAGAGAGGTCATACGGTCGATTGTAGAGGAAAAAGGGGCACCGGTCAACGCGCAGAATTGACAGTCATACCGGGCAATGCTATACCTGGAGCGTATTTTTCAGAAGCATCTTGGGAATTTTATCGTGCAGAATTCATGGCCCGTTCTCTTGCCCCCTCTCGTTGTTCTTGCGTACGCCTTTGCGACGCGCAAGGTCAAGACCTCACTCGTCATTGGGATTGTGGCCGCTGCTCTGATAGCCACCGATGGATCACCACTCGCAACACTCAGACTTACGCTTGAGCGAACGTGGCAAGAATTAGCTGCCCTGGACAATCTTTTTCTATTCTCTTTCCTGTTCATTCTGGGCATCATCGTCGCCCTACTGAACCACACAGGTGGCGCCATCGCCTTTGGCCGTACCCTGACCAAGCGACTCTCAAGCGCACGAAACGCAGAAACTGCCTCCTTGCTGCTTTCTCCTTTCTTTTTCATAGACGATTACCTGAATGCATTGACGGTAGGCTGCGTAATGCGCCCGATCACTGATCGATTCAAGATACCTCGTGCAAAGCTCGCATTCCTCATCGATTCAATGGCAGCACCATTGAGCATTATTGTGCCTGTCACCAGCTGGGTGGCCATGATAACCCGCGAGCTCTCTCGCGCCGGCGTATCGCCAGATCCAGCAATTGCCCGCGTACTTGCCAATCCACTTACGGTGTACCTCAAGTCAATCCCGTTTATTTTCTACTCGTTCATGATCCCCGTTGTAGCACACTTTGTGGTACGCCGCCGCATCTCATTCGGCTCCATGCGCAAGCAGGAAGAAATTGCGCAAAAGACCGGTAACCTTTTGGGCGGAAAGCCGCCCTTGAATACCAGCATGGCATGCCACGATGGACGCGGTGGCGTAGCTGATTTCGTCATCCCCATCGTCACGCTCGTGCTACTCGTTATCACTTTTCTGCTCTGGTTCGGCGATTACTGGCTCTTGGGTGGCCAAAGCGGCCTCATGCAGGCATTGCAGCAGTCTGATATCTTTGCGGCACTGTTTTGCAGTGGTCTCGCAACCCTGACCGTCAGCCTGGGAATGTCTTACGTTCGGCAAACGCTACTTTGGCGAGAAACAGGAACAGTCATCCACGATGGCATATCTTTGATTCTCCCCTCTATGCTCACTTTGATGCTCGCTTGGACACTGAGTACGCTTTTGCGCGTAGATCTGCACAGCGGTGAATATTTGGCAAGTATCCTGCTCGGCCCGGTCAGCATCACAATGCTGCCGGTTATGTTTTTTGCCACCTCGCTGATTATTGCCACAACAATCGGCTCCTCGTGGGCTACGATCGGCATTCTGACTCCCTTGGCGGTTCCCATGCTGATCGCGTTCTTACACCCTGTAGGTACCGTTTCTCTCGCACAAATGCCACTGTTTTTCGCCGTACTTGGTGCTATTTTCTCGGGCGCCGTAGCAGGTGACCATGTCTCACCCATCTCGGATACCACGGTCATGTCTTCGGCCAGCACCAACTGCTATCATATGGATCATGTCCAGACGCAGCTAACCTATGCCATCCCAACAATCCTGGGCACCGCGCTCGCCTACCTCATCGCCGGCCTGACAGGCACGTGGCACCCGGCTGCAAGTATCTTTACCTCCCTTTCCGTCGGCCTTTTGGTGACCCTAGCTCTTCTCGTAAAGCTGGGCAAGAAGGCATAATTTCCTTCCAAAACACCCTCGCCACTTGCAAATAGAAACAAATAAGCTACCCTGGGTAAGACAGGGAAAATCTACCGGGACTGAGCTCCAAGCCCTCAAATCCCGTGTAGGAAGTAACTTAGGGGGTTACGTTCATGGTTCATCAGCTTCATCGTTCACTTTGTTCGACGTTACTTGTCACAGTTTTGCTGTGCAACGTTCCGAAGGTTCAAGCATGGCATCCAGCATTTACGAACCTAAAACTGCAAGTTGGCATCGCTTTGCGACAGCTCATGCCGAGCGAAACTGCACTCAATATTCGCCCGTACCTCCAAAAACTTGACCCACGCACCTGGTTTGAAAGCAACACTGATTGTGACACAGACAGCGACAATGATTGTGACACAGACAGCGACAATGAAAAAAATACCGTCATTGCACGTCTCCTGCTCGAAGAAGACGAAGAAAAACGTGTCGAGGCGCTCCGAGAAATATCAGATTCACAGGGTCGAACACAAAGTGAAGCACACCTGTGGTGCTGTCACGACATAGTTCGCCCAACATTCGCTCAATATCTCAGCGACGATATCTGCAAAATATTCGATGCCATGAACACCCATGAGCGTAAACTTATAGCTCAAGGGAAACATGTTTTCTACCATGGGCAAAAGTGGAGCCTCTACTTTTTAGAAGACCTGTTCACACATCTGTGGCAAATGAAATATCGGCAAAATCTGCGTAACTTTCTCTTCGCCCGTTTTGACCGCATTGATTTTACCGACATGCAGCAAACCAAGCAGGACGAACTCATACGCGAAAAATTTCTGCAGGGCAAAGAAGAAACCTGGCCTGATGGAAACATAAGTCCCCGCTTGCTGTTCGCCAATCACGCTATATTTGGGAATACCCAATTTCTCCCGCGTTGCTCTGCGCACTATTTCTTGGAAGATACAGGCAATCTTGCAGTACGAATCGACTTTGATTCTGATGCACAACTCGACTTTGATTCTGATGCACAACGGCTCGCCAAATGGCTCTCCACTCGTACAATATTCGCACAGCTACAATTGGACGAATTCTACAGCAAATTTGAAGACGAAATAGACTCACTCAACTCCTTTTTTCATCTGATTAACGGACAACACCGTGGCAACATGCTGCAGATTGCTATTGACACCTCAATAACCGACAAATGTGTTTATCCGGCCAGAGGAGGAGGAAATCGCCGTACAGTCTCGCTCTATCCCGATGATCAGTGGGCTCCTGGACAGGCAAAAGAGGTTCGGAAAGCGAGTGCCATAGTTGATGCGCTCAAGTTGTTTCCCAAGCGCATCAATAACGTGAACTTCTACGGCTGCGATAGACCTGAATACGTGATAATTCTTACGCAAGATCTTGCTCTACGTCCGAACAATGGCGTAGAAATATTCGCCTTCAATGCCGTTGATCCCGAACAGTGGCAAGAATACGAACGACGTCGTGATGTGCTTATCGCCAAGATTGAAAAAGCAAATGAAATAACTTAGGGGGTTACGTTCATGGTTCATCAGCTTCATCGTTCACTTTGTTCGACGTTACTTGTCACAGTTTTGCTGTGCAACGTTCCGAACACTCAAGCATGGCATCCAGCATTTACGAATCTAAAGCTGCAAGTTGGCATCGCTTTGCGGCAGCTCATGCCGGACGGCACTGCGCTCAACATTCGCCCGTACCTCCAAAAACTTGACCCGCGCGGCTGGTTTGAAAGCGACACTGACTGTGGAGCCGACAGCGACAGTGGGGAAAATACCATCATCAGGCGGCTTTTGCTCGAAGAAAACGAGCAGAAACGAGAAGTAGCTCTTCAATCAATCGCCGAGGCCACAGCTGATCGAACACAAAGTGAAGCCCATCTGTGGTGCTGCCACGATGTGATTTATTCGAAGTTCAACGGACGCTGGAGGTTCACCGAACGCTGTTTGACTATCGATAAAAGCATCTGCAAAATATTTGACGCCATGAACTCGCACGAGCGAGAACTTATAGCCCAGGGAAAACACGTTTTCTACCACGGACAACGGTGGGAACTTTACTTCTTGGAGGACCTGTTTACGCAGCTATGGCAAATGAAATACCGTCGCAACCTACATAATTTTCTCTTCGCCCGTTTTGACCGCATTGATTTTACCGATCTACAGCAAACCAAACAGGACGAACTCATACGCGAAAGATTTCTGCAGGGTAAGGAAAAAACCTGGCCTGATGGAAACGCAAGTCCCCGCTTGCTGTTTCTCAACCACGCCATATTCGGTAATGCCGAGGCACCACTAAGCTGCTCTGCCCACTATTTTTTGGCAAATACAAGCGAATTCGTAGTACGCGCAGAAGACATGGATGATAACGATGCCCAACGACTTACCAAGTGGCTTACGAGCCGCACCGTGTTTGCTCAATTGCAATTGGACGAGCTGTATAGCAAGTTTCAGGATGAAGTAGAGTCACTCAACTCGTTTTTTCACCTCATAAATAAACAAAATCGCGGCAACATGTTGCAGATCGCCGTTGACAGCTCAATCACCAACGAATGCATCTACCCAGCCTTTGGCGGCGGTGCACCATGTAACGTTTATTTCACCGAGGAAGATCCAAATTACGACAAGGCGACAGCGCTGCCTGGTGCCGGCGCCGTGGTCGATGCGCTCAAGTTGTTTCCGAAGTACCTCTTCCCCGTCTGCGATCACATAGAATACGTAATGATTCTCACACAAGATCTTGCTCTACGTCCGAACAATGGCGTAGAAATATTCGCCTTCAATGCCGTTGATCCCGAACAGTGGCAGGAATACGAGCGACGCCGTGATGTGCTTATCGCTAAGATTGAAAAAGAATTAGCGGTACAAGCCTAAGCGTCGTCATGTTCAGCAAGTGAGCCGACATCCTGTTTGACCATCCGTTCAACAGCGTCGGGATCTTTTGGAAGATCTTCGCTCAGGCACACTGCACCTTTTTTGGCAATCAGATAGTTATCTTCAATGCGCACACCAATTTCTTCATCCGGCAAATACAAGCCCGGTTCGAGCGTGATAACATCACCTTCTTGCAGCGGAATACTGTAATCGCCGACATCGTGCACATCAAGACCCAAGAAGTGTCCCAGTCCATGAGCAAAATATTTTTCATAACCATGCCGCTCAAAAAATGCGCACGCCAGATGGTGCAGCGATTCTTCGGGAACTTTTTTGTTGATCAACCAGAGACCTTCTCGTGCCAAATCCGCAACGTACGCTTGGCATTCGAGTACAAGTTTGTAGATCTCCCGCTGCCGCTTGCTGAACTGCCCTGAAACGGGATAGGTACGTGTAAGATCGGCTGAGTAGTAATCGAGCTCGGCGCCAATGTCGACAACGACCACATCACCCGCTTGCATGGTGCGCTCGTTGATCGTGTAGTGCAGCACCGTTGAATTTGGTCCACTGCCAACAATACTCGGAAAGCCAGGACGCATGGCACCTGAATCGGTGAAAACATATTCGATACCAGCCTGCACCGCGTACTCAGCCTGATCAGCCCGAATCAAACCTGCCGCAGCTTCTTGCGCTGTCTGCGTAATTTCTATTGCTTTGATGATCGCTTGCACCTCATCCATACTTTTTATGCGTCGTATCTGCGCAACGATAGGCGCAATGTCTACGCATGCGGCACGTAACCCCGGCACAAACTGTTCCAACCGTGCCAGTAACTGTCGCTGATCAACGTAGCCGCTCGGCGAGTCAGGGCAGAGCGTAAAAATTTTTTTGCCCGCTTTGAGAACAGCGCGTAAATCTGCCACCAAATTGACAGATTCAGCAGCAGTAAAAAATGGATAAAATTGATACGTCGCGCATGGCTCCCCCCACTCCTTCAGGCCATCGATACCCTGTTTTCTGAGCAGGTCTGACGAGAGCTCATCACTGGTCGGCATCCACTGCGCTCGTTTGCCGTCGTAGTTCGGCGTGTACAACGTTGAGATACCATCAAGCGCAATCGCCAAGGCCAAGCCTGGTTCTGTTAGACCCGTCAGGTAAAAAAACGAGCTTTCTTGTCGAAAATTAAAGGGTTCGCGTTCCAAACCTGCAAAGAGCAAAATGACGCCGTCAATCCCCGGGTGCTCTTCACGTACCCGCTCAACCAATCGCTCACGACGTCTGACAATTTCCAGCGCGTTGCGCGGCTGCGTCGACATGATCAATCCCCTGTTGCGTTCGTTTTATCTCAAAATGGTCGTCGCTCAGAAAGCGCCTTGTACACCGTCAGACGATCCATAAATTCAAGTGACGATCCAACTGGCACTCCCCGCGCCAAACATGAAATTTTCGATTCACTCTTTTTGAGTCTTGTCGCAATGAACGCGGCAGTTGCTTCACCCTCTGGCGTTTGATTTGTTGCCAAAATTATCTCCACCGGTCCTGCATCGGTTACCCGCGCAATCAATTGATCAATCGAAAGATCCTCAGGCCCAACGCCATCGAGCGGACAAATTGCGCCACCCAACACATGATAAACACCCTGATACGCAGCGCTTTTTTCAATGACAAGCAAGTCTTGCCACGTTTCTACCACACAAATCAATTTTTGGTCACGTTTGGCATTGCCGCAAAAGATACAGGCATGTGCCTTGTCTTGCCACACGCAACAGGTAGCACAGCGCACAATATTTTGCTTTGCCGCACGCAGCGCTGCGCAGAATTGTTCAACTGATGCTTCGTCCATCGCCAAAAAATGTTCGGCTACACGATACAGATTTTTTGATGCAACATACGGAACCTGCTGCAAATGCCGAATAAGCTGCGCAAGCGAAGGAATACTGTTAATCATACTCAGCTCGTGAAGCAAACTGCTGTTGCAGCATGCGTTCTGCAACAGTAACCGCGATGTTCATACCGATGAACAACGTAAGCCCCGCCGACATTGAAGCTGCAAATGCACTGAACAACAACGCCGAAACATAGGATATCACGCGTTGCTGAGCTGCTACGATCCCCTGCAGAATAATTACTATGGCGAGCACAATTGGCAAAATATAATACGGGTCAGGTAGCGACAAATCACTGATCCAAAGAAATGGTGCCCGGTACAGCTCAATCGCATTCCCGAGTGCCCAGTTAAGCGCAACTAAGAACGGCACAAGCGACAACATTGGAAGACACCCAAACATGCCGCCCAGCCCATGCTTTTTGAAAAGATCAAGTTCCTCACGCGCCATCGCATCACGATCATGTCGATATTTCTTGGCCAGGTACGCACGCTTACGTTGCAGTTCTTCCTGTTTCTTGAGATTTTTGTAACTACGCCAGGTAAATGGCAAGAAAAGAAGCTTAATCAGGATGGTGAAAAGAATGATCGCCCAACCAAAGTTACCAATTTGTTGGTTGATCAACTTGAGCACCATGAGCATACGACTCGAAAGTGGTGCCAGGAAACCATATTCCAAAACCCCGGTCAACCGAGGATCGACCACTTCCAGGGCGTGATGTTCTTTTGGTCCACAATAAAAAGATAGGTGCCACGTTTCTTCTTTGGTCGTATCTGGACCTTCAAGCGTGGCTATCAATTGACCGTCCACCTCGCTGTAGTATCCGCGTTGCAGAAAATCATTTGTATCACCAATGACCGAGTAGAGAAAGTACTTATTTTCTAGGCCGAATAGACCTGGTGCTTGCCAGTATCCACTCGTGATTCCCTGCTGCTTTGTTTGCTTTACAATTTTATTCGGTTCAGTTTCGGTGATAAACACCGCACGCACAACATCACGGACCAGAGGCTCAACGGTAGACGGCTGTGGCAGCACAATGCGCGGCACCAGTGGCTGAGAAGCCGAACGTGGATCAAGCGTCACGTCAAGATCAATGCGATGATCATGCCGATAGACAGTAAATTTCTTGGTTATCTTGTTGCCATCAGAACGTGCCCGATAGGTAAGCTCATGCCGATCATCAAGAGATTTGTTCTCAAGCAGCTCATAGCAATACGGAGTCTTTTCATCAAGGGCCACCAGCATGCACCGCTGCTCGCGCTCTTGGGGCAACAGCATAGCGATAGGAACACTTGTTCCGCCAGACGACTCATTGAATTCAAGCTCATCGAGCGCCGCACCCTCGCTGGAGAAAACCAGCCGTGCATAATCTGTCTCAACAACCGTACGTTCAGCCTCACACGACGAAGGCTCATCGAGAAAATCTATTTCTCGTTTCAACGGCTTGGCTGCCTGCCGCTGTCGCCGAATACGTTGCTGAAGCTCCTGCTCTGACAGCTGAATACGTTGCTGAAGCTCCTGCTCTGACAGCTGAATACGTTGCTGAAATTCCTGCTCTGACAGTTCTTCGGGCTCAGCAAAGCGCTCCCCCCGTATCATCGAGACCGACCCGCGATCAGCCACGCCCGGAGACTTGACCAGAAAACGCTGAACCAAGTATGTAACGCCCACCGCTATGAGCAATGGCACAACAAAATCTTGGATTTTCATTTCTGCTGCATCCCTGTACGTCAGCCGGCAATCGCCAAAAAATCTCTCTGTAAATTTGCTCCCAGCCTACCATATCTGGCCGGGAACACCAGCATACCCCAAAATAGAGCTCACGGCAGGCTCGATTAAAACCTACACGGCAATGTATTCACAAACCGTACTGATATTTACTATGATGGGCAAGCCGCGCTGGAATGCATTATCCCACAAAACGGTGAGGTTTTACATCAGCTACCTGATGCGGTATAACAGAATCGAGAAGGAAAGTGCATATCCACGTGATATGTTAATTTATGAAGCATGCAAGAAGGAAACGGCAATGAAAATGCAAAAACGGCAGTTCCGCATCGGCGCACTTGCAGAACAGCTCGATGTAGAACGATTTGTCATTCGCTTCTGGGAAAAAGAGTTTAATCTGAGGTCGCGTCGTTCTGAAGGCGGACAGCGCTTTTACAATGAACACGATCTCGAGATTTTCACCCTCATCAAGCGGCTCCTCTACGAAGAGGGATACACCATTGCCGGTGCCAAAAAATGTCTCCGTGCCTATCGAGGCGCAGCGGTAATTATCCCACAAAAACCATCGCACAAGCAGCAGGCAGAGGAAGACGCGCAGCTGTCGGGAGACATTGCAAAGCAGCTGCATCAACTCAAGAAAAAACTTATGAAATTACAGGAGCTTCTCTAAGAACCAATTATGTACCGCAAAAAGGCACACATTCACTTCATCGGCATCGGCGGTATTGGCATGAGTGGCATTGCCAAGATTCTTGCTGCGCAGGGATACACCATTTCTGGCTGTGATCTTGATCAGAGTCAACCGAGCGTCGCAGAGCTCAAGCAACTGGGATGTGCCATTGCAAATGAGCACAACAGCTCAATTTGTCACAGCCCCGGAATAGACACTGTTGTTTATTCCTCTGCCATCAAAATCGATAGTCCAGAAATTGTCGCGGCGCAGCAGCGCGGCATCCCCACCATCGCTCGCGCGCTGATGCTTGCCGAATTGATGCGCACAAAATATAGCATTGCCATTGCCGGCTCGCATGGAAAGACAACGACCACCTCGATGATCTCACATATTTTGCTCGAGGCAGGTCTGGATCCTACCGTTGTTGTTGGCGGCGTACTCAAAAATATTTCTTCCCAGGCACACTTGGGAACTGGCGACTTTCTGGTTGCTGAAGCAGACGAAAGCGATCGCTCATTTTTGCATTTGCACCCCACACTCGCAATTGTGACCAACATCGATCTTGAACATTTGGAAACCTATCGTGATCTCGCCGATGTCAAAGCAACGTTCGAACAGTTTTTGAGTAACCTGCCATTTTATGGCAAAGCCATTGTGTGTCTCGACGATCCCGGCGTGCGCAGCGTCCTCCCCATTGCACACATCAAAACGGTTACCTACGGTTTTGAATCAGAAGCAAACTGGCAAGCAACCGACGTCACGCTGGAGCCCGATTTTTCAACTGCAACTATTCATCACAGCTCAGAAACTCAGCCCCTGGGACGCGTTACCATTCGCATGCCCGGCCGGCACAACGTCTTGAATGCACTCGCCGCCATCGCACTCACGCAGGACCTTGGTGTGTCATTCTCAGACATCGCACGCGCATTGGCAAATTTCAAAGGAATTGAGCGGCGGTTCAGCTACCATGGCACGTATCACAGCGCTGAAGTTTTCGACGATTACGGGCACCACCCCAAAGAAATTGAAAGTACACTCCTCGTTGCTCGTCGGCGGGCCAAAAATCGCTTGATCGTCGTCTTTCAGCCCCACCGCTTCAGCCGGACCAAGCACCTGTGGCAGCAATTTATCGATACGCTGATTGACGGCGCCATCGATCACCTGATCATTACCGACATCTACCCGGCCAGCGAACAACCAATGCCCGGCGTCACTGCCGAAAGGCTCACGGAAGCCATCCGCCAAAAGCAGCCGCGATGTACCGTTTCATACGCCCCCTCTGCAGCCTCATTTGCCGCCGTTGAGTTAGCAATCGGCAATGTTGCCCAAAAAGACGATCTGATCCTCCTTCTGGGCGCGGGCAAGATCAACACGGTCGCACCACGACTGGTGGCCCAGGAATCCAGGGCCTCTCAGATCGTTGGGAAACAGGACAATTCGCGCCAAAACCCTTGATTTTAGGCTCTCCAATCAATCATCCTTAAAGTAGAACTGCTACTATGGCAGGTGATTTGTTTAGGGGGAGCTTAGTTATGGCCAAGAATAGATTTTCGTCGATATTGTTCGTGCTACTCGCGTTTCTATGCGCAGTACCAACAGCTACTTTCGCCCAAAGAGGCAGAGGTGGCCGTGGTGGCGGAGGAAGACGCGGTGGTAGAGCTGGTGTCGGTAGAGCTGGTGCCGGTAGAGTAGGTGGCCGCAGAGTAGGTGGTCGCAGAGCTGGTGTCGGTAGAGTAGGTGGTCGCAGAGTAGGTGGTTACCGTGGTCGCTACCGCGGTGGATACCGCTGGCGCCCAGGACGCTACCGCAGACCGTACCTTCGCACTGGTTTCGGTAGACCGTATTTCGGAACATATCGTTACTTCCACCCATACTATGACCTCGCCTACTACACAGATTTGACTGCTGGAGCATACGCTATTTCCGATGCTCGCGAACGAAACCGGGTGATCCGTGATCTACGGGCTGCTATCCGTTCCATCAACAAGGAAGTTAACCAACTACACCGTGAGATAACCGCCTTGCAGGATGAACAAGCAGATGCCCCATCGACAGAATCGAATGAAGAAATTAGCGATCTGCGCTCGAAGATTAGGGAACGGGAAGATGCCCGTGAAAGGCTTGAAAACCGCCTTGATCGCTTGCAATATGACTATCGCTATTAATTAAAAAAGATCGAAGGAGATCAACATGAACTACAAACAAATTGGAACGCTCGCTCTGCTCTGCGTGTATATCGGTAACGCAAATGCCAGAGGCAGTAGTGGCGCCGCTCTCGGCGGCGGCCTTGTAGGCGGTTACATCCTCGGCAGAGCAACCTCAGGAGGTTCGTATCGCAGTCCTGAAATTGCTGAGATCAAGGCCGAGGAAAGAGAAGAACGCGCCACAAGAAAAAGCATACAGAGAGAACTTAAGACGTTACGCAAGGACAAACGCGAGCTAAATAAACGATTTGAAAAGGAAACCGACCCAGAAACACGCGTCATAATCAGAGAAGATCTTGCAAACGTAAATAGGCAGATCGAATCCTTACAACGCGACCTTACATCGTGATGATCAATCGACAGCAATCACAAAAAACAACGTAACCATACTCTGTGGCGATGTGGGCACTCCCCGCGTCGCCGCATACTTTCTAACCACCATCGTTAGCGCAGCACTTGGTCGTTCAAAGCGCACGAGCGCCTCATCGGTATCAAATTGCTCAGTCTTCGCCCAACCAAGCAACTCCATCTGCTGAAGGTAAAAATCACGCACGTCGTTGATCGAGAAACTCGTCTGGAACGATGCAACAAACTGCTGATCGCCTGACGACGGTCGTTCAACACGCGTGTTTTCTATGCAGAGTGGAAATGGAATAAACGGATATTTTGCCTCGAATTGCGCGAACGGCACCGTGACAACGTCGGCTCTTTGATCGCATACTTGGTCGCGGGGGGAAGTTCGAGCAGAACGACGCGGTGTGCAGCCTGACACCACCAACAGCACAAATAATGCGCTCAGACGCCTCACCTGCTCACCACACAATTACTCCCGCAAACGTTGCTTTCGCTAAGCTTTTTTCTCTGCGTCGGCAGCAACCGTAGCGGCTTGGGCATTCGCTTTCACCGCGGCAGCCTTCTGCGCTTTTTGTGCATCGGTCACACGTTTTTCTTGCACACGCGCTCGCTTGCCAATACGATCGCGCAAGTAGAATAGCTTGGCACGACGCACAACACCCTTGCGCAGAACGCGAATTGATTCAATGGTCGGCAAATGAACAGGGAATATTTTTTCGACTGATATCGCATTGGCACCGATCTTGCGCACGGTAAACGTGCTTGAGGCGCCGTTGCTGCTCTTGGCAATCACGTCGCCCTGGAACTTCTGGACGCGGTATTTGTTGCCTTCTTTGATCTTCTGCCCCACTTCGATGGTGTCGCCCACCTCGAATACCGGCATCTCTCTGTCTGCCAGAGCAAGATCCCGAATTGTCTCTTTGGTGTATGATTTTGCCTTCACGATATGCGCCTTCAGCAAGCTTGTATGAAAGTCATTTTTAGCCAGTATACGGCAAATAGCGCGCCTTGCCAATCAGACGCTTCGCTGCCGCTGCCACCCCAGCCAACGATCAAAGATGATCGCCGCAGCAGAACGGACCGAAAGATGGTTAAAATCGGCAAATCCACGTACCGGCGCCAGCACAAAATCAGAGCGCTCGAGCACGCTCGGCGCAAGGCCTTGCCCAGTACCCAGCAGGATCAACACTGGCCTGCCAAGTGACCAAACCTTCTCCTGGTCACCAAAATCGATAACTGCCCGATGTTCGACTGAGCGGGCTGACGTAGCAATGACGATTGGCTCAGCTCCCTCTCGTTTTTTGAGATCTGCAATGGCCTCATCGAGATTCGGCATCACCGCAACCCGCTGTACCGCCTCGTGACGCTGCGGATTGTAGGTGATCCCAGCACCAGTCTGCCAAAAATCGAGCAGCTGCTCGGTGATGCGCTGCTGATCACACAGGGCAGTGACCACGTAATATTTTTGCAAATCGTAGGTAGCCGCCGAACGAGCAATGTCATGAATATCGAGGGATGTAACCGAGGTATCACCTGCACCCTTCTGGCCACGGGTAAGGACCTCAGAATGCATGAGCGCCACGTAGTGAGCAGGTATGTGCTTGCGGACCAGTTGCCGCTGCTGCGCCGAAAGCTGACTCTGGCGAATCCAGTCAAAGTGCCCGATTACACTTTTGTGTGCCGCCTCATCTTCTTGCCAACGTGCAATGGCTGCATGATCGCCCGAACGAACAATTTCTGGAACCTCGTAGCCCTTCCAAGTAACTGGCGGCGCAAAGACCGGGGCATCCAAAAATGGTCCCATGAATGATTCTTTCTCCACCGACTCCTGCCGGCCAACCACGCCAGGCAGATGCCGCAAAACTGCCTCAAGCAGCATCATTGCCGGCACATCGCCACCCATGAGTACCACATCGCCAACCGAGATCACCTCATCGGCGTAGTGCTGCACCACCCGGCTATCGATGCCCTCGTAGCGTGCAGTGACCAGCGTGACATGCTCCTGCTGAGCAATTTTGCGCGCAAGGGCCACCGCTCGTGACTGATCAAGTTTTTTACCCTGTGGTGACAGGAATATTTTGAATGATGGACCATGCTTGGCGTCCTGTGCTTCGATCGCTCGCTCAACCACCTCTGGCCGCATGAGCATACCCGCGTCATGGCCATAGGTCGGCGCATCGATACGTTCTTTTGGCGCACAGTGACTGCGATAATCCACTAGATCGAACGAGACGAGTCCACTTTTTTGGGCACGCCCGATCAAGCTAGCCGAAAGAAACGGCTTGAATAGATCAGGGAATACCGAGAGAATAGAAATTTTCATCAATCAGCCGCGTTCTTAGTTAGGCAGCGGCGGTGGTCTTTTTGCGGTACGTTTTGTAGAGCTTTTTGACCGAATCGGTCATCTGAGCACCCTTCTTGACCCAGGCATCGATACGCTCCGCATGAAACTGTACAAATTTACCATTCAACGGGTTGTAAGTGCCAAGGTTCTCCAGACATTCACCATCACGTTTTTTGCGTTCATCGATCGCAACCACGCGGTAAAATGGCGCATGCTTTTTGCCAATACGTGCAAGCCGAATTTTAACTGCCATAAAAATAGATCCTCAATTCAGGAGTAGAACGGGCTGGCTCATCGAGATAGCCCAGGAAACTTGCCAAATCTCTTAAAAAGTTTAGCAAATTGCCTACTTTCTTCAAATCGGTGTAGCAAAACATCCACATCTGCCGACCTCACACCTGCCCCACGAGCGATTCGCTGCTTGCGGGAGGCGTCCAAAATATGCTGAGAACGCCGTTCTCGTGGTGTCATTGAACTGATGATTGCTCGAAATCGCTTGATCTCCGCCTCCCCCTGCTCAAGTTTTTCCGGCGTCAGCGCCTGGGCAGGTATCCCCGGCAGATACTTGATGATGGAACTGAGCGATCCAAGGCGCCCTACCATGGCCATTTGGTCGGCAAAATCCTGCAAAGTCATGGAACCATCCATCATCTTGCGTGCCAGTGCCTCCTGATCAGCCCGTTTGATCTTCTGGTCCGCCTTTTCGGCCAGCGTCTGGATATCGCCCATGCCCAGCATGCGCTTGGCAACCCGCTCCGGTTTGAACGCTTCGAGCTCACCAATTTTTTCACCGGTTCCCACAAATAAAATTGGCTTACCCAGCTGGTACCGGAAAGCGAACGCCGCCCCTCCGCGCGCCTCGCTATCCATCTTGGTCAGAATGGCCCCGTCAAACCCAACGTCCTTCTCGAATGCTTGGGCCACACGCAGAGATTCCTGGCCAGTCATCGCATCAAGCACCAAGACACGGTCCGTTGGCCGCACCAGCTCATTCAGATCTCGTAGCTCCTGCAGCATCCGATCATCAACGTGCAGGCGCCCCGCCGTATCCAAAAACAGCAGATCGTACCTGCCCTCCCGGAAAGTCGCCATGATTTCACGAGCTGCCGCGCACGGCTCCTGGGCCTTGGCGCGGAAAAATGATGCTCCGGCCTGACCGACCACCATTTCAAGTTGATCGATCGCTGCTGGACGATAGAAGTCGACCGACGCACACAAAATGCGCCGTACTCCCTGCCCGCGCAGGTGATGCGCAAGCTTTGCGATTGTTGTTGTTTTGCCTGAACCCTGCAGCCCCATGACCAGCACGACACCTCCTTTGCGCTGCACAAACGTGCTGTGCTGATGTGTGCCACTCAAAAATTGCACAATTTTGTTGTGCACAATGCTGACAAATTGCTCCTGCGGCTTGAGTTGTGTGGCCACTTTTTGACCAACAACCTCGTTCTTGACCTCCTGGAGGAACCGATTCGCCACCGCCAACGGTACGTCCGCCTCCAACAGTGAGTCATGAATTTTTTTCAAAATTTCTTCAACATTCGCTTCGGTCAGCTTGTCGCGCCCCGTCAGCCGGGCAAAAACTGATGAAAATTTTTCACTCAAAAAGTCGAACATCCTGCACACCGTGGTTGAAAAATTGGCAATTGTCGCACAGCACAGGGTATCAAAACGGCACCAAAAGACCAAATCGCCCCCTTTGCACACCTGCCAGATCGTGATAAACTATGTTCATCAAATCATATCTCCACAGGTGGAACGTCCCAATGTCTAAACAGCCCGTCGCCATCAAAGAGCTTGAGCCACGCGTACTCCTGCTCGGCATTCACGCACCATACAATCGCACCACCTCGATCGACTCATACTTTGATGAGTTCTTGAATCTGGCCAAGACAGATGGTCTTTCACGCGAGCACGCGTTGTTCATCAAGTTGCGTGAAATTAATCACAAAACATTTTTGACAAAGGGCAAACTGGCAGAAGTTGCTACGTACTGCGCCAAGCACAATATCGATCGCGTTGTCCTCTCGGAACAACTCAACGCACAGCAAGCACGCAACTTGGAAGATGCTCTGAACTGCCCTGTGACCGATCGCACCCAGCTCATCCTGGAAATTTTTCAGAAAGCCGCCAAAACGGCCGAAGGTAAAACCCAGGTGGAAATCGCTCAGCTGCACCACCTCAAATCACGTTTGGCTGGCAAAGGGATACACCTCGAACAACAAGCCGGGATGATCGGCCTGCGCAGCGGTCCTGGTGAAACCCTCAAAGAAAAACAGACACGCACAATCAACAATCGTATCGCGCTGCTCAAAAAACAACTCGAACGCATTCGCAAAAGCCGTACTGTGCAACGCAAACGACGCTTGGAAAGCGGCATGCCACAGCTCTGCCTAATTGGCTACACGAACGCTGGCAAATCGACACTGCTCAACACGCTCACACATGCGCAAGTGCTGGCAGAAGAAAAATTGTTCGCCACACTTACCACTACCACCCGATCACTGTACGTTGACAGCAAAAAAGTGGGGACTCTCTCCGATACCGTCGGTTTTATTCAGCGCCTACCACACCGCCTGGTTGAAGCGTTCAAATCAACACTTGAAGAATTGCACTACGCAGATCTGCTGTTGCACGTGGTCGACGTTTCCAATCCCAATTGGGAGGACCACATCGAAGTAGTGCATGAATTACTCGACGAACTTGGGATTCACCAAGAAATTCTCTACGTTTTCAACAAAATTGATCGCGTCGAAGACATCAAAATGATTGAAAACGCACTCGACCAATATTTTCCTCACGTACGCATCAGTGCTCAATCGCCAGACACAGTCACCTCTTTGCTCAAATTTCTTGCCACTTGGCAGCCACAGGCGCGCCAAACTTCGCACAAAAAAGATTGACCGATCCCCATATTTTGTTCAAAAATAGGACAACGTTCGTAGTCTTTCTGTTCTTTCAAAAAAAAGGAGTGCAGTATGCGAAGCCACATCGTACTTTCAACGGCACTGCTGCTCAGCTGTCCCGCCAGCCTGTTTTGTATGCAACAACTTGATGACACACTCAAAGCCTCCAACCTTGGCGTTGTACCCCTTAGAAAAAGTTCACCTGAGTTTCGCGTCAAGCGCAAACAGTGTCAACTCACCAGTCTACCCGCCAATCCCGTTGCAGCCCTCCTAGCAAAGGAATGTGCAGCACGCAAAATAGTATCACTTACATCACAACAAAGCTCCCATTTGATAAAAGTAAAGAAGGATCTGCTCTCGCTCATTGAAATGCGTAACGCATACTTTGCGCGCATAGATAAGCTTGGCAACACGAAACAGCGAGTGCAGGCCAAGTCTTTTCTGCGAAAGTACATGCTAGAATTCAGGAAAATACCGGGATACGGAAAAAGCACACGGTGTCAAGAAGATCTGGCGCTCCTCACTGTGTCCTCATTCGTAGCAAGTGCCGTGAGCAAACAAACCGCAATCATCGCAAAACAACCGGAACTTGTAAAAACCGACGGAGCCTCTCAAACAACTTCCCAGGATGATGAACTAGTTGAAGGTCTCGCAAACCTCTTCCAAGAGGCGGCAAGCATTCCTGCAACGCGGTACATTTCCCCGGAACGCAGAAGCCCACGCCAAGCTGGTTGCAACATCATGGCCAACTTGCCTGGCGAATCCAGTGCAAGTGGTTCGGAAAGTGACAGCGGATCTGGTAGCAGCTCCAGCAGCAGCAGTAGTTCGAGCAGTAGCAGCGGATCCGGAAGTGGCAGTGGATCCGGTAGCGGCAGTGGCTCGGGCAGTGGTAGCGGATCCGGTAGCGGATCTGGAAGCGGAAGTGGATCCGGTAGCAGCTCCAGCAGTGACAGCAGCTCCGATAGTGACAGTGGATCTGGAAGCGGAAGTGGTTCAGGCAGTGGCAGCGGATCTGGAAGCGGCAGCGGCTCGGGCAGTGACAGTGGATCAGTAAGCAGCGGCAGTTACTCCTACTCCGACTCCGAATCCGAAAATGATGCTGCCAAAAAACGCGCATCGACAACCAAGAAGTCCTCGCCGACATCACCGCGAAAACGCGCAAGCACACCACCACCGGTAGACGATGGCTACGCTACTGACACCGAAAGTGACGACGGAATAAACCGACTGGAAAACACGTCATACTTTGTTGGGAAGGCCAGATTGCTGCGCGAAGAAGGGACCGAGTGCGACACGTCGTTGGCGAACATCGAAAGGCAGATGGCAGAACTTAATCGCGAAAAAGAAGAAGCCGAGAAGCGCAAACAACGCGCCAAGAAAAAGACAGTTGACGTATGCGCTGAGCTCTCTAAGAGACAAAAACTCAAAGAACAGGAAGCGGAGGAAAAACGCAAAGAAGCAGCCGACTTGGCAAGCTTGTTGGGTGATTTCGAAGTCATTGAACCCAACAAAAAAAGCTAGTTTGAAACTCGCACACGCAAAAAAAAGGGCGGCGTTTACGTCGCCCTTTTTTTGTGCTAAATCTTCTTCAGACAACAAAAATGCTGCGCAAAAAAGGAGTGTGCAATGAACAGGCGTCAACGTGGTTTTCTATCTCTGCTGCTGCTCGCCACCGGCATCACCCGCGCAGCCGTCTCTCCCGTTGACACACGTCAATTTGATTCGCATGCAGACCAAGCACGCCAGTGCGAGCAACGCAAAGAATATCACTTTGCCATTGCTCACTATCACGAAGCAATCAAAACAAAACCGCACGACTATCGCCTGCACTTTGAACTGGCCAAATGTTATCAGGCACTCGGCAAACATGACGACGCAATCGAAGAATTCGACAAAGCGATCGAATGTGCGCCAGATCGTGCTGAAATTTACTACGAAAAAGGGGTACTTCTGCAGCAGATTCGCCGCATGCCTGAATCGGTCACCGCGCTGCAAAAATCTGTTGACCTGCGCCCACACGACATCATCTACCGGTTTCACCTGGCAAACAGTCTGACGCTTGAAGATCGCTGCGACGAAGCAATCGCAATCTACCGTGAACTGACCGAGCGTATCCCGCAAAGCACCAGCATCTTGCACAACCTAGCATTCGCACTCAAACGCCAGGAACGCGTTGCAGAAGCGCTCGCTGTGTACGAACAGATTCTTGAACTCACTGACGATGCCAAAACTCACTTCAGCTACGCAACTACACTGCTAGCCCTCGGCCAGTTAGAAAAAGGATGGCAGGAAAATGAGTGGCGTTGGCACACTGATGGCGACTCGCCACGGCAGTTCTCCAAACCGGAATGGGACGGCGGTGACCTGACCGGCAAACGCATTTTAGCTTACTGTGAGCAAGGACTCGGCGACACGCTTCAATTCATCCGTTACATCAAAGTGCTCAAAGAAATGGGTGCCTACACAATTGTTGAAGCACAAGGACCAATCGAAGATTACCTGCGCGAGCTTGATTACATCGATCACGTCTATCCACGCGGGCAGTACCCACCGCCATTCGACTGCCAAATTGCGCTCATGAGCATTCCAAAATATCTTTCGCCAACGCTTGATGATATTCCGAATGAGATGCCATACCTGCAAGCTGATGAAGAGCTGGTACGCTACTGGCAAGAGCGTTTGGCCACTGACACAAACTTTAAAATTGGCATCTGCTGGACCGGCAATTTAAATTACCGATCACCAACAGCACGCTACACGGTCGCTAAAAAATCAACACATATTGCCAAACTCGCTCCACTTTTACAACTCCCCAATGTCAGCGTCTACAGCCTTCAGAAGATCAGTGGCATGGAACAAAAAGAACTGCTGCCATACAATGCAACGCTACATGAGATTGACGTACCAGACAAAGAAGGCTTCGTTCAGTTTGCAGCGCTGATAAAAAACCTTGATCTTGTCATAACCATTGATACGTCGATCTGTCACTTTGCCGCCGGTATGGGAACCGAAACTTGGAACATGCTTCCAACCCCGTGCGACTGGCGCTGGCTGGTTGGCACAAATGAAACAGCGTGGTACCCAAACATGCGCCTATTCAGACAGCCAACACCCGGGGACTGGGACAGCGTGATTCATGACATTGTCGAAGCTGTAAAAGCCCGTCTCGCAACACACGCATAAAAATAATTTGGAGAGAGTTGATATGAAGGCAGAAAACCTCCTCATTCTTTCATTCCTGGCATGCGCAACTTCACATCTAAACGGATACACGGTCGCACGAATAGCCGTCAGTCCAGGAACACTTGTAGATCGCATCAGTATCCTCGAAATCAAGCAGGAGAACATGACCGATCCGGACAAGAAAGCAAACGTACACCGAGAGCTGGAGGAACTCCAGGAAAGCCTCCACAAATTACGACTGCCAGACGATGAAATTGTGCAACGATGCACCCAACAATTGAAAGAAATTAACCGCCGCGGGTGGAATGCTGAAATTCAGCGTCGTCAACAAGCCGAGCTTGATAAAAACATCCCGAAATTTATTGAACTCGCTCAAGAGGTGTACTCAATCAATGATGAACGGCCGAAAGCAAAAACCACTATCGACAATCAATACCGCGAGCTTATGGGAACCACAACTTCGGCTCTGGCAGTCGTAAGTATTGGGGATCTGGTTGACAGGATAAGCATCGCCGCAAATATGCTCGAGGCACTCGCTGATGACACATTCATCGATGGACACACGGTACTCACCTGCACAGGCGAGCTACCGCCACTCACGCCACAAGAGAAAGCAAACCACATCACCCATGTCTCCCAACAGCTGCAAGAACTATTGCAAGAATATGAGAAGCTAAAGCCCTATCACGACTCTCTCAAAGAACTAGCAACATCTCTTACCACAATTAATGCAGCTCTTTGGGAAAGCGAGGTAGCGACCCGCCAATGCGCAAAGAGACAACAATTCGACAAACACTTTATCCGGCACGCTCATAACATTTGCCAATTCAATGACGAACGCGCACGGCTCAAAAGAAAAATCAATGACCTAACAAGCTCCCTCATCGTGGAGGAAAAACAATTGCCAACGCTCCCATGATAACTATCGCACAGCTATCTCGACTGCTCGTGACCTTTTCAGTGATCCTTGGGGCGCATGCCGCAATCGCACAAAATACACCCACATCGATCTGGGAACGAGCAATTGAGGCAGCAAGAGACCGTGACGTTGAAACAGCAGTAAGGCTCTTTGAACGCTGTGCACAAAGTGCGCCCAACGCCCCGCAAATTCACTACAACCTTGGCTATGCCTACAAACTGGCCGGCAAACTTGAACAAGCAATCGCCGCCTACGAGCGCGCCATCGCTCTCGATCCAGACTATGTTGATGCACACTTTGGCCTCTCGCTCGTTTGCCTACTTGCTGGCAACTTTGAACGTGGCTGGCAAGAACACGAGTGGCGCCGCAAATTTCCCGGCACTCGGCAACTTCCTCTGCCGGTGTGGGATGGATCAGACCCCGCTAGCAAAACAATAATTCTGCAATGTGAAGGGCAGTTTGGTGACGCCATTCAATTCATACGATTTGCCCAAGTTTTGCATAAGCGCGGTGCACACGTTGTTGCCGGCACCAAAAAACAGTTACTTCCCCTGTTCAAGCTGTGCCCGTACATCGACCAGCTCATCACCGCCGGCGATCCACTACCGCCAGCCGATTTTATCATTCCGTACATGAGCATACCCACGGCGCTCAATTTGAGCGTAGAAACGGTACCAACCCCCATTCCCTACATCCACACTAACCCGCAACGCGACCAACATTGGCACGATTTTATCCACACCAACTCACACCTTAAAATCGGCATCTGTTGGCAGGCAGGCAATGGGGACCCCAATTGGGAAAAACATATCCGCCGCTCGATTCCACTTGCCACATTTGCCCACTTTGCACACCTGCCGAATGTCGATGTGTACAGCCTCCAAAAGGATCCAGCTCCGGAAGATGTGCAGCTTCTTGCCGAGCTCGGGTTTGCAGATCTCAGTTGGGCACTTGCAGAATCCGAAGGAGGCTTTCTCAACACCGCATCAATCGTCAAGCAACTCGATTTGATAGTCTCCGCTGACACAGCCGTTGTTCACCTGAGCGGCGCACTCGGCAAACGAACGTGGCTCTTTCTGCCTGTTGAACCAAATTGGCGTTGGATGCTTGAACGTGAAGATACGCCATGGTATCCAACCATGCAGTTATTCCGCCAACGCAAACCAGAAGATTACGAATATCTTGGTCAACGATTGTTTGAAGAACTTGTTCAACTCATTCATCTGCATAGCAAGGAGGAAAGACTATGCAAAAATTGACGTTGTCGCTGCTTGCCGCATCGATTTGTGCTCCGCACGCAGCATACAGCATGGACCAGCTAAAAACGCGCGAGAAACGCGCACGCGAGCTCGCGCATATGCAAGCCACATGGCACCACAAGGAAGACGGTCATTTGATCGACGCCGCGATCAACGAAATTGAAAGCATGCACCGCCGCCAATCCGTTGATCCAGAAGTGGCTTCCCAAAAAACTGAAGCGACACTCACCGATCTTACTCTTGGTCGATACTACAAAGCATGGCGCCCACTCCACCCGTGCCCTCCAGCACACCTGGAAACGCACAAAGAAAAAATGTGGGATGGATCCGATCTACGCGGACAAACGGTACTGATGAGTTTTGCAGACAATCTCGGTTTTGGTGACTACGTACAGTTTGTTCGCTTTGCCAAGCCACTGCGCCAACTCGGGGCAAACGTCATCGTGCAGGTTAAAAGCCCGCTGATAGCACTGTTTGAGCAGTGTCCATTCTTGGGAATAGGCAATGTTGTTGCGTACTAAGACCAACTACCGGAATTTGATGTGCTGACCACCTACACCAACACAGCCCATCACCTGGGCATCGACAAAGACACTTTAGGCACGTCCGTTCCATACCTGCATGTGAGTAACCCGCAACGCGAGCAGTGGCAGCATTGGCTCCAGCAAGCCAATACCAGCAACCGCCCAATAATTGCTCTTGCGTTAGCAGCAGGGCACGGCGATGAAAAGTGGGACCCACGCATTCGCCGCTCCATCCCGGTCTCTGTACTTGCACCACTGGCACGTGCACATGCAGTAACTCTTTTTTCATTCAACGCCGCAACGTCGGAAAAAGAGAAATCACAATTCAAAGAGCTTGGTGTCCACACAGTGCCCCCCGCAGAAGGAGCACCATTTCTAGGATTCACCGATGTGGCAGCTGTGCTTTCGCTGGTTAAGATGTGTGTCGGTGTTGATACGGTGCACACGCACATAGCTGGTGCTGTTGGCACCAAAACATTCCTGGCACTGCCACCGGACGCGAATTGGCGCTGCGGACTTGACGACACCACACCATGGTACCCAAACAACATGAAACTCATCCGCCAACGCAAGCCAGAAGATTACGAATACCTTGGTGAACAAATTACAAACGCGGTAAAAGAAGAACTGAACGCACAGTAATTCTTGCACGCACACCGTGTGACCGGTACACTGACTCGCAAACCAAGGAGTTAACGTACCGGTCATGCAATCATTCAAAGAATTTCTCGACACACAATTGAACGATGAACAACGCAGCGCGGTCACCAAAACTGATGGACCATTGTTGGTCATTGCCGGTGCCGGTTCCGGCAAAACACGCGTTATCACCGCACGCATCACTAATTTGCTGCAGACACACGATGTCCCGCCGCATGCCATCGTTGCATTGACGTTCACCAACAAGGCAGCGCGGGAAATGAAAGAACGCATCGCGCGATTTTTGCCCAATGCACCAGCACTCCCATTTGTTGGCACGTTTCACGGCTACTGCCTGCAGCTGTTGCGTTCAAATCGACACCTGCTTGAACATCCAACATTTTCAATTCTTGATGCCGACGATCAAATAAAATTAATCAGCGATCTGCTCAAACGTCGCGGTTTGAGCAAACAGGTTACACCGCGGCAAATGGCGTATCATATTTCAAAACTTAAAAATGCGCAACACACACCAAAAGACCTCGCCGATCAGCAAGAAAACGATCCGACAATTGCACATATTTTGCATGAGTACGAAGCTGAAAAACGAGCAAGCAAATGTTTTGATTTTGATGACCTGCTGCTCGAGGTGCTGCGTCTGCTGCGCGCACATGAATCATTCAAAAAACAGCTGCAAACCACGGTACGCCACCTGCTGGTCGATGAGTACCAGGATACTAATTTCACACAGCATGCCCTGTTGACAACCATCGCACGCGTCAACAAAAAATTGGTAATCGATTCACTCTGCGTGGTCGGCGATGAAGACCAATCGATTTATTCGTGGCGCGGTGCAACGGTTAGCAACATCCTGAATTTCAAAAAAGATTTCCCGGGGACCAAGACGGTTAAAATTGAGCAAAATTATCGCTCAGCAAAGCCAATTCTTGCAGCAGCAAACACCATCATCGCCAATAACCGCGAACGCAATCCCAAAAAATTATGGTCAGCACGCGAAGGGCACGATCGCGTACGAATTCTGCAATGCTTTTCCGGTTACCAAGAGGGCCAGGCAGTCACCACACTCGTGCAAACTCTGCGCGCTGCCAAGCCCGAGGCCTCAATCGCCGTGTTGTATCGTGCACACTACCAGTCACGTACGTTGGAAGAACTCCTGGTCAAACACAATCTGCCGTACCTGATCATCGGCGGCGTGCAATTTTATGAGCGCAAAGAAGTTAAAGATGTTTTGGCCTACTTGCGCCTGCTGGCCAATCCGTTTGACCGGGTGTCATTCTCGCGCATCATCAACACACCAACACGTGGCTTGGGGCCCAAGTTTGTTGAACTATTTTTGCAGACCTGGGGCCAAGAACCGTTGATGAATGCATTCCAACTGGCTGCACACCTGCTGAAAGATAAACAACTCAAGCCGGCACAGGCCACGTCGCTTGAACGATTTGTCAGCACGTTTGCCGGCCTGAGTCACACCTGCACGCCAAGTGACGCCGCGCAGACAATCATCAAACGCACCGGCTACTACGCCTACTTGCACGACAGCTGCGAACCAAATGAAGAGCAGGAACGCCGCAGCAACGTAGCCGAACTGCTCACCGCCATGCAGCATTTTGAGCAGCAAGGGGCCGACACGGTTGAACTGTTTTTGCAAGAAATCAGCCTGCTTCAAGCTGTCGACGCCAAGCAGCACAACACGGCGACTCCAAGCGTTCAGTTGATGACATTGCACGCGTCCAAGGGGCTCGAATTTGATGTGGTTGTTTTGACTGGCCTGGAAGAAGGAACGTTCCCCACGCAGCGTTCGTTGCAGGAGCATGAAAATGTTGAAGAAGAACGCCGCCTGCTCTACGTAGGCATCACACGTGCCCGTGAGCATCTGCTACTCACGCATGCACAACATCGCTACGTCTACGGTGGCATGGAAGAAAAATTATCGTCACGGTTTTTGGACGAAATTCCCAAGCAGCTGGCCCAGGTGCAGGACGCCCGTTCATGGGGCGACCTGGATTTGCATCGTTTTTGCCAAAGCTGGTTTGGCCTTGCGCCAGCAGCACCACAACTGACCGCACCGGTACAAACGTACGGGCCAGCACACCGCCCGCCCGCGCCGCGCACAAAACCAACGCGTAGCGGCCTGCGCAAACATCAGACGGTCAAACATACCAAGTTCGGCCTGGGCATTGTCCAAAAAATTGAAAAGCGCGCCGGCGGCAAAACCGTTGCCACGGTTCGTTTTGGTGCACAGATCAAAAAGATTGATGCATCCTTTTTACAAATACTCTGAACGAGGAAACATCATGATAAAAAGCAGGCTTTGTATGCTCTCCGCCATGGCAGTTTTTTTGAGCGCACATTCTGCACACGCGATGGAACCGGCATCACAGCAAGAGGCATCACAGTATGTTCCCCCAACATACCCCACAGCACAGTGGCCACATTACAGCCTGCAACACGCGTGGCTCAGTGGTAACTTCAACAGCATTAAGAATTCACAAGACGTTCCACAGCAATTTGCTGCACTCATCGATCTCATCTCCTCTTGGCGCAGGGCCCTGATCAGCACCTCGGACGACGTACGCAGGAGCACCATACTAGAAACGCAGCAAACGATCCCCGGAATAACCGCAGCAATATTGTGCGCACCGCAACCGATAGCCAAATACTGGCACCAATATTTTGCAAAAAAGATCAAACTCGAATTGATCGCTCAGCAACTTAGGGGCAAGCACTGGAATGGTTCGCTTTTCACGCCGGTTCTACGTCAAGCAAGTAAAACCTGGAACGAAGGGAGAGATATCTTAAATGGTATTCAATTGGATACATTCGAGTACACCGTGTACGCAAACACACTTGCGGCTCTCCAAGATAAAGACGCGGTCGCACGTGCCGAACAAGAGTTTGCGGAACGGTTTGGCCAACAATCCGATGCGACCGAGCAATCCGATCAGAACGCCAGCCCGCAAAACTCGCCACCCGTGGGCACCGGTCTGCCAACACCCAACACAGATGTTCTCATATCCAACCTTGAAGACCCCTTCAAGTTATCACCAACGGTTTTTCCATTTTCGCCAAGCGAAAACGAGTAGCCCCGCGAGTCAGCACATGCGTGATGTCTCTTCTGGCTGCTCAAGTTGGTAGCGGTTGCCGGAGGCGCGCAAGATATTTTCTTGCAAGAACGATGCGATAGCGCTACCACTCGTGTTCACGCGGGCGGCGAGCACTTTTCCTTCGAACATCAGTTGTTCAGGATCCTGGGCCATAGCTTCGATGTCACTTTTGGCTGAAAAGACAATGTCCTTGCCAACTACCTTGCCGTTGCTCAGTTCCACGCCATCGCCGGGCACAATGAAATAGCCCTTTTTGGTGCGCACGATCTGGTAAAATTCCTCTTGCATTGTTGGATTGTCTTTGACGTATGGCCCCTCCCACGCACTCGGATACGCAAGATTCATTGAACCAATTTCAGAACCAACAAACTCTTTGACGGTCAAAAAATCAATGTGATTGTGTCGGTGTTCAAAATTGATGATCTTGCACTTTTGATCAATGCGCTCAAAAATTTCAGCCAGTTTTGCTACGTCACTGGCGATAAGTGCATCTTTGAATGCCGTCGACTCGTACAAAAGATGTCCGATCGAAATGAACAGCAAAAGTAAAAATAACGCAACAGTTACGATTGGCAAAAGTTGCTGTCGGAGTGCTTGTGTCATTCTTCTTCCCCCTTTT